>Ga0302321_100003747_pt1 | contig 13088 bp, 13 predicted proteins | sample Fen_T0_1_FD_202505 | JGI IMG/M metagenome (GOLD analysis project Ga0302321, IMG submission 202505) | Peat permafrost microbial communities from Stordalen Mire near Abisko, Sweden - Fen_T0_1 | ecosystem: Environmental > Terrestrial > Soil > Wetlands > Permafrost | place: Sweden: Abisko...
GAACGCATCATGGCGGAACAAAGCCGAGCTCTTTTTGATGCTAGCTCCGCCGCCAAAACCCAAGGCTTATCGGTAAACGATCCCCACCTCACGGCGATCACAAATGAGATCAACATGAACGTAGGGAAACAACTCTACGCTTTGCTCGGCGACGGCATACAGCAGGTGGGGCCCTACTACCAAACGTTGAACGCTCAAGCCAAGGTCAACCAACTCGCCGGATATTTGTACGCCACCGATGCACCCCTCACGCTCGAAAAAGGCGAGCAGCTGAAACAAGTCTTGGCCGCTAACACAGATTTCATCCAACCAGCTGGACTTTGGGGAACGGAACAGCAGACGAATTTCGAAGCTGTGATGGCCCAAGTCGGAAAGGTTCTGTCACCGAAGCAAGTCGAGGTTTTCCGCGCCATGGCCACCCAAGTTCAGCTGACTGCTCAAAAGAACAAGCGAAGTTTGCAGCTACTCCAAACCGGAGGAAACCCCTAAATCAAGCCGCCCAGCGGCCATTGGCCGCCCGAAGTGTGTTGGCCGCGGCGATTAGCCGCGGCACTCGCACAAGGTTTCGCCCATTGGCGAAACCCCTATTAGCGGTAAACTTCCAGCCCCCGGTTCGGGCGCGACACGCGCGAGCCGTTCCAGACGAAGCGGACGGCCTGGCAGGCCGTCCCTACCGGTCGATCCTCGGTGTTTGCTGCGTCTTTGTGGCTGAAAAACCCTGCCCGAACGCCTCCCATTTCACAAAAACCCGTGTAGACCGATGAAAAACGCGTGCAATTGCAGGTGAGTTGCGTGCAGAAGGGCGCCGCAGCTTGTAAATCGATCACCGCAGTGTGTAAGTAGGCCGCCGATGCGTGTAAGTCGGGCGCCGCAACGTGTAAGTCGACCGCCGATGGATGTAAGTTGCAAATCGGTTGCGTGCAGCAGGCCGCCGCACCGTGTCAGACGACCGCCGCAGCGTGTAAGCAGGGCGCCGCAGCGTGCGAGCAGGGAGGCGACGTCCACGTTGGGAATCGCGTACTTGGCGTAACCTCGAGAGAGTTGGGCGTGTAAAAACAGCAACATGCCGTCCTTAGAGACCATTACCCCGGCTGCCGCTAAAACGCGAAACGCGGCGATCGATCATCTGCGCATCGTCCTCACGGCACTCGTCGTCTTCCACCATGTGGCGATCGTCTACGGTGGTTCGGGCGGCTGGTACTGGCGTGAACAGCCCAACGCGTCGAATCGGCTTCTGTTGATGTTCAATGCCATCAACCAGTCGTACTTCATGGGATTTTTCTTTCTGCTCGCCGGATACTACACGCCGGCCTCCTACGAACGAAAAGGCACAAAACAGTTTATGGTGGATCGACTGGTACGGCTGGGTGTGCCGCTGCTCGTTTATTTTTTCATCCTATCGCCGCTTACCATCGCGCTGGCTCGTGTCAGCAGTGGCCACACTTTCTGGCGCGGCTGGTGGGACATGACTATGCACCGGGAATTCGGTCCGGGACCTCTGTGGTTTGCCGAGGCGCTACTGATCTTTGCATGCGCTTATGTGCTCTGGCGCAAATTCCGACCTGCTTCCACATCGACCGGCGTGGCAACGCAACTACCCGGCTTCGGCAAGCTTTTGGCGACGGCGCTGGTTTTGGGTGGCGTCTCTTTTCTGGTCCGACTCGTCATCCCCGTGGGCAAAAATATCGCGTGGATGCAACTCGGCTATTTCCCCTGCTATATTTACCTCTTCGCCGCTGGCTGCGCAGCAAGCCGATCCCGTCTATTGGAACAAATCACGTTTCTTCAGGCGCGGCCTTGGATGATCGTAGCGGTGCCGGCCATGCTCACCTTGCCCGCGGTTATTGTTCTTCAACTCGGCCAAGGCTCCTTTGAGGGCGGATGGAACAGCCATGCGCTGTTCTACGCACTCTGGGACCCGCTCGTGGCGTGGGGTGTGATTCTCGGGTTGCTTTGGGCTGCACGAACCTACGGGTCAAAGGCGACTCCCCTCACCGCCTGGCTAACTCGCAACGCCTATGGCGCCTACATCGTGCATCCACCGGTCGTCGTCGGCGCGAGCCTCGCAGCGATAGCGTGGACGATTTCGCCGCTGGCGAAATTCGCGCTCGTGGGCACTGCCAGTTGCGTCGGCAGTTTCCTCATCGCCACGCTACTCAGCACAATCCCCGGCGCCCGACGGATTCTGTAAGCGAGACCGCGCCAGTTAGTAGAAACCGGTGCGTTCGCTTATATCGCTTCAGTGGTTAGCTTAGCAGGCGAGAGCATTTCAAATTTCCGGTGTAGCCGGGGGCGCCGAACCCGGCCCTCTCGATCCCCGGCCTCAGCGCAGCCAGCTACGCTAAGTCACGCTGTCATTCTAGCTACAGTTTTATCTAAACCGCTCTAGCTCAGCTCGCGGCGGATTACGATCATCTATCATCCATACGAACTGACACAGCTTCGCCGACGTATAAAATGGTTCGGTCCGGCTGGGGTGTGAAGGAAAAGCCGACCGGTTTTTTGTCGGTGACAAGTATGATCTGGAACGTGCGCTCGTTGAGCATGCCAGGGAACGAACCGACGCGGGCACCGATGGTGAGCGTGCGGGTGGCGTCGCTCCACTTAAACGGAATGCGCGCGGCCTGCCCGCGTTCATAGGCGTAACTCAGGCCGTCGTCTTCGTAGAGGGTGAAGGCGCCGTCGGCTCCGGCATACACGTACAGGGTAATCGGGTCGGCCGGTTTTTCGGTCGTGAATTGTTTTTCGGGTCCGGTGGGAATAATCGAGCCTGCGCGTACGTGCACCGGGACCGAATCAAACGGAGCGGGTGCGTCGATAGATTGGCTGTCTTTGAGCGTTTGGCCGGTCCAAAAATCGAACCAGCCACCTGACGTAGGCGGAAGATACACGTTGCGAGAGCGTTGCTGGTATTGCGTCACGGGCGAGACAAGCAGCGCGGGACCGAACATGAATTGATCGCCAATTTCACGCGCCTTCGCGTCTTCACGAAAATCCATCACGAGCGGACGCATCAGCGTGCCGCCTTCGTGCGAAATCCCGTCAGCGAGCGAATAGATGTAGGGAAGAAGTCGATACCGGAGGCGGTCGAACTTAAGCTGGGTCTTGTAGGCCGGAGACTCGGTGCCGCCGAATTGCCAGATTTCGCGGAAGGGAAATTGGCCGTGGATGCGCATCAGCGGGCAGAACGTCGCGAATTGCAGCCAGCGCGTATTGAGTTCGGCCCATTCCTCGGCGTCGGTCGCAGTCATGAGCGAGGTGGTTGGCGCGACGGATTCCGAACCATCGTTCTTGCTCCAACGCTGCGGGACGGCGAAGCCGCCGCTGTCGGTGGTCCAATACGGAAGGCCGGACAGTGCGGCGCTCAAGCCCGCGGGAATTTGTTTTCGCAGAGCGGTCCAGGTCGAGGTGATGTCGCCGGACCAAACGGCGGCGCCATAGCGTTGGAGACCGGCGTAGCCCGAGCGCGTAAGGATGCAGACACGCTGGTCGGGGGCAGCCGCGCGCTGGCCTTCGTAGACGCCGCGAGCATTGAGCAACGGGAAAGCGAGCAGCACGCGCGAGCCAGTGCCAAGGGCGTTCGGCGTCATGGTGCGGCGCAAATCTTCGAGCGAGGCGGTGTGGCGCATCTCGGGTTCGCTCGCATCGAGCCACCAGGAATCAACGCCCTTTTGAAAAAGCTCGCGATTCATCTGCGACCAAAAGAGCTGGCGGGCCTGCGGGTTGAAAGCGTCGTAGAAGGTGAAGAAATGGCCGGTCCAGTCCTTGATGCGTTCGTCGAGATTTAGCGGATACAGAAAACCGTGCTCTTTCATCTCGTCGAAGTTGCGCGTGCCCTCGTGGAATTTCGGCCAGACCGAAATCAGAAGCCGGGCGTGCAGCTCGTCATGCAAAGTTTTGATCCAAGCGATCGGATTAGGGAAACGCGTCTCATCAAATTCGTGCGAGCCCCACTCCGGTGATCGCCAGTAGAACCAATCCTGCACAATCACATCAAGCGGTGCACCGAGTTCGCGGTACTTTGCGACGACGTCGAGGCTCTCCTGCTGCGTGCGATAACGTTCGCGTGATTGCCAGAGGCCAAATGCCCAGACCGGCAACATCGCCGCTGGTCCGGTGAGCTGACGATAACCGGCGATCACGCGATCGAGCGACGGCCCGTAGACGAACGTGTAGTCGACGCCATCGGCGACCTCGGACCACAGGGACGTGGCGTTCTCATGCGACGGCGTTTTCCAGAGCAGCTTAAACTGCGGTTCATTTTGATCGACGACCCAATCAATGCGCAGCGCGTGACGTTTGCCTTTTTCGAGGTGCACGGCGGCCTGGTCGAACCAAGGTAACCACCCTTGGCGCCAGTGATCGACCACGAGTTTGTCGTCGATCCAGATTTTAAGCCCGGCGTTGTAAAACGGCCAAAGCGTGTAGTCGCCGGTTTCAGTCGGAACGATTGCGCCGGTCCAACGGATGCTCACAGGAGACTTCGGCGGAAGCTTTGGATTAATACGTTGATTCCGGTCTGGAACGTTTTCCGACACAGCAATGTCGATGACGGAAGCGCGATTGGTTTCGACAGCGTTTTTGAAATCACGATCGGAAAAATACGTGGCGGTCAGCGCGCCGGTTTTCCCATCGGCGTCGACAAGCTGGGCGGCAGCGATCGGCTCCGGGTCGCGGATATCGCCGAAGCGCGTGCGTGCGGTTTGATCCCAGAGGATGCCATAACCACGGCTTGAGACCAAGAAAGGCACAGTGATCTCGGTGTTGCGCTGCCAAAGATCGAGGTCGCGGCCCTTGAGATCCATAAGGCCGAATTGGTGCTGACCAAGACCGTAGAGCGACTCGTCGGCCGCGGACTCCCATTGCTGGCGAACCTGCAGGACCTTTTCGCCCTGCACTTCGGCAGGCGTGAGACTGCGGCCGCGCGCGCGCTCGGCGAGAACGACTCGGCCGGTGGAATCGAAAAAGCGCACTGCCCCACTCGTGCGATCGACGTGCACCTTGAGTTCAGCGGTGGAGAGCACTGCGTCGGAATCCGAGCTGGTCAGTTCCCAGTGAGGCGTGGTCTCTTTGCGAGATAATACCGCGAGACTCTTGCGGCGGAAGAACGCGGCATCGGGCGCGCAGGCCACCTGTACGATATTGTCAGTGATGATCCGGACACTCAGTTGAGCATCACGAAGATGGAGTACCACCCCATCCGGCCGTTGGTCCACATCGCCCGGGCTCGCGAACGAACTCGACACCGCGACCATACTAAACATGCACGCCAGAAATCGTTTCATTGGGGATAAGTAGTTATTGGCCGCCGGTGGGCGAAACAGAGAACATTAACCTTCGTTAACAACCGTGGCCTAAGGAGAAGCGTTTAGTTGTGGAGTCAACCCAAGTCACGACTTGGTGGTTGAGCGCATAAAAAAACCGCCGGGGTTAATTCCGGCGGTTTCTTCAAAATGGAGCGGGCGAAGAGACTCGAACTCGGTAACCAAAGTTCGGATACGCCGACACCTTCGGAGGTTGCAGAATCCGCCCCACCCGCTGACACACAACTGAGCACACAAGCCGGTTTAGAGCTGGCCGAAATCGTCTCCGCCTGGCCACGGCTGCGCCCTGAAATTCGCGCCGCCATGCTCACATTGGTGCGCCTGGCGGCTGGCGTCGTGAAGTGACGTAAAGCGTCACATCCACGGACGCAGGCGGTGCGCATTCAGCACTTGCCAAACGATAAAGCGTTACGTAACGTTTTATCATGCCATACGAAGCTTTAGATCGAGTACGAATTACTCAGGCACTGCGCCGCCTGAGCGCACTTGCTCGCGAGGAGGGTGTCACGCTGGAAGTCTCCCTCTACGGCGGTGCCGTCTTTACGCTGGTATACGGCTCACGCGACGCGACCAAGGATGTCGATGCGATGGTCAGACCTGCTGCCGTCGCGCGGAAGCTGGCAAAAAAAGTCGCGACGGAACTCGACCTGCCGGAGGACTGGCTAAATGATAATGTGAAACAGTTTCTCGCAGAAAAAGAGGCCAAGCGTGAATTATCCGGCGACGAGTTCGGTGAAGGGCTTCGGATAAGTGTTCCCACCGCGCAATATCTACTGGCAATGAAGCTCCGCGCCTGCCGCCCTCCCCTGCCGGGCTACGCCGGCGACTACGCTGACATTCGTTTTCTGGTCACAAAGATGAACCTCAAATCGGTGGACGCCGCCGAAGCCATCCACGATAAATTCTTCCCTCACGACGCGCTCTCGGCAGCGGCCAAGGAAGTCGTCGCATCAACACTAAAACCGTCGAAATGAACCAACGCCCGTCAACGCTCAAGGCCGTCGCCGAACGATCGGAGTCACTTGCTGACTTCGGACGGCACCTGCGCGACTGGCTCCACGAGTTGCGTCTTGCCTCGTCACGTCCCCTCGCCGCGGTTGCGATCGCAGAGGAGCCTCCACGCTTAAGCCACAAGTTCATTCAAGGAGAAATCGCCGATGCCTGGCTCGCCGCCTACGCAGAACACCTAGCGGTCAAAGCAGGCATTCAACCGCCAAACTGGATTTTCACTTCCCCGCGCGTGCTTACCGAACCATCATTTAACGATAAAAATGAGAGCCCCAGACTGCGTGCGCTCGCGCTTGTCCATGCCCCACTGGCCTTCAAGCGCCGCAATATTTATACGCCTTCCGTCGATTTGCCGCTTTCACTGCATTCGGGACGTCCCCGCAAGTCGGTAAATGAAAAACGCCAAGCTAACGCCGAACGCCAACGGAGATTCAGGGAAAAGCGCACCGCGGAACTCAAGGCATTGCGCAAGTTGTCGCGGAAAAGATAAAGCGTTACGAGCAGGCTACCGAATCACTCTTGATTGTATTCGTCCAGCCCAACCCCAAAAGTATTATTGCGTGGCGAGGCTGTAATTTCCATATAGCGATTGTTTCTCCAAACGCAGAGTACGTAGGGAGTATTGGGTTCTGAATCACGAATTGCAGTGTAAGCGACTACGGTCGGTGTATAGTATCCACGAATTCCGACGACGACATCTCGCCTAGTTAATCCTATGGTTTGAGTAGCAGAGTTTTCTTCGGTGATCTTTATCCCAAATTTCGGAGGTTCCTTCAGCGCCGTGAGATCCACTTTTTTCAGACCAGCGGGGAAAATCTCTTTTTCAAGCTTGGAGTACATGGCGACAAGCTCTTGATCATTTGCCTTTTCCTTTGTCCGAAGAAGAAACGCCAAGACTGCGCCGGGCGAATTATATCGTTCGTCGATTTTCTCGTAAATCTGCAAGGCTTGGCGATACTGGTGGCGGGATTCTAGCAGGCACGCCTTTGCTTCCAGTCCAGCACGAATATACATCTTCCACAAAGTTGGCGAGTTGGTCCGCCTTTGCACCGTTGCCATGATTTTCATAGTACATGATCAACCAGCGCGCCCGACTAGCGATGCGGACGGAGTCGTGGTCGCATTCGACCATTTTTTCATAGGCAGCTAGGGCTTCCTGCTCACGATTTTCCGTTTCATAAAACTCACCAAGCTGGGAATAAGCAGCCACGTCGATTTCAGCGTATTTCTTCAACCAATATTCATACGCCTTTTTGTCGGCCTTTGCCGCATCGACTATAAACGACAGAGCGCAAGTGGAATAGTCTGCCATTGGGCTGAGCGCTTTTTCCAACTCGCGAAATTCCGGCTCCCGCAATCCCTTCTTTTTGGCGAGATCTTTCAAGTAGAACCTAGTTATAACAATGTCGTACGGGGCACTTTCGTGTAGCTTTGCGATGACGTCGGAGTAGTCTTGGCGATTAAGGAGGCTGGGCTGGTTCAGACGTGGATCGACCATGTAAGCTGTGCCGGGCGGGGGATTAATGCGGTGCCATTCGTTGAGGAATGCGTGGGGCGGAGGCATATAGATGTTTCCGCACCCCTTGCGCGGATAGTAACAAATCCGATTCCAGGCTAAGATAGGTACAAGGTGTGGAGTCGAGTGCACTACCGCCATCGAGTCTTTCTGAGCTGATTGATAGTACTTGGTCTCCGTAGCAATCGCCCGGCGTACGAATGGATAGAGACGCAGCTTCGCGAATGTCTTATCTACCCATTCGCGATAGGTTGCGGCTTTTTCCGGTACACCCCAGTGATCCTGCAGAAATTCGAAATCGCTTTGGATGGCGTGACAGAGATGTCTTTGGCAAAAACCGGCCCAGTGGCTCCAACCGACCACCCGTGCTTCATAGTGTTGGTCAGGTGATTGAATGATACAGTACTCTGGCTCGGTATTGAGCACCTCATCCTTGCCCTTAAGGTATGGTTTACCATTGGAGTATTCATATACGTGCGACAGTTGAATCGCCTCGGCCATGACGCATCTTCCGGCCAAATCGTGTCCTAGTTCCACCCCAGCTGAATTTGCATTCAGGATCCGATACCAGTTTGCTGTTGAGGTGAGCTCATCGTCGAGGCCGGAGTTTTTAGCTGCGATTTCGGCTTCGAGCTCCTCGGCTTGGGCGCGGAATCGCTCCAGTCGTTCGATCAAGCTGGGATGATCTGCTGTTATCAGTCGGTAATCTCTGGTTACACGCGTGCGCATCGCAAGTTTCCATGCTCGAGCAGCTGACAAATCGTCGGGGATCTGATTCATTTGCTGCAACGCGTGAGTCTGATTGTCGCACAAAACTGAGAATGCGATCGTAGCTATTTTGCCTTCAATTGAAGGCTCGTGTTTTTGTCGCAGCAGTTCGGCAAATATTTGGTGCGCGGTGATACGGCAAAGCTCCGGCCGTATTTCGTAATAGTCTCCGGAAGATTCCTGGAGCGCAAAGACCGAGAGCAAAAGCGCAGCCTCCTCATGTGCGATGGGTGAAAGAAAGTTTTCGGTCAATCGCGCAGAGAGTGTGTTGTCTTCCCGCGCGATGATTTCGCTCGACGGATTTGTGAGTGTTCGGAGCAAGGCATGATTGTCGTCCGAGCTTTCTGGGCCGGAAGGAGCGAGTGCGAGATGGTCGAAGAGCGTCCGCATGAGGGTACGGTATACGTCCGCCGAGAAGATTTCGTCGTGCACCTCTAGCCTACTCTTTATCGCTGGTTTGCCGGGCAGTTTGACGACGACGTTGAAAACCAACGGCATCCTGTCGGGGCTGCCCTCCGGAGTCACGTCGACAACGATCTGTGCAATCTGCGATTTTAGATCCTGGCTTCCAAATGCCGCCATTTTGACAAGGTCAGTGGTGACGGATTGGACGATGTAGGCGGACTCGGTCTGCCATGGAGTGGCAAAGTCTGGAGCCGTCGTGGGAGTTGGTTTGGAACAGCCTCCAAACAACGCCAGTAACACTGATACCCCAAGAGCCTTTGCCAGAATTTTCATTCGTTTGATTTCAAATCGGAAAAAATCCATCGGCAAGGACCAAAATCGAGATCGGCATCTGATAGATGAGCGGTGCGCAAACGCGATGTGATTTATGGAACCATCCCGCCACCAGCAGCGCGCGGTTGTTTCCCACATTTCCTGTCCGACAGATTCATGCTTTTGACCTAGTACTCCCATTCGATGTCATGCTGCGCCTTTTTGCGTTCGTCATCGACGGGAGGCCTTCCGTATTCGTCCATTCCCCATTACGACCCATCTTTGTATCCGACGAACATTTCTCCTGAGAATCCAACCCTACGGGGATCTGGTCTGAGAAAAAATTCACCGCCTAGGTCACGCCATACCTTCGTTTTGACGTTCTCTTCGGGATAAAGCCATTCTCTCTGACCTGCCGCGATGAACTTTCTCGCCCGCTGTTTGATGATGAAGTTCACTGCTCGAACCTCTCCTTCATTTAGCTTCCGGCCGGTATGGATGTTCCCCATGAACATTATCGTGTCGCCAAAGGCTCTCGGGTTTACGCGTTGCGCTTTGCCGTTCACGAAATGGTTTCTGGCGAAACCGAGGTTCGTTATGACCAGCAGCCGCTGGTCGAAGAAGCGGCGCGACTGCCGTCATTCAGGCTTCTTACGAATGATTCTAATTTGAGCACACAACTGAGCACACACGCCGGGTTCGTTTCGGGGCAGGTGGTGTCACCGACTGGCGCAACCAGTCATTCGGAACCTACTTTGGAAGTTGCTGATGATGTCGCGTTTAGACGCGAAAAAACCGCCGGGGTTAATTCCGGCGGTTTCTTCAAAATGGAGCGGGCGAAGAGACTCGAACTCTCGCTGCACTTCTGCAACTAGTTGCTTATCAAGCTAGGGAAATAGCCCGACTAGAGGCAGCGGCACAGGGAACGGCACAAGGCGTTGGGAGGCCAGCCAAATGAGCCTCTGCGCACTCAAGCTGGATCGGCGGAGCGAGCATGAACGGTCGGCGCAAAGCGCCGATGCGCTCAACAGCGCAAGTTCACGCGCAGCGGGAGGGTTCCCTGCCCTTGAGGGCGGGGGAAGGGGCGTGGGTGCTGAATCTCAAGCTGCGGTTGAACGCGGGAACGCAGCTTTGCGTGCCTGGATGCAACTTCTGGAAACCGGTACTGACGAGCAAATCGCCACAGAAGAATGGCGACGTGGTGCCATGATTCGCATGGACATTGTCGTTGCCCGTGCATTGGACGAATTTCGCGGATTGGAGGCACGTCGGATATGATCGCAAACACGTCTTTGCCGCGCCGTTCGTCGCCGTATCTGCGTAGATTGGTGGCGTCGGGTCACGACTACATTTTGTCTCCTTACGGGCCGCACAGCTGGTGGCATGAGTTAGGGCGTGGCAAGATGGTTCGTCGTCTTGAGGCACGCGGCTTCCCTTCCCTCTTCGGCTGGCTATTCGTAACGCTGACAATTGACCCTGAGCTTTTCGATGGGCCAGCGCAAGCGTTTGAACGAGGCCGTGACCGCATACGCCGCGCTGTAGCGCGGCTGCGGGAACAGTATCCAATAAGGCGATACTTCGTCAAATTTGAGCTTACAGAAGCAGGTTGGCCTCATTGGCATCTCGGTTTTGATTGCCACGAATATATCGACAATGAGCACTTGGAAGAGGCCTGGGGGCTTGGGTTCACGAAGATCAAGCGGGTGAAGAAACCGCGCGATTTTCGTTACCTTTTCAAGTACATCGTCAAAGACAGTGCCGGGGATGGCGTGCCGGACTGGGTTCTAGACTATCCGAAGACAATCCGAGTGTTCCAAACCTCTTCTGGCTTCTTTGGGGACACAAAGAAACGCGTTCCATCGGATTCAGATGGCGAAAGGGAGCCAGGGCGTAAGAGCACGACCCTCCGAGAAAAATGGTTGGGCTGGCTCAATCGGGGAATCCTGCGTGGTCGTGCCGTGGGACGCTTCGGCGTTCCCGTGCATATGAAGCGAAGCTTCACAGACATTTTTATCGAGCAGGCGGAATCAGGGCAACGCCCGCTAGATCTATACCATATGCCCATATCCAAAGACGTCATAAAAAACATCATCAAAACTCATGGAAACTACGACCGAAAAGAAGAAAGAAATATATTCAAACGTGCATACAGATTCGAAGAAAGAATCGCAAATGCTGCCTACTACGAAGGCGGAAGAATCAAAAAAATTCTCTCTGGAGCGGCTCTCTGACGGAATGTATTTGATCGCGCGTTGCATCGATGAAACGACCCGACGCGAGACTACGTTTCACGACGAGAAGACCAACAAGAACGTAACGCGCGTCACCTATGTGACCGGATATCGCTGCGATGGCGCCACCTTCGAGCATACGGCTTATGCCGATCCTCAAGCCGATAGACCTGTGACAGAGCGCGGCGAAGAAATTACACTCGTACCCTTCGGGGCGCGGGTTATTTTCTCGAAGTCGACTTTTGCCAAGGATGACAAGACGGGGCAGAAGTTGGTGCAGCGCATCAATGGGAAGGTTCTCGATGTCCAGAAAAACTGATACCGAGATCGCGCAGCTTCGAGACGCGCAAACGGATTCGATGCAGGCGTTGCTTTTTACGCTGACTGAATTGGATGAATCCTCGGCGTTCCTCCAGTACGAGTTTGACGGTGTGCTGCACTTTCTGGCGGCACGTAAACTTACCCAAACGGAGTTTGATGAGGTGGTCCGACAAGCCGTCTGCAAAACGTGAAGGAGAGGTGGGCGGATGCGACCGCGGACGCGGTCGCGCCGCCCATCTCCTTAACTAGATTAATGAGACCTTAACTGTCCAAAACCACTAGTTTCATCCGTGAGCGGAAAACAAAAACAACCTGATCGGATTCTTGCCCATGTGCGGTGGCTACAACCGCCGTACGTCGGGCGCGCCTGCTACATGGTCGAACGTAACGGGAAGACAGGTTTCGTTCCAGCGACGGAGACGGACGCACGCTTTGAGGCATTCATTTCAGCGCAAGACCCATTGGCTTGGGATAAAGCGCTAGGCCTACCGAAACAACCACACAGACCCAAGTAGTTCTTTCGTGAATCATTTTATCCAAATCACTTTCTGCGCAACGTGCGCGAAACGGGTACGCAGGCCGGTGGCGTATCTGAATTTTACTCCGGCGTTCCAAACAAAATGAAAAGCATCAAATCCAAACTCGCACTCCTAGTCGTTGTCGCAGCTGCTCCCATGTCAGCTTTCGCTGACACCCCCACCGACTACGGTGCCACGCTAACCAGCAACCTCACCCAGATCAATACGATCTGGGGAACGGTGGCCACCATCATGATCGCCGTGGCGCTCGTGACAGTAGGCGTGCGGTTCTTCCGCAAGGCCAAGTAAGTGACAATCTCCGTGCCGGGAAACTGGCACGGAGCAATTTCCTGGCTAGGAACGGCCCCGACCGATGATCCGGTCGCTGGAACTCGTAAGCGCGGGGAAGTCGGGGCCGATTTGTATCAATACTTCAAATACATGCAAAATGGAAATGCTACTTTTCTCCGCAGGTTTTATCTGTGCGTACTACTGCTGGCAATACTTCCGCAGGTAACGCAGGCGGCTTGGTCGGGTGGTCCAACGTACTATACGTGGGTTGGTTCACAGACATTTAGTTGCACATCGGGTGGACAGACATTCACAGGATCGATTACGATGACAGCTGAGAGCTACGGAAACGGTTCGTATCGCATCACTCCAAGCGGTACATCTACAGGTTCGC
>Ga0302321_100003748_pt1 | contig 13087 bp, 11 predicted proteins | sample Fen_T0_1_FD_202505 | JGI IMG/M metagenome (GOLD analysis project Ga0302321, IMG submission 202505) | Peat permafrost microbial communities from Stordalen Mire near Abisko, Sweden - Fen_T0_1 | ecosystem: Environmental > Terrestrial > Soil > Wetlands > Permafrost | place: Sweden: Abisko...
CGCGCTCCGAGAACGAGGTGAGGACGACGACGACGGCGTCCGGCCGGTCCGCCCGCAGCGCCCGGGTGGCGTCGACGCCGTCCAGGACGGGCATCGACAGGTCCATCAGGACGACGTCCGGGCGCAGCTGCCGGGCGAGCGCCACCGCCTCGGCGCCGTCCGCCGCCTGGCCGACCACCGTGACGTCGTCCGTGCCCTCGAGCAGCGCGGCCAGGCCGGCGCGCAGCAGCGCGTGGTCGTCCACCAGCAGCAGGCGGATCATGCAGGGCCTCCGGGAGCGTCGACGTCCAGCCTCCACCGGCAGCCCGCGCCCGGCGCGCTCGACACGGCGAGCCGGGCGCCGTGCTCCGCGGCGAGGTCGGCCAGCAGCCGCAGCCCGAGGTGGCCCGGCCGCGCGTCGGCGGCGGCGCGGTCGGGGACGAAGCCGGCCCCGTCGTCGCGCACCTCCAGGCGCACGCCGTCGCCGTGGCGCCCGAGCGTGACCGTCACCCGGGCCGCACCCGAGTGCTTGGCGGCGTTGCGCAGGGTCTCCCGCGCGATCCGGTAGACCAGCCGCTGGGTGCCGTCCGGGAGGGCGTCCGCGACCTCCCGGTCCACCTCGACGACGACCTCCGGGCCGCGGACCCGCACCTGGGCGGCCAGGTCCTCCAGCGCCCCGGCCACACCGGCCGTGCGCAGGGTGGGCGGGTAGATGTCGACCAGCAGGGTCCGCAGCCCGGCGACGGCGGCCCGGACGGCGGCCGCCGAGTCGCGCAGGCCCGCCGTGCCGGCTGTCGTGCCGGCTGCCGTGGCAGTGCCGGCTGCCGGGCGCTCCGCGGCCACTGCGACGGCGAGCGAGGCGGCGACGAGCTCCTGGACGACGCCGTCGTGCAGATCGGCGGCGATCCGGCGGCGCTCCTCCTCCGACGCGTCGACGGCGAGCCGCAGCAGGTGCTCGCGCTGGGCCAGCGCGCGGCGCTGCCGGTCCAGCAGGGTCCACAGCAGCGGCAGGAGCAGCACCAGGAAGAGCAGCAGGCTCGAGATCACGATGCCGCCGAACCCGCGCCACAGATCGCCGGTGCGGGACGTCACCGTGCCGTACCGGGTGTACGTCTCGAAGAGCAACGGCCGACCGGACGGCGTCCACACCGGCCGGTAGACCTCGAGCAGCCGCCCCTGGCCGCGCTCGTGGACGTTCTCGGGGCGGCCCAGGTCGCTCACCTCGGCGACCGTCGCGGGGGCGGACAGCACGGCGCGCGCACCCTCGTCCAGGGTGAACCGGGCACCGACCAGGGCCGTCGCGTCCGAGTAGAGGACGGTGCCCGTCGGCGACCACACCTTCACGCGGACGAACCGGTCACCCAGCACCCGCCCGCGCACCACCTCGTCGAACGCGGCGCGGGCGGCGGCGTCACCGTCGGCGAGCGCCTCCGGCAGGGCAGGCATGATCACGCTCACGGCCAGCAGGTCGGTCTGCTGGGCCGCGTCGTTCACGGCCTCCCGCTCGGCGATCCGGCGGACGACGGTGACCCCGGCCAGGCCCACGACCAGCAGGACGCCGACGATCGCCGCGACGACCTGCACCACGACCCGCCGCCCGCTGACCGGGGCCGCCGGCCGTGACCCGGCCCGGTCCGAGCGCGGGCCGTCACCCGCGGCCAGGACCGTCCAGCCGGGCGCCGGGACACCGCCGTCCGTGCTCATCCGTGACCCGGCGCGTCGTCGGCGCCGCCGTGGCCGCCGGAGTCGTCGCCCGGCTCGACGCCGCGGCCGTGGTCGTCGGCGGTGGCCGTGGCGGAGGCGTGCCGAGTGGCGGTGGTCACCGACGTCGACCGGTGGGTCGCCTCGTGCGTCGCCTCGTGCGTCGCCTCGTGCGTCGCCTCGTGGGTCGCCTCGTGGGTCGCCTCGTGGGTGGGGCCGTCGTCCGTGGGCGAGGGGGACGGCAGGACGACGGCACCGACCGGGACCAGGGCCGGGACGCGCTGGCTGAAGGTCGTGTTGCCGGCCACGCCCAGCACGGCGGGGACGAGTGCGACGACGGCAGCGGCGGCGAGCAGGAGGGAACGACGCATCGGAGGACTCCTTCGGCAGGGGAAGAGCAGAACCTGACCCCTCTGTTGTCCCGCGGCACCGGTCGCACCGGCCATCGGACCATGGTGCTAGTACCCGTGCCCCGCGCGACACCCGGGTGGGGCGGCCGTCGGGGGTCCGGGGCGGGCTGGCAGAGTGGGGGCGTGGCCGAGCTGCGACCGTTCCGGGCCCTGCGCCCCGCCCCCGCACGAGCGGCCGCGGTGGCCGCGCCCCCGTACGACGTCGTCGACGTCGCCGAGGCGCGGGCCCTCGTCGAGGGCCGGCCGGACTCGTTCCTGCACGTCAGCCGCCCGGAGATCGACCTGCCGGACGACGCGTCCCCGGCGCAGGTGCACGCCCGCGGCCGGGCCGCGCTGGAGTCGCTGGTGGCGCGCGGGGTGCTGGTGCCCGACGCCGTCCCGACCCTCTCGGTGTATCGCCAGCGGCGCCCCGGAGGAGCCGGCGAGGTCCTGGGGCAGACCGGCGTCGTCGGGCTCGCGAGCGTGGCGGACTACCGCTCCGGTGCGGTCGCCGTCCACGAGCACACCCGGCCCGACAAGGAGGACGACCGCACCGAGCACCTCGCCGCGCTGGGCGCCCACGACGAGCCGGTCTTCCTGATGTACCCGGGCCGGGCCTCGATCGACGCGCTGGTGGCCGCCGTCACGCGCCGCGCCCCGGACGTCGAGCTGAGGGACCACGACGGCGTCGAGCACACGCTGTGGATCGTCGCCGACCCCACGGACGTCGGGCAGCTCACCGCCGCCTTCGCCGACGTCCCGACGCTGTACGTCGCCGACGGGCACCACCGCTCGGCCGCCGCCGCACGGTTGCACGAGCAGGCGCCCGACCTGCCGGGAAGCGACGCGTTCCCGGTGGTCGCGTTCCCGGCGGAACAGCTCACCGTGCTGCCGTACCACCGCGTCGTCGCCGCGCCGCTGGCCGCCACGGCGCTCGCACCGCCCGCCGGGTTCGACGTCCATGCCGGCGACGCGCGCACGCCCGAGACCCTCGCCCGGCACGAGTTCGGCCTCTACGCAGGCGGCCGCTGGCACCGGCTGACCGCCCGGCCGGACACCGTCGACGAGGCCGACCCGATCGCCCGGCTCGACGTCGCCCTGCTGCAGGCGGCGGTCCTCGGCCCGCACTTCGGGATCGCGGACCCGCGCACCGACCCCCGGCTCGCGTTCGTCGGCGGCAGCCGGGGCACCGGCGAGCTGGTCGCCCTGGTGGACTCCGGCCGGTACGCGGCGGCGTTCGCCCTGCACCCGACGTCCGCCGCCGAGGTCATGGCGGTGGCCGACCGCGGCCTGGTCATGCCGCCGAAGTCGACCTGGTTCGACCCCAAGCTCGCGAGCGGGCTGTTCGTCCACCCGCTGGGCTGACGCCGGGCGAAGGTTGCATCATGGTCAGGTGCTCGAGACCCCGGCCGGCCCCGACAGCCCCTTGACCCCGGCAGCCGCTCCGGCGGCCGCCCCACCGATCACGACGTCGTCGGTCTCGCCCCTCATCGGCCAGACTGTGGGCGCCCACGCGCACCAGCGGGCGGTCGCCGCCCTCCTCGACAGCTACCGCGCTATCCCGCCCGGCACCGGGGTGCGGCTGGCCAAGCGGACCTCGAACCTCTTCCGCCCCCGGACGGCGCCCTCCGGCGCGGGGCTGGACGTGCACGGGCTCGCCGGGGTGATCTCCCTCGACACCGAGCCGGCCGACGGGCCGGCCACCGCCGACGTCCAGGGCATGTGCACGTACGAGCAGCTCGTCGCCACGACCCTGCCGAAGGGCTACATGCCACTGGTGGTGCCGCAGCTGCGCACCATCACGCTCGGTGGCGCCGTGACCGGGCTGGGCATCGAGTCGACGTCGTTCCGCAACGGGCTGCCGCACGAGTCGGTGCTCGAGCTCGACGTCCTCACCGGCGCCGGCGACCTGGTCACCGCCCGCCCGACGGGCGAGCACGCCGACCTCTTCGCGGCCTTCCCGAACTCCTACGGCACGCTCGGGTACAGCGTCCGGCTGCGCATCGCGCTGGAGCGGGTGCACCCGTTCGTCGCGCTGCGCAACGTCCGCTTCGGCGACCTGGACGAGCTGGTCGCGGCGATCGGCTCGATCGTCGCCTCGGGCAGCTGGGACGGCGAGCCGGTGGACTTCCTGGACGGCGTCGTCTTCTCCGCCGCCCCGACCGCCACCGAGGCGTACCTCGTGCTCGGCCGGTGGGCGGACGACGTCCCGGCGGCGAGCGATTACACCGGTCGGGACGTCTACTACCGCTCCCTGCGCGACCGCGGCCGGGACGCCCTCACCGCGCACGACTACCTCTGGCGCTGGGACACCGACTGGTTCTGGTGCTCGAAGGCCTTCGGCGCCCAGCACCCGACCGTGCGCCGGCTGTGGCCCGCCCGCTACCGCCGCAGCGACGTCTACCACCGCATCGTCGGGCTGGAGGGGCGGTACCAGGTCGCCGCCCGGATCGACCGCTGGCGGGGCCGGCCCGAGCGCGAGCGCGTCATCCAGGACGTCGAGGTGCCGCTCGCGGCGACGGCGGACTTCCTGCGGTGGTTCGCCGGGCACGTCCCGATGACGCCGGTCTGGCTCTGCCCGCTGCAGGTGCGCCGCGACGGCCCGCTCGCCGCCGGCGGCGCCCTCGCCGAAGGCACCCAACCCTGGCCGCTCTACCCGCTGCGCGTAGGCGAGACGTACGTCAACGTGGGCTTCTGGGGGACGGTCCCGATCGAGCCGGGCCGCGCGGACGGCGACGTCAACCGGCTGATCGAGGACGCCGTCGCCGGGTTCGGCGGCCACAAGTCGCTGTACTCGGACGCCTACTACGACGAGGCGGACTTCTGGTCCAAGTACGGCGGCGCCGCGTACCGCCCGGTCAAGGAGCGTTACGACCCGGACGGCCGCCTGCTCGACCTCTACGCCAAGGCCGTCCGCCGCCGCTGACCCGCTCGCACTCCGCGGGAAGGAGGGGTCTCACCCGCTTGTCGGCTCAACCCGGCCGCCTGCCGGCCCGACAACTGGATCGGACGGCGCAGCTGGAGTCGTCCGAACCCGGCAGGAGGAGCGGCATGGGGCGGGGCTCTAAGACGCTGACGTTGGAGCGATCACTCGTCCACGTCGGCCGCCAGCCGATCATCGATGGTGACGGCAGGCTGTACGGGTACGAGCTGCTCTTCCGCGGCGCGGCGGCGGCGACGGTGTCGCACACGCCGGAGACCGGGTCCGGAGCGGACGCGGCCACCACGGCGACGATCCTCTCGGCCTTCTCGGAGTTCGGGAGCCAGTTGCTGGCAGGGCGGCTGGGGTTCGTCAACCTCACCCGCGCCTTCCTGGTGGGCGAGCTGCCGGTGCCCTTCCCGCCGCAGTCGGCGGTGCTGGAGGTGCTGGAGTCCATCGCCATCGACGACGAGGTCGTCGCCGGCGCCAAGCAGCGGATCGCCGAGGGCCACCGGTTGGCGCTCGACGACTTCGTCTGGTCGGAGAACTCCCCGGCGCTGCTGGAGCTGGCGGACATCGTCAAGCTCGACGTCCTCGAGCCCAGCTGGGACGAGGTGCTGGAGACCGTCGCGCACTGCAAGCCGTACGGCGTCCGGCTGCTCGCCGAGCGCGTCGAGGACGAGGCGACTCTCAAGCGCGCCCGGGACGCCGGCTTCGAGCTGTTCCAGGGGTACCTGCTCGGCCGGCCGCAGACGCTCTCGATGGAGCGCCTCGGCCCCGGCCAGGCCGTCGCGCTGCGCCTGCTCGCCCGGATGGCGGACCCGCAGACCACCGCGGGCGACGTCGAGAGCGTGCTGCGGACCGACCCGGCCCTCAGCCTGCGCCTGCTGCGCATCGCCAACGCGGCGCACAGCGGGCTCGGCCGGCGCGTGTCGTCCATCAAGGACGCGGTGGTCATGGTCGGGCTGGCCCGGCTGCGCGCCTGGATGGTGCTCATCGCGCTGGGCCCGAGCGGGGGCACCCGCGAGGAGATCAACCAGGCGCTGATCAGGGCCCGGACCTGCGAGCTCGCCGCCGGCCGGCTCGCCAACGGCCCCCGCCCGGACAGCGCCTTCACCATCGGCCTGCTCCACGGGATCGCCCAGGCCCTCGGCCTGCCGATCGAGGAGTTCGTCGCCGGGCTGCCGGCGCTGGCCGACGACCTGCGCGCCGCCCTCTCCGGCGACCCCGGGCCGCTGCGCACCGTGCTGGACGCCGTCCTCGCCTACGAGCGCGGCGACCTAACCGACCTCGGCGACACCACCGCCGCGGTCGGCGACCTCTCCAACGCCTACCTCGAGGCCCTCGCCTGGACGTCGGGCACGGTCGCCGGCGCGGGCGGGGGGTCCTGACCGGGGCGGGACCCGGCCAGCCGCGCCAGCAGCGGCGTCGTGCGCATCGGGACGTACTCGCGGAGGGCGACGGACGTCCGGGTGCGCATGACGCTCGGGCTCGCGAGCATGTCGCGGGTGACCCGGTGGAGGTCGTCCGCGTCGTGCGCGACCACACGGCAGAGCAGGTCGCCGTCGCCGGTCGTGGCGTGCACCTCCATGATCTCGGGGATGGCGCGCAGGGCCTCGACGGTGCGGTCGATGTCGCCCTGGGTGATCTCCAGCGTGACGAACGCGAGGATCGGATAGCCGAGCGTGGCCGGGTCCACCCGGCGGTTCACCGGGCCCAGCCATCGGGTCTGCAACCGTTGCAGCCGCGCCTGCACCGTGTTGCGTGCGAGCGACAGCCGGCGGGCGAGGGCCACGACGGTGGCCTGCGGGTCGTCGTCCAGGGCGAGGACGATGTGTGCGTCGACCCGGTCCAGAGCGGGCATCCTGACCTCCTGGCGCAATGTTTCGCCTGGCGACTGAGCATAGTGCTCAACCCTGCGAGCGCCTCTTGCGCAAATTGGTGCAACACGTTCTCCTGGTGCCATGACCACCGTTGCCGAGTACCTCGCCGTCCGGTTGCGCCAGCTCGGCGTGGCGCACCTCTTCGGCGTCCCGGGCGACTTCTCCCTCGGGCTCGTCGAGGCGCTCGCCGCGCCGGGGCGCCTGGAGTGGATCGGGACGGCGAACGAGCTCGACGCCGGGTACGCGGCCGACGGCTACGCCCGGCGCCGCGGGCTGGGAGCGCTCTGCACCACGTTCGGCGTCGGCGAGCTGAGCGCGCTCAACGCGGTGGCGGGGGCCATGGCGGAGCAGGTGCCGGTCGTCCAGATCACCGGCACCCCGGCGACGGGCGCCGCGGCCGGCGGCGTGCTGCTGCACCACACCCTCGCGGACGGCGACCACGGGCGCACGCTGCGCGCGTACCAGGAGTTCACGGCCGCTGCCGAGGTGCTCACCGCGGACCGGGCCGCCGAGCAGATCGACGACGTGCTGACCACGGCCCTGGTCCGGCTGCGGCCGGTGTACCTGGGCGTGCCGGCCGACCTCGTCGAGGTGCGGCTGGACGACGCGGACGCCGCGCGGCTCGAGCAGCCGCTCACCGTACCGGCGTCCGACCCGGACGCCCTGGCCCGGTTCGCCGCCGCCGTCCAGGACCTGCTGGCCGGGGTGGCGGGGGTGGGCGGGGTGGCGGGGGCCGAGGGGGCGCGGCCCGTCCTGCTCGTCGGGCACCTCGTGCAGCGACTGGCGGCCGGTGGCCGGCTGGGCGCGCTCGCCCGGGCCGGCGACTGGCCCGTCGTCCACCTGCTTTCGGGCCGCGGCACGCTCGACGAGGACCGGCCCCCGGTCGCCGGCTTCCACGTCGGCGCGATGGGCCCGGCGCCGGTGCGCGCGCTCGTCGACGGCGCCCGGCCGCTGATCACCGTGGGCGCCACGCTCACCGACGTGATCTCGGGGTTCGGCACCCACCACCCGGACCCGGCCCAGGGCATCACGCTCGACCTGGACGGCGCCACGGTCGCCGGGCGCCGGTTCGACGGGGTGCGGCTCATCGACGCGCTGGACGCGCTGACGCCGGTGGCCGCCGCCTTCCGGACGCCGCCGACCGCTGCCGCGCCGCCGGTGCCGGTGCCGGCCCGGCCGGCGGTCGTCGCCGAGGCCGGTGACGCCCTCACCCAGGAGCAGCTGTGGCACACCCTGCAGGAGTGGCTCCCGCCGGACACCACGCTGGTCACCGACATCGGCACGGCGTTCTGGGGGGCCGCCGGCCTCACCCTGCCGGCGGGCGCCGCCTTCGTCGCGCAGCCGGTGTGGAGCTCGATCGGCTACGCGGTCCCCGCCACGCTCGGGGTCGCGCTCGCCGAGCCGGGGCGGCGCGCCGTCCTGGTGACCGGCGACGGCGCCGCCCAGATGACGGTGGCCGAACTGGGGCTGCTCGCGCGCCGGGCGCCAGGTGCGCTCGCCGTCGTCGTCGACAACGCCGGGTACACCATCGAGCGCGCCCTGCGCAGCCCGCGGGCGGCGCACCACGACGTCCCGCGGTGGGACTGGACCGCCCTCGCCACCGCGCTGGCGCCCGACCACCCGCCGCTGGCTCTCGCCGTCCGCACCGCCGCCGACCTGACCGAGGCCCTCAAGCGGGCGGACGCCGAGCCCGGCCGGCTGACCCTGCTGCACGTCACGACCCACCCCATGGACGCACCGCCGCTGCTGCGCGCCCTCGCCGAGGCCGTCACCAGGAGCTGACATGTCCCTCGATCGTTCCCTCGACCCGTCGCTCGACCCGTCCCTGGCAGGGCTGCCGCCCCTGCACCTCGACCCGGCCGACCGGCCGGCACCGCGCCTGCGGGCCGGGATCGCGGCGCTGCCCACCTACCGACCCGGTGCTCGGGGCAACGGCGCCGACGTCGTCCGGCTGGCCTCCAACGAGAACCCCTACCCGCCGCTGCCGGGCGTGCTGGCGGCCGTCGGCGCGGCCGCCGCGGACGTCAACCGCTACCCCGACCTGGCCTGCCGCGAGCTGGCCGGCGCGCTGGCCGGGCTGCACGGCGTGGACGCCGGCGACGTCGTCGTCGGGACGGGCAGCTCCGCGCTGCTCCTGCAGCTCGCGCTGGCGACGTGCGGCCCGGGCCACGAGGTGGTGTTCGCGTGGCGGTCCTTCGAGTCGTACCCGATCGTCGCGGGCGTGGCCGGGGCGCGCGCCGTCCCGGTGCCGCTCAACGCCGCGGAGCGGCACGACCTGACGGCGATGGCCCGCGCGATCACCGACCGCACCCGGCTCGTCCTGCTGTGCTCGCCCAACAACCCGACCGGGACGGCGCTCGGCGCGGCCGAACTGGCGGCGTTCCTGGAGCGCGTGCCTGCCGACGTCCTGGTCGTGCTCGACGAGGCGTACGCGGAGTTCGTGCGCGACCCGGCAGCCGCCCGCGGGCCCGACCTGCGGCACCGGCACCGCAACCTGGTCGTCCTGCGGACCTTCTCCAAGGCGCACGGGCTCGCCGGCCTGCGCGTCGGGTACGCCCTGGCGGACCCGCGGGTCGCGGACGCGCTCCGGGCCACCGCGGTGCCCTTCGGGGTGAGCGCGGTGGCGCAGGCCGCGGCGCTGGCCTCGCTCGACGCCCGCGACGCGCTGGCCGGGCGGGTGGCGGCGATCGTCGCGGAGCGGGGGCGGGTGCACGCCGCGCTGCGGGCCCAGGGCCACCGGCCGACCGCGAGCGAGGCCAACTTCGTCTGGCTGCGGCGTCCGGACGCCCCCGCGTTCGCGGCAGCCTGCGCAGACGCCGGCGTGCTGGTGCGCGCCTACGGCCACGACGGCGTCCGGATCACGGTCGGCACCCGCGCGGACGACGAGCGCCTGCTGCGGGTGACGGCCCGGCTCCACGCCCGGGCCTGAGCGCGCACGGGCGTGGGGGGCATGCTCGTTCAGGATTTCACACCGGCCAACGGCGGACACCGGTGTGAAGTTCGCGCAAGGGGTACGAGCCCTCGGCCGCTCGGTGGCCCGGCACCGCACCGAGCGACGGGCGCTTCAGGCTCCCGGGCGGCGGCGGACCGTCAGGGACACCAGCACGGGGCGGCTGCCGGCCGGTGCCGGGGCACCGTGGGCGTCGCAGCCGTTGCCCGCCGGGCAGGTGCCGCAGCCGCCGTCCGTACACGTCGTGGCCAGGACCGACGAGGTGACCCGGCGCAGCCGCACGAGCTGGTGCACGGCCGCCGCGACGACGTCCCGGTCGAGGCCGGTCCGGCGGGCGACGTCGTCCAGGGTGGGGGCACCGGCGTCCAGCTCGGCCAGTACCGCGCGCAGCGGGCCCACCGTCGCGGGCACGGGCGTCACGGGATCAGCCGGCCGACCTGGAACACCGCGACCGCGACCGTCCAGGCGAGGGCGAACTGCAGGCCGACGCCGATCATGGTCCAGCGGCGCCCGATCTCCCGGCGCTGGGCCGCGAGCGTCGCCACGCAGGGGGTGTACCCGAGCAGGAAGACGAGGAACGCCAGCACGGCCGGCGTCACGTGGCCGCCCGACGAGCGCTCGAAGTCGGCCCGGAGCGAGGCCCCGAGGCCGCCCGGCCGGTGCAGGTCGCCCGGCTCCTGGGTGGCGTAGGTCTGCGCCCAGGACGAGACGACGGCCTCCTTCGCCACGAAACCGACGAGCAGGGCGCCCGTGGCGTGCCAGTCGCCGAAACCGGCGGGGGAGAAGACGGGCGCCGCCGCGGTCGCCAGCTGCCCGTAGGCACTGCCCTGCACCGGCTCGGCGTCCCGGCCGGACGTGACCTGGACGGCGGACAGGGCCCACACCAGGACGACGGTCGCCACGATGATGCCGCCCGCCGTCCGCAGGAACGCCGACAGCCGCATCCAGGTGACGGCGGCCAGCAGGCGCGGCATCGGCAGCTGGTAGCGGGGCAGGTCCAGGACGAGGTCCTCGGTGCCCATCGCCCGCAGCAGGGTGGAGCGGAGCAGCAGCCCGGCGCCGATGATCAGCACGATCGACAGCACGTACATCCCGAAGACGACGTCGCCCGCGTGCTTCCCGAAGAACGCCGACGACACCAGCACGTACACGGTCAGCCGCGCGCTGCACGAGGTGAACGGGACCAGCAGCACGGTGAGCAGCCGCTGCCGCGCGTTCGGCAGGACCCGGGTCGCGCTGACCGCCGGCACGTTGCAGCCGAACCCGACGACGAGCGGCAGGAACGCCCGGCCCGGCAGCCCCACCGCCCGCATGAGCCGGTCCGTGACGACGGCCGCGCGCGCCAGGTAGCCCGAGTCCTCCAGGATCGCGAGCAGGCAGAACATGATCGCCATCAGCGGCACGAAGGTCAGGAGCATGCCGACGCCGGCCACGAGGCCGTCCACCAGCAGGCCCTCCACCCAGCTGCCGCCGAGCCCCACGGCGCCGAGCACCGCACGCAGGCCACCCGACACGGGGCCGGACAGCAGCCCGTCGAGCGCGTCCTGCACGGGGGCCGCCACCCGCGTCGTCAGCTGGAACACCGCCCACATCACGGCGAGGAACACCACCGGGCCCGCCACCGGATGGGTCGCCACCCGGTCCACCCGGTCGCTCCAGTCGGTGCGGGCCGTGCCGCTGCGGTGGGTCGCCGCCGCGACGGCACGCGCCACCACCGCGAACCGCCGGTCGGCGGCGGCCAGCTCCTCGTCGTCGAACGCGTCGCCCGTCACGACCTCCGGCGACCCGGCAGCAGCGGCGGGGGCGTCGGCGGGCGGCGCGGCGACGGGCTGCCGCGCGGCCAGCGCCGTCCGCACCACCTCCGCGAGCCCGGTGACGGTGCCGCGCCGCGGGTCCACCGCGACGACGGGGACGCCGAGCGCGGCGGCCAGCGCGTCGGTGTCGACCCGGATGCCGCGGCGGGCCGCGACGTCACCCATGGTCATCGCGAGGACGACGCGTAGCGGGTGCTCGAGCACCTGGGCGGCGAGGTAGAGCGTGCGGGCCAGGTCGGTGGCGCTGACGACGACCACGACGAGATCGGGCCGCTCGGCCGGGTCGGCGCGCACGAGGAGGTCCCGGGTGAGCTCCTCGTCCGGCGAGAGCGGGTCGAGGCTGTAGGCGCCGGGCAGGTCGACGACGGCGACGTCGAGCACGCCGGCCCGCCAGGCCCCGGTGCCCACCTCGACGCTCGTGCCGGCCCAGTTGCCGACGGTGCGCCGGGCGCCCGTCACGGCGTTGAACAGCGAGGACTTGCCCACGTTCGGGCTGCCCGCCAGCGCGACGACGGGACGCCCGTCGCGGACGACCTCGCCGCCGGCGTCGCCGTGGCAGCTCGGCACGGAGGGGCGGGCCGCGGCGGCCCGGTCGCGGGTCACGGGACCCGCCGACGTCGTCGCCACCGGCCGGCTCAACCCTGCGGGCCGGGGCGCGGCCCCGGCTCCACCGGCGCCGCCGGCACGGTGAGGAGCACCCGGCGTGCCACCGCGACCCGGGCGTCGCCCACGCCGACGATGCGACCGCCCCCGGCGGTCCGCCGGAGCACGGTCACCGTGGCGCCGGCCCGCAGGCCGAGCTCGGCGAGCCGCAGCCGGCGTCCCGGGGGCAGATCGGCGTGGCCGAGCAGGACAGGGACCCCCAGCGGGGCCGACGCGAGAGTCACCCCTCCAGGATGGAGTAAGGGTGACCTAACCTGCTCGGGGACGAACGTCCCCTCACGCCACCCACAGGTGCATCGAGAACGTGACGGAGAGCACAACCAGCAGCGGTACCCCCAGGACGACCGCCGCCGGCAGGACCCACCGGCCGCCCGCCGGCCGGCCCCGCGCCGACCATCGCGCCGCCATCAGGTACGCCGGGAACCAGGTCAGCGCGTACCGCGGCGACGACACCAACGTCGTGGAGGCTACGAGCACGGTCACGTTGAGCCCGACGAGGACGGCCTCGGCCCACCGCCGGCGCCACAGCAGGACGAGCGTGAACACGATCCCGCCGACCGCCGTCAGCAGGTCGGCCGCGCGCGAGACCACCAGGTCGTGCGACGGCGCGGTGACCAGCTTGTGCCAGCCGATCCGCAGCCCCTCCCACGGCCATGCCAGCCCGCGCTGCCAGGAGAGCGTCTGCGCCTCCTGCCAGTTGTTCCAGGACCCGGTCCGCGCGTGCAGGTAGGCGAAGTACGCGCCGACGGCGACCGCCGGCAGGGCGAGCGCCGTGACGTCGGCACGGG
>Ga0302321_100003749_pt1 | contig 13087 bp, 11 predicted proteins | sample Fen_T0_1_FD_202505 | JGI IMG/M metagenome (GOLD analysis project Ga0302321, IMG submission 202505) | Peat permafrost microbial communities from Stordalen Mire near Abisko, Sweden - Fen_T0_1 | ecosystem: Environmental > Terrestrial > Soil > Wetlands > Permafrost | place: Sweden: Abisko...
TCTCTTGCTCGTCCTCAACGAACATGCCGCCCGGCTGGCTGAGGACGGACTGCACGGCGCACCCGATCTGGTTGTGGAGGTGGTGTCGCCCGCCACCGCGCTGCTGGACAAAAAAACCAAGCGCAATCTCTATGCCCGGTCGGGGGTGAAGGAAATGTGGCTCATCGACCCGCTGCTGCTGCAGGTCCAGGTGTACGACTTCCGCCGCAGCACCGCGAAACCGGTGGCGATTCTGGAAGAAAACGAGACGCTCTCTTCGCCGCTGTTGCCCAATTGCGAACTCGCCGTCGCCAATATCCTGAAACGGGGCTGAGGCGGCGAGCGCGGGTTTCTTGCGGGACTCAGCCCGCGGCGCGCGTCTTGTGCACGAAGCGCCAGAGCAGCAGGACGGCGCAGACGCCCAGGCCGAGAGCCATGCCGGCCCACACGCCGGGCGGTCCGTAACCCAGCTCGAAACCCAGCCAGCGCGCCGCCGGCAACGCCAGCAGCCAGTAGCCAACGAAGGTGATGACCGTCGGTCCGCGCACATCGGCGAGACCGCGGAGGGCGCCGATGGATGTCACCTGCGTTCCGTCGAAGATCTGAAAGATTCCGGCCACGACGAGCAGGCGGGTCGCCAGGTCGACGACGGCGGGATCGGCGATGAATCCGGCGGCGATCATCCGCCCGCCGAAAACGAAAACTAGGGCAAAGCCGCCCATGATCGCCGCGCCCATGCCGATGCCGCCCAGACCGATGGAGCGGATGCGGTGCGTGTCCCCGGCGCCGCGGGCCTGCCCCACGCGCACCGACAGCGCGATCGAGAGGCCGAGCGGAAACATGAACGTCGTCGAGGCGCAGCTCAGCGCGATCTGGTGCGCGGCGAGCGGCACGGTCCCCAGCCAGCCCATCAGCAGCGCCGCGGCGGTGAACAGGCCGACTTCGAAGAGCAGCTGGGCGCTGACGGGCAAGCCCAGCGCGAGTTGCGCGCGGAACTCGGCGGGCACGAGGTTGGCCAGCCAGCGTTCCGGGTGCGCGTGGGCGAAGCCGGCCGAGCGCGAGAGGTGCAACGCGAGACCGCCGAGGATCACAGCGCGGGACGTCAAGGTGGACCAACCGGAGCCGACCAGGCCGAGCGCAGGGGCACCGAGGTGGCCGTAGAGCAGCACCCAATTGAGGCAGAGGTTGACCAGGAGTCCGGCGAACATCCACGTCATGGGAACCCAGGGACGGTTGAGCGCCTCGTAGTAGTTCTTGAGTGCGAGAAACAGCAGCCCGGGAATGAGCGACCAGCCGATCAGCGCGAGAAAGGGCTGGGCGGCGCGCGCCACTTCGGGTGGCTGGCCGAACCACTCGAGGTGATGGCTGAGAAACTGGATCAGCGTGGCGAACACCACGCCTTCCAGTCCCGCGAGCATCAATCCGTGGCGCAGCACTTCGCCGGCGTCGCGCGGCCGGCCGGCGCCGTGGGCGAACGCGGCGCGCACCGACACGGCGCTGAGCAGCCCGAGCGAAGTGACGTAGATGAAGCCAAACAAGGTGCCGGCGAAAGCCGCGCCCGCCAGCGACACCGCGCCGAGCCGGCCGATCATCACGCTGTCGGTCAGCTGGAGCAGAATCTGCCCGACGTGGCCGGCCGTGATCGGGATGGCCAGGGCGAGGGTGGTGCGGAGTTCGCGAAGCACGGCGGCGAGGCTGGAGAGGAACGACGGTGAACGAAAGCGAGGAAGACGGCCGGTGGAACCACTCATGTCCATTGATCGCCACCAATCCGGAGCGGCGCAGCGAGATGCCGGGGACGAAAATTGGAGCCGGACCGACCTCGGTCCGCCTCCAAGCGATGTGGGCCTTGCCTTGGGGGGCATGAGATGGATCTCCGGTTGCGGCTGGGCTGGTCGCGGACGGAAGCGGATGCCCTTCCGCTACGAGGGAAACGCGAACTGCTGGAGCACTCCCAGAGAGTGCGATGCACCCGCCGCCGCGGCCGCGCTTTGCGGTTTTCCCATCGCCACCGCGCGCCAGGCGTGGCACACCGAACGCGTCTTGCCCAAAATGTTACCTCATTCCACCAGCGGCCGACGGCATTCTGCGGATTTCGAGAAAGTGGCGCGGGACTACGAAGCGCGGGTGGTCATCGGCAAATTCGCGCTGCTCCTCGCCGGCGGGGCCGCCCTGGCCTTGGTGGCGCTGGTCGACAGCGCCGGCTCGGCCGTCGTCGTCGGCATGCTGGTGCTTGCCGGTGCCTGCATCGCCTCGGTTTTTTTCGGGGATTTTCCCGCCTTCGCGCGGTGCCCAATCTGCGGCAAGCGGATGCACGCCCACCGCCGCGAGGACATGCATCGAAAAAGGAGTCACCGCTACCTGTCGTGTTCCGGGTGCAACGAATCGGTCGAGCTGGGAGCGAAAGCCGGTAAGGCCCATTGATTCCCGCTCGGTTGGCCGCCGCAGCTGGACCGCGGGGCGGTTCAGCCATCGGGCAAGAAACCGCTGATCTTCGCTCAGTGGCGCTGATCCGAACGGTGTCCCAGTTGGGATGCGCTGAATTGCTCCGCAATCCAGCTACGGGATAATCCGGCCATTAGTGGAATGAGGGTGCATTAGTGGTTCCAAATCTCCGCTGTGCACTGCTCACGCCACCACGGCCGGGACTTCCAGGATCACCGTGAGTGGACGAGACGGAATCTGTCCGCCCAAGTCCATACGGACGGCCCGGCGGTCCGTCCCTACCCGCACCATTCGGTGCGCAGAACTTCGTAACATCCGTGGCCATCCGCGTGACCCGCGGCTCCAAACCTCCACTACGCGGCCGGGATTTCCAGGATCACTTTCAGCCCGGAGCGGTCGGGCCGGTTTTCGGCCCAGAGGCGGCCGCGGTGGAGTTCGGTGATGCTGCGCGCAATCGCCAGGCCGAGCCCGGCGCCGTTCTCCGCTTCGGCGTTGCGGCCGCCCAGCTGGACGAAGCGCTCGAAGATCCGCTCCAGCTCCGGCGGCGGAACACCGGGGCCCTCGTCGGCCAGGCTCATCTGCCAGCGCCCGTTCACGATCGTGGACGCGAAGGTGAGCATGCCGCCCGGCGGCGAGAACTTCAGCGCGTTGCTGAGGAGATTGAGCAGCACCCGCCGCAGCCAGGCGGGATCGAAGGGCGCGACGCCGCGATCGTTGCTCGCGAGGGCAAACCGCATTCCGCGGTCTTCCGCCAGCGTGCGGGCATCCTCGGCGAATTCCGCGACGAACGCCTCGATCGCGTGATCCCGCCGGTTCAGAGGCATCTCGCCGGCGTCGGCGCGCGAAAGCAGCAGCAGGTCCTCGATGATCTTCTGCAATCGGCCGAGCTCCTCGAGTAGGGCCTGCGCCTCGTCCGATTGCGCCGGGGTCAGCTCGGTGCGAGCCAGTTTCTCGCCATGCAGCCGCGCGAGCGCGAGCGGCGTCTTCAGCTCGTGCGACGCTTCGGCGGTGAAGCGCCGGACCTGCGTGAACGCGGTCTCGATCCGGTCGAACATGTGGTTGAGCAACCGGGCGAGCTCGGCGAGTTCGTCGCGGCTGGCGGGTACCGGGATGCGTTCCCGCAGGTTGGCGGCACCAATCGCCGCCGCGGTGCGCTCGATCGCCCGCACCGGCTGGAGCGCGAGGCGGCTGAACCAATAACCGACCGCGAGACTGCCCAGCGCGACGACGGCAGAGAGCGTCAGCAACGTCATCGTGAGACGGGAGAGCAGCGTATCCGCCGCCTCACGCGAGCCCGCGATCTCGATCCACACGGCGCCGAGGGCGAATTCGCCCACGCGCAGCGGTCCGGGTTCCGGCCGCACCTCGACCGAGTAATGGCGCGCCTGGCCGGAAGGCGGCGGCAGGGCGCTGTGCCCGAGGTTGGCGGAACGAAACAGCACCCGGCCATTGGGCGCGCAGACCTGGAAGAAGTACATCGGCGAATCGATCGTCGTGTGCTCGCGCAGCACCGCGAGCGTCGGCTCGTCGAGGAGCGGAGTGGCGGGCGCGGCGATGTGCGTGCGGATTTCCTCGAACTCTGCGACGTTGAGCAGATCGAGGCCGCGGATGAGTTGGTGGCCGACGATCAGCCGGCCGGCGACGAGGACGATCAGGACGGTCGCGGTAACCATCGCCGCGTAGGCGAACGCCAGACGGCTCGTGAAGCTGCGGCGCGGATTCATGCGAGCTGGTAGCCGCTGCCGCGCACGGTGCGGATCAAGGGTTCGTCCCCCTCTTGCTCGAGTTTTTTCCGCAGGCGCCGGACGTAGACATCGATGAGATTGGTCTCGAGCTCATGGCTGGCCTCCCAGACGCGTTCGGCGATCATGGTGCGGGTGAGGACCCGGCCGGCATTTTGCAGGAACAGCTCCAGCAGCGCGAATTCGCGGTTGGTGAGATCGACCTGTATTCCGCCCGCGGTGACGGTGCGGGCGAGCAAATCGACGCTGACGCCGCGGTGTTCAAGGACGGTGGCTTTGACAGTGGCCTGACGGCGCAGGAGCGAGCGGAGGCGCGCGAGGAGTTCGTCGAAACTGAACGGCTTGGCGAGGTAGTCGTCGGCGCCGAGGTTGAGTCCCTTGATGCGGTCGGCAACGGCGTCGCGGGCGCTGAGGATGAGCACCGGCTCGTTGAACCCGGCGGCGCGCCACTGGCGCAGGAGGTCGAGCCCGTCGCCGTCGGGCAGGCCGAGGTCGAGCACGACCGCGTCAAACGTGTCGTCGGCGAGTGCATCGCGGGCGGCCTCGCAGGAGCGCACGAGCCGCGTCGTGTAAGTCGCTTCGGCGAGCCCGCTCAGGATAAACGAGCCCACCTTCCGGTCATCTTCGACGATGAGGACTTTCATTCAAAGAAACGCAGTCGAATTCACAGAAGGTAACGAAGAGAACGCAGGTAGGGCGCGACCCTGGTCGTCGCCGTTTCGCCCTGCGGAACCCGAGGGCACCGAGCAAGCTCGGGCCCTACCCCAGGCGATGGTGCTGATTCTGCGGAGGCGGGGTTCATGGGGAGGGTGGATGCAGTCTCAGCCGGGCGACGTACGCGGTCAACGCGGCGATGTCGGCTTCGGGCAGCGTCTCGTGGCCGGCCATGGCGGTGCCCGGCACGCCGAAGGCAATGACCCGGGCCAGCGCCGTGCGCGTCTCCGCCGGATTGGGACGAGCGGTCCGCGGCCAGGTACCGTCGCGGAGATTGGCCGGCGTTACGGCGAGCCGGGCGGCGAGTGGACCCCGCCCGCGCGCGTCGTCGCCGTGGCAGGCGGCGCAGAGCCGGCGGAAGAGGTTGGCACCGCGCGCGTCGTCGCCGCCGGAAGCAGGCGGCACCGCCGCCGCGATTTGCGTCGCCCGCGCTTCACCGGTTTCGGCACCGAGGTTGGTGAGGTAGGTCACAAGATCCGGGCCGCGCGAGTCGCCTCCGCGAAACAAATACGCGTAAGCCGGCATGACCGAGCCCGGTGAAAGCGACCGCGGGTTTTCGAGGTGGAGGCGGTTCCAGTCGGCCGAGCGGCGGTTGCCGACGTTTTGGAGATCCGGGCCCTGGCGGCGATTGCCCGGCAGCGGCGGCGCGCCGGCAAGGGTGTCGGCGAGCGGGCGGACCGGGCCCCAGCGAAGTTCGTCGAGGGTACCGGGCCGGACGAACTGGGAGTGGCAGTGGATGCAGCCTTCGGCGATGTAAACCTGCCGGCCGGCGGCGACGGCGTCGGCGGAATTGGACCGATCAGGCCGATCCGATGCTGCGGATGGATGGGGTGCCGCGAGCCCGAGAAGCAGCACGGCCGCGGCGATTCCCGCACCACGCCGCGAGAGGGCGAGCAGCGCGGCGAGCGCCGCGCCGGTGCCGGCGAGAAAGGCCAGCGGGATCGTCTTTTGGTCGAGCGCCAATCCGATCCCCAGCGCCGAACCGAGCCAGCCGGCCAGCAGATACAGCCACACCGCCCGCCATGCGCCCCGGGGCGCGCCAGGCCAGTCGCGCGAAAGAGCCGGCAAGGCGACGAGCGCGGCGGAGTAGAGCGAGACGCCGGCCGGGTAGGCGGCATGCAGGCGGGCGGCCATTGATCCGCCCTGCGCCAAACCCCAGGCGCCGGCGAGGAGGTCGAAGCCGGCGAGACCGAGCGCCAGCCGCAACATTCCGCGGTCGATCAACCAGCCCGCGAGCAGGGCGGCGGACAGGTGCACAAAGGCATTGGACCAGAGTTGCGGCGCCGTTTCCCAGGCGAGCGCGCGCAAGGCCGGGCGTTCCTGAATCAACTGGAAGGCGGCGGAGTCGAGCCAGACCAGCGCGACGAACACTCCGAGCAGGGCCCAGAATGGCCGCCTGCCTCCGCGCTCCGGATACGAAGGCGGGTCCGGTTCCTCCGGCGTGATGAACAGCGCCGCGCCCAGGCCGAGGACGGCGGCGAGGGCGGCGATCCCGGCGTGCGCTGTCGGCGAGGCGGTGAAGACCGCGGGGATGTTGCAGAAGGCATAGGCCAGACCCGTGCCGGCGCCGGTCCAGAGGCCCAGAGGGTTGCCAACGAATAAATGGGGCAGTGCGCCGGCGAGTTGCACGGTGATCCAGCCGAGGCCGAGGCCGGTCAGCAGGGCGACGCCGGTCAGCGGAATCCCCGCAAGTCCCAGCGCGGCCAGCAGCGCCGCGAGCGCGCAGGCGCCGAAGCCGAGCGCGAGATCGCGGCGGAGAGTCTCCAGATTGTGGCGCCAGCCGGCGAGCAGGCAGCCGAGGAGGCCCCCGCCACCGAGCCAGCCGAGCCCGAGGCGCAGCGCGGCCGGATCGGCACCGCGCGCCGCGATCAGGCGCAGCAGCGCAAACTCGGCGAAGAGCAGGAAGAACACATAGGTGGCGGCGATCAGGGCGACCGTGGGCCACAGGCGGGCGGGTGCCGATTCTTTCATCCGGGAAGGCGCAGTTTACAGAAGGAAACGAAGGGCACGAAGAGAAAGGTCTCCCGAAGTGCGAAGCCTCAATTGTCTTCCCGGGTCGCTCCGGCCCGGGAAAACACCGCGATCAACCAGACAATGCTGGCGGTGGTCATGGCCGCGCCGGCGAGCCAACGGACGGAGTAAACCAGCTTCGTGACGGTACCTTGATCGAAGACGAGTTGCGGATCCGCCGCCTCGTTCCAGCCGAGGGCAAACAGCACAACGACCTGCACGGCACAGCCGGACTGCCACAGCCAGAAGGCCCACCGGCGCCCGAGCGCGGCGCGCACGCGCGGCGAGTCGCCGAGATTGAGGAGAAACGCGGCGTTGAGACTGGTGATCAGGCCCGCCATCGCCAGGTGCGCATGGGCGACGAGGCCGTTGGTGAATTTCAGCCGCTCCGAAAATCCAGGCAGAAACGTGAGCCAGCCGTCGGCCACGAGCAGGACGCCCCACGCCAAGGCCGCGATGAGCCAGCGCGCGGAGCCGTCGGCCCATTGGCGGCGCCGCCACGCCCGCGCAATCAACCAGGGTGCGGCGAGCAGCAGGCCGAGCGCGGCGATCTGGGCGGTGGCATGATGCGAGGCGTGACCGTGGTCGAGCGCGACAAAGAGCGCGGTCGCCGCGGCGAGCGCCGGCCAGAGCAGGAGCGAATTCCGGCGGCCGGATACGACGGACAGACCAAGGAGATCCGGGGCCGCCGCGAAGATGAGGACCAGACCGAGCGTCGAACCGAACAGGCTGGTGCCGGTGGCGCCGCCGCTGTTGGGGTTGACCGCTGGATACAGCTGCGGTCCGGCGGAGAAATAGAGGACCGTGGGCACGGCGAGCAGCCCGGCGAGCAGGCCGAAACGCAGCAGGTGGGCGAATTGCGGACTGCGGATTGCGGAGTGCGGAATGCTCGCGGTGGAGGCGGACCGACCCCGGTCCGCACGAGGGTGGGTTGTCCCCGCCAGCCGGAGCACCGCGTGATAGGCAAGCACGCTCCAGAGCACGCTGAGGGCGAGGGGAAAGGCGTACCGCGCCGGACCGGTCCAATCGAGGAAGAGCTTGCCGCTGCTCTCCCCCGCCAGCCAGGTGACGGCGCCGAAGGCGAGGGCGGCGCTCCAGATGCCGAGAGCGAGCCAGGTGTGGCGCGTGGCTTCCGCGCCCGGGACCAGGAAGGCGCGCAGGAGCAAACCGACGAGCGGAAGCGCGCACCAGCCGTAGAGTTGGGCATTGAGATGAACCGGTGCCCAGCGGCCATAGGTCAAGGGCGCGAGCCTGTCATTGAGTTCGGGAGACAGAAGGAGCGTGGCGAGGAGGAGCCCGGCGAGGTTGGCGACGACCAGCCAGCCGAGGCTGAAGCGGGCGACGAGCGCGCCAAGGCCGGTGTCCGGCGAGTGCTTGCGGCCCGATGCCGGACTCCCCGTAGCGGCGCGGCTTCCGCGCCGGGCGGAGCCGGAAGCGGTTCCGCTACGGCACTGAACGGCGCCCGGCACCGAACGGCAATCCTCCTCAGATGGACAAGACGCGGCCATGGCTGACCCGAAGGACACGGTCGCACGCTTCGGCGAAGCGGCGCTCATGAGTGGCGAGGACGAGGGTGGTGCCGGTGCGCTGCACGAGATCGCGGAAAAGCGCGAAAACCTTGTCGGCCGTTTCCTCGTCGAGCGAGCCGGTCGGCTCATCGGCCAGGATGACCGGAGGGCGATTCATCAACGCCCGGCAGATGGCGACGCGTTGGCGTTCGCCGCCCGAGAGATCCTGCACGCGATGCCGGCGGCGGTGGGTGAGGCCGACCGCGGCGACGAGTTCGGCGATGCGGCTGCGCGTCGCATCTCCGGGGTGACCCGCAGCCAGCGCGGGCACGGCGCAGTTGTCCTCAACCGTCAGGTCGGGAATGAGATGGTGGAGCTGAAAGACGAAGCCGACCGATTCGCGCCGCAATTGCACGCGCGCCGCCTCGGTGTTGATGGGTTCGCCGAGCACGCGGATTTCGCCGCGGTCGGGCCGGTCGAGTCCTCCGACGAGGTGGAGCAGCGTGCTTTTCCCGCTGCCGGAGGGCCCCCAGAGCGCGACCATCTCGCCGCGCGCCACGGTGAAGCCCGCGTCGGCCAGCACGGGCACGCGTCCGCCGTCGAAGCTTTTCCATACACCGGAGACCGACACCGCCGGCGGAGAGGGAGTGGGGCGGGGCGCCGGTTCATTCATAACGCAGGGCCTCCGCCGGTTCGATCCGCGTGGCGAACCATGCGGGATAAAGCGCCCCGGCCAGCGCCGTGAAGAGCGCGGTGCCGGCGATGCCCGCGAGCACCGCGGGCCGGACCGAGGCCTGCACGTAACCATTGAGCTGAGGCACCGCCTCGATGACGGCGAGCAGGGCGAAGCCCAGCGCGAGCCCGGCGACCAGCCCCGTGGCGGCCATCGTCAGCGCTTCGGCCACGATCAGCCGGGCGACCTGGGCGCGGGAGAAACCGCACACGCGCAATATCGCGATTTCGCGGATACGCGAGAAGACCGACATGAGCATGGTGTTCGCCACGCCGAGTCCGCCGAGGAGAAACGCGCACACGCCCACCGCCCAGCCAGTGAGTTTCAGGATGCGAAACTGCGAATAGCCCTGCGCAAACTCGCGGTTCTCCAGCGCGATCAGGGTGGGAAAACGCCGGGCGACCACCTCCTTGAACTCGGCGACGCGCGCGCCGTCGGCCAGTTTCACCGCGACGACCGAAGCGATCTTCTCGCGGTGGAAGAACGCCTGAGCTGCGGCCAGCGGCAGGAAGACGCCGCCGTCCTCGAAGCCGTTGGCGGTGCGAATCACGCCGCCGACGGTGAACTCACCGTGCCCGAGCGAGAGGTGGTCGCCAGCCGCCACTCGGAGAAAAGCCGCGGCGCGCTCGCCCACGACAACTTCGCCCGCGGATCCGAAGCGGTCGCGCGAACCGGCGAGCCAGGCGGCTTGGGCGAGACGGGGATTGTCGCGTTCGACGCCGAAACAGGTGACGATCGGATGGTCCGGGGCCGAGACGATGCCGAAGAGCACGGGATGGGCGGCCGCCACGCCCGGCAGACCGCGGATTTCCGCGGCGGCGGTTTCAGGCACGCTGCTGAAAAAGAGATCGGAGACGTTGCGCTCGAAGACCAACACCTGCGAATCGGTGTCGAGGATCCGTTCGAACATGCCGATGGCGCCGAGCACGATGGAGAGGATGGTGAGCATGGCCGCGCATCCGAACGCGATGCCCGCCACGCCGATGAACGTGCGCACCCAGTGGCGGCGCAGGTTGACGCGGACGAGGCGGAGGAAGGTCATGAGGTGGTGGCAGTGCGCCGACGGGAGTGGATCTCGTCAACGGAGCGCCAGCACTTCGTCGAGCGGCGCGGCGAGTTGCCGGTGGAAGAGCAGCAGCACCGACCACCGGCGGCCGCAAGCGAGAAGCTCCTGCAGCGTTCTGGCGGCGAGGCGCTCAAGCCGGGAGAGCCGGGGGCGCGTGGCATCCAGCCCGGCGGCCAGGGCGAGATTGGGCCGGCTCAGCGCGAGGTCGCGCCCATCGGATTTGGCGGAACCCGTGGCGGCGGCGAGGCGGAGGTCGCGGAGATCGTCGAGTCCTTGATACAACTGACCCCAATAGACAGCGAGCCGGTGGAGCAACTGGAGTTCCCATTCCGAGGAACCGCCGGCCAGGGCGGGCAGGAGGAGCGTCAGGCGCAGCAAGGCGACGGTTTTTCCCTGCGCCGCGCGACCCACGGCCCGCGGGGAGCGCGGGCCGTGGGCATAGGCCAGATCACGCGCCTGACCACCGACGAGACCGGCGGGGCCGAGGTGCGTGTCCAGCGCGCGGGTGGCCTGGGTTCGCAGGTGGAACGGCAGAACAGCCGTGGCCTCGGCTACGAGGGCGTAGCCGCGATTGATGAAAGCGAGGGCTCCGAGAAGCGCGGCGGCATCGCCGTGCTCGATATGAGCGCACGGCCGGCCGCGGCGCTCGGCGGCGTCGTCCATGCACGGCAGATCGTCGAATAACAGCGAGGCGGTGTGGAAGAACTCGACGGCCGCGGCCAGCTGACCGGCGGCTTCGGGGTCGACGGTTTGCGCGCGCCCGATGGCGAGCACGAGCCGGAGCCGGAAGAGTCCGCCCGGATGGTGCACAGCGTCCGCGATCACGCCGCGCAATCTTGCCTCGGCGCCGGCCACGCTCGGGGCGTGACGCAGGAGGAGCGCGGCAGGATGGGCCGCGAGGGCGGGTTCGGCGAGGGAGCAGGAGGACGGGGCGAACATCGAGGAAGGGCGAGAGAGGAAGAGGGAGGAAAGAGTGACGGGGCGATCTGAGGTAGGGACGGACCGCCGGGCCGTCCGTTTGCTCGGCGGTCCCGGCGGTCCCGCCTTACCCGCAGATCTTGTAGGACCCTGGCTTGCTCGCTGCCTCCGTGGTTTGCCGGACGGAACGGCGATGGCCAAGGTCGCGCCCTACGGTTGATTGCATCGGTTGCCTCAACTCCCCGCTTTCGCTGCGAGCGCAAACCGGACGGTTACGACCGGGTCAACGGTCAACATCCCGAATTTGCGGATCTTGGGCAGACCCCAATCGCGATGGTCGAATTTGGCTTCGCCCGAGACACTCCAGCCCGCGGCGGTCTTCGCGACGGTCACCGGGAAGCTGATCTCGTGGGTCTGGGCTGCCAACTCGAGCGCGCCCGTGGCGGTGAGGATGCCCTTGGCGTCGGAGGCCAGAGTCTTCAGGACGAACCGACCAGCGGCGTTCTTCGCGGCGCCGGCCCAGGTGAGCATTTCCTTGTCCCGCCCGGTGTCGCCAGTCTTGAGGTCCGCCCAGGCGAAGCTGACGTCGGCCTGGGTCAAGGTGCCCGCGGCGGGGTCACCATCGAGGTGCACGACTGCCTTGTCGAGTTTGCCGGTGAAACCGTGCATCGTGGCATGGACCACAACCTCGATCTTGATGGACGCTGGGTCGACGGTCAGCGGGACGGCGGAAGCGAAGGGGGCGGCAAGTGCCGCGCCGAAAACAAGAAGCAGGTGTCTCATGGTGCGGCGAGGATCGCAGAGGCAGGTGAAGCAACCATGAACGGGAGATGAATCTTCGTTCATCTGCACAGCCCAACCCGATGGGCGGAAAAGGCGGTTGTGGACGGCCGCACCGGGCCTGGGGGCCTACGGCACCCCCGATGGGGTCGCGGCCTTCAATCTCGCAGCACAGGTCGGGCAGATGCCGTGCGTGGTTTGAGTGTTCAGATGGTGGGCGAAATACTCTTCCAAGGTTACCCACTTCTCATCGTTGACCCCCACGTGGTGGCACCAGGCGCAGACACGCAGAAAACTCTCGGCATGCTGGAGCCGGCGCAACAGGGACCGCGTGAAGGCGAAGACGAGGGCCCAGACCAGGAGCGTAACGGCGGTCTCGAGCGCACTCTCGTGCCAGTCGCCGTGCTCGCGACCACCGAAAATCCATTGTGGAATATCGAGCAGTTCATTGGCCCACGAGAGGCTGATGATGGAGAGGAAGGCACACGACTCGAACAGGTAGATCTGGACGGCCGGTTTTCGTATCGTCACGTTGGGAGCGGGTTGAACAACCGCAGAGTGACGCACGGCCGACTCGGCAATTACAGTCGCCGCGAATAGACCCAGTTCAGCGGAAGAAACCGTTCAATCGGACTGTCATTTGGTCGAAGGGTGAGGACTAGCCGCAAAAAACGCTTGGCCTTTGGCAACCTTTGGCGAGAGCCTGCCTCGTTGCTGTGCCATACTCCCCGATTCTCGTGACAGGTTCCGCTACCATCTTTCAACCACCGTCATCACCGTGATCAAGCCATTGGAAATACAGTGCGTCGCCATGGACGCCAACGAAGCTGCCGCCTCCGTCGCCTACCGCTTGGGCGAGGTGTTTGCGATCTACCCGATCACCCCGTCGTCGCCGATGGGTGAGCATTGCGACGAGTGGTCGGCCAAGAAGAAGAAGAACATCTGGGGCCAGGTCCCGGAGGTGATGGAAATGCAGTCCGAGGCCGGCGCCGCCGGTGCGGTCCACGGCTCGGTGCAGGCGGGCGCACTGTCCGCCTCGTTCACCTGCTCGCAGGGTCTGCTGCTGTACATCCCGAACATGTACAAGATCGCCGGCGAACTGCACCCGTTTGTGCTGCACGTTTCGGCCCGCGCCCTGGCGACCCACGCGCTCTCGATTTTCGGTGACCAGAGCGACGTGATGGCCTGCCGG
>Ga0302321_100003751_pt1 | contig 13084 bp, 11 predicted proteins | sample Fen_T0_1_FD_202505 | JGI IMG/M metagenome (GOLD analysis project Ga0302321, IMG submission 202505) | Peat permafrost microbial communities from Stordalen Mire near Abisko, Sweden - Fen_T0_1 | ecosystem: Environmental > Terrestrial > Soil > Wetlands > Permafrost | place: Sweden: Abisko...
TACGAGTGGAGCCAAACAATTCATTCATAAAATAGCTTTTATCTGACGGGATCTCCGCCGGGCGATTCCCTGGTCACCCAAGGCCGCGAGCGAGGTCAGAAAATCATTCAGCACCTTGAGCGCGAGCCCGACATCCGCAGTTTTCACGGACTCATCGGGATGATGGCTGAGACCATTTTTGCAGCGGACGAAAAGCATCGCCACAGGCGTGATTGCAGCCATCACGGCCGCGTCATGGCCGGCGCCGCTCGGCAAGCGCAGCAATTTGCCTTGCCTCCGCCGGACCGACTGGCCCAGCAACCGGGAAAGCCGGGGGCAACAATTCACGGCGGCGGCTGCGTGCACCGTTTCACAGACCAGCCGCAATTTTCTGCGCCGGGCGATCTGGCGCGCCTCCCTCTTTAAGGCGGCCGACACGGATTCGCGGACGGCATCGCGGGCATGGCGGACATCCAACGTCAGCCAGACCTCGCCGGGAATCACGTTGCTGGCACCTGGCCGGGCGGACACCTCGCCAACCGTGGCGACGGCGCCGGGGGTTTTTCGCGCCAGATTTTCTGCGGCCAGAATCAATTCCGCGGCGGCGCAAAGGGCATCCTGACGGCCGTTCATCGGGGTCGTGCCCGCGTGCCCGGCGCGACCGGTGAACCGGACGCGGGCACGGGATTGTCCGGCAATGGACGTCACCAGGCCAACGGCAAGCCGTTTTTTTTCCAGCACCGGCCCCTGTTCAATGTGGGCTTCGACGTAGCCGAGCAATTGGCGGGGGTCGAGCCGGGCTGACTTGAGCCGGGCGGGATTTCCGCCAAACGTTTTGAGCGCGTCGGCCAGGGAAATGCCGCCGGCATCCTGGCGCCGCAAATCGTTTTTTGAAAAACTTCCGGCGAGCGCTTTGCTGCCCAAGTAGGTGGTCTGGTAGCGCACGCCTTCTTCGTCGGAGAAGCCAATGACTTTGATGGCGAATGGCAGGTGGATTTTTGCCTGGTGCAGTTGCTGCACGCAGGCGATGGCCAGCAACACACCGAGGGGACCGTCAAATTTTCCGGCGTTGCGAACGGTGTCAAGGTGCGAGCCCAGCAACAGGATTTTCGCTCCGGGCGCAGTGCCAGCATAATCGCCTACGAGATTACCGATCGCATCCAGATGGGTCCGCATGCCGGCGGCGCGCATCCAGGTGCCGACCAGGGCGTTCGCGCGGCGCATGGCGTCAGAGGCAAACAAGCGGGTGATCTGCCCGGGCGCATCGGAGATTTTCGCCAGCGCGTTCAGGCGCTGCATGATGGCTTGTGCGGGGCGGCTCATGTTCAAGTGCCGCGATAGGTGGAATAGGCCCACGGCGTGCATAGCAGCGGCACATGATAGGCCGCGCCTGCATCGGCGATGCCGAAGCGCACGGGAACCTGGTCCAGAAAACGGATTTCCGGCAGAGGGGCCGACTTGGCGGCAAAGTAATCGCCGACAAAGAATATGATTTCGTACTGGCCGGTCCGCATCTCAGCCGCCGAAAGCAGCGGGGCTTCGGTGCGGCCATCAGCATTGGTTCTGGTGCTGACGACGAGCGTGCGATTGCCACCAGCGAGCGACCACAGTTCCAGCTTCATGCCGCTCGCGGGGCAACCGTGCGCGGTGTCCAGGACGTGGGTGCTAAGTTTGGCTGGCATAATCAATCGGCAATCAAGTCGCGCAAGCGAAGTTCCGCGATTTTGAAAATTTCTTCAAGTGCCGTTTTGATTTCTTCTTCCCGCGTGTGGTTCAAGCGGAGGCGAAATCCGTTGATCAACGCCTCCTTTTTATTCAGTCGCGCGCAAATCACAAACGGAAAACCGAACTGTGCCTGATACCGGGCATTGTTTTCCTGAAACCACGCGAGTTCAGCGGCGGTGAGTTGGTCGAGTCCCGCGCCGGCCTGTTCCTGCGTGGATTCCGGGGTCAGCGCGCCCGCCTGGGCGAGCCGCCCGGCCAAATCGGGATGGGCGCGAATGAGGGCGAGTTGTTCCTCCGGTACGGCGGCACCCACCGTCTCGCACAGTTGCCGGTGCAACTGTTCGGCGCTGCGGAAGGGCCGCTGCGGCCACGTCCGGCCGGCTATCCACGGCGAATGTTCAAACACCGGTCCGATGAAACCGATGAATTCGGCGCGCGTCAGCAGATTGATTTCAGTGAGGGAGCGCTGATGCATGTGATTTAATGAACCGCGCCGACTTCGCCGCGTTTGATTCGTTGGAGGGTCTTCTCCGCAAGCTTGTCGAAGGCGGTGACGCAGAGTTCGAGATGCTCCTCCTTGGTGTCTTCGATCTTGTTGTGGCTGATGCCGTGCAGGCTCTGGACGAACATCATCACGGTGGGCACGCCGGCGGCGGCAACTTCGGCGGCATCGTGCAGCGGTCCGCTCGGCAGCCGGTGCGACTGGCCGCAGGTTTCGCGGATGGCTTCATCGCACAGCGCAATCAGCCCGTCATCAAACGGACGGGGCGCGATTTGCCAGAGGCGTTCCCACGTGACGGTCACATTGCCTTCCCGGGCAAATTGCTCACTCGCCGCCCGGGCCGCCTGCAACATGGTCGCGAGGGCGGCGGCATCCAGATGACGTTGGTCCAAGGTAATGCGGCACTCCGCAACCACACTGGTGACAATGCCAGGCTTGGTGATGCAGGAGCCAATGGTACAAACCCCCTGCCCGCTGCGCCGCGCAATTTCGTAAATCTCCGAACTCATCTTGCTGGCGGCAAGGAAGGCATCGTGGCGGCGATTCATCGGGGTGCTGCCAGAATGCGCCGCCTGGCCGTGAAAGGTGATGGCGTGCCGTTCCACCCCGAAAGTGCCCAGCACGGCGCCCAGCGGCAGCGCCAGATCGAGCAGCACCGGGCCTTGCTCGATGTGCAATTCCAGATAAGCGGCCGCGTTCGCCAGTTCCCGGCCGCTGTCTTTCACATGTTCAAAATCCACGTCCACGGCCTTCAGGGCATCGGGCAAACCGATGCCGTTCTGATCCACCAAAGCCCGCGCCTCGTTCATATCCAGGTTGCCGGAACAGGCGGAGGAGCCGAACAAGCTTTTGCCAAAGCGCGCCCCTTCTTCATCCGCCCAATCGACCAAGCGCACCGTCACGGGCGGCAGCCCATTGTATTGGGTATTGAGGCGGCGTAGAACTTCCAGCCCGGCAAGCACGTTGAGGCAGCCATCCAGCCAGCCGCCGTTAGGTACGGAATCCATATGGCCGCCGATGAGTAAACATTTTTCCGATTCCCCGCGCAGGGTGGCCCAGAGATTGCCGGCGGCGTCGGTGTGAATCTCGAGCGGCAGGGCGGCCAGTTTTTCCCGCAGCCAGGCGCGGGCCGCCGTCCATTGCCGGGTGAAGGCGACGCGTTGCGCGCCCTGCTCGTCGCCGGTGAGGGCGCGCAGTTCCTTCAGTTCAGCCACGGTGCGTTTCGGGTTGGGGGCAGCGTCCATAACCAGTTAATTTGCTCCTTTAACCAAAATTATTGTAGCCAAGGCGCCCAAAGCGAGTTAAAAATTATAATAGTTCGAAAGGAGATTTGTTATGCCAACACTAGCCACCGTGGTAGACGGACTGAAACTGCCGAACCCATTTATCATAGGTTCGGGGCCGCCGGGAACGAATTTGAACGTCATCAGCAAGGCTTTCACCGAAGGCTGGGGCGCGGTCATCGCCAAAACGGTCAGCCTGGATGCGTCAAAAGTCGTGAATGTTTCACCGCGCTACGCCAAACTGCACGCGGCCAGCGGCGAGGTCATCGGCTGGGAAAACATCGAACTCATCAGCGACCGGCCGTTCAAGGTCTGGGAGGACGAATTTAAAAAATGCAAAGACCGGTTTCCGGATGGCGTGCTGATCGCCTCCGTCATGGAGACATACGACAAGGATGCGTGGGTGGAAATCATCCAGCGCTGTGAAGCGGCGGGCGTGGATGGTTTTGAGCTGAACTTTTCCTGTCCGCACGGCCTGCCCGAACGGAAGATGGGGGCGGCGATGGGCCAGGATCCGGAGATTCTCGAGGCGGTTTGCGGCTGGGTAAAAGGGGCGGCGACCAAACCGTTCTGGGCGAAGATGACGCCGAACATCACGCACATTGAAGACCCGGGGCGCGCGGCCTTGCGCGGTGGGGCCACGGGGTTGAGCGCCATCAACACCATCCGCAGCGTCATGGGGGTGAACCTGGAGACGTTGCGTCCGGAACCCACCGTTGAGGGGTATACCACGCCCGGCGGTTATTCGTGCAAGGCGGTCAAGCCGATCGCGCTCCGCATGGTCATGGAGACCGCCATGCTGATCCGAAATGAATTTCCGGGCCGCTCGCTGTCGGGCCTCGGCGGCATTGAGAGCGGGCGGGACGCGGCGGAATTCATTCTGCTCGGCGCCGACACGGTGCAGGTCTGCACCGGGGTCATGAAGTTCGGCTACGAGATGGTGAAGCCCATGTGCGAAGAGCTGCTCGCGTTCATGGCCAAACATCAATTCGAAACGCTGGCGGATTTCAAAGGCAAGAGCCTTGAATATTTCACCACCCACGCCGACCTGGTGAAACGGCAGGCCGAACGCAAGGCGACCCAAAAATCCGCCGGGGCCAGGGTCGTCAAGGCCGACGGAGACTGGCAGGGTGATGAATTCGTCAAACAATCCGATGCCTTGACCCGTGACTGATATTTCCCATGACTAACTGCCCCGTCTGGTTTGGCGGCGAGTGGCGCGAAATTCAAGATGTCGCCACCACGCCGGTTTACAATCCCTCCACCGGCGAGGTGATTGCCACCTGCCCGCTCGGCACGGCGGCGCACGTCAACGAGGCGGTGGCCGCCGCAGCGGCGGCGTTTCCGGCGTGGAGCGAGACGCCACCCGTCGAACGGGTGCGCATTCTCGCCCGCTTCAAGCTGCTGCTCGAAGATAACTTTGAGGAGGTCGTCCATTGCAACACGCGCGAGCACGGCAAGACGCTGGCGGAATCGCGCGGGGACGTGAAGCGGGGCATGGAGGTCGTGGAATTTGCGCTCGGGGTGCCCTCGCTGATGCAGGGCGAAGTTTTGGAGAACATCGCGCGAGGCATCGATTGCGAGGCCATTCGCCAGCCGCTGGGCGTTTGTGCGGGCATCACGCCCTTCAATTTTCCCGCCATGGTGCCGCTCTGGATGTATCCCATTGCCATTGCCTGCGGCAACACGTTCGTGCTTAAACCGAGCGAAAAAGTTCCGCTTACCGCCGTCAAAATCGCCGGGCTGCTGGAAAAGGCCGGGCTGCCGAAAGGGGTGCTGAACATCGTTCATGGCGGCCGGGAAGTCGTGGATACGCTGCTCCGGCACCCACAAGTGAAGGCGATCTCCTTCGTCGGCTCGACGCCCATCGCGCGTTACATTTATGAAACCGGCACGCGGCACGGCAAGCGCGTCCAAGCGAATGGCGGGGCAAAAAATTACGTCATCATCATGCCCGATGCGGATGTGGAAAACACCGCCCGCGGCGTGATTGAAGCGGCGTTTGGCTGCGCGGGCGAACGCTGCATGGCGGGTTCCACGGCGGTGGTGGTCGGCGGGGCGGAGACGAGCGTTTTGCCCACGCTGATCGAAGCCACGCGCCGGATCAAAGTCGGCCCGACGGATCGCGAAACCCAGCCCGACATGGGGGCGGTCATCACCCGCCAGCATCGCGACCGCATTCTGGAACTGATCGAAACCGGCGTTCAGGCCGGGGCAAAAATTCCCGCCGACGGCCGCGGGGTGAAGGTTGGCGAAGCCCCCGATGGTTTTTATGTGGGGGCGACGATTCTGGACCACGTCAACCCCGGCATGACCGTGGCGCAGGAGGAAATCTTCGGCCCGGTGCTCAACGTGATGCACCTGGAGGATCTGGACGCCGCCATTGAGCTGGCGAACCGTTCCTTTTACGGCAACGGCGCTTCCATTTTCACGCGCTCTGGCAAGGTCGCGCGCGAGTTCAAGCATCGCATCAACTGCGGCATGGTGGGCATCAACATTGGCGTGCCGGCTTCCATGGCGTGGTTTCCGTTCAACGGCTGGAACGACTCTTTCTTTGGCGACCTGCACATGCAAGGGCGTGAAGGCGTGCAGTTTTTCACGCAGCAAAAGGTGACCACGAGCCGCTGGTTCAGCTACGGCGAAGGCGACATCTGGCATTCCGAAAACAAAAAATAAAGCGGAGGAAATCATGAGCCTGCTCATCAAAAACGGCGAAATCGTAACCGCGAGCGAGCGTTACATCGCAGATATTTTCTGCGAAAACGAGACCATCACGCGCATTGACCGCAACCTCACGCCACCCAAAGGCGCGGAAGTCATTGACGCGACGGGAAAGTTTGTTTTCCCCGGCTTCATTGATCCGCATGTCCATATTTACCTGCCGTTCATGGGCACGTTTGCAAAGGATACTTATGTGACCGCCAGCCGCGCCGCGCTGGTCGGCGGCACGACGACGCTCATTGAAATGTGCGCCCCGTCGCGCGCGGACGACGCGCTCGCCGGCTTCGAGCTGTGGCTGAGCCAGGCGGAGGGGAAATCCGCCTGCGACTTCACGTTTCACATGAGCGTGACGAAATTCAACGACCAGACCGAGGCGCAGCTGCGGGAGATCGTGAAACGCGGCATCAGCTCGTTCAAAGTCTATCTCGCGTACAAGGGCGCATTTGGCGTGGACGACACGGAACTGTACCGCACGCTCAAACTGGCGAAGGAGCTGGGCGTCATCGTCACCGCGCATTGTGAAAATGAAACCCTCATCGCCGAGCGCGCCCGGGAGTTGCTCGCGGCCGGCCTGACGGATTCCGGCCAGCATCATGCCAGCCGCCCACCGGCCGTTGAAGCCGAGGGTGTGCACCATTTGATGACGTTTGCCGAACTCACCGGGGCGGCAACCTACATTGTGCATTTGAGCTGCCAGGAAGCGCTGGCCCAGGCCATCGCCGCGCGGCAGCGCGGCGTCCGCGTGACGGTTGAAACCTTGATCCAATATCTGACCCTCGATAAAACCCACGCCGAGAAGCCCAACCTCGAAGGCGCAAAATATGTCATGTCGCCGCCGCTGCGCGACAAGCGCAATCAGGAAATTCTGTGGAACGGCCTGCGCGACGGCCTGGTGCAAACCGTCGCCACCGATCATTGCCCATTTGATTTCAAGACGAAGAAAAAGATGGGCAAAAATGATTTCACCAAAATTCCCAACGGCATTCCGTCGCTCGAAGACCGGATCAACCTGCTTTATACGTATGGCGTCAAAACCGGCAAGATTGATCTGCACACCTTCGTGAACATCGCCAGCACGCAGGCGGCCAGGACGTTTGACCTGTTCCCGCGCAAAGGGACGATCCAACCCGGGGCGGACGCGGACCTGGTCGTGTTCGATCCAAATTATCGGGGCAAGATTTCCGCCAAAACACACCAGATCAACGTGGATTACAGCGTGTTTGAAGGGTGGAAAATTGAAGGCCGGCCGAGCGTGGTGACCGTGCGCGGGCAGGTGGCTGCGCGCGATGGAAAATTTACCGGCCGGCACGGCCACGGAAAATTTCTACAAAGGAAGCCAAGCCACTTTTGAATTCTGCCCGCATGAAGCCCCCCGCCTCCGGTCTTACCGCCAACGCGCCCGACGTGGAGGCCGACCTGGCGCAGAGCCGGCTGTTCAATGCGGATCTGGCACCCGTACCGCCGTCGCGCTGCCAATGGGGCGCGTGGAGTTTTGCGGCCCTGTGGATATCGATGTCCGCGTGCATCCCGACGTATATGCTCGCGTCGTCCCTTATCAGCGGCGGCATGAACTGGTGGGAGGCGGTGCTGACCATTTTTCTGGCGAACCTCATCGTCCTCCTGCCGATGCTCCTCAATGCACACGCCGGCACGCGCTACGGCATTCCCTTTCCCGTGTATTGCCGGGCGGCGTTTGGGACCACGGGGGCCAATGTTCCGGCCCTGCTCCGGGCGCTGGTGGCGTGCGGGTGGTTTGGCATTCAAACGTGGATTGGCGGCGAAGCCATTTACAAAATTTGTGCGGTCATTTTCCAGCTCCACCCGGCGGCGGCGACCAATTGGACGGGCATCACCGGCGGTCAATTCCTCTGTTTCATGTTCTTCTGGGGGATCAACATGGCGGTGGTTTACAAAGGCATCGCAACGATCCGGTGGCTGCTGAACATCAAGGCGCCGCTGCTGGTGGCGCTCGGATTGGCCCTGCTATATTGGGCTTACCATGCCGCGGGCGGATTTGGCCCGATCTTGTCCCAACCGTCGGCGTTCGCCGCCGGCCAGCCCAGGGCGGGACAATTCTGGAGTTACTTCTTTCCGGCGCTGACGGGCATGGTTGGCTTTTGGGCAACGCTCTCGCTGAACATTCCCGACTTCTCGCGCTACGCCAAATCACAGCGGGACCAGGTCATCGGCCAGGCGCTCGGCCTGCCGCTGACGATGACGTTGTATGCGTTCATCGGCGTGGCGGTGACCTCGGCCACGACCATCATTTTCGGCCAAACCATCTGGGACCCGGTGGAAGTCCTGACGCGCTTCACCAACCCCGTGGTGCTGGTCATGGCCATGCTGGCGCTCTGCGTGGCCACGCTCGCCACCAACATCGCCGCCAATGTGGTCAGCCCGGCCAATGATTTCGCGCAGCTCGCCCCACGGAAAGTCTCCTTCCGCCTCGGCGGCCTCATCACCGGCCTGATTGGCATTCTGATGATGCCGTGGAAGTTGGTGGCCGATCCCACCGGCTATATTTTTACCTGGCTGATCGCCTACAGCGCGCTGCTGGGACCTATCGGAGGAATTCTGATCGCGGATTACTTTATCTGCCGCCGTTGCCGGCTGAATGTCACCGCGCTTTACCAGGTTGACGGCGAATACCGGTTCACGCGCGGGTGGAGCATTGTCGCGCTGATTGCGCTGGGGGTGGGCGCCTTGCCCAGCCTGCCGGGTTTTTTGGTGAACATCAACGCCGTGCCAGCAGCGAGCATTCCTGCCGCGCTGCGGGAACTTTACAATTATGCCTGGTTCATCGGCTTTGCCGTGGCCTTCGCCGTTTATCTCCCGCTCCGCAAATTCGCACCGAAACTCTGATTCCATATCCATGAAACACATCGACCTGCCACCCACCAGCCATCAACCCAAAAAATACGACGGCCCGACCGCCGCGGAAGTACTCGCGCTGCGCAAGCAGTTCCTGAACCCCGGTATTTTTCTGTATTACAAAAAGCCGCTCATGGTGGTCGAAGGTTCGATGCAATATGTCTGGGATGAAACGGGCAGGCGCTATCTCGACGGCCTCGGTGGCATCGTGACGATCAGCGTGGGGCATTGCCACCCCCACGTTGTCGCGGCGGGCAACCGGCAGAGTGAACTTTACCAGCATTCCACGACGATCTATTTGCACCCGAACGTCGCCCAATACGCCGAGAAACTCGCCGCCAAAATGCCGGGCGATTTAAAGGCCTGCTATTTCGTGAACTCCGGCTCGGAGGCAACCGACCTCGCGCTGCTGATGGCACGCGCCCATACGCAGAATTATGATATCATCGCCCTGCGCAACGCCTATCACGGCGGCAATGCCTCCGGCATGGGGGTCACGGCCCACAGCAGCTGGAAATACAATGTGCCGCACAGCTTTGGCGTGCATCACGCGCTGGCGCCGTATCCCTATCGGGGAGCCTTTGGTTATGACGACGCGGAGGCGGGCAAGAAGTACGCGGCGGACGTCAAAGAGGTGATTGATTACACCACGTCCGGCAAGGTGGCGGGCTTCATCGCGGAATCCATCCAGGGCGTGGGCGGGTTTGTGGAATTTCCGCCGGGGTACCTCAAGCAAACTTACGAATACGTCCGCGCCGCCGGCGGCGTGTGCATTGCGGATGAAGTGCAGACGGGATTCGGGCGCACGGGAACCCATTTTTGGGGCTTTGAGACGCAGGACGTCATTCCGGATATTGTGACGATGGCCAAAGGCATCGGCAATGGTTGCCCGCTGGCGGCGGTGGTGACGACCCACAAAATCGCGCAGTCGCTCATGGGCAAAATTCACTTCAACACATTCGGCGGCAATCCGGTGGTGAGCGCGATGGGCAAGGCGGTCTTGGAAGTGATTGAGCGGGACAATTTGCAGGCGAACTCCCTCCGGTTGGGCGCGCACATCCTCGCCGGGCTGAACCGGCTGAAGGAGAAGCATAAAATCATCGGCGACGTGCGCGGCAAGGGGTTGATGATCGGGATTGAGCTGGTCAAGGACCGCACCACGAAAGCGCCGGCCACGGCCGAATGCGCGCAAGTGCTCGAAACCGCGCGCGATCTGGGACTGCTCATCGGCAAGGGCGGTTTGTGGGGGCAGACCATTCGCTTTGCCCCGCCGATGTGCATCACGCAGGCCGATGCGGATTTTCTGCTCGAAGTATTGGACGAGTCGTTTGCCACGCTATAATCCCGCCCATGAAATTGATCCACCACAATTACGGAAAGGCCAGGGTGCGCGTGCTGAAGGTCATGCGCGCCGGCAAAATTCATGCGCTCAAGGAGCTGGAGGTGCAGGTGATGTTGCAGGGCAATTTTGACGCGTCCTTCACGAAGGCCGACAACCGCCTGGTGGTGGCCACGGATTCGGTCAAGAACACCATCAACGTGCTGGCCCAACAACAGCTTGGCCCGGAGACGGAGACATTCGGCCTCGAGTTGGGCCGGCATTTTCTAAAGACTTATCCGCACGTCAGCCGGGTGGAGATCACGCTGACAGAACATGGGTGGAACCGGATCTCCGTCGGCGGCAAGCCCCACGCACACGCCTTTACCGAGCAGGGTCCGGCCCGGCCTTTCGCCAAAATTGTCTGCACGCGCGCGGACAGCGTGGTGGAGTCCGGCATCGCGGAATTGTTCGTCTTGAAATCCACGGCTTCAAGTTTTGAAGATTTCCTGCGCGACGAGTACACAACCCTGCCGGAAACCAGCGACCGCATTTTTGCCACCAAGCTGAAGGCAACCTGGACGTATGCCAAGAAACCCAAAAGCTATGCCCGGACGAACGGCAAAATCCTCGCTGCCATGCTTAATGTGTTTGCGAAAAACTTCAGCCCCTCCGTGCAGGTGACGTTGTTCCAGATGGGCGAGCGCGCGTTAAAAGTTGCGCCGGAAATTTCCCAGGTGCACATCGCCATGCCGAACAAGCATTGCCTGCTCATCAATCTCAAGCCGTTCGGCCTGGAAAATAAAAACGAACTGTTCGTGCCAACCGACGAACCGCATGGGCAGATCGAAGGAACGGTGGCACGGTAGTACCGCGCACCGGGACCAGGCAGGGTGACCGCACGGGTTCTTATTTGTTCAAGATCTGGCCCAGCGCGTTTAAGACCGTGGCCACGTTCTCCTTCGTGGACGCTTCGCCCATGAGGCCGATGCGCCAAATTTTTCCCTTGAGCGGTCCGAGGCCGGCGCCAATCTCAATATTATAACTGGCGAGCAATTGTTTCCGCACGGCCAGTTCGTCCACGCCGGCGGGCACGCCGACGGCGTTCAATTGCCAGAGCTGATGACCCGCCTGGGAAACAATTTCAAGACCCAATCCGGCCAGCCCCGCCTTGAGCGCGAGGTAATTTTCTTCGTGCCGCCGCCAGCGGTTTTCCAGCCCTTCCGCCAGCACCAGCCGCAGGGCTTCGTGCAGTCCATAGTTCATGGTGATGGGCGCGGTATGATGGTAAACGCGTTCCTGCCCCCAGTAAGACGAGAGCAAGTTCACATCCAGATACCAGCTTTGCACTTTGGTTTTGCGCCCGGCGGCGACAGCCAGCGCGCGCGGACTCAGGGATACCGGCGACAAGCCGGGCGGACAGCTCAAACACTTCTGGGTGCCGCTGTACACGGCGTCCACCTGCCAGTCGTCCAGACGCACGGGGCAACCGGCGAGCGAGGTCACGGCGTCCAGCAAAAACAGGGCGCCGGCGTCATGCGCCAGCCGGGCAATTTCCGCCACCGGCGTGAGCGCACCCGTGGAGGTCTCGGCGTGGATGATGGCGACAAATTTTGGCCGGGAAACTTTTTGCAGCGCCGCGGCAATTTGTTCCGGCGTGATAATGGTGCCCCACGCCGATTCCACTTTCGTCACGCGCGCGCCGCAGCGTTCCGCCACGTCACACAGGCGCGTGCCGAAAACGCCATTGACCCCGACGATGACTTCGTCACCGGGTTCAATGAGGTTGACGCAGCAAAATTCCATGCCTGCGCTGCCGGTGCCGCTGACGGGAAAAGTCATTTCATTCTTCGTGATGAAGACGGCGCGCAGCATCGTTTTGACTTCCTCCATCAGCAGGACGAAGGCGGGGTCCAGATGGCCGACGAGCGGTTGGGACATGGCGCGCAGCACCGAGGGTGCAACATCGCTGGGCCCCGGCCCCAACAGCAAGCGCGGCGGCGGATTAAATGAGGCGGGAATTTGCATGGGATTAAAATATTACGGGTATCAGGTGCCAAAATGAATCTGCCAGCCGCTCAGGCGGTGAAGGAGCGCCCCAAACCCAGCCGGGCCAGGCCTTGCCGGTAAGTGATGGAGCTTTTGTCGGCGCGGATGTGGACTTCATCCTGCAAATTGATCGGGAGGTCTTCGGGATATTGGGTTTCGACCATGGCCTTGTCCTCGGCAAAAACCTGATGGTTGAAATCCAGGGTCGGTTGCAGCGGCGCCTCCTTGTCGAAGTTCCGGCAAATCGGCACAAAGACCCGCGTTTTGCGGGCGGACACGGGCGAAGCGGCATTAAGAATATGCAGCTCGCCGGCATTCGGGAAAAAGACGGTCAGTTTGGCGGTGAACGGCAACCACACTTGAAAGAGGCGGCGCCATTGAAAGCCGGGCGGGTTGAGATGCTTGAAGCCGTGCGAATAATTACTGACCGTGCTGAGGTAATCCGCCCGGAAACCAGCCGGAGTCAGTTCAACGGGATAGCTCGGCACCTCGCGATTGTCCAGCTCACCAAAGGTGCCGACATGCACGAACGCAAAATGGCTGACGTCGAGAAAGCCCTCTACCTGCCGGCCGGCGGCCGCGTTCAATTCCACGCTGTTGGGCAACACTTGCAGGTAATTCGGATCGTCCCAAACG
>Ga0302321_100003752_pt1 | contig 13083 bp, 11 predicted proteins | sample Fen_T0_1_FD_202505 | JGI IMG/M metagenome (GOLD analysis project Ga0302321, IMG submission 202505) | Peat permafrost microbial communities from Stordalen Mire near Abisko, Sweden - Fen_T0_1 | ecosystem: Environmental > Terrestrial > Soil > Wetlands > Permafrost | place: Sweden: Abisko...
CGCGCGTGGCGCCGCCCGGCACCTGGGGGACAGCCGGCTGTTCCTGCCCGCCGTGGCCCTGGGCCTGATCCTGCTCTTTGACCTGGTCTTCGTCCCGGGCTTCTTCTCGATCGAGGTCAAGGACGGCCACCTCTACGGAAGCCTCATCGACATCCTGCGCAACAGCGCCCCGACCGTGATCCTCGCGATCGGGATGACCCTCGTCATCGCGACTGGCGGCATCGACCTCTCGGTTGGCGCCGTGATGGCGATCTCCGCCTCCGTGGCCTGCATCCTCATCGACCCGCGGATCATCGGCGTCAGCCTGTCGGGGAACATCAACGCGGTCGTCGGCGACCCGGGCTACAGCTTCGTGCCGATGCCCGTCGTGATCCTCGTGCCGCTGGCGGTGGCCGCGCTGTGCGGGCTCTGGAACGGCATGCTGGTCGCGGTCGGGCGCATCCAGCCGATGGTCGCGACGCTCGTCCTGATGATCGCCGGGCGCGGCATCGCCCAGCTGATCACGAACTCGATCAAGATCATCATCTTCAACGACACGTTCGCCTTCCTCGGGAACGGCTTCCTCATCGTGCCGTTCTCGCTGTTCGTCGTCGCCGGCCTGTTCACGGCCACGTGGCTCCTGACCCGCCGGACCGCCCTCGGCCTGTTCATCGAGTCGGTCGGCGTCAGCTCGCGCTCCAGCCTGTTCAGCGGCATCAACGAGCGTCGCGTCAAGCTGTTCGCCTATGCGTTCTGCGGGTTCTGCGCCGGCGTTGCCGGTCTCGTCGCCGTGTCCAGCATCCGAACCTCGGACGCCAACCAGATCGGGCTGTACACCGAGCTCGACGCGATCCTCGCCGTGGTGATCGGCGGAACGCTGATGAGCGGCGGCCGGTTCTCACTGCTCGGCAGCGTGCTGGGTGGCCTGATCATCCAGGCCACCACCACGTCCATGTATGCCGTCGGCGTCGCGGCCAGCGCCATCACGGCCGTCAAGGCCGTGGTCGTCATCATGGTCATCCTGCTCTACTCGCAGCAGACCCAGGACGCGATCCGATCGCTCGGCCGCCGCTACCTCGGGAGGGAGGCGGCGTGATCACCGCGGAGGGTGCAGCCCAGGCGCGGTTCCGCGTGGACCGCAAGTTCATGCCGCTGGGCGCGACGATCGGCCTGTTCCTCCTGACCTACGCGGCGGGCATCCTCGCCTTCCCGGCAATGCGGGACGGCCAGGCGTTCTTCAACCTGTTCAACACGACGTCGTTCCTGCTCATCAGCGTCGTGGGCGAGACGCTCGTCATCCTCACCGGCGGCATCGACCTCTCGGTCAGCGGCGTCCTTGCGCTCACCACGGTCTCGACCGCCGTGCTCCTGCGGGCAGGCTGGGATCCGCTGCTGGTGATCCCGCTCATGCTCCTGATGGGGGTCATGATCGGCGCCGTGATGGGCTTCTTCATCACCTACCTCAAGGTGCAGCCGTTCATCGCGACGCTGGCCGGCATGTGGTTCGCCCGCGGCATGTGCTACGTGATCAGCGACGCCGAGGTCCGCATCTACCACCCCGCCTGGAAGCTGCTCTCCGGGACCAGGATCCTGATCCCGGGGCTCGCGGACCCGGTCGCCAAGACCGGCGACTACGTGACCGTCCTGGTCGTCGTGGCCGTGCTCGTTCTGGTCGCCGGCCTGTTCCTCGCCCACTACACCCGGTTCGGCCGGACCATCTACGCGATCGGCGGCAACGCCGGCGCCAACGAGGTCTCGGCACGGCTGATGGGCCTGCCCGTCAACCGGACCAAGATGGGCGTCTACATGATCAACGGCTTCTGCTCCGCCCTCGCGGGCCTCGCCTACAGCGTGTACGTCGGCTCCGGCCACGGCACCCACGCGACCGGGTTCGAGCTCACCGTGATCGCGGCCGTCGTCATCGGCGGCACGGCCCTGACCGGCGGCGAAGGCTACCTGATCGGGTCGCTGTTCGGCGTTCTCATCACCGCCCTCATCCAGAGCCTGATCCAGTTCAATGGCCAGCTGAGCTCGTGGTGGACGAGCATCGTCATCGGCGGCCTGATGCTGCTGTTCATCGGCGTCCAGGGCCTCCTCACGCGGGGCGCGCGGTCGCGCGGGCGCGCGAGTCCGGCCACCGGCGCGAGGCGGCGACGGCTCCGGCGGCGAAGGTTCCTCCTGGGCGCGGTCGCCGGGATCGCGGTCTTCGTGGTCATCGGGTACGGCGGGCTCGGGATCGGCCGGGCGGGACCCTCGGGTTCCGGCGGCTCCGCGACGACCGAGTGCGCGATCAAGCCGTTCCGCCAGGACCAGGCGAAGACCCTCGCCGCCGGGGGCGCGGTGGTCGTGTACGAGCGCAACGGCGGATCGGGCTGCATCGACGAGCTCTTCGCCATCTACCCGGATGGCAAGGTGACGGGCGACAACGGTGCGAGCCAGGTGATGGCGCAGCTCAGCGCGGACCAGGTCGGCACGCTCGTCAAGGACATCACCGGCCTCGGGTGGTTCACCGACAAGATGTACACGACGTCGCACACGCCGTGCGCCCAGTGCTACACCTACTTCACGAGCGTCACGGGGGACGGGAAGACGAAGAACGTGCAGGCGGTCGACGGCGGGACGGACGCACCGGCCAACTACTGGCTCGTCACCGGGGAGCTGTCGGCCATCCTGCCCAAGTTCGAGGCCGCGCCGTGAGCGCCGCCGGAGGCACCACGATCATGCGCCGGACCCGCGTGACCCTCGCTGCCTGCGCCGTCGCGGTCGCGGTCGCTGGTTGCGGTTACATCGTCCTCCCGGAGGAGGAGGGATCGCCGACGCCGGCAACCCCGTCCGCCGGCTGGACCGCCCTCGCTACCAAGGTCGAGGCGGCGGACGGCGGGCTCCACGCCGACATCACCCTGCGCAACGACAGCGGCGACTGGAGCTCCATGGAGGCCGCGCCAACGGGCTCTGTCACCCTCACGGGAAGCGACGGCAAGTCGATCGCCTGCACCAACGTCGCGATCGGGACGGGCGGCAACAACGTCGCCCCTGGCCTCCAGATCCGCGGCTACACGGCGGGCACCAAGGCCGATCCCAAGACGCAGCTCATCGGCGTGGACTGCCCGGTGGCGCCGGCCGCGGGCCAGCACCTGACCGTGGCCTACACGTTCACGACCGGCCCGTTCAACTACTACAGCCCGGCCACGCCCGCCCAGGGCACGCTGGCGGTTGACCTGGACAAGCTCGCCACGGGGTTGACCTACCCGATCGCGACCCCGGTCGATGGCCTGGTCGAGAAGCCGGGAGCGGAGATCGAGGCGATCAACAAGGTCGTCCTGACGCTGGCCAAGGTGGAGCGGTCAGGCGATGGTTTCACGTTCTCCTGGCACACCCAGAACCCGACCGACTACCCGACCTACGTCCACATCGGGACGCCGCCGGTCGTGGGCTCCGACGGCGTGATCTATGGCTTCTACAAGAGCCCCCACCTCGCCATCACCCCGATCACCCCCGCCAAGGGTGTCGCGGACTGGACGACCGAGGTGTCGGTCCCGACGGACGTCGCCACCCCGTACCTCCTCCTCAGCGTCGAGTCGCATGCGCAGAAGTACTTCGTCAGTCACCTGGTGGACGTCGGCGGCTCATGACATCCGGGGCGCGATCGAGGCGACTCCTCCCGTTCTCGGTCGCGCCCCAGCTCCTCGCCGTTGGCCCCGCGAGCCCCCACCCTCCGCGCGTCAGACCCCGGGCTCGGCCCTGACCCGGCCCGCCGCGATCGCGCGGGTCAGCGCGGCGTGGTCACGCTCGGTCTGGTCCGCGTACACCTCGGCGAAGCCCACGATGGCATGGAGGAAGGCGTCGTCCTGCCCGAGGTACTCGCTGATGGCCGCCGGGTCGCCCGCCCGCGCGTGGCCGCGCGCCAGCGCCCAGGCGCACAGCTCGCCCCAGGTGGCGAGCTCGTCGAGCGTCATCAGGCCGATGGCCGCCGTCGCCTTCTGGTCCTGGTGCTGGCGGACGTACCAGTGGCGGCCGCCCTCGCCCACCGCCCAGCCCAGCAGGATGTCGCTGGCGGCCTGGAGGCGGCGCTGGCCGGTGACCACGCGCTCGCCGTGGCTGGCGGCCGGGCTTGGACCGAGCGAACGCTCGTAGACGGAGGCCTCCGCCTGCTTGACCTGGAGGAACAGCGGGTCGTCGTCGCCGCAGCCTGTGAACAGGACGACGAATGCGCCCAGACCCACGCTTCCCACGCCGACGACCTTGAGGGCGTAGTCCGTCACGACGTACCGGTCGAGGAGGTCGCGACGATCCTCCTGGAGGGTGGTCCGGTAGGCGGCCAGCACCGTGTCCGCGAGGGGCGGCGTGGCGTCCGCCCGCTTGACGAGGGTCGGCGGACGCTCGGTGAGCCGTCGCGTGCCGTCGACGACGGCGGTCAGCTTCGGGAGCTCGTGCACGGCGTCGTGGTGGGCGCTGGACCGGACCGTGCCATGGATCATCGCCTTCGCGTGCTTGTCGACATAGGCGAGGATCGCGGCCACGTCGACGCTCGCGTAGTAGACGTCGATCGCGCGCATGGCCGCGTAGGCGGCCATGCGGGCCGTGTAGGAGCGGATGGCCCGGTGACCGACCGCGCGACCCTCGTGGGGCGAGAAGCCCCTCTCGCGGGCCGCGACGATGAGGCTCGTCACGAGCCGCTTGAGGTCGAAGTCGAACGGCCCGGCCAGGGTCTCGTCGAAGTCGTTGATGTCGAACATCTCGTCGCGCTCGGGCGACGCGAACAGGCCGAAGTTGGCGAGGTGCGCATCACCGCACAGCTGGGTGATGAGCCCGGAATTGGCGCCGCGAGCGAGGTCCGCGGCCATCGGGAGGGCGGCCCCGCGCAGGAACGTGAACGGCGACACGGCCATCCGCCCGTACCGGACCGGCACGAGCTCCGGGATGCGGCCGGCGGCCTGCTCCTCCAGGAGTGCCACCGGGTCCGGCCGGCCGTCGGCCGTCCAGACCCCCAGCTCCGCGGGCGGGACGCGGGATCGCGCCGCGACCCCGGCCGCGCGGGCGTCGGAGCGCGTCAGCCTCGCGGTCATCCCGGCCCCGCGGTCCCGGGCGTGGCGGCCAGTGCCTCGAGCAGGGACTCGAAGACGTTCGCCGCCCCGACCTGCTCGATCAGGCCGTAGGCGTCCAGCTGCCGGCGGACCGCCGGGCTCAGGTCCGCGAACGCCAGGGTGACGCCCTTGCGGCCCAGCTCCTCGTGGACCTGGCGCAGCGAATCCGACCCGGAGTAGTCCACGTCGGCGATCGCCGAGCCGAGGATCAGGAGCCGGGTCAGGGGTGGCTGCGCCTGCTCCACGAGGGTCATGATCTCCTCGGTGAACCGCGCCGCGTTGGCGTAGTACAGGCCGGAGCCGAACCGGTAGACCGCCACGCCGGGCGTGATCTGGCTGCCCCCCTCGAGCGACGTGGTGTGGATGCCGTGCTCCGCGGTCTCGACCACGAGCGTGTCGTACGGCCGGTAGCTGTGGTAGATGTGCTCCACGATCGAGAGCGCCATCGCCAGCAGGATCCCCTGCTCCACGCCCACCACGACCACCGTGGCGGTCGTGATCGCCGCAACGGTGAACTCGCCCTTGCGCAGGCGGTAGATGTCCGCCATGCCCCCGACGTTGACGAGCCGCAGGCCGATGATGAACACCACCGACGCCAGGACCGCGTTGGGCATGTAGGCGAGGGGGCCGGTCAGGAACAGCAGCACCACGACGACGATCGCCGCCGCCGAGAGCTGGGCGACCTGGGTCCGCCCGCCGGCGCTGTCCACCATCTCCGTCTTGGTGGGGCTGCCGTTGACCACGAACGTCCCGCTGATCGCGGCGGCCAGGTTGGCCGTGCCGAGGCCCACGAGGTCCACGTTCTCGTCGAAGCTGTCCGCGTACTTCATCGCGTAGGCGCGCGACGTCGCGGCGCTCTGGGCGAGGATGACGACGACGAGCGAGAGGGTGACCGGCAGGAGCGCCGCGACGTTGTCGAGGGTCATCACGGACGTCGGGAGGCTGAGCGCGGGCAGGCCGCCCGGGACCGCCCCCAGGACCGTGATCCCGCGGGCGGCGAAGTCGAAGGCGGCGCTCGCCGCGATCGTGACCACGACGGCGAGGAGGGCGCCGGGGATCTTCTTGTTGACCCGGTCGAGGCCGACGATGGTGACCAGGACGAAGATCGATACGGCGAGGGTCGGGAGGCTCGTGCTGCTCGGGATGGCGCGCAGGGTGTCGACGAACTTCGCGATGGTGCCACCCGTCTCGCCCGTGATCCCGAACATGCCGCCGACCTGGCCCATCGCGACCTGGATGCCCACGCCGGTCAGGAACCCGATGAGCACGCTCCGGGACAGGAAGTTCGCGATGAACCCGAGGCGCAGGAGGCGCGCCAGCACGAGCAGCACCGCGCACATCATGGCCGCCAGCGAGGCCAGCTGCACGTACTGCGTCGAGTCGGCCGTCGCGCCCATCGCCACGAGACCGGTGGCCAGGATCGCCGCCGTCGCGGAGTCCGCGCCGACCACGAGGTGGCGCGACGAGCCCAGGATGGCGAACACGATGATGGGCAGCAGGATGGTGTAGAGGCCCGTGATGACCGGCGTGCCGGCGATCTTCGTGTACCCCATCACCTCGGGGATCGCGAGCGCCGCGAGCGTCGCCCCCGCGATCATGTCGGGGCCGATGCGGGTCGGGTCGATGGGCAGGATGCCCTCGAGGATGGGCAGCCGCCGCTTCGGCCTGGCCCGCGTGTTCGCCATCGCCATCTCCTCGCTCCCCGGGCCCCGCCGGATCGACGCGCGCCGCCCAAGGTGGGACGGGCGGAATCGTCCGCGCCATCCTACGCGAGCGCCCAAGGCCCGTCGCCCCCCGGCCGTCCACGGCCCGCGGCCTGGCCGGCGGGCCACCTGAATCCCGCGCCCGCAACCCGTGGGAGAATAGGGCCCGATCCGACCCCGTTCGCCCCAGGAGGTCCCGCCGTGTCCCAGGCCACCCTGCCGTCCACCGCGTGGGCGTCCATCGCCGAGGTGGACCCGGAGGTGTGGGCGGCGATGGAGGCGGAGCGGCACCGCCAGGCGGACAAGATCGAGCTCATCGCCAGCGAGAACTACGTCTATGCGGCGGTCCTCGAGGCCCAGGGCTCCTGGCTCACCAACAAGTACGCCGAGGGCCTCCCGGGCAAGCGCTACTACGGCGGCTGCGAGTACGTCGACGTCGCGGAGGAGCTGGCCCGGGCCCGCGCGCTGGCCCTGTTCCCCGGCGCGGACCACGTCAACGTCCAGCCCCACTCCGGCGCCCAGGCCAACATGGCCGCGTACTTCGCGGTGCTCAGGCCCGGCGACCGGATCCTCGGCATGAGCCTTGCCCACGGCGGCCATCTCACCCACGGGTCCCCGGTCAACTTCTCCGGCAAGCTGTACGAGGTGCACGCGTACGGCGTGGACCGCGAGACGGAGCGCATCGACTACGACGCCCTCGAGGCACAGGCGGGCGATGTCCGGCCCAAGGTCGTCGTCGCGGGCGCGTCCGCCTACCCCCGCACCTGGGACTTCGAGCGGCTGGCGGCCATCGCGCACGGCGTCGGCGCGCTGCTGTTCGTGGACATGGCGCACTTCGCGGGCCTGGTCGCGGCGGGCCTCCACCCGAGCCCGTTCCCGCACGCGGACCTCGTGACCACCACCACCCACAAGACCCTGCGCGGCCCCCGCGGCGGCCTGGTCTTCGCCCGCGCGGACCTGCCCGAGGGCATCGACCGCGCAGACTTCCCGGCCCTGCGCAAGAGCACCCTCGCCGCGGCCGTCGACAAGAGCGTGTTCCCGGGCGTCCAGGGCGGGCCGCTCATGCACGTCGTCGCCGCCAAGGCCGTCGCGCTCCGCCTCGCCGCGACCGACGAGTTCCGCCGCGACCAGGCCCGCACCATCGAGAACGCCAGGGTTCTCGCCGAGACGGTCCATGCCGCCGGCGCCCGCCTCGTGAGCGGCGGCACCGACAACCACCTCGCGCTCGTTGACGTGACCCCGCTCGGGGTGACGGGTCGCGAGGCGGAGACGCTCCTCGACGACGTGGGCATCACCGTCAACAAGAACGCCATCCCGTTCGACGCGAACCCGCCCAACATCGGCTCCGGGATCCGCATCGGGACCCCGGCCACCACGACCCGGGGGATGGGCCCGGACGAGATGCGCACGATCGGCGGCCTCATCGTGGAGGCCATCCGCGGGCGCGAGGACGAGGCCGTCCACGCGCGCATCCGCGAGGCCGTGCGCGCGCTGGTGGCCGGCTTCCCGGTCCCCGGCCTGCCGCGTGATCGGGACTAGGAACCGGACGCCCCGATGCGGCTGATCCCGACGGTCGGGGACTACCTGCCGCTGATCGTCGGCGCGTTCGTCGTGGCCGCCCTCCTCTCGCTCGTCCTCACGCCGCTCGTGCGGCGCGTGGCGATCCGGCTCGACAACATCGACCACCCGGAGGAGCGCCGCGTCAACAAGGCGCCCATCCCGCGCGGCGGGGGCGTGGCCGTGGCGGCCGCGTTCCTCCTCACCTCGGTTGGCGGGCTCCTGCTCAACAGCCAGACGGGCCAGGTCCCGTTCCCGCGCAACCTCGACATCAGCGAGCTCGCGGCCCTGCTGCTCGGCGGGCTGCTGGCCACCGTCCTGGGCGTCCTGGACGACACGTTCCAGCTGCGCGCCCGATGGCAGCTCCTCGGCCAGCTGGTCCTGGCTGTCCTTGCCGTCGCGTTCGGCGTCGCCGTGACCTTCGTCAACAACCCCTTCGGTCCCAGCGTCATCCCCCTGACCGGGCCGTTCGCCATCGGGTTCACGATGCTGTGGGTCGTGGGCATGGTGAACAGCATCAACTTCATCGACGGCCTGGACGGGCTCTCGTCGGGCATCGCGCTCATCGCGGCCGCCACGCTGGGCCTGATCTCGCTCACGGCGGACGTGCGGCAGCCGTTCATCGGCATCCTGTGCTTCGGGCTGGCGGGCTCGCTGCTGGGGTTCCTGCGCTGGAACTTCCACCCCGCTTCGATCTTCATCGGGACCAGCGGCGTGATGTTCGTGGGCTACACCCTGGCGATCCTGTCGATCCTGGGCACGGCGAAGGTGGCCGTGGCGCTGCTCGTGCTGGGCGTCCCGATCATCGACACCTTCTGGATCATCGTCCGGCGCCTCGCGACCGGCCACTCCCCGTTCACGCCGGACCGCGGCCACATCCACCACCGGCTGCTGGACCTGGGGCTCTCGCACAGCCAGACCGTCCTGGTCATCTACGGGCTGTGCCTCCTGCTCGCCGTGCTGACCTTCGTGCTCTCCGGCACGGAGCAGCTGGGCGCGTTCGTGGGGCTGGCCGTCGTCTTCGGGATCGTGCTGTTCCTGGTGACCCGGAGCGAGGCGGCGGACGCGCTCGAGGCCGATACCTACGACGAAGTACCGGACCACCGACCCTGACCGGATAGGCCAGACGGGGAGTGGGGGGCGGCGGGCGCCGGTGCTAGCATCGCCGGGCCGGCACCGGTTTCGCCGGCGCGTTGAGGGGTCATGACGCCGATCCAGACGGGCATCGTCATCGTCATCGCGGTCCTCGCCATGGCCGTGGTGCTCACGACGCTGCTCCGCAAGCGCAAGCAGCGGCAGGAGGCCGAGGCCGCCGTGGCCGCCGCCGCGGCGATCCCGCAGCTCAGCGAAGAGGACATCGCCTACCGCATCGGGCTGGGCGACCGTCCTGCCGCCGCCGCCGCCGCGGCCGCCGCCGCCGAGGCCGCCCAGGCCGCCGCCGCCTTCGCCGCCGCCGCCGCCGCGGCCGCCGCCGCCTTCGCGCTGGCCGAGGAGGAGGAAGAGGAGCGGGTGATCGTCTACGGCTCCGCCGCCGCCGCGGGCGTGGCCGGGACCGCGCTGGCGACGGACACGGCCGCGACCGCCGCCGCGACCGCCCCGGTCGTCGCTGGCGGGGTGAAGGCTGCCTCGGCGCCATCCGCGCAGCCGCCGGTGTCCAACCGCTACCGGCTCTGGCGGGACTCCGCGGCCGTGCTGCTGGTCGTCTGCATCCTGGTCCTGGGCGCCACGACGCTGCTGCCCGGGGTCCTGAACAGCAACAACGTCTCGAACGCGTCGCCATCCGCGATCGCCATGCTCGTCACCCCCACGCCCACCCCGGAGCCCACGGACCCGCCGACCGCGAGCCCGTCCCCCAGCCCGTCGCCCAGTCCCTCGCCGTCGCCCAGTCCCAGCCCGAGCCCCTCCCCGTCGCCGAGCCCCTCGCCGAGCCCGAGCCCCAGCCCGGCGCCGGCGCCCACGGTCAAGCCCACGCCCAAGCCCACCCCGAGGGCGACGCCCCGGCCCACGCCGCGCCCGACGCCCCGGCCCACGCCGCGCCCCACGCCGAAGCCCACCCCGAAGCCGACCCCCAAGCCCACCCCGAAGCCGGCGGTCGCCGCCATTACCGGTCGGTCCTGCAGTGGGACGGCCAAGTGGACCTTCACGGCGAGGTTCGGCACCGGTTGGTCCTACTCCTGGGATCTCAGCGGGATCCACAAGACCGGCCGGATCGTCTCGAACAGCTCTTGGACGACAGCCAACCCCGTCGTGATCCTCACGGTGACCAGTACGCACGGATCACCTGCGACTGCTTTTACCCAGGTCACGACCCCCTGTCCCTGACCGCTCGACCCCCGATCGGGCCGTTTCGGAGCCCCTCTACCCTCTGGTATAGTCTCCCCGCCGTGAGCGGTCGCCCATGAACACCGGCTTCGGGGGGTACTTCGCCCTCTTCTCCGAGATCGGCATGGTCCTCCTCGTGACGACCCTTCTCGGCGTGGCGGCAGGCTACTGGGCAGACCAGCGGCTCGGGACGCTACCGGTCTTCGTCCTCGTCGGCTTTCTCGCCGGCGCCGGCATCGGGACGGTGGGCATCTACCGCCTGGTGACACGGTTCCTGAAGCGGCTCGACTAGACCGGCCACGGAACGGGCTCGACGACACGCGGTCTCGGCCGCGCGACCGACTGCTTGGAGGAAACGTGAGCGACACGCCGGCGGTGAGATCCCGGGGCCTGTCCCAGCGCAACTACATCCTGCTGCTGCTCGCGCTGGTCTTCGTCGTCGACGCCCTCGCGATGCTGTTCGCGGCGCCCTACAACCCGGAGTCCTCGGGCGGGGGCGAGTGCGTGTACCCCGTCTGCTTCATCAACGGGAACCTCGAGCTGCCGGCGCCCAAGGTCATCTACCCCGCTGACTACAGCAACACGAGCCTCATCACCTTCGAGCCCAGCATCACCTCCACGATGATCACGATGTGGGGCGTGACCATCGTCACGATCCTCGCCCTCGCGCTGATGGCCCGCGGCCGCGCGATGGTCCCGGGCAAGGCGCAGAACGCCATCGAGCACGTGTGGGAGCTCCTCGAGGGCTTCGCGACGTCGCTCGGCGGGCCGCAGGCCAAGCCCTACATCCCGCTGTTCGCGGGCTTCTTCCTGTTCATCCTGTTCTGCAACTGGAGCGGCCTGCTCCCGTTCATCGGCAAGGTGGAGTTCCTGCGGGCTCCCACCAGCGACGTGAACATCACCATCGGCCTGGCGCTCGTCGCCTTCGGGTTCTTCGAGTACCAGGGCTTCAAGGCGCTCGGCGTGGGCGGCTACCTCTCCAAGTTCTTCCCGTTCGGGGAGTTCCGAAAGGGCGTCGGCGCCGGGATCATCGCCGTGTTCGTGGGCCTCATCGAGCTCCTCCTGGAGTTCGTGAAGCCCGTGACGCTGTCGATGCGACTCTTCGGCAACATCTACGGCGGCGAGGTGGCCCTCGCGGTGCTCACCGCGCTCACCATCGCGATCATCCCGATGGCGATGATCGCGCTGGAGCTGATGCTCAACCTTGTGCAGGCACTCATCTTCGCGACGCTGACCCTCATGTTCACCATCGCCGCCATGGAGCACCACGGGGACGACGAGCACGAGGCGGCCCACCAGCCCGAGCCCGTGGCGACGCCGGTCGATCCGGACGTCGTCGCGGCCGCCGCCCACTGACCAACCTTAGGGACACAACCCGGTCCAACAGCCGGGACAACGGAGGGAACTCGGAACCATGGAGCACCTCGGCGCAGGCCTCGCGGCCCTCGGCGTCATCGGCCCCGGCATCGGGATCGGCATCCTCGCCGGCCTGTCCGCCAGCGCGATCGGCCGCAACCCCGATGCGGCAGGCCAGATCCGTGGCCTCGCGATCATCCTCGCGGCGTTCGCCGAGGGCCTCGGCGTCCTCGCGGTCGTCGTCGGCCTGCTCGCGATCTTCATCAAGTAGCGACGGCACGAGACGACGCCCGTGGACATCCTCGCCCTGGTCGGTGAGGTCACCCGCCAGGTGGCCGCGCCCCCGGCTGCAGAGCCCGCCCAGTTCCAGATCAACCTGTTCTGGGTGATCGTCAGCGCCGTCAACTTCATCGTCTTCTTCCTGATCGTCAAGTCGATCGCGTTCAAGGGCCTGACCGAGACCCTCGAGACCCGGCGCTCGCGCATCGAGCAGGGCCTCCAGGACGCCGAGCAGGCCCGCCTGGACCGCGAGTCCGGCGAGCAGGAGCGCCTCGCGGCGCTCCAGGAGGCCCGCCGGGAGGCCAACGAGATCATCAACCGCGCCCAGAAGGTCGCGGCGGAGACGCGCGAGCAGGACATCGCGGCCACCCGCGAGGAGCTGGCCCGGTTGAAGGATCGCGCGACCGCCGAGATCGAGGCCGAGAAGCAGCGGGCCGTCGCCGAGCTGCGCGGCGAGGTCACGGACCTCGCCCTCCTGGCCGCCGGTCGCGTGGTGGGCGACTCGATGACCTCCGACCGCCAGCGCAAGCTGGTCGCCGACTTCCTGGCCGAATCCGCGGCCGGCGGATCGAACAACTGATGAGCAGGCCCGTCGCCGCCGCCCGGCGCTACGCGGAGGCTGCCTTCGAGGTGGCCCTCGCGGAGCGTCAGCTGGACCGCTGGCAGGCGGACCTGGACACCGCCGTGGACATCCTCGGCCGGCCCGACGTGGAGCCGACCGTGCACAGCCCGGCGGTCCCGCTGGGCGAGCGCGTCGAGATCGTGCGCCAGCTGCTGGAGCCCCGGATCGCCCACGGGCCCCT
>Ga0302321_100003753_pt1 | contig 13083 bp, 14 predicted proteins | sample Fen_T0_1_FD_202505 | JGI IMG/M metagenome (GOLD analysis project Ga0302321, IMG submission 202505) | Peat permafrost microbial communities from Stordalen Mire near Abisko, Sweden - Fen_T0_1 | ecosystem: Environmental > Terrestrial > Soil > Wetlands > Permafrost | place: Sweden: Abisko...
CCGCCGGTTGGGCGCGTTGTGATGCTTTCCAAGCTGGAAGAGACTTTCTTTATCGAGGGGCAAGGGTTTGATCTCTCGGCAAACCAGTACCCCGGTGTCATTCACCCGCAAGGTTTTAAGTACCTCAAACAGTTTCGCCTCGACCCATTTCCTGTCTTCACCTACGAAATCGAGGGCATCGAGATCGAGAAGTCAGTTTTCATGGTCCATGGTGAAAACAGCACGGTCGTGCAATACGAATTGAAGAAAAACAATCACCCAGAACGACCAACGAAGTTGTGGCTTGAACTCAGGCCGCTGCTTGCGTTTCGCGACTATCACAGCACCACCCACGAGAACGGTGCCATCAATCCAGCGGTCGAGGAGCGTCCTGGATTGGCGAGTGTTGCTCCTTATCAAGGACTGCCGTCCCTGTATCTGGCCCACAATGCTGCCGAACTGCGGAAGACGGGGGACTGGTACCGGAACTTTGAATATGACGTCGAACGCGAACGGGGGCTCGATTTCTCTGAAGACCTCTTCAACCCCTTGGTTCTGCGTTTCGACCTGCGCCTTCGCCGTCAAGCCTCGGTCATTGCCGCCACGGCGCCGCACGATGTTGTCCAAGTGGCTGAATATCGGCAGGCAGAAATCACGCGTCGCCGGAATGTAGCCGTATCGTCGCCGGTTGATGATGCGTTCGCCCAGGATCTTGCCAGTGCCGCCGACCAGTACATCGTTTCTCGTGGCGACCAGAAAACGGTCATCGCCGGCTATCACTGGTTCAGCGACTGGGGCCGCGACACCATGATCGCCCTGCCCGGCCTCACCCTGCCGACCGGCAAGCATGACATCGCGCGAAGCATTCTGCGCACTTTCGCGAAACACGTGGATCAGGGGATGCTACCGAACCGTTTCCCGGATGCGGGGGAAACACCGGAATACAACACAGTCGACGCCACGCTGTGGTTCTTCGAGGCAGCTCGTGCTTTCCTCGCGTATACCGGCGACGTTGAGTTTGTGCGCAATGAACTCTATCCCGTGTTCGCGGACATCATTTCCTGGCATGTCCGTGGCACGCGTTACGGAATTAAGGTGGATCCCAGCGGACTGCTCACGTCGGGTGAGCAAGGCGTCCAACTCACCTGGATGGATGCCAAGGTCGGTAACTGGGTCGTAACGCCACGTCGAGGCAAGCCTGTTGAAATCCAGGCGCTCTGGTATAACGCTCTTTGCATCATGGAGGATTTGGCCCGCAAATTCGGGGACGAACCCGGTCAGAAGCGTTACCGCAACATGGCAACGGTTGCGAGCTGGAGTTTCAATCGCCTCTTTTGGAATGAGAGCACGGGCTGTCTGTACGATGTGACAAACGGTGCGCCGCCAGACCCGTCCATCCGCCCTAACCAGGTCTTTGCAGTCGGCCTGACACACAGTATGCTGTCGCCCGAACGCGCCAAGAGCGTGGTGCAGAAAGTTCAAGAGCATCTGCTCACGCCGTATGGTCTGCGCAGTCTGGCACCCAACGATCCGCAATACCGCGGTCGGTACTCAGGCGGCCCCACTGAGCGTGATGGTGCTTATCATCAAGGAACCGTGTGGCCGTGGCTGTTGGGACCGTTCATTACCGCATACGTCAAGGTAAACGGAGGCAGTGATGCCGCCCGCCGGCAGGCCGGCGACTGGCTGGCTCCATTGAAAGCTCATCTCGCAGACGGCGGATTGGGACACATCGCGGAGATCTTCGATGGCGACGCACCTCAGCGGCCTTGTGGATGCGTGGCACAGGCCTGGAGTGTGGCTGAGATCCTGCGGGCTTACGTTGAGGATGTGAAGAGCGTTCGTCCAGCGGCGCGGGTCGAGAGACTGGAGCCGCAAGCTCGCCTCCATGCGAAAGACAGAGCAGAAGCTCGGGACGCAGTTCCACAAGCTGCAACTTAAGGCCGAACTGCTCTCAGATTTTTCAGTACGCGTAAGGTGGCCTCTAAATATTGAACATCTACCTTGCTTGGCAAACCGTCAGTCTCTAACCGACACTTTTCCCAACGTTGTCTGTACAGGAAGCGAATACGGTCTAGCTCCAAGGCCATCAGTTCGTCGTAGTAGCGTTCCAACTCCTGCGCGGTGGCGAGCTTCTCAGCTTGCGATGTCGGCTTCTTTATGTGGTGGTAATCGCGATACTCCCTGAGCGTCGGTGTTTTGTCGCTCCTAAGGCCGGAGTTCGTTGGCACCATCGAGAGTCGTTCCTTCGTCCACAGATTGATTTCCTCGACTTCATCGGGTTCGGCCCATGGTGAAATGACTACCCCTTGCAGGAGGTCCCGCAGTGAGATCCGCCGGCGTTTGCAATCGTGAACCCAGGGTTGGCGGGGATTCTCAGCAAGCGGCACGCGATGGGGAAAGTTGTTCAAATCGAAGTGCCGATTGCCCCCGTCCAAGGGATTGCCGGACGTTAAAATAGCTCGCACCTCGGACTCGGCCGCATACTTCTCTTGCTTAGTCGTAATGAACTCCATTGCATTGAACCGGTCAGTGAGGTGACCCGTTCCGTACTGAATCAGGCCAATATGTGTGTCGTCAAGCATGCCATCGAGGGACTCCTTCAAGAGTCCGTATCTCGACTTCACAGCCACGCCGTCATGACCAAACTGCTCCCAAATCGCTAGATCCTCCTCGCGAAATAGGTACCAGCATGTGATGAAGTACATCTCTCGAGACTGAGCCAATGAACCGAGATGGTTATTCAGAGCTAACTCATCTCTGATGTCGTAGGGGTCGAGTCGTAAGACGCGGCGAACGTACTGCTCGGGCGGCAACCCTTCGCTTTCGTCATCAAACAGATCTGTGCGACGAAAATATAGTTCCTGGTTGGCCATCAGGTCACGGAACTTCCGGAGATCCAGGAATCGCCAAATCACCGCTTCAGATGGAGCTTCTTTCTGACTGTAGTATGGAAGGACAGGCATTCTCCATTATCCTATTCCCGACGTTTCGGCTTCGCCCTCGCTACAAGCCACGCGGTCGCATAAGGCCAAAATCGCCAAGCAGAAAGAGCTGCACGGACAGGTCATCCCGGGTGGCTTTGCGCGAGGCGGCCATACTCCCGAGCCGCATCAACCAGCTCCGCCACAGAAGCTGGCCGGATACCCCGCGCTCGGTTGATGTCGCCAATTTCGAAAGCGATTCGCCATTGTTGGAACAACACACGGTAGGCGTCGAAGAGACTGAGCTTCGGGTCGTAGATGTGGGTTGCTTCCGAGGTGACCCCATTCAACTCAACGATCTTCATGTTGCGGCCTGCCCTAAAGTCTTGACGCGAAGGAACACGAATATCAAAGCGCCCGAAGAAGAAACCGTCGAAGGTCTTGGCGATGCGGTCGATGACTTCTTCCAAATCTGGGGTTATCGTCTCGCCTCCATCGAGAAAGATGGCACCGCGGCAATGGGTCCCGATCTCAACCAGTTGCACACTCTCTCCCGCCGCGGGCACCTCTTGAATTCGCTCTGAATTCTTGCGCAGGTAGAAGTCTGACATACAAACCGCGCGGTCATCCGCGAGGATCAACTCTTCCAACGTACGCTTTCCGTCACCGAGAAGAACGGGCATTCTCTTTTCAGTCACAGAGAAAACTCGACCTCGTTCGCTACCCGGGTAGCGATAATAAAAGACCCCATACTCCTCGCCCGGAACATACTCCTGCAAAATCGCGGGGAACGACGAGTGCGTCAGATACTCGCACAATTGCTCCGGCGAGCGGACGATCGCCACCCCCGAGCCACGCTGCCCAGCATCAGGTTTCAACACGACCGGAAACTGCAGCCCATGCCGCCGCATGAATTCCTCAGCTTCAGCAAGGCGTTGGGAGGGAACTCCACATGCCAGAAGAGTGGAACACGGCAGCCATTGAGCGGCGTTTTTCAATTGCTCCAGGATCTGATGTTTGGACTCGCCCACAAATCCGCCCGCCGGAATCGCTGGGTTGGCCGCGGTAAACAATGTCCAACTTCGGAACCTGATTCCGAGATAAGCGATGTAGGCAACCACCGGCGGATAAAACAAATAAGGAGGCCAGAACTCCCAGCGAGACCAACGTTTCAACCATCCGAATAATCCGCTGAGCGCCCGACTCAAGGCGCCACCGGACGACCGTCTTTGTTGAACAGAGTCGAGTTCCATCGCGAGTGGCATGATTTCAAATCGCTGCACTGCCGACACTCACAGCCAATTCCGTGCGGTCAGCTCTCTCAATCTCTATCGAATGAATCTGCTGAATCTGAGCCATAGTGCAAGGACTACCGCGGAAATGACCCATCTGTATGAGTCCAGGCGTAACCACTACTTCGCTATAACTCAGCGTCTTCACGTCATCGCGGTGTACGCACAAACTGAATGGCCCGGGATCTCCCGCGTGTGATGCGTGAAGTATCCGCAGCCAGGACAAGGAGCCGGCATCCGATTCATGCCACGCCGTGCGACACACCGCTCCGCGTGCACTCTCTGCCCGATCGTCTGAAAGGCTCGATGAAAACCAGTGCCGCGATTCCCACTCATGGGCCTGGAACCCAAGTTGTTTCGAGTCCCAACGCCACTCCCAAATCTTTTGTTCCGATGGAAATACTCCTACGAGCCGAAACGGCATCATTTCTTTGAAGTTCGAAGCGTCGAACACCGCATGCAAGTCCGATAGTGATCGCGAATCAATGAGAGCCGGGATCACTCGTCCTCTGCTCCGTGTCTTGATGTCTATGACGTGCGGAGCGACGGTATTCCAATTCAGCAGTGCGAGCGCGATTCCATATTCGTTGGTGGCAAACCATGTGCCACCGTCGCCGTCGCTGGGATAGATGGCCTGGGCACCTTCGAACTCATGGATCTCAGGAGGAAACCCCGTACCCCGTGCGATTTTCTCGTCACGATTCATTGCCATGATGTACGTGTCGTTACGAGTGACGACAGTCAAAGTGCACATAAGCCCACCGCCTCGGGGTCCCGAGTACTTCGGCGCTTCCGAAACCATCCGCCGAGTGATCCGGCGCCCTTGTTCAACAGCCACGGCGCAATTAGCACTAAGGCGGTCAGCAACCAGGGGAGCAATTTCTGATGGCCGGACGATGTTTTGGGAATGAACCGCCAGATCGCAAAGATCGCGGAGACCCAGACAGCCGAGCAGACCGCTGTCGTCTTGGCAAACATTCGAACCGGAAGCCGTAACGCGCCGGCGGCTACATAAAGAGGTAGACGGCTTCCGGGAATCGCGCGGCTCATCACCAAGGCAAAGGATCCATGCTTCACAAACCAGCGCTCGGCCTTGGCGAGCGACTCGGGCCTTAAGTACTTCTGTAGCCAACGAGACTGCGCCGTGCGCCGCCCGAAACTGGAGCCCAAGCCATACAATCCCATATCTCCCACCCAGATCCCCAGGAACGTGGTCAGAAGTCCGATCCGCGGGTCCAAGCTCCCGCTAGCGGACAGAGTCGCTGCCAGCAGGGTCGCGCCATCTTCGTAAATGAACGTCGCGAAAAATATGGAGAGTGCCAGCGCGGCTTGCGTCTCCGGAAGCGAATGAGAGGAAAGCATGATCGGCTACCCTCGTTCTGCCGCTTCAGTTTCCAGATGCTTCAACGTGGAGGGGGCAATGCCAAATTCGTACGGCAGTTTCACTCCAACTCCGGCACACAGGAGCCTGAGAATGGCATAGTGGTGGATGGCGTGTCCGACACAGAACATGACTTCCCGACCCATGTTAGACCTCACCGCTTCGACCTCAGTTTCGCCATAACCCACGCTGTACGTCACCGCACACTCACGCTGGAGAATTTCGCGAGAAAGGCCTCCGAATTCATCGATCAGATCTTCGGTGACAAGACGTGCACACGTCACCGAGCTCTCCAGTTGCGGGTTTCGACGCCGCTGATCGTAGTTGACCTGGCCAGTCTGAATCCCTCCCGCCAAACAGAGAAAGTGATCGAGCACGTGCCGATAGTGGGCTCCCAGGGACGCCGCGAACTCCCCTTCAAGCGGGCGAGCGTACGTTTCGTCGCCGATGCGATCCAGAAAGATGCAGCCCTGCTGCAGGACATCTCTAACTGCAGTATTCAACGACGGGGTCATCATGTCAGAACCTTTTCCCGAATACCGGAATTTGCATGCGGTACAAGAACAGTGCAATGGCGCTCGTCACCAACACGGCGATGGCAAGGAAGAACAGAAGTCCCTTGTCTCCCTGTACCTCGATGCCCAGGAAGGTTAAGTGGCTAACGATCGCTCCGCCTGTTGCCGCCATCGCCAGAATTGCCCCTGCCCAAACGAAGCGTGGTGTCAGCAGGAGCACAGCAGCGATCAATTCCATAATTCCTGACCCGATGCGCCCTGAGACCTCTACGGTACCGATCGACGCAAACGGAAGGTAGGTGTGGATAAAGCTTCCAAGTTTGGTGAAGATGTAGACCGACTCCGGCGCGGCCGTGAACTTGAAGAAGAGCGTCTGCAACAAGATGATCGCCGCGACAATTCGGCAAGCCCAACTAAAGACCAGGATTGGAGTGGTCATTGGCCGACTCATGGTTGAGATGACTTGGGTGCTCATGGGCGCTCCTTTACTTTCTGATCCCTTCGCATTCCGGCAGTGAAATTCATATATAGGCGTAAGACTCACCAAGCGCGCAGAAGTGACATGAATCAGTCAGATTCTTGAAGGAATGTAGCTCCGTACCTCTGTGTCACCTTTCGAACCGTCGCGCATCCCACGTTAAGTTCGCGGGTGGAATCGACTGGTCGCGCTTTCTGCTTGCTGTCGTCAGTCTTCGACTGGGGCGAAATGGGGGAGCGGACATCATGAGCGCAACACCCTTACAGACTCCCATCACCACGTTGCCATTGCTCCGGTCCGTCCAATCCCAAGAAACCGAAATTGGTTGGTCACTAGATCTCCAGCACGGCCCGTACCACCTCCGGCTGGCGTCGTCCGAGGCAGACCGCATAGCAGCGTTCCGCTTGCGGTTTCTGGTTTTCAACCTGGAGTTGAACGAAGGGTTGGAGGCCGCCTACGCGAACGGGCAAGACACCGATGAGTTCGACGGCATCTGTGACCACCTGATTGTGGAGCACGTGGGTACGGACAAGATTGTTGGAACCTATCGGTTACAGACGGGCGCGACGGCTTCAGCAAACGCAGGCTTTTATAGCGAGCGTGAATTCGATTTCTCACCCTACAAGCAGCTGGGCAACTCCGTGATCGAACTGGGACGTGCCTGTGTGCACCGCGATCATCGCTCCTCCGAAGTCCTCTACCTGCTGTGGCGTGGAATTGCCCAATATGCTATCCACCATGGCGGTCGGTATCTGATCGGTTGTTCTTCGTTGACTTCGCAAGACCCGGCGCATGGTACAGCGGTCTATGACGCGGTGCGGGAGCACTTGGTGGACCCAGAGCTGCGAACCACACCGCAGCCAACGTTCGCAATGCCCCTGAGGTCACCTGAAAATGCCAGTGACAAGATCCCGAAATTGTTGCGTGCGTACTTGGCGGTGGGGGCAAAGATCTGCGGGCCACCTGCTATCGATCACGAATTCAAGACAATTGATTTCCTCACGCTGATGGATCTCGAAGCTTTGCATCCCCGCGTCTATGCGCGTTTTATGAAGAATTGACGATCCGACGATCCCGTCAGTTCACGATCGGCGTTCCCTGTGCGGATACGAGACGCCACTGACTCTCCTCTTTGACAAACACATGAGTGTAGCGACTGCTGGCAGTGAAAGGCGTTTCACCGAATCGTCCGCTCATTTGAGTGCGGCCGGTAATCACGGCCGTAATCCCATAGAGGCGAAGCCGAGATTCCACAGGCTGAATAGCCTCGAATTTGAGCTGACCTGATCCCAGTACCGCGAGCAGGTCCGGCTTCTTGATCTCCGATCCGGTCATAACATCGATCAGCAGAAAGTCGTCTCCAAGAATTCGATCCAATGCCTCTGAGTCACTACCGATGAGTGAGCGGAAGAACTGCTGCTCTACAGCCAGCGGGTCCGATTGATTGTGCATACGTCCTACACTTCCTTTTCTTAGGCGTTGACCCTCGCGAGATTGTTCATGGCAGGAACGTAGAGCCTTTTGATGCTGCTCGCAATCCGTCCGGCGTGTGGCGGAATGTGCCAGGATCTACCTTCAACAACTGCGTTGAGCCTGACTCTAACAGTTCTCCCTGAATCTGGATCGGTTCCGCAATGAATTCGCCCAGCGCGTCGCGTCCAAGGGCACGTCCATCCATGCCGACCAGCAGCAGTTGTTCATGCCCGTCGCTCGTAACAAAGATCGGCGGAATTCCTCCGCTCAGACAGCGCGCTGCGCAGTCACGGTGGACCTTTCCTTGCCCCGGATTCATCACGCCCAGGTAGCACTTGCTGTCTACGATTTCGCCGGTGAGCGTCACAGTTCCCAGATCGCGAGTCGTCGCTTGAACTGCGGGCGCAGTGTCGATCACAGCGATGGAGCCGGGTGTCATCTCCACCATTGTTCCGCCCTCACGATAGATCAGCTGGCCCTGAAGACGGACCTGCTTGCCATCGAACGTGGCCACGAGGTCGTCAGCTCCATGCTTTCCGGGCGCGACCAGCAGATAGCGCGAATATTTGTCTTGTTGGCCGATTTCTCCCGGACGCGCGACCAACAGCGTTGGGAAAGGCCGGGTCACGACAACTCCCTCAAAGCTACGCAGCTTCCCGTATTCGAACACGGAATTAGCAAACGGCATTTGTCCAACAACGAACACCAGAGCCGCGGTCACCGCAAGCAGGCCGAGCACAATAGTGACCTTTCGCACAAAACGAGCCAGTGCGGTGGGCGCCTTCGGCAGATAACCTACGTAGAAGTCGTTCATCGCGGTTGTGGCTCCCTGGGATTAACTTGGGCAGGTTTTACAGGGGTTCCGGGTGGGTTGGGACGCGGATGTACGAAGACAGATCCTTCGACAACCTTGATACGGAAGGTCGGGATCTTTTCCTTGAACGGCGGCGGAGCCGCCCCAGACTCTGGCTGATACTGGTAGCCATGCCACGGGCAGGTAACGCAGCCCTCGATGATGCGTCCTTCTCCTAACGGTCCATTCTGATGTTGGCAAGCATTTGAGATCGCAGAGACCTTGCCATCGTAGCGAAAGACCGCCACGCGCTCCCCGGAGAGAGACACGATGGTCGCGCATTTTTCGGCTATACGATCCACTTTGCAGACCTCGACGAAACCTTCGTCGACCGCTTGAAGTCTCGCGCGGTCGATTTGCTTCTCACGAAACGCCGCCGCGAGATGAAGCGAAAGCACAATGGCCACTCCCATGATGAGTGCAGAGGCCAGCACGGGACTCGTCTCTGACTGCAGCGCCCCGAGAGTCACGTGCGTGACCAGCAGCGCGTAAGCCACATACACCAGCATGTGCAGCCGTTTCCACATCGGTGCGGACAGATTCCGCAACCAGAAATCATGGCTGGTAGCAGCCATTAGAAACAGGATGACCAATGCGAAGAAACCAAGGGCCTGAAAGGGAAAGTTGCCAACGCTGCCATACCGGGGGTTACTGGTGAACAGACTGACGAGAGGATTCACATTCCCCAAGGCGTGAAACTGGAACAGCGCAAACCCTCCATGTGCCAAACCCAACAGAAACGTCGTGACGCCCAGATGCCGGCGGTTATAGAGCAGTGGAAGAAAACGACGATCCAATCGACTCAGAGGGCCGATGCACAGCACCACGTTCAGCAGCAAGAATGCAGCGGTTCCAAGCGCGCGGATCAGTAGCGTCTCGACCGTCGCGCTTGGATTGCGCCAAGCGCCAACACCAACGAACGTTCCGAGATACAGCGCCAGCAACGACAGAAGGGTGACGTCGTACACCTTCTTCTGGCGGTTCCAACCGATTGCGCCATATTGAATGCTCATGGCAACTTCTCCATTCGGGCAGCGTCAAACACAGTCTGATGAGCTGGGCTGAACAAGACCAGATGGCCAGCGCCTTGCCCATTCAACGGAAGAAGAAAGGCCTTGCCCGTGGTAAAGGCGCCCACTAGTCGCGCCTCACCTGGCAGAATGTTTCCCTGCGGTGCGTTGGTAGCCCAATAAAGCAGCAAGTCCGGCTCGTTCAAATCTTCCGCCGGCAGCAGAACGACATACGTGTCAAGCGGACGGTCTGGTTTGCGATAGAACCTTGACTGAATCGAATGCTTCTGCCACAGAGTGCTCGACTCTCTCACCATGTTCCTGGTGTCCTGCACATCGGTGGCGTGAGCACTTGGGCCGAGGCGGGGGCGCCGCGCTCCGAGCCCGATCAACAGGATCGCAGGTAACACCAGCGCGAGAGCGACGAATGCGCGGCGATGGACGGCTCTGAGTGGCTGAATCATGGCTTGCTCGACAACCGGTGCGGGTTCGTTTCTATCGGAGGCTCAGCGATCCGTCGCCTCCAGCGGTAAAGGAACATCGGCCAGAACGCGGCGACGCCAGGGAGAATCAGCAGTCGAAAGCCAACGCCTGATCCCTGAGCTTCGGAATCCAAGCGCTGAACTCCTGACCACACGAACGGCACCGCAAAAACCAATCCCAGACTGGCGTATACCGTCAGGGCGTAAACAATCGCTTTGGCCCAGGTCTCAAGCATCTTTACCGTAGACCGGGATCACTGATCCGTTGACGTCTTTGCCAGTTTCGCCGGCGAGCCAGACCACCAACTCCGCGACCGTTGCTGGCTGCACCCACTTGCTGACATCCGCATTCGGAATCGCTTTGCGGTTAGCTGGGGTATCCATCGTGCCAGGCAAAATCGCGTTTGCAGTCAGTCCCGCGTCTTTGTTTTCGAGCGCCACAGTTCTGATTAGACAGACCATGGCAGCCTTCGAAGCGCTATATGCTCCCACGCCTACGCCAGGTTCCAGCGCGGCCCGGCTTCCAATCGCAATGATGCGACCGTTGCCCGTCTTTCGCAGAGGCGGCACTGCCGCCCGGAGAATGTGAAATACGCAATTCAGATTGAGATCAAACATACGTTGGAAAGTTGCGTCGTCAGTCTCCGCTATCGATTGCCCGCCGGCGAAACCACCGACTGTGTGCGCCAAAGCATCGAGCTTCCCGAAACGCGCCACGACCTGATCTACGAGGGTTTGGGCACCCTCGCGAGTCGAAATCTCTGCTGGTAACGCATTAAAGTTTGTGTTGTTGAAATCAGACTGCTGTATTTTCCGCGAGGTGCCAATGACTGTTGCTCCAGCGTCAAGAAACGCCTGCGTCACATAGGTCCCCAAGCCACCGTTGGCCCCGGTTACGAGTACAACCTTGCCCTTCATCTCGTGCTCCGATCTCATGGCCATCAGATTCCGTTGCCCACAAAACGTTACGTTGACCTGGAAACTATCGCTGCCCACGACGTAACGATCCTTCGCGACCGGCATCTCATCGGACGATGGCCGCACAACCTCAGTCAACGAACACGCTCGGACTATGCTGTGTGTGCGGGAATTCCGTGAGCAAGGCCCTGCTGGCCGAAGCTAAGTGGTATCCCTATTGGGATCGCGAGGACGGCGCGTGTCCAGCTTGCGTTCAGCAGAACCTCCTGCAAACTTTACTGGCCAAAGGAGACGCGGCCCTGCATGAGGCAATCCAGACGGCATGGCCGCTGGATGCAGAGGCCGCCTTCGGAGTTCTGCCCACCCGCCTCCGCCTGCACGCCGATCCCCGATTCTCCGGCAAGGGCATCACCATCGCTCTTGTGGACGCTGGCTTTTATCCGCATCCCGATCTGGTACAGCCGCGAAATCGCATTCGTGTTTGGGCTGACGCCACCCATGATCCTGTGTCTGTATTCCACTTTGAGCCGGAGGAAGCGCCGCACTGGCCCGATTGGGACGGTGCGCGCGATTGGCAGTGGCACGGCACGATGACAAGCACAGTGGCCGCCGGCAATGGCCTTCTGAGTCACGGCCTTTACTCTGGACTGGCCCATGCAGCCGAGTTGGTACTCATTCAGGTACGTGATTCCGACGGACACATCTCCAGCACCAGCATTCACCGAGCGCTGACCTGGATTCTGAAACACGGTTCCGAGCTCGGAGTCCGGATCGTCAGCCTCTCGGTAAGCGGAGACCCAGTTTCGCCATTGGACGGAAACGCCGTGGACGAAGCGGTGTCTGCATTGGTGGAGGCGGGCATCAGTGTGGTGGCGGCTGCGGGCAACGACGGACAACGGAGCCTGTTACCACCAGCGACCGCTCCTCTGGCCCTAACGGTGGGCGGAATTGACGACCAGAACACTTTCAGCCATGAGGAAATTACTCTCTGGCACAGCAACTACGGTACCGCCAGCAATGACGTGCCTAAACCCGACCTGGTGGCGCCAAGCATCTGGGTGGCGGCGCCCGTGCTTCCCTATACCTCGGTCGCCCATGAGGCACAAGAACTGTTTGTCCGTCGCGAGCAGAAGGACCCAAGCGCCCACCAGCGCATCGCAGAATTGAAACTAATCACTCCGCACTATCAACATGTAGAGGGAACCAGTTTTGCAGCGCCGATTGTCTCCAGTGCGATTGCGTGCATGCTCGAAGCTAATCCCGCGCTTTCGCCATTTCTGGTCCGGGATGTGTTGAAGGAAACTGCTCACCCCGTTCCCGGTGCAGATCGCGAACGTCAAGGCGCAGGAGCGCTGAGTCCTGGGCAGGCGGTGGCACGTGCCTTGGCAGAGAGACATAGCCGCTCCGCTGGGCTGCAAGTTTCGCCATGTCTGTCGGCCGAAGGAATCACGTTTTCGCTGCATGACCATGCCGCAACGAGCGTGCAAGTTCTGGGAAACTGGGATGGTTGGCGTTCGCCAGGGATCGCAGCTAGGTCCATCGAGCCGGGATTCTGGCGAACTCAACCTGTGCACCTCCCGGTCGGGCAACACGCCTACAAGTTCTTGCTCGACGGCAAACGCTGGCTCGATGACCCGGACAATCCGCACAAAGCACATGACGGTGTCGGAGGCCTGAATAGTACCCTCGCAGTTCCAGAGGCTGGTCGCCCTCGTGTTTCCCTTTACTAGATTTGAAGAGGTAAAGAGGACACAAAATGGACACAGTCGCTTTTTGCT
>Ga0302321_100003755_pt1 | contig 13081 bp, 10 predicted proteins | sample Fen_T0_1_FD_202505 | JGI IMG/M metagenome (GOLD analysis project Ga0302321, IMG submission 202505) | Peat permafrost microbial communities from Stordalen Mire near Abisko, Sweden - Fen_T0_1 | ecosystem: Environmental > Terrestrial > Soil > Wetlands > Permafrost | place: Sweden: Abisko...
TGCCGCGAGCATCGCTCATCCCAGGCAAGAGAGCGCGCGCGAGAAGCGAGTCAGCGAGGTGCTTGCGACAATGGCTGCGCGCCGGAAAATCGAGCGCATTTCGGCTACGGCGCGGCTATCGTGTCGAGCACGCAGGCGCTCGACACGGACCCGAAATGCGCGACTCGAGTCGGATACCCACCGACGCACGCACCCAACCAGACACCCTCAGACTAGCCACCACCACGCCGAGCAACGCGAAATAGAAGTGCCTAGCAAACGACATTTTCAGAAAACGCGAGAAGCGTTGCAGGCTGTCTCAAAATCGCACTCGCGCGCTCTGCGCCCACACCGATCGCACAAAATGCCGGCATTTTCAGGCTTGAACCGCTGCACCGCTTGATCAGATTGAGACACACGGAGCACTCACGCCGACCCATCGCGAGGCATCGAGCAGCGAATCGCTAAAGTTACCAGCACGGTCGCCGTTCAATTGCGACACAACGCCAGACGTTATTCAACGGCGGGGCGAGCGGGCAAAATCAACACGTGGCGAACTCCCTTCGCCGCTTAGCAATCGAGAGCGATAGGTGCGTCAAATGTTCAAATCTGGCCTTTCAAAAACATGTTTATCGATGTGTGGCGTCGTTGGGCTCTTGGCCCTCTCCTCCTGCGCAGCGCCGGCCGTACCCGGCACTTCAGGGTCGGCGAGCGGTGCGGGTAGCGAAACGACCGCGAGCTCCGACTCCTTTCCGGGCGTGGGGGACGTGAGCACTGTCTCCGCCACCTTGCTCCACTCCGGCGCTTGCGTCGCGGCGACCGGCAGCTTGACCATCACGCTCAGCAACAACGAAACCGCGTACCTGACGCTCCGTCCGAGTGACAACACGGTCATCGTCAACAGCGACCCGGCTGATGCGAACTGCGTCATGAAGCTGGCGCCCACCGCGGCGTTGGCGGGTGCCTTCCCGGCCGGCAAGACGATCAGCATCGTGTCCTCCGCCATGCCGACTGGGACCGACACGCGCGCGGTCATTCTCGACTACGCAAACGGCATCTTCGGCGAATCGGCCTCCGGCTCGGCTGGCGTGATCAGCATCAACCTCGGCGCTGACTCCCCCAACAACACCGTCAAGGTCCGCGGCACCGCGACCGATGACAACTTCTTCTTGGGCAAGGGCTCCGGAGCCATGAACGCGCCGACGTTGTTCAACGTGAACGGCGGCCTGCCGGTTGGCATGCCCCCCGTCGCGTCGCTCGATTCGATTCCGGACGTGACCTTCCTGCACGTGGCCAACGTCATCATGTCGACCGGCCCGGGCGCTGACAAGATCAACGCGGACGGCAAGTTCGGCACCACGGCCCCCTACCCGACCGCGGTCAAGATGTTCGGCGGCGATGGCGACGACACCCTCACGGGCGGCGCTGGAAACGACGTGCTCAGCGGCGACCTCGGCATCGACACGATGACCGGCGGCGCGGGCAGCAACACCTACGCCATGGGCGCGGTTCCGCAGGGTGCCGATATCATCTCGGTGTACAAGGACAGCAAGACCAACGTGTACGCGGTCGACACCGTTGACTACAGCCTGCGCTCGGGCGCCGTGTCGGTCACCTTGACCACGGTGGCCAGCGCGACGAACGGCGAAACCGGCGAGAACGCGACGATCCCGGACACCATCTCGACGGTTGTGGGTGGGTTCGGCAACGACACCATCTCCGCCGCCGGCAGCGTGCTCAACCACACGCTCAAAGGTGGCCCGGGCAACGACACCCTGACCGGTTCGACTGGCGCTGGGCTCGATAAGCTCATCGGCGGCAACGACACGGTGACCAACTTCGATGGCAACGACACCTTTATCGGTGCCAAGGCGACGGTCGACTACAGCGCGCGCACGAGCCCCCTCACAGTCTACGTGGACTCAGCGGGCAACGCCACGAGCGGCGACGTGACGTCGGCCGCCAACGTGGTAGCCCAAGCCGCCGTGGTGACCGTGAGCGGCACCTTCGCGGCACCCGCGAACTCGCAATCGGTCGTCACCAACTTGAGTGGCATGTTGTTCGGTACGCCGAGCTCGGCGGGCAACGTCATGGTGGTCACTGGCACCACGGGCGGGGTGGACGACGGCACTTATCGCATCGTCAGCTGCTCGAGCGCGACGTCCTGTATCATCGATGTCAGCAGCAATCCGAACTTCGCCGCTGATACATCGAACTTCACCTACGACGAAAACACGCGCGTTCGCACGAGCCAAGCGGCGACGGCATCGGTTGCTGGTACGATCACTGCGACGGGCGCCAAGTTCACGGGCCTCGCCAACATGAACGCGGCCTCGGTCGGGCACTACCTGACGATCACAGCGCCGACCATCGGCGGTAACGCCTCGACCGGCGTTGGGTTCAAGATCCTCACCGTCGTCGACCCGACCACCGTGACTGTCGCCCCCGGCGCTGTCACTCTGGCCGACGACGTGGGCTTCACCTGGGCCGAGAAGATTGTCGGCGATGAAACCGACAGCGTTCAGGCAGGCAGCGTGATTGGTAGCCTCACGGCCATCAACAAGATCACCGCCATCGACGGCGGCACCCACCGCATCACCGGTGGTGGCCTGGCCGACATTCTCACCGGCGGTGTGGGTGCCGACACTCTGTACGGGCTCGCAGGTGACGACTTCCTGTACGGCGGGTCGGGCGACGACACGCTGATGGGCGGCGACGGCGACGACCACCTCTTTGGTGGCGACGGCAACGACCTGCTCGACGGCGACGCTGGTCAGGACACGTTCATCTGTGACGGCAAGAACTCGGCTACCGTGAACGGCCTGCTCCCCGGAAACGTGGACTTGACCGTCGACTACGGTGCAATGACGGACCTGCCGGCGATGCCGACCGATTGCGACTTCTGAGCAATCCCCGGTGAGTGTGGGGAGCGCTGTGTCGCTCCCCACCTGCAACGCCCGGCCCTGACCGGGCAGATGAGACACGGAGAACTCCCCACGTGATGCCGATTCAGGCTCACTCGGGGAGTTTTCGACGTAGAGGGGTCGTGTTGGATGAGGACAGATTCGGACGACGAACGAGCTCTACTGGACTCCGAGACGCGGCGCCCGAGCGGCTCCTGGAAATGCCTCGTGTGCCTGGGGCTCACCCTCAGCGCTTGCGGCGCCGAGCCGAGCGGAGCGCGAGACAGCACGCCGCCGGGGCCCCCCGGTCCAGAGATTGACCAGGCGGTCGCTGCAGTCCTCTCGACGACCTGCACGGTGAGCAGCTCCGGGATCGCCATTGCGCTGAACGCGGGTGACCTGGCGGTGATTGCCCTGAACCCTGCGAACGGCAAAGTCACGCTGAACGCCAACCAGCCCAATGGCTCGCCCTGTGAAGCGGCGACCACGCTGCCCGTCCGTGTGACCGCCGGCACCTCCGGCATTCACGGCGTCTACCTCGACCTGTCGAGTGGCCTATTTTCGACGGCCACGGCCAGCAACAACCCCAAGATTCAGCTGAACTTTGGCACGGGGAGCAACGACACCCTGACCGTGCATGGCTCGGCCGGCGCCGACCACCTGTATTTTGGGCGAGGCACGGTCACCGGCACCTACCTATTGAACTTGAACGGCGGCACGAACACCGGGGACGACTCCCTCGTCGACGTGAGCATCATCGGCGCGGAACGAGTCGTCGTCGACGGCTCTGGAGGCGACGACATCATCGATGGCAGCGGGCTGTTCGGGACGACCGCCCCCTACCCCAACGCGTTGAACCTGTCCGGCGGGTCCGGCAATGACCTCATTACTGGCGGCGCAGGGGACGATGTCTTGAGCGGCGATGCCGGCAATGACCGTCTCAACGGAGGCAAGGGTCACAACCGCTACCTGAGCGGGGCTGCGAACGACGGCATCGACGTGATCGCCTCGGAGGCCACCGCCGTAGACACTGCGGACTACAGTCAACGCACGAGCGCATTGTCTTTGTACCTCGACAATGCCGCGCACAGCGGCGAGGCCGGCGAAAATGATACCCTCCCCCCAGGGATCTCCGTGCTACTCGGGGGTTCGGGCAATGACACCCTGTCCGCAGTCGGGAGCACGTTCAACCACTCACTCATGGGCGGCCCAGGCAACGATACGTTGATCGGCGGAGCGGGCCTCGACACGTTGTTTGGCGGCGATGGCGTACTGCAGCAAGACGGCGATGACGTGTTCGTCGGCAGCAAGGCCACCGTGAGTTATCAAAATCGCACGCAGCCCATCACCGTCACCGTGAATGCAGCCGGCGTGGGCGGAGCGGACGCGAACGACGGAGATCCCGCGTTGCCGGAAAAGGACGAAGTGCGCTGCCCCAATGTGCTCGGTAGTATTACGGCCGCCAATACGCTCACGGGCGACGCGAACAGCAATGCCCTCACGGGCGGCAACGGCGCAGACACGCTCGTCGGCGGGGCGGGCAGCGACGCGCTCAGTGGCGGCGCTGGCAACGACGCGTTGTACGGCGGAGCCGGGGACGACACATTGCTCGGCGGACCGGGCGGCGACGCTCTCTACGGTGGCGACGGCGACGACGTTCTGGAAGGCGACGCGCACTCCGACCGTTTCGACTGTGACGGCAAGAACGATGTCTCGTCGGCTGGAAGCGCGCCCGGCAACGCCGACTTCACGGTCGACTACCAGCCGGGCGCCCCCGACAGCGACACCCGAGTCACTCCGTCGAATTGTGAGTTCTGAGGCTGCGCTCGTCGCGGCAACCCGGTCAATGCCGCCCAGCGCGGCAGCTCCAGAGCGCGGTTCGATCTCCGCAGGGGCTCTGGGCATCGAGGGCGGGCTGGGGGCTGCCCTGCTCGTCCTGCTTGGCGACCACGGTGTCCCAGTGGGCGATCCCGTGATCGTTCATCGACAATCGGAGTAGCCAGCCGGTTCGTGTGCTCTCTTCGTGAAAGCCGTCGAACACGAAGTTGCCCAAGCTATAGATGATGGGTTTGCCGTGATAGAGCTCGGCGCCTTGGGTGACATGGGGGTGTCCGCCGATGACAGCATCAGCCCCCGCGTCAATCAGCTGATGCGCGAGGATACGCTGCCTTCTGCAGGGCTCGGGCTCTCCTTCCCACCCCCAATGGAAAAATGGCAACACGACCTGCGCGCCGAGCTCACGTGCGCGGCGGATGTCGCGAACGACCTGCTCGTCCTCGCTCCACGCAACACCCGGATAGTCGGCACCTGCCTCGAAGGCGCGTGGTTGGAACTCGTCGTATGCCAAAAAGGCAATGCGCAAACCTCGTCGTTCGAGGATCAACGGCTCATGGGCTGCGGCGAGATCCCGCCCAGCTCCGAAAAATGACACGCGGTTTTCCGACAGGTGCGCCATCGTTTCACTGAGCGCCTCCTTGCCGAAGTCTCCGGAGTGATTGTTGGCTAGGCCCACTGCGGCGAAGTGCCGGGCTAGCACAGGCAGCGTGCGCGGGTCGGCTCGAAACGTGAATCGCTTATGCTCGGGTTTGCCGGTCGTCGCCACCGAGCATTCCAAATTGCCGACCGCCAGATCCGCTTTGGCCAAGATGCCAGCGAAGGCCGCGAACGGATCAGACCCGCGAGCGATACTGGCGCCCGGCAAGCTGTCCAGCATGATGTCGCCCGCAAAGACGACCGTTACCTGCTCCTGGACAGCGCTCGTCCCCGGGGCCCACAAGGCGCAGAGCAAGCCAGTGAGGAGCGTCACGCCTTTCATTCGGGCAGCCATCGACAAGCATACACGAGCTCTTCGCCACCTCCGGCATACACGTGATGGCTGCCGGTCAAGGTCCCGTTCCTGGCCGCGTTCTCGGGAAACGGCGGGCGAAACTTGGTCTGCTCGAGGAGCACGGGGCCGCGATCCGTCTGGTCGTACACGTAGAAATCCAGCGTCGCCTCCGCTGCCGGTGCTGGCACGTAGACCGCCTTGAACTCGAAGGCATCCTCGATTTTGATTGGAGCTACCCGATACGGATCGGTGGTGGCGCGCGCCAGCGCCTGATGCGACTGGCCCCCGTAGTCGATCACGCACTCCACCGTCCTCAGCTCATGGCGCTGGGCGCACGCTGACAGCGCCAAGCCCACCCCCAAAAGCCAACGCTCGGCGGCGCGGCAGCCCGGCCCAGATGGCGACCGAGGGCGCTGTGTATCCTCTAACATTTGGCTATTGGGTGCAGCGTAACTTCGCGAATGACCGCAGCAAAGGGGTCTTTGCCAGCCCCCGACTCTTGCGGCGCGGACGAAGTGTCGACCCCGCGCTATCGCCGCTCGATGGTTTCGCCGAACGGGCCTAGCGTCACTGGGCGGCGCGAGCTCGTCGATCGAAAGCGGCGCGGCGGCGAGCACGCCCGGCGCGCCGGAGCCCCGCCGCAGCCACCAGGGCGAAGGACAGCGCCGCCGAGTTGCTGTGGGGTCCGCCAGCGGGGATGGAACAACCCGTGAGCGGGGCGGTCACGACTTCGACGGCAGTGGGGACGTGGACCGGTGCCGGGACCAGCGGCGGATAGGCGGCGCAGATGGCTGCGACGTCATCGGGGTCGAGCGTGCGCAGGTTCCCCTTGCCGATCGTGTAGGAGATGAACATGGTGGCCGTCGGCTTCTGTGAGTGGTCGAGGCCCAAAAAGTGCCCAACCTCGTGCGTGATGATCGACGGCAAATCCGCACCGTCCGTCGGCTTACCGTTGGTGATGTTCCCACTGGTTCCGTTCACCTCCACGTCAGCGTCGTAAATCTCCCCCGTGTGCCAGTCGTAAGAAACGGTGGTGAGAGCCAAGGCGCTGCCTGGAATACTCGCCATCCACACGTCGTCGCGGAACAAGAAGACGTTGGTGTTGCTCTGCCCCGGCAGGTACTCCACCAAATCAGTCGGGACCGTCCCCTCGCTGATGGCGACGATGTTGGGATGCTTACCCGAGCTGCAATTGGCCGAAGACCAGGTGTGAAAAGCGTTCTCGATGACCGTTTCGAAGCTCGCCGCAGTGATGTGGTTCTTGGGGGAGCCATTGGCCTGCACCGCAAAGGAAACCGGTGTCGCGGCCCAAAAGAGCGAAAGGCCCCCTTGGCGACAACCATCACTGTCTACGGTACAGGTATCCCCACGCGTCGGGTCGCAGGCGTTGGTGCGGCAGAAGGCGCGGGCCGGCGTCGGATCGAGCAAAGAAAGCGCTCCGGCGAGTAGCGACAGTGTTGCGCGGCGCCCCACGCCAATCATCGACTCGCCGCAGCTCGGATCAGCGAACACGCTCGGGCGAGCTCTTGCCCCGCCAATCGGTGCATCGCGGGCTCACCGTCCATGACCAGCTCCGGCGCGCGTGGACTCTGCACGAGCCGAAGCCCGTCTGGGTCAGCGCGAAGCGGGTAGTGACCTTGGGCCATGCCTGTCACGCGCTCCGCGCCCGCGTAGCGCACCGTAAAGATCACGCTCGTCTCGTTCGGGAACAAGGCGGCTTCGCCGTCTACCAGCGCAGCGCGGTCGCCTACCGTTCCACCAAGGGTCCGGATCATCACCTCGCGCTCTGAGGGTGCCGCCTTTGCCAGCACGTCGTCCACGCGCACGATGGTATCGGTAACGATCCGCTGACGCCCGCCGAGGAGCTCCCAATGAGAGGCCGCTCGAAGCGGCGTGCCGAGCAGGATGAACTCACTCTGCTGCACGAGCGCGAGCAACGAGAGTCCGCGTAGCAGCGTGGCGCCCGCGCGCGGGGCACAGACAAGCCCGGCCAAGCCCGTGGCAGCCGCGAGCAGCGTCGCCCGGCGACTCACGGCCCCGTAGCGCAGCGTGCTCCTCATGCGCGGTGGAACGACCAAAGCCAGCTCCGTTTAAGGGAGAGCAACGCGGCGCTTCGCTGGCTGCGCGCGCGCCCCAAGCGCGGAAGCCAGCACGCCCCGTCAAGGCATCAACGGCTGCCCGAGAGCCGTGGGTAGACCCAGCCCGTCACCGCGCTCAACCACGCGGCCCCGGCCAATAGGCCCCCCAGCACGTCGGATGGATAATGTGCGCCCAAGTAGACGCGTGAGAGTGCAACACCCACGATCAACGCACAGCCGAGCGCGGCCGTGACACGCCAGATCAACCGCGCAGGACTTAAGGCCCGCGTGATCACGACTAAGCTGCCGATCACGCCCACGCTGCCCATCGTGTGCCCGCTTGGAAACGACCACGACGTCGGTCGCGGCAACAGGTAGGGCACCTCCAGATTGGGGCGCATCCGGTGGAACGCCAGCTTCAGCCCTAGGTTGAGCAGCACGCACCCGACCGAGCTGAGCAGCAGGTGTCGAGCCTCCCGCGGCCGCCTCGCGCTCAGCAGCGCTGCGACGCCTGCCGCCGTCACCAAGGCCATTGGCAGGAAACTTCCGCCCTGAGTGAGCAGCACCATCAGCCCATCCAAAGAGCCGCGCCACGTGTTAACCGTCCCCTGGATAGCGGAGTCGAAGGCGTCGAGCTCGTGCTCGCTTACCTCCCGCCCCAAACGAACGAAAAATACGGCGGAAGCCAGAGACAACACTGCGCTCCAACGGTGGCTCTGCCAAATCCGACTGACGAGGACGAGGACCGACACTGACCTCTGAGGGGAGCAAACTTCCTGAGCATCCGACCTTCCGGCGCTCGGGTCTGCGCTTGAGCGAAGATCCGCGCGGCAGTCTCGACGGGCAGTTATCACGGCGCGAGCTGACGTGACATCCTCGAGTCACTCCGACACCGACGACCCCAAGCGCACCTGCCTCCTACCTGCGGCAATTCCGTCAGTTCCCCGGTGGAATGCGCTGTAAGCAGAACACATTACCGTGGGTCCGCCATTTTCGGCGCGAGAGCTCATTTTTACACCAATGCCAGAGTCATAGCCCTGCGCCGATGAGCGCGTCGCCTAACAAACAAACGCAGGTCGAGTGACACCGGTTGCCTGCTGGTTGGCCTTCGCGGACACTGAACTCTAACCACATGCCCGTTTCTTCCGCTCTCCGTGCCGTGACCGCAGCGTTCGAAACTCAAAGAAGGCGAGCCTTCTTGGCCAGCTGCGTCGTCGGTGCGGCGTGCACGCTGGCCTGCGGCTCGTCATCCGGTGGAGGTTCCACGGTCGGGCCGGGCTCGGCCGCTGGCCCAGGAGTGGGCGGGGCCGGTCAGTCCGTCCCTTCGGGGCCAGGGGGCGGAGGCGCACCTCAGCTGGACGTAATGCCGGATATGACTGGCGGGGCCGGCCCAGCGATGGGCACCGGCGGGGTCAACGGCGCCGTGCAATGCAATGGTAAGTTCTCCGGCCGCTTGCGCGACTTTGCGGTCGCCGCAGACCCGAGCGGGCAACCCTTGGACGCAACCGCGATGCCACCGGTTGCCGTCGCGCTCGGTGGCGTAAACTATCTGTCGAGCCCGGACTTCGAGGTCGCCAGCGCACTCCTACATCCGATGACCGCAACGGGTAAGCGCTACGGTGCGGACCTGGGTCTAGTGCAAACCGTGCTCGGGGCGGACAAGACGCCGGTTTACGCTGGCCCCGCCGAGGGCACGACGACGACAACCGGCCCGGCGAACTTCGCGACCTGGTTTCACGACACCGCCAACGTGAACATGGGTCAGACGGTGACGCTGCAGTTCTTGCCCGATCCCGCGAAACGCACGGATCCGAACGCGTACTACTTCGACAGCAGCACGATGGGCTGCGCGACCGCGCGCTGTCCTGGCTTCTTTCCGATCGACGGTCAGCTGCTGCAAAATGAGGGCAACGCTCACAACTATCACATGACCTTCGAGCTCCACCTGGAGTTCAAGTACCACCCCGGTGAAGTCTTCACTTTCATTGGCGACGACGACATCTGGGTGTTCATCGACAACAAGCTCGCTCTCGATCTCGGCGGCATCCACAACGAAGTGACGGGCCGGATCATGCTCGACTCGCTTGGCCTCACCGACGGTCAAATCTACCCGCTGGCCTTCTTCTGGTGTGAACGCCACGTGGTGGGTTCGAACCTACGCATCGAGACAAGCTTGGAGGTCACCAGTTGCGGTGACCCCGTGCCCAAGTAGCGAACGCACACCGCGAGCCGAGCATCGCGGCCACAGCGCATCGCCGCTAGAGAGCATGGCGCTTCAAGACCGGCCACGCGATGGTCGCGTCACCGGGCTCACCGGCGCCACCTTGCTTGGTGCAGAGCGTGACCTCGACCCCGGCATCGCAGCTCGAGTAAGACGAGCAGCCTTTGTCATCTTGAGGCGAGGCGGGCCCGGTACAATGATTGATCGCCGCCCACCTTTGATAGGTTGCTTGTGCTCCGAGAAAGGTGATTGGCATGCCGGGAACCAGCGAAGACGCCCCGCCCGCGTAGGGGACGCGCGTATCGGCCGTGCCACGAAAGGAGATCTCGGTGATCGCGCGGCGCGGGACGCAGTCATCGACGTTCTCTTGCAAGAGATCGAACGCGGCGGGCGCGACGGCCGCAAAGATATCCGCGCTTTGACAAGCCAGGTCGTAGACCATGCCGCCACCGGTCAAGACACCGACGGCGTAGATGCGACGAGCATCGATGCATGCGGCGCTTTCAACCTGGGCGACGAGCGCTCGCACGAAGCCGAGATCGTCGACATCCGCGACGCAACAGGGCCCCAGATCCCAAGCACTGCCGAGCGGGCCCTTCAAGCCGTCCGGAAAAGCCATGACGACACCTTCGGCGTCCGTCACGGCAGGATAGGGCGAGCTCTGTAGTTCGCTCATGCCGGAGCTGCCCAGGCCGTGAAAGTCCACGATCAGGGGCACTGGCCGCGTCCCATCGTAAGTGGTGGGAACGTGCAACACGAAGCTACGGTTCACCGAGCCAACCCGCAACGTCTGCGTTGTGTCGCCCACCTTGAGCGGCGTCGCGGCGCAGCTAGCAGGAGGCGGCTCACTCGGGGCGCCACCGTTGGAAATGGGGGGCTCCGTGATGGCAACCAGATCAGCGCGCGAGCAGGCAAGGGCAAGGATGGCGATGGCGGTCAGCGGAGCCAGGCGATAGTGGCGACTCACGGCCAGCCTCCGATCGTGAGAGCAAAAAGTAGATTGGGGCGACCGAGTGAAGCGACCTGCCGATCCGCAAAGCGAATGGCAACGTACGGTTCAGCGAGCTGGGCGTGCGCAGCCAGCGTCAGCGAGTAGTGCCGGCTCATCTCGAAGACCGCACCCAAGCTCGCGTCTAGCAGAAACGACCAGCGCTCGAGCGCGTGTCCCTCGCGCGGCAATTCTGCGCGGCCCTCCACCGCGCTCCTGAGCGCGCCCAGCGAAAGCGCGCCCAGGGGCTTGAACCAGCGACTCACGTTCAACCGGTAAGCTCCACCCACGAGCCCATACTGCACGGCGACGCGTGCGCTCCCGGCTGAGGTCGTGATGATGGGCCGCGACCCGAACCCAGCGAGGGTCGCTTCGAGTGCCAGCCCGGAATCGATGGCCCAGTCGACGCGACCAATCGGTACGAGCGCGGGTCCCACCCCATCCAACCCGGCCTGCACCGCCGCACCGAGCTCGACGCCCAGGTGTGGAGCTCGCTCGTTTCTTGCTTTCTCAGCGTCGAGCGCGGACGCCGTCGAAGTCCCGAGAACGAGCGCGGGACGACGCTCGCCCGCCGCCAGATGAGTTTCGAAGAGGCGCGCTCGCAACACCTCGCTCGCTCGAATGGCCAGCCGTTTGGACGCGTTCTCAGTGTTCGCCTCGAGTGCCAAGCGGGTCGCGAGCTGAAATCGGCCCGCGCGATCGATGATCCACACGTCCACCGCGGCGGGCGCGACCTCGCCTACGACGTCGATGGCAGCGTCGACGTCCCCGTCCGCAGCGAGCTCCCGCTGCCACGCCGTTTCCGCAATCGCGGTCGACTCGGACGCTGCGGGCCGGTCACGGAGCACCACCTCGAAGCCCAGCGACAACAGCTCCCCGCGCAGGCGCTCGAGCAGCTCGGTCGTGGCCAGCGGATGACTCGACGGCCTCAGCAGCGCAACCGTGTGCGCGAACGCGGGCGCGACCCACGAAAGCAAAATCGAACAGCAGAGCGCAAACCGAAGGTACGACACCAGAACGCGCTCAAGGTTCGTCGCACAAGGCGCGCGCCGCTCCCGCATAACTGCCCTTGGGAAACCGCCGCAGGTACTCTTCGGCAATCGGCCGCGCCAGAGCACGACCCTTGAGCTCTTTGGTGAGCACGAGCTTTCGCCCCCATGCCTCGGCGGCGTAAGTGCCCGTGGCTGCGCGCTCGAGGTACTGATCGTACCAGCTGATCGCGCGGGCCCGATCCCGCGATTCTTCCACGCGCCCAAGCAAGAAAATCGCGTCGAGCGAACGCGAAGAAGCCGGGAAGCGGCGACGTTGAGCGAGCAGCGCCGCCCGCGACAGATCCGTGCGGCGGCGGTAGCGGGCAGCGTCTGCCAAGACGAAGAGATCCTCGCTCGATGCAGTCTCGAGCGTCGCCTCGACTCCGGCACGGTCGACTTCACCGAGGATGCGATCCCATTGACCGTTGGCCATTTGCTCGGCCCACGGCACGTTGCGCAAGACCTTGCTGCTCGAGCCGGGTGCCGCGGATGCCGCGACGGCGGTGGGGCCAGGCGCGGTCTTCGCGATGTACGGCAGGGCGCTCAGCGCGAGAGCGGGCGAATTGGGGTCGGTGGTGGGAGCCGACGGCGCGTTGCTCGACGCCTCGGGCGGTGCGTCCGCCTTTTCTTCGGTGATCAGCGTCTCCGCCTGCGGCAGATTGACGACCAGCCGTTGCCCAGCGCGCAGCTCGATGTCCCCGCCCGCGATGGGGCCGCTAATCACGACGCTGCCGTGCCGCAACCGGAGCTCGAAGCGTTCGATCGAAGGAACCCAGGACACCGTGAACAACGTTCCTTTGACCGCGACTGAAAAGGGTCCGGCTTCAACGAGCCATTTTCGCTCTTTGCTGCGCGCCACGTCGAAGGAGGCGGTGCCTTGATCGAGCACGACGCGGGTGCCCTCTCGGTCGACCGAACGCAAACGTCCGCGGGCGCCCGGAGTCAGCGTGACCTTGGTCCCCTCATTGAAGAATAGTCGCACGCCGTCATCGCCCGAGTCGCGCAGGTAGCCGCCTTCGAGCACGCTTCCGCCTTCGATTCGGTAGGCGAGGGC
>Ga0302321_100003756_pt1 | contig 13081 bp, 4 predicted proteins | sample Fen_T0_1_FD_202505 | JGI IMG/M metagenome (GOLD analysis project Ga0302321, IMG submission 202505) | Peat permafrost microbial communities from Stordalen Mire near Abisko, Sweden - Fen_T0_1 | ecosystem: Environmental > Terrestrial > Soil > Wetlands > Permafrost | place: Sweden: Abisko...
CTGTCGTCACCCACCCTGGCCGGGGACGTGCGGCCCACCGACGGGCGGTTTCACATTCTGGGGCTACGCGGCGATTTTGACATCACGCCCAACGTAAACCACATCACCTTCGTTCCAACCAAATCGCTGGCCGCGGGCGATACCCCCGAGCTCAACATCGACGCCACAAATCTCTATCCCGACGCTTCTGAGAACGAGCACACGGTTCAGATACGCATCACCGGCCCCATCAACCAGGCAGCCATTGACCTGTCGACCACCGACGGCCTCGACCGCAGCCAGACCCTGATGCTGCTGCTCTCTGGACGAACCACCGAGGACATTGGCACGGGAGCACGCACCATCGGCATCAACGCCCAGAGCGGAATCGACATGATGGGCCAGGCTTCGCGCGATGCCGTGTCGAACCTGGTCGAGCCCTACATCGACGATACCCTGCAATCTCTCACCGGCCACAAGTTGAATCTGCGTCCTACCGTGGGAGCGGACGGCTTCGAAGTGAAGGTGCTGGCGCGTGCGAGTCGCGAATTCACCCTGGAGCTGTCCTACCTGCGTGGTTTTCAGACCCAGGTACGCTACCGAGCCCAAGCCAATGCCTGGTTGCGCGACTACCTCACGGCCCGCCTGATTGGCGAGCAACTCAACTATTCGCCCCAGCAGGGCATTAACGATTCAGTGGGAAGTCTGAAATTGGAGATGACCATCGACTACCCAATCCGGTTCATGGGTCTGCCATGACCGAAATCCACCGAACTACTCTCTGACATCCGTGCAGGAACCCTTGTCGAGAAAGAGCACCCACCTTGCGCTTGCAGCGGTCCTGCTGGCCACCGGCCTTGCAGCCGGGGCGCGCGCGCAGGACGCGCCCTCGGTGCAGCGGGATGCGGCGGTGATGGCCCTGGCACCACACATCGTTTCGGTCTCGCTAGAGGGCTCGATCGATCCCCCCGGACGCGTCGAAAGCCTGGTGGCCACCATCGCCCCGTTGCATGCGCCCTTTGTCGAGTCCGGCGAAGCCGATCGGGTCGGGACACCTCTAGGGACGGTTCCCCGTCTCAAGAATCTGCTCAAAGCGGTGGGCTATCAGGCTGAGATTGCCGTCCAGACGGACGCCGGCGGAGTGCGCCTGCAGATTCGTCTGCGAGCCTTCGATCGCGTACGTCAGATCTTCGTTTCGGGCAACCAGCCCATCGTCCGTCCGGGCGTGCGCCAGGAAGAGATCCTCCGGCAGCTCAGTTTTCGCAACGGGCAAGTCCTGCCCCCGGCGGGAGAGCGGCGGGACACCTTTCTCGACGCGGAGGCTGTGCACGTGCGCGACTACCTGCACGCGCAGGGCTTTCAGGACGCAGAAGTACACATCGTTGAACACAGCACCAACAAGGTTCCGGCCAGGGTCAACTTGGACGTACGCGTGAAGCCAGGGCTGGGCTATCCCTTGGGCAAGATAAGCGTGACCGGCAGCCGCGCCATTTCCGTCGGCGATATCGCGGACAGCTTTCGCCACCTGGATTGGCACTTTTGGCGCTGGCCGTGGCTGCGCCACGAACTATTTCGCCGCAACGTCTTGCGCATCGACGAGACTGCTCTCGCCCGGCGCTACGCCAAGCTCGGTTATCCCGGCGCACGTGTCACCGATGACTTTGACCCCAATTCGAGCGTGGATCACAGCGAGAAGGAGGTGCACCTGGGCATCCAGGTCAAAGAGCGCCGGCGCATCGAGCTGGCCTTCGAGGGCAATCACTCACGGTCCGCGGGCGCGCTGACGGGCGACGTCGCCGCCCTGGCGCACGGCGTGTACGACGACGTTGACGCGGCCGAGGGTGCAGAAACGCTCGAGAAGGCGTACCGCGAGCGGGGCCACATGCTGGTCAAGATTACCTGGCGGCGCGACCGTATCGACGAGGACGCCGACCGCATCGTCTTCACCATTGACGAGGGCCCGGTTCTGAAGGTGCGCAGGGTGGAGTTCGTGGGCAATCACAAGGTGTCGTCTTCCACCCTGGCGGAAGAGATTCGAACCAAAGAGTTCCCGTTTCTGGGCTTCCTCGGCTTGGGCGAGGGCGGGTTTGCGACCCCACGGCAGATCGAACTCGACGTGCAGAGCCTGGCCGACTACTACGAGAGTATCGGTCGTCCGGGAAGCAAGGTGCGCGCTGAGATTGCGCCAGCGCCGGGCGAGTGGCGGCCGGCACCTACGGGGCCCAAGGCGGTCATCCCGCACGAAGAAGAGGCGGTTTGGCGAAAGTCCAAGGCACTTTACCTACGATTTCTCATCGAGGAAGCCCCCCTGGTGTGGGTGGCGGACATGCGTTTCGTATCCACCGACCCCGCCCTGCCTGTGCCTCGCGACGACCTGTTCTTGCGCAAGTCGCTGCGTACGGTGATAGGAGCGCCCTACCAACCGGCGGTCGTGCGCCGCGATGAAGAACGACTCAAACGCCTGATGGGGGACGAAGGTTATCGCAACGCCACCGTCGAGTCCCATATCGAGCGAGAGGGCGATCACGTCACAATCGTGTGGAACATCAAGCTGGGTTCGCAGGTGCACGTGGGCCCCGTGTTCCTGCGGGGCAATTTCCTGACCACGGAAGGCACCATCATGACCTGGGCCGAGCTGCGTCCGGGTTCCTTGCTGACCACGCGGGCCGTGGAACGGGCCCAGCGCAATTTGGCCATGATCCAGCTATTCAACAACCCGAACCCGGTCAGCTTTCCCAGCGAAGGCCCACAGCAACCGGTGGTTCCCATGGTGGTCGAAGTGGAAGAACGACACGACCATTTCGGCATCGTAACCATCGGTGGGGGCATCTCCACCGACCAGAAATCGCCCACCTCCAGTTTCCCCGTGGGCGGATACGCGGCACTGGGCTACGAACACCGGAACCTCTTCGGTCACGGCTGGACCTTTACCGCGCAGACTGCCCTTGGCCTCTCGCTATCCCGCGTGAACGCAAGCTTCCTGGATCCCCGCTTTTTCAGTTCGCTTTTTCGCTTGGAGATTGGTGGCAACTACCTACGCCAAGCCACGGTGCGACTGGGCGATCTGCGTTCCGGCGCAACCTTCATCGGATTTGCTCGCGAGATGTACCCCGGCCTCGATGCCAACGTTCGCTACAACTTCCGCGACACCTTCCACTCCGAGTTTCTCGCGCGGGGTGCGGGTGCCGACGAGGATGAACGCACGGTCAGCATTGGCACCATCGCGGGTAGCCTCAGCACGAGCATCGAGTGGCAGCGTCTCGACAACACCCTGGTGCCGACCCGCGGCTTCAAGGTCGGCGTGGGCGCCGAGCTGGCCCTGCCCCGATTTTCCTTCGACCTGGGGTCTGACTCATTCGTCAAGCTCAGCGGCCATTCGTTCTCGGTGGTGCCGCTCTTGCCGTGGCTCAGTCTGCGCCACAGCCTGCGATACGATCAAGGGTTTCCTCTGCAGGGCGCATCGCTTTTGCCCAGGGTGGAACGCTTCTTCGCCGGCGGCGACACGACGGTTCGCGGATACGATCTGGACCGCCTCCTGACCGAGACGGTGTACACGCCCATTGCGCCGGGGCTGGTCGGCATCCAGTACCAGCCGGTCGGCGGCAATCTGCGAATCGTACAAAACATCGACCTGCAGTTTCCCATCGTGCGTCCCTGGTATGGATCCGTGTTTCTCGATAGCGGCGTGGTCGCATTCTCATTCGACGGCCTGTCAGCCTCGGCCTTTCGTCACGGTCTCGGTTTCGCGCCCTTTGTCTTCAAGTTGCCAATCGGCGACCTGAGTTTGGCCTTTGCGATACCGCTCAACCCGAAGCCCGGTGACAGCTCATGGCGGTTCCATCTGAACGTCGGGTTGATGTTCTAGGCGGCGCCCCGCGGGGACGACGAGACGATGGGGAAGCATCGGCGTCGCGATCTATACTGTCCGCGCTGTGCCTATACCGCCTGCCCTGCTCGATCTGCCACCGGCTTATGCAGCGAGACCGGCTGGGCCGGAGGCGAGGGTAGTGTCGGGCCCAATCACGCCCAGGCGGGTGGGACTGCTGCTGTTCGCGTCCGGGCTGTCAGCTCTGGTCTACCAGGTGGCATGGCTACGGGAGTTTCGTCTGGTATTCGGTGCCAGCACCGCAGCGACCGCGGCGGTGTTGGCCGTATTCATCGGGGGACTTGGCGCAGGAGGTTTATTGATCGGACCACGCGCCGATCGGTCGCCCCGGCCCCTCGGCCTGTACGGGGCGCTGGAACTTGGCGCCGCACTTCTTGCGGCCCTGTCTCCTTTCTTCCTATGGTTGGTACGCACGGCGTACGTCGAGTTCGGCGGGAGCGCACGGTTGGGACTCTTTGGAGGGACCGCGCTGCGCATCGCCCTATGCGCTTTGGTGCTCGGGGGGCCCACTTTGCTCATGGGGGGCGCCATGCCCGCTGCTGTCGCCGCTGTGGAGGTGGATGAAGACGTAGGCCGCCGCCGGCTGGCCATGCTCTACGGACTGAACACGCTGGGTGCTGTTGTAGGCTGTTTGCTCGCGGATTTCGTGTTGCTCGAGGCCTTGGGCACGCGGAAGGCGTTGTGGTGTGCCACCGCGCTCGGCGCCAGCGTTGCGCTTTGTGCTTTGGCCTGGTCGCGAAGAGCGCCGGCTGTCCACACCTCGGATCGGCGGGCCGACGACCGCGCAGACGCGAATGTCGGAGCCGCGCCAGGTTTCGTCCTCTTCGCTGCCGGGGTTGTGGGTTTCGCCTTCTTTCTCATGGAGTTGGTGTGGTACCGCATGCTCGGGCCCCTTCTCGGGGGGACCGTTTTCAGCTTTGGAATCATCCTGGCGCTGGCTTTGCTCGGCATTGGTCTGGGCAGTTCCTTTCACGGCTTCCTCGAATCTCGCGCCGGTTCGCCTGCGACCTTGCTGGGCTTCGCTGGCATCTGCCTGGCCGAAGCCGCGGCCATCGCGTTTCCCTTCGCAATCGGCGATGGGGTGGCCTTGCTCACCCTCTTCCTGCGCCCTCTCGGGGGTGCTTTCGGTTTCTGGGGTCATGCCGCAGTCTGGGTTGTCGTGGCTGGCCTGGTGGTCTTGCCCGCGGCCATCGCTTCTGGCATTCAATTCCCCGTGCTCATCGCTCTGCTCGGGCGCGGCCGAGTTGGAGTGGGACGCCAGACCGGGCAGGTCTATGCGGCAAACACCCTGGGAGCCATTGCCGGATCCCTGGCAGGCGGGTTCGGTCTCATCCCTCTTCTGACCGCACCTGGCTGTTGGCAGCTCGTTGCTGGCATGCTCGCGCTCCTGGGACTGGTGTCTAGTCTGCTTGGACTTCGACAAAGCGAACGCGGAGCGACCTTGCGCAGGACGCTGCCATGGCTCGTCGGAGCTGCCGCCATCGCGGTCTTGCTCTGCGCGCGGGGACCCACGGCAGTCTGGCGACACAGTCCCATCGCGGTAGGTCGTATCGACCCTGGCTTGCTGGCCAATCCGACCGCACGCCGAGACTGGGAGAATGGCGTACGTCGGTCCATCGCCCGCGAGGAGGAGGGGGTGGAGAGCAGTGTGGCGCTCGAACGAGCGACCGGCTACGCCTTCATTCTCAACGGCAAGACCGACGGACACGCCCGCATGGACGCCGGAACGCAGGTGATGGGGGGCCTCATCGGAGCGTTTCTGCATGGGCATGTGCGACACGCATTCGTCATCGGCCTAGGCACGGGCAGTACCTCGGGCTGGTTGGCAGCCATCCCCTCCATCGAGCGAGTGGACACAGTCGAACTCGAGCCGGCCATCTTGCAGGTCGCGCGCGCCTGCGCCGCAGTCAACCACGACGCCATGGAGAATCCCAAGCACCGGGTGATCGTCGGCGACGCGCGCGAAACCCTTCTCGCAAGGGGCGAGGCCTACGACATCATTGCCTCCGAACCTTCGAATCCCTACCGCGCGGGAATCGCCAGTTTGTTCACGCGCGAGTACTACCAGGCGGTCGAGCACCGCCTGGAGAAGGGCGGCATCTTCTTGCAGTGGGTGCAGGCCTACGCCATAGACGGACAGACCCTGCGCACGATCATGGCCACCCTGGCCGGGGTCTTCCCCTACGTGGAAACATGGGTCATGGCTCCGGCGGATCTGCTTCTGGTCGCCACGCGCGAGCCGCTGGTTCACGACGTCGCTATCCTGCGCACTCGGATGGAGGAAGAACCCTTCCGCAGCGCCATTCTCGGGGCATGGAGCACGACCAGCCTGGAAGGAGTCCTCGCCCACCATGTGGCGCGGCCGTCCTTTGCGCGCCGGATTGCCGAGCTAGAAGGCCCCCGCATCAACACCGACGACCGCTCCTTCGTCGAGTTCGGATTTGCACGTGCCCTTACCGGCACGCGTGCCATTCACGCACGCGATGTGGCGGCCCTGGCGCGCGCGCGCGACGAACATCGCCTTTTGTTCACCAGAGGTGACGCGGACCCGGCCCGAATCGACGATGAGAGGGTGGCGTTCGATGTGTCCCTGGGATTGCCCCCATCCATTCCGGCTGACAGCACCAACGAGCAACGCGCGCGCTATGCGGCGCTAAGCGAATGGATAGCCAGCCGATATGGGAATGCTCTGGCCAGTTGGCGTCGGCAGACGTCGGAACCACGGAATCCCGTCGAGATGATGGTGCTGGGTGATGGCCTCGCCGAGACCGTCGATCCGGAGGCACTGCGCGTGGCGGAACTTCTGCACCCGCTCTGGCCTGCCGTCGCAGACGGGATTCTGGCCCGCTACTTCTATCGCCAGGGCAATCTCGAGGAGGCGAGTCGTTTCTTCGAGGCCAGTCTGGTCGCGTATCGCAGCGATCCCTGGCCGCCTCCCAACTTCATGCTGCGAACCCTCAACTTGGCCGTCGAAGCCGTCCGGCGACGCCCACAGGACGTCCGACGCCTGTTTGGCGTGCTCTCGGTTCCATTCGCCGTGCGCATGATGGATGAGTCGCGGGCTTCAGCTTTGGTTTCTCTGGCCCAGGCGCTGCCACCAGGGCCGGGGTGTGCGCAGGCGTTGTCCCTCTTTGAACCTGATGTTCCTTGGAAGGCGGACTTTCTGGCCTTTCGCCTGGGCTGCTACCAGGCCCTGGGCATGGACCTTGCGGCCGATGCCCGGAAAGACCTGCGCGGCTTCATGAAACAGAACCCGGCGCAGTTCTCGCCTCTCCTGACTGATGGTCGTGTCCAGAAGTGAGCGAGCAGCCTATCGCTGCGCCACGTACGCAATCACGCCGTGCTTCTTCTCAAAGGCCGCCTTCCCGGCGAACGCATCCTTGGACGTGGCGAAGTCGCCCACGCGCACGCGGTACCAGGTGCCCTTACCCGGGATCTCGGACACCACGAGATAGGTCTTCTCCGAGCCGAATTTCGCGGCAAAGCGCTCTGCCTCACCACGGTCTTGGAACGAGCTGAGCTGTAGGGTGAAGTGCACCTTACCCTTGGCCGAATCGGTGGCCGCTGCGCCGATCACCGGAACTGGAGCGTTCTTCGCTGGCGCAGCCACCGTCCCGGCGGGCTGCTGCGCAGTCGGCACCGCAGCCATGACCTTGCTCGGCGCGGGCGTGGACGCGCTTGTCGGGGTGGCTGCGGCCTTTCCGGCACCGGGCGCGGTCTTGGTCTCCGTGACCTTTGCGGGCTTGGCCGGCGTGCTCTCGAGCAAGGCAACTGGCTTGCCGTTCGCCTTAGTCGAGGCCTTGTCAGGCGTGGCCGCGGCTGCCTGGCTTGGCTCGCCGTTCTTGGCCGGTGGCTTGCCGTTTTCGACAGTCTTGCCAGGCTCATTCTTGCCGGAATCCGTGATCTTGGGCTCGACGAGTCTCAGGTCGGTCTTCTTCGCGCCGTTCTGAGCGTTCTTGCCCCCGAACAGGGCCTGGGGAAAGGTCACAGCCGGCGTCTGGGTGGCCCGGGGCGTGGTCGCGACCTTGTCGAGCAAGGCCAGCGGGTCCTCTACCTCGGGCGCGACCGCACGGCCCCGTGATTCCAGCCGTTTGCCCACCACGACGCCCAGGACGAACAGCAGGCAGGCCACCAGCGCGCTGCCAAAGAACAGAAAGAAGACTTGGCGGTTGTCGAGGCGGACTTCGATCTTGTCCCGCCAGCGTTCGACGTCGCGAAGGCCTCGTTGATCCATCGCTGCTCCAGAAGTGTAACCCATGCTCTGCTCCTGCGAAAAAGGTGGACGCCGCGCTGAGGCGCTATGCCGCCTCCTCGCCTTCCTCGCCCATGCGTTTCATGACGGTCGGCGCCGAAACCCCGACCAGGCCCAGCGCGGTCTCGAGCACCTGCCGGATGGCCTCGACCCAATGCAGGCGCGCTGCGGTTTTCTGCCAGTCCCAGGTCACGCGCCAATCGCCCACGCGCTGGGGCTCCTGGGGAAGAACCGGGTCGTGGTGGACCTTCTGCAGCCGCGTGTAGGCGCTCTGGAATTCGCCCGCCAAGTCGCCGATAAACGACACCAATCGGTGCGGCTCGCGCGCCACAGCCGCATCTTCGACGAAGTCCGGGAAATCCGACAGCCGGCGTAGCAAGGTAATTTCCTCCGGCAAGCTCAGCCGAGCAAACAGTTCAGCCGTGGGCGGCAAGCGTGGCGCTTCCAACTCAGCCGCGCGCCGCAACAACGAGGCGCACCGGGCATGGGCGTACTGGGCGTAGTACACGGGGTTATCCATCGACTGGCGCTTAGCCAACTCAAGGTCGAACTCCAGCGGCGTGTCATGGCGGCGCATCAAATAGAAGAAGCGCGTGGCATCGCGGCCGATCTCGTCGATCACTTCGTCGAGGGTGACGAACTCCCCTTCCCGCTTGCCCATGGCCACCGGTTTGCCGTCGCGCAATAGGCTCACCATCTGGATAAGCAGCACAGACAGCCGGTTCGGATCATGCCCGAGTGCCTTGAGGGCCGCCTGCATGCGCGGCACATGGCCGTGGTGATCGGCGCCCCATATGTCGCAGAGTTCGTCGAACCCGCGTTCGATCTTCTTGCGGTGGTACGCGATGTCTGCCAGCAAATAGGTGGGCAATCCGTCGGACTTGAGCACCACCCGGTCTTTGTCGTCACCCCACAGCACGGTGGTTTTCAGCCAAACGGCGTTGTCACGCCGGTCGATGAAGCCGGCTTGTTCGAGCGCGGCCAGGGTGCTCGACACCTCGCCGCTGTCGTGCAGGGCCCGCTCGCTCTGCCACACGTCGAAGGTGACATCGAACCTGGCCAGGGTGCTGCGGACCATGTCCATGCAACGGCTGATGGCAAACTGCTTGATGGGCTCCATGTCTGTCGGAGGCTCGACACCGACGAAGCGCCCCGCCTCGCGCTCCAGCAACTCGCGTCCCAGATCCCGGATGTAGTCACCGCGGTAGCCATTCTCGGGAAACGCCACCTCGGGCACGATCACGCCGGTCCAGTCCTCACCCTTTGCAGCTTCCATGTAGCGGGCCCACACCGAAAGCGCCAGCATGGCAACCTGGTTGCCGGCGTCGTTGACGTAGAACTCGCGCAACACATCGTAGCCTGCGAAGCGCAGCAGTCGGGTCAGCGAATCGCCGACCGCGGCGTGCCGGCCATGGGCAAAATGCAGCGGACCCGTCGGGTTGGCGGACAGGTATTCGACCAGGACACGCGGCGACGGCTTTGCCTCTCCCTGTCCCCAGCGCCCTTGCGCGGCCAGGATGTCGAGGAGCCGTCGCTGCCAGAACGCATCGGACAGGCGGACGTTGACGAAACCAGGACCCGCCACCGAGACCTCCGAGAGGTCTTCGCCGCCCGCGGCCAGCAGGTGCTTGACGATGATCTCCGCCAGAGCGCGCGGCTGCTTGCCAGCTGCCTTTGCGAGAGCCAAGGCAGCGTTGGTGGCGTAGTCGCCGTGCTCGGGGCGCTTGGGCCGCTCGACCGGAACGCTGTCGGGACCAGTTGGCAGACCGGCCTCGCGCTTCGCCTGATCCACTGCAGTCTGGAGAAGAGCGCGAACCCTGCTTCGAACACTGGAGGTCATTTACCTACACTGTAGGGTCAAGTCGCACCACCTGTCAATTTCAGCTTAGCGCCCCGGGAATTGCGCTCCTCTGCGCTACTGAATCTGGAATGGCGTGGTGCCGCTCTGGGCCGGGTCGAAGGTGACAAGAGCGCTGTCGGTCTTGCGAGCGTTGATGCGCACGATCTGACCGCGGCTGTTGGGTGTGAGCGCGGTGCGCCCCTGGTCCAGCACGTAGACATACGGATACGAGACCTGACTGGTTGAGTCGGTCATCAAGGGACTTTCGGGTAGCTTGGTCGGCCCGGTGAAGATGCGGATGGGCTGGGTCAGGGCGATTTCGTACGACGGAACTGCGACGCTCGCTGGAATGTAACCGCCGATGAGGTTCAGACGCGTGGTCAGGCTGTCTCCGCCATATTGATCGAGGTTGGTGAGGACGAAACGCATCTGCGGATTTTGGAAGATGGCCTTGATTGGTTGGATGGTCGCGCCGGTGCCGGCCCCTGCGTCGCCAGATCCGGTGCTCGGGGTCGCGCCGGAAACGAACTCGTCGTAGTTGAGGTCTTGGAACAGGCACGGGTTTGGTCCCGGGGGCGAGACCAGTGAGTAGGGAGGGTTGGCTTTGGGTTTCCCGTCTGCCGCCGCCGGCAGCGGCGCGTGCCCAAACAACGCCATTTCCGTGTTCGTCGTGTCGGTCGAGTGCGTTGCAATATCCCCGATCGGCACGACGCCGTCGATGGTCGCGCACATGGGGGCCGACAGCGGGATCCGGTCGGCCAGGGCTGGATCGCGGTTGGGATCGAGCTGGCACTGGCCGTTGATCACCGTCGTGGTCTTGAGATCCGGTAGCGAACTGCCCGAGATCAGGAAGCTGGTACCGACATTCACGTGGTAACGATTGCCCGGCTGAGGCCAGCAGGCAAGATTGAGGGGCGGCGCCTCGACGCAGTACTTTCCCGGCCCCGGCCGAGCCTCCGTGTCGCTGGGCAACCGAGGCCCGAGAGAATTGGGAATGGTCTCGCACACGAAGCCCGGGCGGCAGTCCCGGTCGCTATCCTGCGTCGCCGCGGCATCCGGCGTCGGCGCCCCAGACGGTGTCAGGTAGCCGCACGCTTTCACGCAACGCTTGAAGTTCTCGCCTGGCCACACCTGCTGCCACTGGAAGCCCTTGTGGGCGGCGGTGGGCTGGCATTCGGCGTCTTTCGCGGCCACGCGATTGAGCGCGGTCTTGGGCACTTCGTCCAGGTGGAGCCCGAGCGTCAGGCGCGTAGGCGTGGCCGCGGTGATCTCGTATCGGCGCCGGCTGCCCATGAAGCGGGCACAGGTGTCGACCACATCCTGCGCAGCCGTCTTGGGCAGGCACAGGCCGGTTGCACCCCCAATCGGCTGATGGCAGGAGAAGTAGTCCTGCGGGCTGCAGTCGGTATCGGCGGTGCATCCCGGCAAGACAACCAGATCGCCGGGCAGCACACCCTTCGCGCAGAAGTCAGCCCCCACGTCGTCCAACTCACCAGCCGGCGAGCCCACCGCGGCTGGGGACTGGAGAGTCCCGGAACTCCGCGTGGTGTCGGGGAGAGCGGCCTCCCAGGCGATGGTGAATGTGCGCGATACATAGGTCGCCTGGTAGGGGAAATTGGCCCAGTAGTTCGTGGTGGTGTTGACCGAGTTTCCCCTCGCAGGAGGCGTGGAATCGTTCTCCACTTCCTCCAGCCGGGGCCCACTTATCGAGGAGAGGATAGGCGTGGTGGGAAACAGGAGGTCGGATGCTACCGGCGTGCGCAGTGGTGGTGTGGAGGATAGGCCCAGCGTGTCCGCCGTGGACTGGCCAGTTGACCGGATCTCGCGGAATGAATGCGTGAGCGTACTGTTTTCGTTGGTGGGCGCGAGGTTGAGAATGTAAACAGCGTCATTCGAGGCCAGAAGGAACGCAAATTGCCCGGCCAGCGCCTGTGGGTTCTTGCTGATGCCAGTCGGGTCCACCGGCAAATCGACGACCGCGATGTCGCGCGCGATAGGAGGCGCTGCGGTCCGTACCGCAGGCGTAGGAATGCGAATTCCAGGGCCGTGGGCCAGCGGCCGCCGGGCCTTGGGGTTGACCGGGAAGCACCCGGTGTTGTCCGGCAAATTGGCAAGTGCGGGCTGGGCGTTTACGTCGCATTCCTGCTCGGGCTGCACCCCGTCCCCGACGTTCACCACGCGGACTGATCCGTCGCGCGCGAAGGCGTAGAGGAAATGACCCCTGCCCTCTACGAAGCTGCCCTGACGGTCGATCACGCTGCCGTCGGTCAAGGTGATCTGCGTAAGCTTGAAGGGATCGACTGACAGGCGCAGGCGATCGATCCCGATTGCCCCTGGCTCGAGCGCGATGCGCCCGCCGCCAGCCGGTATGACGAAGACTCCGTTTGTGATATCGATATCCAGTGCCGTGAGATAGTCGTCGGCGGCGCTGGCCCCCACGTACACGCGGTTGATGTCAGGACGCAGGGCCAATGCGCTCACACGCAGAGGCGTACTCGTCTGCAAGCCCGCATCGCCCTGGTCGACTCCGCCCGCGTCTGCAAGCGCGGCAGGCACCTCCCCATCATCCACGGCGGTCCCTGCTTCTGAAGCGGAAGACGGCGAGCAGTCTGTCGGACAGTTCGGTTCGCGTCCCGCAGGAACAACGCCGTCAGGGCGAATGAAGATCGAGTCCTGGATCAAGCCCGACGGCATGTCGAGCAACGCAACCAGATCGCAGGACGGGAAGGTCACCAGAGCCGCGGGAGCTTGCTCGCTCTGGCACTGCCGCCCAGGCGCAATGCTGGGCTGCAGAAAGACGATTTCCTTTGGAGAGGCGTTGAGCAAACGCCCGGACTTGGTTTTCGGCGCCACCCGCGTCACCGGATTGCCATCTACGGTGGAGGGCACGGCTGACCCGAACTGCGAACGCAGCAGGAGCGACGGATCGACCAGCCCGAGATCACAGGAATCGCGGTTTGCGCTGACGATCCAGCAGCCATCCGCACTGGCAGCCAGCGCCTCGGGCATGGAACCGACGGGCACCATGTTGAAACCAAATACGCCCGGATCGAGGTCGATAAGACGGCCCTTGTCGAGATCCACCGCCGCCATCTCCCCGCGGGCCGTGTTGGTCACCAAGGCA
>Ga0302321_100003758_pt1 | contig 13079 bp, 14 predicted proteins | sample Fen_T0_1_FD_202505 | JGI IMG/M metagenome (GOLD analysis project Ga0302321, IMG submission 202505) | Peat permafrost microbial communities from Stordalen Mire near Abisko, Sweden - Fen_T0_1 | ecosystem: Environmental > Terrestrial > Soil > Wetlands > Permafrost | place: Sweden: Abisko...
CGAACCGCTGGCACGAGCACATCGCGGAGCCGACACACGCGGACGCGATCTGCGATCGCCTCATCCACAACGCCCATCGGCTCGTGCTAAAAGGGCCATCGAAACGCAAGCCCGAGGAGCAAAAAAAAGACGAGTAACCACTGATCACCGTCTCCGCCGCTCCCGCGATCGCCATCGGCGGTTTCGGTGATCGCGATGCGCTGGTTTCGGTGATCGCCATCAGTGAACTACGCACGGTGCAAGGCGACTCTGACGGCTTGCACCGCATGGGAAGCCTGCGGCGGGCCTGCAGCACCGGCCGTGCCGGTGCTGGCGGCGCAGCCGCCAGCACTGCGCCGAGGCTTCAGCGCGGCGGCTTGTACAGCCACGGGTAGCCGACCCGTTCGTAATACTCCATCGCATAGCGCCGCTCATCGCTGCCGTTGCTGCTGTAGCCGTCGGCACGCGGGTTGTCGGCCCAGCTGATGATCTCGGCCAAGTCGGCGATGAAGCCGCGCAAGACGACTTCGGGCGGCACGTTGTCGGCCTTGCACAGCGCGATGAACTCGGGCGGCAGTTCGAGGGTGATGCGGTTCTTTCTGCGTGGCATGGGGTTCCCCTTGGATGTTGGTGCCCGGCATTCGGCGAACGCCGCTGGCCGGCACCACGGAGTGCCGCGCGCAGCCGGGTCAAGGGCGCGCAGCGGCGAAGCGCACGCTTGACGCGGCGAGCACGGCGCTACGCTGGGCAGGACAGTGGAGAGAGCCAGGGAGCCCCCTTGGGGGGCGGATGGCGGGCGGGCGGGGGCCAACTCGATGACCGCGCCGCTTGCGGCGCCTGGCCATGAGCCCCTGCGGCGATGGCGAAGCCATGGCCGCACATGCTTATGCCTTCGAGCGCGGCGAGCTGTACCCAGCTGGCCGCGCGGCAGGCGCGGAGTGGGCGCAAGACATAACGGGGGTTGCCGCACACCCGAAGGGCGCGGAACGAAGTGGAGCGGTGCCGCACCAAGCGCGCCCTGCGCGCGACTGCGGCACTGGGCGGCAACAGCCCGTTATGTGAAGTGCGAAGCACTTCCCCCGCAGCGCCTGCCAGGAACGGGCGGGCTCGATGCCCGGCCGGGCCTGTCTCAACGTCCCGCGCGAAGCGCCTGGCTTTGAAGACCGTCGCACGCGCTTCAGGACGCATTTCCCCAAGCGCATCAAGCTCTTGGCGCCGTCCGCCGGGGGTAGCGTATTCGCCTGCGCAGCCCAGCGTATTCGCCTTAAAAGCCGCGCCACAGCGCGGTTTTGAGGCTGCCAACGCCAGTTGCGTGGTGTGTGATCGGTTGACTGGGGTGGCGGGCTCTCCCGCCAGGCCTGGCCAGCCTGGGCAGGCTTGGGGGTTTTGCGCAGGCAGTGGACGCTGTCCGCCGCCCTCATCCAGCGACATAAAGCCGCCTGGCCAGCGGCCCCAGCTCGGCGATCACGGCCTCAATTTGCGCCGCATCGCGGTGGTCCAGCGCCTCGCGCCGATCCCGCCATTGTTGCTGCTGCACCCGCAGGCCAGCGATGCGCTGGGCGTCGGGGTTTTGCGCGTCCAGCGCCTGGGCCAGTTCGTGCGCCGCATGCGCAATCAGCGCCCCGATCAGGTCTTGCGCCACTTCGCAGCGGATGCCGGCTTTGAAGATCGAGGCGCGGGCGGTGGTGGTGGTCATGGCTTGGGGTTTTGCTGGTCGTTGGCGTGTGTCGTCGCCGGGGCATCAGGCGGGGTTTTCTTCATCGTCGGCCTCGGCATCGAGCGCCATCAGAAGCGCCGCTGCAGCGTTCAAGGGGCCGTGCGCTGTGGCGGTGGCCTCGGGGGTTTTGGTGGCTCCCGCGCCCGGCAGCCTGGCCGGGTGCGTTGCGCTGTGGATGGCCTTCAACTGCCGGATGCTCACCTGGGTGTAAATCTGCGTCGTGCTGAGTTCGGCATGCCCCAGGATCGCCTGGATGTAGCGGATGTCCGCGCCGTTCTCCAGCATGAGCGTGGCCATGGTGTGGCGGAACAGGTGGCAGCTACCGCTCTTGCCGATCTCGGCGGCCTGCACGTATTCGCGCACCAGCTGCGTCAAGCGGTTCGGGGTGAAGGCCTCGCCCAGGTGCGTCAGGAACAAGGTGCCGTCGTCGGCGCCGGTAGCCAATTCCGGGCGCACGTCGTCGCGGTACTTCTCCACCCACGCAATGGCCCGCTCGCCAATCGGCACCATGCGATCTTTCTTGCCCTTGCCCAGCCGGATCAGCACCGTGCCGCGCTCGGCGTCGAGGTCGAAGACCTGCAGCTGCATCAGCTCCATGCGCCGCATGCCGGTGCTGTAGAGCACTTCGAGCATCGCCCGGTCGCGGATGCCGGTGGGCGTCTGCACATCGGGCACGGCCAGCACGGCTTCAGCCTCCTTCACCGTCAGCACGTTGCGCGGCAAGCGCCTGTCCAGCCTCGGCAGGTCCAGGTCGCTGGCCGGGTTGTAGAGGATGAAGTTCTGCTTCGCTAACCACTTGAACCAGGCACGGATCGGCGTGATGTGGCCGTGCTGCGTCCTGGCGCTCAAGGGCTGGCCGTCTTTCTTGCGGTAGACGAACAGGTGACTCTGGTAGCGCTCGATGATCGGCTTGGTCACCTCCTGCGGCCGGCGGATGCCGCGATCAATCAGCCAAGCGATGAACACCCGCAGCAGCTCTTCTCGGTTGACGATGGTCTTGGGCGAGTACTGGCGCTCGGCCAGCCACGCAAGGAAGCGCTGCAGGTAGTGGTACAGGCTCTCGGGGTCGCGCACGTCGCCGATGGGCGCGTGCGGCGTGTGCTGGCCCTTCTTGCGCGAGTGGCTGGCCATGGCGTCAGACCACCGCCGCCGAGGCGGCTAAGGAGGAAGGCTGCGGGTACGACGGGACGGGTGCGCGGGGTTCTGAACGCGCATCCGGCATGTCGGCGTCGTCGATGTCGTGCAAGGCCGCGCCGTTGCTGGCGTTGCCGACCATCAGGCCGGGCCGCGATGCCCCCGCAATGGCCCCGCGTTGGGGCCGCGATGACCCCGCGAACTCCTCCTCCGCACCCCGCGACGTTGCCGTCATAGGCGCGGCGTCGATGCTGGCCATGTCCTGCAAGCCCATCAGGAACGCGCCGCCATCGCCGCCCTGGCCGTCATAGACCAGCTCGTACTCGAAGACCACGCCACGCCGGCCACCGTGGGCGAGCACGTATTCCATCTGCACCAGGCGATCCAGGTGCACGCGCAGTTGCGTGTCACCCCAGCCGGTCAGCTCGCGCACCTGGCGCCGGCTGAAGCGGAAGTCACTACGCTTGATGGCCATGCGCTGGCACTCGTCGTTGACCCACGCATGCAGGGCCGTCAGCAGTCGGCGCGTCTGCGGCGGCAACTCGTCCAGCGTGCGCCCCAGCACCTCGTGCGCGAGCCGGTTCGCGGTGGCGATGTCGGCGGGCGTCACCTCGATGTAGCGCACCGCCTTGCCCTTGTGCTGCACTGTCTTCACTTCTCGCTGGTACTGGTGCAGCAAGGCGATGGCGCGGATCAGGCTCAGGTACTTCATGTGATCGCGCCGGGTGCGGGTCTTGTCGTCCAGGAAGGTCAGGCGGTCGGCATAGGGGTTCACCACCGCCAGCGGTTGCAGCAGGCGCTGGGCGTTCCTGTGCAGGCGCACGATGTCGTCGCGGCCCTCGTCGGCCAGCAGGCCTTCCAGGGTCTGGCGGCTGCGCTGCAGGGCGTGGATGGCGCGCGTTTGCTCGCGGCTTTCGTTGACGGTGAGCACCAGGCAGCGGTTCAGCAGCTCTTCGTCGATGTCGATGGCCGTCGTGGTCAGGAACAGCATCACCGGGCCTTCGACGCGGTATTCGTGCGTGACCAAGAGGCCGCTGGCGGGGTCTTTGCCGGTGCTGGCGATGGTGACCTGGCCGTCGCTCTGCAAGAGCTTCAACGCATAGCCGGCCTGGGCCACGCCTTCTTCCTCGGCAATGGCCAGGATCTTGTGCTTGAGGTTCGTCTCGCCCATGTAGAACAGGCTTTGCCCCGTCATGGCCGAGTAGCGCACGCAGGCTTCTTCGGGCATCAGGGCCAGTACGGCGTCCATGAGGGAGCTTTTGCCGGCGGCGCTGGAGCTTTGGATGATGACGGCCAGCGGGCGGTCGAGCTGGCGCGACACGGCCGCCAGGTAGCCCACCAGCTTGTTCGTCTCCTCACCCACCACGCCGCAGGCGGCGAAGTCGGCCAGGATGCGGTCGAGCAAGCGCGGATCGCGCAGCAGCGCCAGGGCTTCGGCTTCTTCGGCCTCGCTCAGGCGGGGACGTTTGTCGTCCTTGGTCATCGCCGCCTTCAGCGCCTCGGTCTGCACCTCTTCGAGTTTCAAGAGCACGCGGCCAGGTCGTGCTTGAGCACGTCTTCGGCCTCGCCCAGCTCAATGCCGGCCTGTTTGACGAAGGCCGCGCGCGCCTTGGCGTTGTAGAGGTCGAAGCTGTCGACGTGGAAGCGCTCGGCTTTGCTGGCCAGCAGGTTGACCTTCAAGGCCTCGGGGTTCAGCGGCTTTTTCCAGCCGCGCACGCGGTAGCGGCGTTCGCCGTAGACCAGCACCAGGTCGGTGTCGGTTTGCTCGGCCGGCACGTCGGGCTGCGGTGCATCAGGCAAGGGACTTGCCTGCGTCGGTCCCTGCAGCGGGCTCGCCTGCGAGGGCGCAGGGATCGACTCGGGCGCCGGCAGCGGCGCGGCGGCTTCTTCTTTAGCGGCTAAGGAGGGAGGCTCGGCCGCCGTCGTCGTCGTGAGCACCACTTCGGCCGCCGTGCGTGCCGGCGCGACACCGTTGCCCATCCACACGGCTTTGCGGATCAGCAAGCCCAGGGCTTTGTCGGCCGGCTGCATCTTCAGCGCGTACTCGTTGGCATCCATGCCCTTGGGGAACACGATGCGCCAGCACTCGATGCCCTCGGCCGTGAGCCTGGGCGCCAGCTTCTCGGCGGCACGATCGCCGGCGTCGTCGCGGTCATACGCGATCAGCACGCGCTGCGTGCCGTGCGCCTTGAACGTGGCCAACAGCTCATCGGTGAAGCCCTCCACGCCATAGGCCGCCGTCACGTTCCTATACCCCGCGCACCAGAAGCTCAGCGCATCGATCAGCGACTCGGCCAGGATGATCTCGCGCGAGGCCGTGAGCGCTGCGCGGTTGAAGACACCGGCATGCGGGCCTGGCAGGTACAGATGCTTGGGCGTGCCCGCGCGCAGGTTGTCCAACAGCTTGCGGCCGTAGACCTCCACCACGTTGCCAGCCTCGTCGAAGACCGGGATCACCAAGGAACCGTTGAAGTGCTCGTGGCCGCTCTCGCGGATCAGGCCCACCTTCTGCAAGCGCGCGCGGATGTCGGCGCCGGCCTTGCGCGTCTTCTCCGGCAGCCGCAGGCCCAGTGTGCGGTCGGCCACGCCGAGCTTGAAGGTGGCGATCAGCTCCGGGTGCGTGAGGCCCCGCGACTTCAGGTAGGCCGCCGCCTCGCTCGTGGCCAGCAGCCGCTGGTGGTAGTAGTCGAGGGTCTGGTTCAGCAGCGCCCGGTCGTCGGCGTCGAAGGCCACCGGTGCCGGCAGACTGCGCACCGTCGTGCGCTTGACCTCGCCGGCCTGGCCGGCAGCTAAGGAAGGATCGGCCTTGAGCAACTCGACAGCGTGGCGGAACGACACGCCCCGGCTTTTCATCACCCAGTCAATCGGCCCGCCGCCCACCTGGCAGCCGAAGCAGTGCCACAGGTTCTTCGCCGCCGTCACCACCAGCGAAGCCTCGGCGTCGTCATGGAACGGGCAGCGGCCCAGCATGTCCTTGCCCGCCTTCTTCAACTCCACCCCCGACGCCTCTACCAGGCGCTCGACGCTGACCTCTTCCTTTAGCCGCTCAAGCTCGGTGTCGGGGATGCGGGGCATGTGGGCGGCTCCTTTGTCCGACTGCACTGCAGGGGAATTCCGGCGAGCAGGCGGCTAAATAAATAACTTGATTTCGTTGTACCACACTTTGCTGTAATATGAACAGCGTTCCGCAACACGCTGGGTATCGTCATGGCTCTAACTCTCTTGCACCCGCCTCTTTCAGCCGCCATGACCATCAGCAGCGACGAGCGCGCGTTCTTTGTTGCCATGGGCGAACGCATCGCCTCTTTGCGCAAGGCGCGCAACCTGACCCAGACCCAACTGGCCGAGGCGCTGGGCGTCACCCAGCAGACGGTGCAGGCCTACGAGGCCGGCAGCCGGCGCATCCCGGTGTCGGCGCTGCCGGTGGTGGCGCGCACGCTGTCGGTGTCGCTGATGGTGTTGTTCGGCGAAGAGCAGGAGAAGGGGGAGAAGGCCACAGCCCGCAAGCGCGGGCCGGTGCCGCAGTGGCAGCAGCACATCGAGGCCATCGCGCGTCTGCCGCGCAGCCGCCAGCAGTTCGTGGCCGAGATGCTGCGCAATGTGCTCGGCGAAGGTGCTGCACGGTGACGGCGCTGCAGACCCTGGCCCCCGAGGCGATCACGCTGCGCATCGCCACGGTGCGCAGCCAGCGCGTGATCGTGGACGCCGACCTGGCCGCGCTCTACGGCGTGGAGACCAAGCGCTTCAATGAGGCCGTCAAGCGCAACCTGGCCAAATTCCCGGCCGACTTCATGTTCACGCTCACCGCCGAGGAGTTCGCCGCTTTGAGGTCGCAATTTGCGACCTCAAACGACCAGGCCACCACCTCGCCCGGGCGTGGCGGCCGGCGCTATGCGCCGCGCGTGTTCACCGAGCATGGCGCGCTGATGGCCGCCACCATCCTCAACAGCCCGCGCGCCGTCGAAGTCTCGGTGTACGTGGTGCGCGCCTTCGTGCGACTGCGCGAGTTGGCGGCCACGCACGGCGACTTGGCCAAGCGGCTCGATGAGCTGGAGCAGAAGACCGAGGCACTGGCGATGAACCACGACACCTTCAGCCGCAACACCCGCAATCAGCTCAAGCAAGTCTTCGATGCGCTGCGCGAGCTGATGACGCCACCCGATCCGCCCAAGCGGCCTATCGGGTTCGTCACGCCCGACGAGAAGATCAAGGGCAAGAGCTAAGCGCCGCTCCCATCGTGAAGACGCCCGCGTGGAGCGGGCGTCTTCGTGTTCAGTGAATCTTTGTAGGTGAAGGGCGGAAGCCGAATCCCATATCCCCTTCCATCGTGAAGCATACGCACCAAGAGGAATCGGGACCAACCAAGTAGTGATGCTGTGGAACAGCCAGCAGCTCGGGGAGTACCTTCCTCATGCACTCCAGCGAGCCGGCAAGCGCAAAGTCAGTTGCGCTGTCGCCCACGTAAACAACATCGCCAGACAAGCGGAACTTCTGAATCACCTCGTCCAAGAACTTGGCGAACTGCTCTGCTTGAAGAGCCTCTTCCTCTTCAACTCGCTCAATTGAGCCAGGCACTCGGCCCCAATCAATCTTCGAGCCACTGGCCGGGTAGGCCTTCGCAAGCTGCGCAAAGAAGGGCGACGAATCCCCAAGCTCCCTGATGCGATGGGACTCAATTTCCGTGCGCAAGGCTTTGCGCAACTCAGCTTCGTAGAAATTTCCGCTCATCTCTTCACTTCACGAATTGCTTCACGATCTGATCGATCATCGACTAGTTGCCCTCGAAGGTGAAGTGCGGCCCCTTCTCTTTACCGGCCCAGACGTTAATGTGCGCTCCGTTGCGAGCGTCGTACTCCACGCGGAATCCGACACTGCCATCAGCTGTCTTCATCCCGATCGGTTTACCTGCGTTTTCACCGAATTTGCCCAGGGTCGCCTGCTCTGCTTTGAAGCCTCTGGTTTCAAGCCACTCAACCGCAGCGTTCCGCGCTTGGTTGAAGTCCTTGAATGCCGTCCCCGCTCCCTTTGCGGCCTCTGCAGCCTCTAAACCCTTCAAGGCTTCCCAGAGCTCGCCGCCGGCGATAGCGACCCCTCCCTGGACGACAATATCGATGACAAGACCGACGCCGCTCTGGATGCCATGCGTCACGCCAGCTGCGACGTTGCCGCTGCCCGGATGGATCCGGCCAACGGCGTTGTACATGCCGGTGGTGGTATTCGCCCATGTACTCGCGAGGCTATCGCTCGTGGTCGTAACGTAGTAGTCACGCATCCTTTCAAACACATTGGGCCCTGAATCCCCCTTGCGAATTGCCGCCGGGTATCCGGATGCCGGCCCGGGTTCATATTCCCCCGAACTCTGGGTGGCTATCGATAGCTCTCGCGCGCGGGACGTGTTGACCGGCCGCGGGGCGCTGTGCCCGCCACCGAAACCGAAGAGGCCAGCCACCGCGCCCGCTGCGTCGGAGATGCCATCCCCAATGTCGCCGAAGAAGTCGCCGCCCGGGCCGCTGCTGCCACACACGGCATCACTGCAGGTTGATGGTGGAGGCCCGGTCGACGGGCCGTCCTCGAGTCCGCTCGGGTCCGAGCGGTTCACCGGATCGTTACTGGCGAACGCATAGGGATTGCTGGTTGCGGCGGTGCGCACGAGCAGCAGGGGATCCCGGCTCAAGAACCGCCCGATGACCGGGTCATACAAGCGGGCGCCGAGCTGGGTGACGCCGAAGGCGGCGAGGGAGTCGCCGCCGTTCCACTGGTTTGTCCCGTAGAGGCTGCTGCCGGGGCGGGCGCCGGTCGAGGTGGCCTCGCCGTAGGCGGCGTACTGGACGTCCTGAACGAAAACGCCGTGTTCGTCGGTGGTGTAGCGCAGGCCGCGCTGCTCGCCGAAGCTGAAGGCCCAGCAGGAGGACGAGGAGGTGCCGTTGCCGAGGTCGGTGGAACACACGCCGCCCGAGCCGTGGAGCGTGGCGACGAAGCCGTCGGGGCCCGGGATGGAGCGCAGGAGCACCGAGGTGGATGCGCCCTTGACGGTCTCGTTGCGCCAGGCGAGCAGGCTGCCGTCGTGCTGGTCCTGCCGCGTGTCGGCGGAGACGTTGCTGGTCAGCTCGAGCTGCTGGACGTCGCCGAACGCGTCGTAGCGGAAGTGGGCCTCGGTGCCGTGATCGTCGGTGATGGTGCGGACGTGGCCATCGGCGAGGTAGCTGAACTGACGCTCGCCGGTGGGGGTGGGCTCGGCGATGATATTGCCGACGGCGTCGTAGGTGACGTTGCAATCGGTGCCCGTGTCGGTGCCGTAGCCGATGTGGCAGATCCTATCGCGGTCGGCGTCGCGGTAGGTTAGGTGGACGTTGGCTGTGGGCACGGTGCCGATGCCAGATCCGGTGCGAGCGAGCAGGTTGCCGATCGGGTCGTAGCTGTACTGGACCGCCAGCAGGCCGCGGTTCTGGAGCGTGGTGGCGCGCTGCAGCTGACCGATCGGATCGTAGGCGTAGGTCAGGTTCGTCGTTGCGGTGGTGGTGTCGTCGACCTTGGTCTCGGTGCGAGTGCGCTGGCGGCCGAGCGGGTCGAACGCGAGCGCCTGAATCGCGCGCGAGCCCGAGGCCGACGACACGGTGGCCTGGGTCGGCAGGCGGCGGCCGGTCTCGGCGTAGACGCCGGTATAGGTGGTCTCACCGTAGACCGCCTGGCGGACGCGACCGAACGGGTCGATCGTGGAGGCTTCGAACAGATCCTTGGTGTACGTGCCGTTGGCGTAGGTCACCGACCGGCCGCGGCCGGCGGAGTCGTAGGTGTAGGCGACGTGCTCCTCGGCGTAGCCGGTGTCGGGCAGGTAGAGCTCGAGCGCGGCAGGGGTGCCGTCGGCGTGGGTGGTATGCTTCTCGACGTACATGCCGCCGTCGCCGTCAGTGAAGGTGCGCGCGTTGACGCGCCCGAGGTCATCGTAGCTGAACGCGACCGACGAAGTGGGCGAGACGGCGAGGGCAAGCCGGCCGATCACGTGGCTCGCTGAGACCTGCGGGGCCAGATCCACGGCCTCATCGTACAGGTAGTCATGCACGGTCTCGGTGTCGGTGACGCCGTTGTTCTGCTGCTCGGTGTGCACGGTGCGGCCGAGGCCGTCGTAGCGGGTGACCAGGCGCGTGGTGGTCGACGCATCGAGGTTGCGGACGACCTGGAGGAGCTCGCCGAAGTTGCTGTAGGTGTTGAACTGCGGCACCGCCTCTGGCTCGTCGAGCTCGAGCACGCGGCCGAGCGAGTCGTAATGCCACGACGAGGTCACCGGCTTTGCGCCCTGCGGGTCCTGGTAGCGGGTCATGCTGGTCTGGCGACCCAGCCGGTCGTAGGTGAATGTCGAGTGCTCGATCGGGCTGGTGCCTTGCCACGTGGCTCGATCGAGTGCGAAATTCACCCGATCGCGATCACCGAAACCGGTCCATCGCGATCACCGAAAACGATCGATGGCGATCACCGAAACCGGTTCATCGAGATCGGTGGTCCGGCCAATCGGGGCGATCCCCTGAGCTGATCAGAGGGTCCCTCCAGGCTTGACGCTCAGGTGAGCGTCGGCTGGGCGATGCGGCGAGGACGGTGCCTCCAAGCGCTCCTGAAGGAGCGCGATGCCAACGGAGCGACTGTCCATGCGAAAGACCCGAGAGATTCTTCGACTGAAATGGCAGCAGGGGCGCACCCACCGCGAGATCGCGCGCGCCCTGGCGATCGGCGCCGGCACGCCGAGCGACGCTTCAGCGTCGGTCTGGGACTGATCCACCTCGCGGCGCTTTCGTGACCCACCCCGGCGCCGCGGCGGTCGCCGGCGCGGCGCTTTGTTGACCCACCTCGGTCGCGGAGCGGCGCAGCGAAGCGGTCGAGCGTGCAGGGGCATGGGCCGGTGACGCTCGTGCCATGGCGAAGCAGCCGCGATGCACGGAGTGCCGGAAGCGGTTCACGGCAGCGGCGACGACGGGTGCGCGGCAGAAGACGTGTGGGCCTGGGTGTCGGCTCGCGCGGCGGCGCAAGCAAGCGCGGGTGCGCCGAGGGCGCGATCCCGAGGGCCACCGCGCGGCCGAGCGCGCGCGCCAGGCGGTGCACCGGGAGGGAGGGCCGCTGGCGCCGGACGAGTCCGGATGTCACGCGCCGGCTTCGCCGGGGATCCCCTTGGAGTTACGGAGAAAAGTCGGCCAAATCGTGGACGCCGCGGCGCGCCGGTCACGCGCCGGCTTCGACCGCGGTGTGCGCGAAATCTGCCGAGAATTCGCCCACGCGTGGGCGACAGCGGGCGCACGTCACGCGCCGACTTCGGCGCACAAGCCACCGTGACGATGAGGAAATCGCGCCGGATCTGGGTGCGTGTCACGGGCCTGCATGGCGGGCCGGCTGGGTTGGGTGCTCGGATGGCCGGCGTGACAGCAAGCCCGACCGCGCCGCGGACGACGAGCCTGGCCGAGCTCGGTGAGCGACTCGCGGCGCTCCGGCTGTGCAACGATCGATGGCGATCACCGAAACCGGTTCATCGCGATCGGTGGTCCGGCCAATCGGGGCGATCCCCTGAGCTGATCAGAGGGTCCCTCCAGGCTTGACGCTCAGGTGAGCGTCGGCCGGGCGATGCGGCGAGGACGGTGCCTCCAAGCGCTCCTGAAGGAGCGCGATGCCAACGGAGCGACTGTCCATGCGAAAGACCCGAGAGATTCTTCGACTGAAATGGCAGCAGGGGCGCACCCACCGCGAGATCGCGCGCGCCCTGGCGATCGGCGCCGGCACGCCGAGCTCCTCGCGGATGCGCTGGAGCTCCCTGAAGCCGAGCGAGAGGATCTCGCGGCCCAGCTGCTCGATAGCCTCGAACCCCCTCCGGGGCTCTCGGTCGACGACGAAGACGAGATCCGGCGTCGGGCGCAGCAGGCTCGCGACGGTGTTCCCGGGATCCCGTGGAGCGAGGTGAAGCGGAGCCTCGTGAAGTGAGCCTGTTCCGGCCGGAGGCCGCGCGGAGCTGGCCGCCGACGTTCGCTACTACGACGAGAAGTACACCGGCCGCCGACAGCGCTTCGCAGGAGCCGTCGAGCACACGCTAGTGTTGATCATGGAGTTCCCGCTCGGGTTCCCGGTGCTCTACGATCCTGACATTCGTTCCGCGAAGGTGGTGCGGTTCCCGTACCGCGTCGTGTATGTCGTGGTCGCGTCCAACATCGATGTCGTCGCGGTCGCGCACGCCAAGCGGCGGCCTGGGTACTGGCGCGATCGCGTTGCGTGAGCCGATGGGAGCTCGGCGCGTACTTCGAGGTCAGGCTCGCCAGCGCGGTGATCAACGAGCTGCTCCGTGTCGCCGACGATGGGTCGATGACGTTCGAGATGTCGCCATCGTGGTGGGCAGGTAGCGCGAGGTTGAAAGTGCAGGAGGGTGCAAAGTACGGAAGGACGGTGAGGCTGGGCTGGGCTGGGGAGTGATGTGTGTGGAGCGATTCCGCCGGGACACGTGGATGCGCGCGGGTGAGCAAGCTCAGCCGTTTCGGAGCTCACGGTGCCACAGTGGCGGGTCCGAAGTTCCCGAACCCCTGGCCTGTTCGGCGGATCGCCGATGTGCAGACGGCGAATATGCCTCGATGGATCCTCTCTGCCGAGGCACCCGTCCATGAAATCTGCATCGCGGAGCGCACGGTTTCGAGCGACGCCGGGACGGACCAGAGCGGCCAAGTCATCGTCATGTCGTCACCTCGACCGCGAAGCGCGACGGGGAGACCTGCCATGCGATCGAGCGGATCTGCCGGCGGGCGGGGCTAGCGGTCCGCTACTGGCACACCCTGCGGCATTCGTTCGGGACGCACGCGGCGATGTTCGGCGTGAACCCGTGGCGGCTGCAGGCGTGGCTGGGCTACAAGCGGATCGACGAGACGATGCTGTACGTCCACGTCGCGGAGAACCATCGCCGCGAGATCGCGGAGGCGATCATCGCAGCGGCCCGAGATGAGAGCGACCCGGATCGCCGGGTCCTCAAGATGCTCGGTGCGCGTGGCAGCCACGTGGCAGCGGCTTCGAGTAGTGCGAGCGAGAATCGAGAGATTACAGCAAGCTAGTTCGAGCGGGAGAAGGGATTCGAACCCTGCCGGCGCAAGCCGAGATGATCAACCATCTCGCGTACCTGCAATGACCACGCAGGCTTGCGCCGGACCGGGTCCCCGGGTCGTCCCTGCGTAACCGCCCGATAGTCGACGTCTCGTAAACGCGGCCGGCGGGTGCGAGGGTGGTGGCGATGGCG
>Ga0302321_100003761_pt1 | contig 13072 bp, 13 predicted proteins | sample Fen_T0_1_FD_202505 | JGI IMG/M metagenome (GOLD analysis project Ga0302321, IMG submission 202505) | Peat permafrost microbial communities from Stordalen Mire near Abisko, Sweden - Fen_T0_1 | ecosystem: Environmental > Terrestrial > Soil > Wetlands > Permafrost | place: Sweden: Abisko...
CCAAGCGCAACGTGGAAGTGGTTTGGGTCGAAGGCAACCATGACCACGGCCTCACGCAAATCATGTCGCACCTGGTCGGCATCCGTGTTTACCAGGAGTATTACTGGGAGTACTGCGGACTGCGCCACATCGCCGTACACGGACATCAGTTCGACGGCTTCGTGGTCAATAATGTTCGCTTTAACTATCTATTTGGGACGCTGCTCTACCTGCAACTCCAGAAGTGGGATTCGAAGAACAAGATCCTGACGCGTTTCCTGGACCGCCTGAACACACGCTGGCTTCGCCTGTCTCTGAAGGTTTCAGCCGGAGCGCTCGCATTCGCCCGCCGCCACCAGGCCCAGCGCATTTTCTGCGGACACACCCATGTCGCCATGCATCGGAATGAAGAGGGAGTCGATTACTACAACTCCGGCAGTTGGATTGACGAACGTCCGGCCTACATCACCATCGGCGAAGAAGGAGTGCAAATCCATGAATACATCGAGCGACCTGACGATCGTCATTCCAGCGAAAAACGAAGCGAAGCTGATTCCGAATTTGCTGAATTCGCTGGCGAGACAGGACTATCCGAAGATGCCGAATACGAGGGTGTTGGTCGCTGACGCCAACTCCACCGACGGCACGCCGGATATCGTCCTGAGTTTTCGCGACCGCCTGAAGGTGGAGGTGGTTTCCGGCGGCATGCCCTCGGTGGGACGCAACCACGGCGCCCGCCTTGCCGATACCCGGTACGTCCTGTTCCTCGACGCCGACATCGACCTGGCGTCGGACGAGCTGATCCGCAACACCGTAGAGGCCGCGCAACAGAAAGACCTGCATTGCGCGACGACCAATATTCTTTGTCGCGGCGGGAGCATCACCGACAAGATCTTTTACGGGGTCAACGACCTCTTCCAGTATCTATCGTGCCTGCATCGTCCATTTAGTACCGGCATGTTCATGATGTTTGAGACGGCAAAATTCCGCGAGCTGGGCGGATTCGATGAGCGTGTGCACTTTGCCGAGGATTACCGCTTGAGCAGCCAGGTGGAGCGGCGCAAGTTCAAGATCGTGCGCGGCGGCGTCTATACCACCAATCGCCGGTTCCAGAAGTTGGGCCATCTCCGCGTGGCCTGGCTGTTTCTTTGGACCGCGCTGAATTTCTGGAATGAAAATCACTTCCTGCGCGACCACCACTATTGGGCAGAGCAGAAGCGGCTCTAGGCTCTCGGATTCTGACCTAAAGTCCGAACGACAAGAGCCGCGAGCCAGGAATCCAATCGGAGCTTCAGCGGAATATGGCGGCAAAGAAGCCACCCAGCCGCCTGAAAAATCCACGATGCTGCGCTGGACCCGCGGCTGCGAGCTCCTTGCCCTTTACTGGCACAGTTGGAGGCAGCGGGTCGCTCAGAGGCGGCGCTGCACCCGGGCGGGAGCCCGCCGGCAAAGCTTGAGCCTGCTCCACGAGCGCGGGCGCCGGATCAGTCCCCCGAAATACAAATGGGACATCCACCTGCACGTGAACGTCGCTTTTCCCAGCAACTGGAGGCACAGGTGACGCCGAGCCCGGCAATCCGGTCGGCGGTTGAGCGGACGCGGCGGCCATGTCCGGGCGGGCTGTCTTCGCTGCCAAGTTCACATTGGTTGACTGCGTATCAACCACCGGCAGGTTGTTCGCAGCCCGAAGCACCGGTTCCCGCGGCGGCGGACAGCCACATTCCAGCGGCACGCTCGTGTCCACCTGGTCCAGATGTCCGGAGTGGAATACGAGTTGGTCGCTTGCTCTCACCTGGTAGCTGCGGTCGCCCATCAGCTCGGAAACAATCGCGGATGCTGTGTTTCCGGGAAGGGCGCGCACGCAGGTATTCCCTCGGTTGTCGGCGCTGAATGCGTAATGAAATTCGCCAGGACCCGAGAGCAGAATCCGGAAATCCGGCGTCATCACGGAATCGGACGACGCGTCGAGACGGTAGTGCGCCTCGATGGCGCCGGTGCTCATCCCCAGCATCACATTGCGCCCGTTCTGCGAGGGCGTGACGGACACCGTGGTGCCCGGGCACACATGCACTTCGCCACCGCGGGCCAGCCTGAGCAGCGCCGTGTCATCCCCGGCTGTGACAGAGGATCCCGACATCATTCCGCTTCCGACCAGGGCCATCGCGCCGGTCGACGGCACCACGACCGCTACTGCCTTCGGCGTCGGGGTCAGGCTTGCAACCGAGGGTGCCTGAAACGGTGACTGGTTGGCATCGGCCGCCGGGTTCTTCCCCAGGCGTACGACTAGCCGGTTGCCCGCCGCTTCCCACGTATAAGAGCGCTGCGCCAGCAGGTCTACGACTACCCGGGTCACGGGAGGATTCTGCTGGTACTGGTCCACCCGCAGCGTGCTGATCTGGTTGGCCTGGACGCTGATCCGCTTCTCCTGCACATCCAGCACTGCCCGGGGCAGATCAATCACCAGCCGCGGGGGATTGTCGAGGGAACGGATGGCGGGAATCAGCGGCTTCGTCGAAAGAATTTCGACTGCCGGTCCGTCCTTCTCCGTTACCATCCGAATGCTCTTCACGGCGGAGTAGAGCGAATTCCGGGACGGCTTCACGGCCTGGGACTGGGCCCACGGCGCGCAGACGGCCAGCATTCCCGCAAGAAAGAAGCGGGGAAGCCGCCAGCGCCGGACGCATCCCGCGTGGAGGATGCGCACCCCCAGATCGCGCGCGTAGAGAGATTGCCGGAACTGATGAGGCCGCTGGAAGCACTTCACAGGATCACTCGAGTGTTACAGCCAACATACCACCCAGGCGTCCACGACAAAAAGTGACGGAGGGTATCAGACGTCGGCCAGGAATTCGTACTCATCGATAACGGCTGCAACGGCCATCTTCCCGTTGGGAGCGCCGCCGCCTTCCACCCGCACCACCCGCCCTTTGCAGCGCACGCGGATACTTTCGGTCAGCGTGATCTCGGGCGGAAGGGTCAGCGTGAAATCGATATTGGAACCGGCCTGGAGGGCGGAATCGACGAAGAAGCAGATGCCGCGGGCGCTGACATCGCGGGTTTGCGCCTGGTGCTCTGCCTCGGGCTCCCCGTAACGGACGCTGACCGGCAAATGCAGAGCGAACCGCCGCGTCGCCCGTCTGTCCTTTTCCTGCTGAAGTTCGGCCATGGAACCTCCGGATTGCTTGTAAGCATGGCGTCTGGGGATTGGCCTGTCAAGGATTTGGTGCCGCAAGGTCCCGGGCCGGAGGAGGCTTCCGAGCCCCGGGAGACTCGCATCCCGGAAAAGTTGCGCGACACTTTGGCCCGCTACAGCATCCACTCTAAGTACCACCAGCCGTCTCCTCACCAATGAGGATGGGGGCTTTTCATCGGAAACCGAAACATACCAGGAGATTGGTCATGATCCTCATCACCGGCGCCAGCGGCAACGTTGGCAAGGAAGTTCTCAAACAGATTGTCAGGACACCCGCCCAGGTGCGAGCGGCGTTTCAGTCCCCCAGCAAGGCGGCGGGCGCACCGTCCGGCGTCGAGATTGTCATCATGGATTTCAATCGTCCCGAAACTCTGCGATCTGCGTTGAAGGGCGTCGAGAGGGTGTTCCTCGTGGGACCGCCCACCCCTGACCTGCCAGCTCTCGAGCGGAAGGCCGTGGACGAAATCAAGCAATGTGGCGTAGGCCACGTGGTGAAACTCTCAGCGATGGGTGGCCGCGCGGCCACATTCCCGCGCCAGCATGCCGACTCCGAGGACTACATCAAGTCTTCCGGCGTGGCGTACACATTCCTGCGTCCCAACGGATTCATGCAGAACATGGTCAATTACAACGCTCCGACCATCAATACGCAGAACGCGTTTTACGGCTGCCAGGGTGAGGGAAAAGTCAGCCACATCGATATTCGCGACATCGCCGCGGTGGCCGTGAAGACTCTGACCGAGGACGGCCACGAAGGCAAGACCCATACCCTGACCGGACCGGCCGCGCTGAGCAACGCGCAAATCGCGCAGATTCTTTCCGACGACCTTGCCCGCGAAATCAACTATGTCGATCTGCCACCCGAGCAATTGAAACAAGCGATGCTGGCTGCCGGTATGCCGGAATGGAGTGCCGACGCACTCTGTGATCTGCAGCGCCTTTATCGCGAAGGCGGAGCGAGTGCCATGACCTCGGACGTGGAACAGATCCTGCGCCGCAAACCGACCAGCTTCGAACAGTTCTCGCGCGACTACCGGCAGGCATTTCAGCCGCAGGAGAGGGCGGTCAGTTGAAAAAGCATTGAACCGCAGAAGACACAGAGATCGAGGAGAATAGGATTATTTCCCCGTGCTCTCTGTGTCCTCTGTGGTTCAAGCTCTTCAAATGCGGCTAGAATGAATTGTGGTCTTCGTCCTCGATAACTACGACTCGTTCACCTACAACCTGGTCCAGTACATCGGAGAGTTGGGCGCGGAGGTCGAAGTCCGCCGCAACGATCAGATCACGGTTGCGGAAATCGAAAGAATGCGCCCGGAGCGTATCGTCATCTCTCCCGGCCCCTGCACGCCCCAGGATGCCGGTATCAGCATCGAACTGATCCGCCATTTCGCCGGGAAAGTGCCGCTGCTTGGAGTTTGCCTCGGGCATCAGGCAATCGGCGCCGCCTTCGGCGGCCAGGTCATCCGCGCCAAGAACCTGATGCACGGCAAGACGAGTCAGGTCGAACACGATGGCAAAACGATCTTCCGCGGGTTGAAATCACCGATGACCGCCACCCGCTACCACTCGCTCATTGTCTCGGAGGATGGCCTGCCCTCCGATCTGGAGATCAGCGCCCACACGAAAGAGAAGGACGGCACAAGAGTGATCATGGGTCTCAGGCACCGAAAGTTTCCAGTGGAGGGGGTGCAGTTTCATCCCGAGAGCGTGTTGACCGTCGAGGGCAAGAAGTTGGTGGCGAATTTCCTGAAGACCGGATAGTGGAATGCTCACGGCTGGCTACTGGCAACTTACTACTAACTACTAACTACTAACTACTAACTACTAACTACTGCCCCTAGCCATCTCCACCGCTCTGAGAATCGCCCGCGACTTGTTCTCCGTCTCCTCAAACTCGCGCTGCGGATCGGAATCGGCCACGATCCCCGCCCCCGCCTGCAAGTGCGCCTTCTTCCCTTTCAGGAGCACCGTGCGGATGGTGATACACGAGTCAAGATTCCCCGCGAAATCCGCATAGAGAACTCCGCCGCCGTACACGCCGCGCCGCACCGGCTCCAACTCTTCGATGATCTGCATGGCACGCACTTTCGGCGCTCCGCTCAAAGTGCCCGCCGGAAAGCACGCCGCGAACGCGTCCATCGCATCCAGTTCCGGCCGTAATCGTCCCTCCAGCGCCGAAACCAGGTGCATAACGTGGGAGTAGCGCTCGACAAACATCAGGTCGCGAACCTTCACCGACCCATACTCGCTGACGCGCCCCAGGTCGTTGCGGCCCAGGTCCACCAGCATCACGTGCTCGGCGCGCTCTTTCTCATCCGCCAGCATCTTTTTCTCAAGCGCCACATCCTCGGCTTCGTCGCGTCCGCGCGGATGCGTGCCTGCGATCGGCCGGTACTCAACCTTGCGCCCGCTCACCCGCACCAGCATTTCGGGAGAAGACCCAATCACGTGCATTCCCGAACCGCGACGCCCGTCCCCACCGAAGCGCAGAAAATACATATATGGCGATGGATTCACCGTCCGCAACGCACGATATAAGTCGAACGGAGCCACTCCCGGCTCAAAGTCCCAGCGCTGCGAGAGCACAACCTGAAAAATGTCGCCGGCCGCGATGTACTCCTTGGCCTGCCGCACGCTTTCGAGGAACTTCGCCTTCGGAGTGCGCGCCCGCACCGCCACTTTCGTTTTCGCCGACGGCTTTCGCCAGTACGCCGGCTTCGATCCCGCCGCCAGCTTTTTCTCGATGCGCGCAATCTCCTTCACCGCCCGCTGGTACGCGGCCTTGGGCGCTTCCCGCGTCACGTCGGCCGAGACCACGATGTGAATCTGGTGCCGCAGATGATCGAACGCCAGCACGCGGTCAAAAAACATCAGCACGCAGTCGGGCACGTCGAGGTCGTCCTTCGCGCTGGTCCCAATGTTCTCCAGTTGCCGCACGATGTCATACGAGCAATACCCGACCGCGCCCGCCGTGAACGGAGGCAGTCCTTCCATGGTCGCGGGACGGTGCTGCCGCAGCAATTCCTTCATCACCTGAAAAATATCCGCCGTGCGCCGCTCAAGCCTGCATCCGCGCTCGATCGTGACATCCGGCCCGCGCGATTCCAGCCGCAAAAACGGCCGCACGCCAAGGAACGTATAGCGCCCGACCTTCTCCCCGTTTTCGACCGACTCCAGCAGGAAGGCGTCTGGCTCACCGTCGGCAATTGCCAGGAACGCCGAGACCGGCGTGAGCAGGTCGGCGGAGATCGACTTCGCCACCGGAACCAATGTGGCTCCGCGCGATAGCCGGGAGAATTCTTTGAAGTCAGGACGGATCATTAGGTTCCGGTTGCGAGCCTCATTCTATAGGCGGCGGTTCTCTTTTTGCGCCCCCCCGCCCTCGCTCTCCCTTGCCTCCCCTTCCAGCCATCACTATACTTTCTGAGTTTGCCTGCCGCTTCCCGGGTGGACGTGCCCTGCGCCAGGACAGCCGGAATCGCCATCATCGCGGAGACTCATATGACAACCATCGACCTCGAACAGGAAACTAATCCATGGCAGGCGCAAGCCGCCCGTTTCGACCTCGCCGCTCGCAAGTTGAACCTCGATGAAGGCCTGTGGAAAGTCCTCAGCAGTCCAAGCCGCGAAATTATTGTTCACATCCCCGTGCAAATGGACGACGGCCATCTGGAAGTCTTCACCGGATTCCGGGTGCAGCATTCCATTGCCCGCGGCCCCGCCAAGGGCGGCCTGCGCTACTCACCCGACGTTAACCTCGATGAAATCCGCGCCCTCGCCAGTTGGATGACCTGGAAGTGCGCGGTCGTGAACATCCCCTTCGGCGGTGCCAAGGGCGGCATCATCTGCGATCCGCACACGATGTCCATGGGCGAACTGGAGCGCATGACCCGCCGCTACACGGCCGAACTGTTCGATTTCATTGGCCCCGAAAAAGATGTTCCCGCTCCCGACGTCAACACCAACGAACAGGTCATGGCCTGGATCATGGACACCTACTCCATGCATGCGCGCCAGACCGTCACTGCGGTTGTGACCGGCAAGCCCATCAACATCGGCGGATCGCGCGGCCGCCGCGAGGCCACTGGACGCGGCGTCCTCATCGTCTGCGAACAGGCCATCAAGAAGCTTCGCCTGAATCGCGACACCACCCGCGTGATCGTGCAGGGCTTCGGCAACGTTGGCTCCAATGCTGCTCGCCTGATGGCCGAGGCGGGATACAAGATTATCGGCATTGTCGAAGTCGGCGGAGGCCTCCACAACAAGAACGGAATCGACGTCAAGGCGCTCTGGGAATTCCGCCAGCGCAACGGCACCATCCACGGCTTCCCGGGGGCGGAGCAATATGATCCTGCCGAGTTGCTGCTGATGGATTGCGACATCCTGATCCCGGCTGCCACGGAAAATCAGATCACCAGCCAGAATGCCGACCGCGTGAAGTGCAAGATCCTGGCCGAGGGCGCGAATGGTCCCACGACTGCCGCCGCCGACGACATCCTCTCGGAGAAGAAAATTTTCGTGATTCCAGACATCCTGGCGAACGCCGGCGGCGTTACCACCTCCTATTTCGAATGGGTGCAGGACCGCCAGGGCTACTTCTGGAAGGAGTCGGTGGTCAACGAACATCTGGAAGACATCATGGTGACGGCGTTCGATGACGTGGTTCGATATGCCGAGACTCATGGCGTGAACAACCGGATCGCGGCCTATATGCTGGCCATCGATCGCGTGGCATACACGATCCGGCAGCGCGGAATCTACGCGTAGGATCGACTTGAATCCGGGTTACTGCGGCCACCGGTTGATGGCGCGGTTGACCTCAGGTTTCCGGCAATGGCATGATGTTGGGCGGCGCGCCGCTCCCGACTTCACTGAGAAATCCAGGTTGTTGACTCATACCAAAAATACGGGGCTTCCGCCTCTCACTCACGAGGAAACGAATGAACTACTCCCGGTACAAACTTCCGCTATGGGCATTGTCGTTCTGTCTGCTGCTCACGGTGATTATTTCGCCCGCCCTGGCAAAGGCGCAGGCGAGCTCGAGCGATACTTCGAGTTCGGATACCACCAAGAAGTCCAAGAAGAAAGCTAAAAAGGCGAAGGCTGCCGCCGACGATCAGACTGCTGCGAGCGACAGCGCGTCCAAGCCCAGCAAGAAATCCAAGAAGAGCAAGAAGTCGGCAAGTGACTCCGAAGCCGCCTCTTCCGATGCTTCGGCTGCTGCGGATTCGGGCAAGAAGTCGAAGAAGAGCAATAAAAAATCCGCCGCTGCCTCCGAAGCCGCCGCTGCCGACACTCCCGCCGCCGCGGATTCGGGCAAGAAATCAAGAAAGAGCAAGAAGAAGTCCGACAGCGCCTCTGAAGCCCCCGCCGCCGATACTTCAGCCGCCACCGAACCCAGCAGCAAGAAGAGCCGCAAGAAGAAGACTGAGGCCGCTGTCAGCGCAGATCAGCCGGCCAGCGCCGATGCTTCCGCCGCGCCCAAGAAGAGCAGGAGCAAGAAGTCCAAGGCGGCTGAAGCCAGTGCCGCCCCGGCAGCCAGCACGCCTGCAGCAGCGCCCCCGGCGGCAGCGCCCGCGGCGAGCGCCAAGCCCTCCACTGCCCCCGCATCTTCATCCAGCCCAGCCGCTCCGAAACCGGCCAAGGCGGCTGCGGCTCCGGCGGCGTCCAGTCCCGAAATCGCCGCTGCCCAGTCCAGTGGCAAGGTCTGGGTCAATCTTGACAGCGGCGTTTACCACAAGGGGGGTCGCTGGTATGGAAAGACCAAGACCGGCAAGTTTATGACCGAGTCCGAAGCCAAGGCAGCCGGCTACAAAGAATCCCAGAAGGATTGAAAAAAGGAGAAACCATGCGCAAGAGCCTGATCACCAGAATTCTCATTGCCATCTTTGCCTTGAGCCTGATGAGCGGAATGGCATTCGCTCAAGCCAAGTCCACCAAGAAAGCCGCCAAACCCGAGGCCGCAGCGGCCGCCACCGCGGACTTGCTCGACATCAACTCGGCCACCAAGGACCAACTCGATGCGCTGCCGGGGATCGGCGAAGCCTACTCGCAGAAGATCATTGACGGCCGCCCCTACGCGAAAAAGACCGACCTGGTAAGGAAGAAAGTTGTGCCCCAGGCCACCTACAACAAGATCAAGGACAAGATCATCGCGAAACAGAAGTAAGACATTGAACCGCAGAGCACGCGGAGTTCGCGGGGGGGGGGTTCTAGTTTTCCCTCTGCGTGCTCTGCGATCTCTGCGGTAAGAGGTTTTTGACGGAATTTGAAGGAGACACATATGGGCTTGCTCGACAATCTCGAAAATCAGGCAGTCACCAGCTTACTGGGCAACAGTTCCAATCCGCTAGCAACCAGCATCCTGCAGATGATCCAGACTCAGCCGGGCGGTCTGCAAGGGCTGGTGCAGTCATTTCATGACAAGGGTTTAGGTGGGTTGATATCCGGTTGGGTCAGCACCGGGCCCAACCCTCCTGCTACCGGCGATCAGATTCAGCAGGCTCTCGGCAGCGACAAGGTGAAGCAGTTGGCTGCCGCGGCGGGCATCTCCCCGGACGTCGCAAGCTCTGCCATTGCTCAACTCCTGCCCTCGATCGTGGACAAACTCACGCCCAACGGCCAGGTTCCCGAGCACAGCGGCGTGATGGACATTGCATCCAGCCTGCTGAAGAGTCTGTCGCAGCAGCGAGCCTCGTAGGCCGGATTTCAGTCCCATCCGTGGCTCGACCCCGGGCGCTGCTCTCCAGCACCTTTGAGCAGGCCCGGTTCTTCCTCCGTTGCTTTGCCACTCTCCGGTGGGGGATAATCACTGTGGCCCGCCCTTCAGTCGCGGACTGCCCTCATCGCGTGAATCTGCCTAACTACATCACGCTTACCCGGATCGCGAGCATTCCACTGTTGATCTGGATTCTTTCCAGCGGGCGCTTTTCCAGCGAGCGTGGAGAGAAGGAACTGCTGGCGTCAGCCGTCTTTATCCTCGCCTCCATCACCGACGGAATTGATGGTTACCTGGCGCGCAAACGCGGCCAGATCACGACCATGGGCATGCTGCTCGATCCGCTGGCCGACAAACTCCTGATCGCTGCTGCCTTCATCACGCTGGTGCAATTCAACCCGGCGCTGGTGCCGGCCTGGGTCGCGGTGGTCATCATCGGACGCGAATTTCTGGTGAGTGGTTTGCGCTCTATCGCCGCCTCCGAGGGCTTCACGATTCAGGCCAGCGAATTGGGAAAATTCAAGATGCTGGTGCAGATCATCGCGGTGGTGGCCGTCATCCTCGCTCACCGCTGGCATGAATGGCCGCTCGTCGGCATCTACATTTTCCCCGTGCGCTGGATCGCCTGGCTGGCGATCTGGTTCATGGTCCTGCTTTCCCTGGTTTCCGCGATCGACTATTTCGTTGCCTTCTGGTCGCGAATCGATCGGCAATCGGAGAAGCGCCGTCGCCGGGCCTTCGTTCTCACTCGGCGGAGGAAGCGTGATGTCCAGGCTGTCTCGACACTCGGTGACCCAGCAAAGTAGTGCCCTCAAGCCCGAGTTTTCACTCGAAGAGCGCCGGCTGTTGCTGGGCGTTGCTCACCGATCCATCCTTTCGGCCTTCGACGGTCCGCCTCCGCCCGAAACGTCATTTTCCCCGCACCTTTCCGAGCCTCGCGGCGTCTTTACTACCCTCTACCTCCGTGGGAACCTTCGCGGCTGCGTCGGCTACGCCTTGCCGGTCGCGCCCTTGCACTCCGCGGTTGCTGATTCCGCCCGGGCCGCCGCCTTCGAGGACACCCGCTTCTGTCCGGTCACCCAAGCCGAGGCCCTGGAACTGCAGGTCTCGCTGAGCGTCCTCTCCCGGTTGGCTCCGGTTCAGCCGGAAGAAGTCGAAGTCGGCCGTCATGGCCTGGTGATCTCGCTCGGGTCTCGCCGTGGCCTGCTGCTGCCCCAGGTTCCCGTCGAACATCACTGGGACCGCGAGACCTTCCTCGAGCACACCTGCCACAAGGCTGGTCTGGACCCGCAGGCCTGGCGCCATGGCGCGACCCTCGAGGCCTTCACTGCCGAGGTCTTTGGCGACGAAGAGGCTGCGAAATAAAGGTCCTGGTTGCCGCCTGCCCTGTTCACCGTTCGCCGGCACCCTGGCATCTCACAAACTGGCGACCTGCCGAAACCAGCGTAACTTGTGTTTGCCGTGAAGGGATGTAATCTGACAAGACGTTTTAGTGAATGAGGGCCACAATGGAGCTTGCCGTTCTGATTGTCGTGCTGGTGGTGGCGGGGGCACTGATTCCGGGCAACCCGAGAATCACCTTCTACCGTTGATTCTCCGTTTCACTCCGTTCCTGTTGCCCGACGGCTGGTGCGCATTGCGAAGTGGGAGCCGGGCCAGCGAAAAGCTCTCGGACGCGCAACCGAAGTTGCCATAGTCGGTCCGAACTCCAAAAAAATCAGAAATGCCGGTCGCGGCCTGCGAATATAGGGAGATGGGAGGGGCACATTTCTGGGATCCGCCGGTATGGAAGTGGGGCGTGGTCCTCGCGTTGGTCTCCTGCGCTGTCTTCTTGTTCTTTTGGAGACCGTCCAGCCACCCACCAAGAGTGGAACTGCTTCCCTTCACAGATTCGCCTCCGACATGGAATGGATCCTACCCGTACCTGGTCATTTCTCAGGTCGGTCTGGAGTCGGATCGCGTCAAGTTCAAAAGTTCCACCCTCCTGATCAACCCAACCGTTCGTCACGACTCGCCGACCAACGAATTTCAAGTCGATCTGCATTCGGGAATGTTTGTGCTCCGCCAGACTGACCTCTTCCTCTCCGATCTCACCCCCTTATCGCTGACGCGGACGTATCGGCCGTGGGACTCCCACACCAGAGCATTCGGCGTGGGAACGAATCATCCCTATGACATTTGCCCGACCGGCACCAGATTTCCGTACACCTATATGGACCTGAACTTGGAGGACGGGCGGCAAATCCATTTTCGCCGGATTTCCAAGGGAACGGGTTACGCCGACGCGGTTTTTCGGCACGATGAAACGTCATCGGAGTTTTACGGGGCGCAGATCGCCTGGAATGGCGACGGCTGGAATCTGGATTTCCACGATGGCCGCCGCTTCCTGTTTCCCGAGGCGTACTACTCCAGGACGTATGCGCAAGGTGCTCCCTTCGAGATGCGGGATGCTGATGGTCATCGCATCGAGTTGAAGCGAGACAAACAGCGAAACCTGGAACAGCTGATTTCGCCCTCCGGGCACACAATCACCTTCAAGTACGATGAAGGCAACCGGATCGTCGAGGCCGTGGACGACGCAGGCAATGTGCGCAAATATTCTTACGGTTCCAGCGGGCATGTGGAAACCGTGGCGGATGCGTCGCACCTGCTATATCGCTTCGAATACGCGGCTCGTCTTCATTTGCCAGGGTACGATCCGTATGTCATGACTGCCGTGTTTGACGGAAGAGGGAAGGAACTGCTGCGTAACTGGTATGGCGATGGCGGCAGAGTTTCAGAGCAGAGGCTGGGTGACGGCTCAGTATATCGGTACGAATACATATTTCAGAAAAATGACATCATCGAAACGATCGTGAACGACCCGATCGGTGAAAGAAAGTTCTATTTTCGGCGGGGCATATTTGCGAGGGAGGAGTTGGCCCGCGAGAAGCCGGTCCGAAGGTGGCCGTTCGCACAAATGAAAGAGGGGAGATTTCTCTCCCCCCAACTTGTTTAAGTTGAATTTGGCCTGCTTTACTGCTGCTCGTCCAACTCCACCCAATCCCCGGCGTGCACATCTTCCAGGGCAAACACCACCATGCCAGTCGAAGTCGTCGGCGTCACGCTGAGCACGACCACTTCCCCCACCGCTCGCCGCGGCAGATCGCCCACGCGAATGTTCGGCCCGTTCGTCTTGGTGA
>Ga0302321_100003763_pt1 | contig 13065 bp, 11 predicted proteins | sample Fen_T0_1_FD_202505 | JGI IMG/M metagenome (GOLD analysis project Ga0302321, IMG submission 202505) | Peat permafrost microbial communities from Stordalen Mire near Abisko, Sweden - Fen_T0_1 | ecosystem: Environmental > Terrestrial > Soil > Wetlands > Permafrost | place: Sweden: Abisko...
TTTGTTCGTAGAACGCAAGCGCGAAAAAGGGTCCGAACCCGCAGAGCAGCGCCAGGGTGATGAGCAATGCACCGCCGATGACCGCGAGTTTGTTTTTCCGCAGGCGAATCCACGCGTCGTGCCAGAGCGAGTGACCTTGTTCGAGTTGGCCAGCGGTCACGTCGGGCGAGGGGAGTTTTTTAGGCGAAAGGGAAACCATGATTGGCGCTCAGCGCGATTACTCGAATTTCAATTTCGGGTTGAGCCAGGCGATCGCGAGGTCGACGAGCAGATTGAGGAAGATCAGGAACGTGGCGTACAACAGTGCGAGTCCGCAGATGAGCGATCCGTCGCGGTTGCTGACCGAGTTCACGAATTCGCGACCGAGCCCGGGGATTTGGAAAACCGTTTCGATGACAAAGGAGCCGGTGAGAATGCCGGCCACTGCCGGTCCGAGAAACGAGACGACCGGCAAGATGCCGCCGCGCAAGGCATGTTTCAGGATCACGCGGGTGGTCGAGGCGCCTTTGGCTTTGGCGGTACGGATATAGTCTTGATTAAGCACATCGAGCATGCCGCCGCGGGTCAGGCGCGCGATGTAAGCGGCGTAGTACATGCCGAGGGTGAGCGAGGGCAGTACCCGGTCGGAGGCTTCGAACCAGCCTGAGGCATTGAACTGGCCGAAATGAATCGCAAAGACGAGCACGAGCAACGGCCCGAGCACGAAGGTGGGCAGACAGATGCCGGTCATCGCAAAACCACTCGACAGATAATCCAACCAGGTATTTGGCCTAAGCGAAGCGGCGACACCCAGCGGAAGTCCGATGACGAGCGCAGTCAAAAGCGAGAGCGCGCCGAGTTCGAGCGACACGGGAAGTTTATCGCCGATAATCTCGTTCACGGTTCGGTTGAGATATTTCATGGAGATGCCGAGATCTCCGTGCAGTGCGCGCCCGACATACTTGAAGTACTGCTGGTAGAGCGGCAGGTCGTAGCCGTAGTAGTGTTCGAGATTTTTTCGGATTTCCGGCGTGGTGGCTTTTTCGGAATCGAAAGGCCCGCCCGGCATGTAGCGGACAAGGAAAAACGCAGCCGTGACGATGACGATCAGGACAGGAATCGTCTCTAAAAAGCGGCGGGCGATAAATCGTAGCATAGCTAAAAGCAGAATCAGGGCACTGGGCCGGTTGGCAATACGCGAACTTTACGGAATCTCGGCGCTAGGGCGTTCATACCTCTTCTCGTTAAAGGGGCGAAGCGGTGAAGTTCTGCTGCCGCAACCAGGCGATGAGCTCGTCGGTCATGGCTTGGTGGTCGGCCACACGCGGATGCTGGAGCGAATAATGCGTGAAGATGAAATGCGTGACTTTGGAGTCTTCGGCTTCTAGGCGGGTTACGACCGAGTCCCAAGCGGCGCGCAATGTCAGGTTTTCCGCGCAACCACTCATGCCGCCGCGCAGGATCACGATCTCAGCCTGCGGATAGGCGGAGCGGATGGCGCGCACAAGGCCAACGTAATCGTCGGCAAAGGTTGGCGGGAAAGGCTGGTTTTGATTTTGCGTAAACGAGACGTCATTTTCGCCATAGTTGACGAACACGACATCGGGTTTCCAGAGCGTCAAATCTGCGCGCGGCGAGGTGGTCGAGGGATAGAGGCGGTCCCAGATTTTCGGGGCTTGAATATCGACGTAACCGGCGATGATGCCCATGCCGCTGACGGCAATGTTTCGATAATCGGCCTGGAAGGCCGCTGCGGTCATCGCTCCGTAGCTCAGCGCATTGTTGTGGGTGCGATAGTTATCCCATTGGTCAACGGCTCCATCCTCATTGCACGCGCCGACCGTAATCGAGTCGCCAAAGAACTCGAACTTCAGCGCGGCTTTTTCTTTTGCCGCCGCCCAAGCTTTTGCGCCGTCCGCCAGCTGCAGGCCTGCAAAGACCGCGAACCCTTTGTGGGCCTCGCTGCGTTTGAAGAGCGTGACGTGGTGCCGCCCAGAACCAAGCGGCAGCGGGAAATTAATGATCGACTCGTTGCCGACCGGAACTTCGATGATGGCGGTGCGCTCATCGACCTGCACATTGAAGAAATTGGCGCCTTCTGCCTTGGCGAAGACGAAGGCGAGCTTTTCTCCCTCGATGTCCATGGTCACGCGCGTGGCCTGCCAGATCAGGCCGACGCCGTTCGCCAGCGAAGTATCGACGCGCCCGTCATAGTGGAAGCGTGCGTCCTTGGCGGAAAGATTGGGCGCTAGCGGACTCGCTGAAGTAGAACCAAGCGATTGAGGTAAATCAGGCGAGGGCTTTTGCGAAGACGAAGGGGTTGAACAGCCGGAAATCATGACCGAGGTTGCAGCCACTAGAATTATGAAGGGTGAAAAACAGCGATGCATTGATCGATAGAAAGCGGGTGTCGGTCGCAATGCCAGCCTATCCCCGATTCACGCGCCGGCGCCTTCGTTACTCGACCAGGTCGGCGTACTTCCACGGATAGTTGTCGAGCGGCGTCACGAAGTAGCCCTTCACTTTTGGACTGATCAGGCGCGGCTGAGTGTAGAAAAAAATCGGCATGACGGGCAGCTCGTCGATCAGGATTTTCTCCATCTTTTGGTAGACCTCGTAGCGTTCCGCGGTCGTTTTCGCATTCAGCGCCGTGCGCAACAGGGCATCGTATTCTTTGTTGCTCCAATTAGTGTCGTTGTTTCCCGAGGTGGTTTCCCAGAGATCGAAAAATACGTGCGGATCGGCGTAGTCTGCGATCCAGCCCGAGCGTTGGATTTGGTAATGTTTCGAGTGCTGGGTATCCAGATACACCTTCCATTCCTCATTCCGGAGCGAGACTTCGATGCCCAGGTTTTTGCGCCACATTTGTTGGATGGCTTCGCAAAGGGAACGGTGTTTTTCCAGCGTGTTGTAGAGGAGTTCGGTCGGGGGGAACCCTTTGCCACCGGGAAAGCCGGCCTCGGCCAGCAGGCGTCGGGCTTCGGCCAGGTCGCCCTCGATGTGGTTACGGCTGACGAAGCCGTCGTTGCCAGGAGGGACAATGCTGTAGGCGGGTTGTTCGCCACCGGTGAGGACGTCGCGTGTCAGGCTTTCGCGATCAATCGCGAGGGTGAGGGCGCGGCGAACTTTGGGATTGTCGAGGGGAGGAGCTTTGACGTTGAAGCGATAAAAATAGATTCCGTCATACGGGGCGCAGCGGACCGCGTCTGGGTTGGTACGCTGATAGACGGGGATTTTGCTTTGCGGCACTTCGAACGTGATGTGCAGTTGTCCGGTGCGGAACATCCGCTCTTCCACGTCGCTGCTTTCGATCGGAAAAAACTGAATCTCGTCGAGCTTAACGTTGGCGCGGTCCCAATAGGTCGGCGAACGTTCGACGATGATGCGTTGGTTCGGTTTCCATTCCTTGAGGACGAAAGGCCCGTTGCTGACGAAGTTCTCCGGGCGCGTCCAGCCGCTGCCGCGATGTTCGAGCCCGCCGAGTTTTTCGATGGTGGCGATCGGAACCGCGTCCCAGGGGTAAAAAGCGAGCAGCTGCAGCAGGAAAGGGGCAGGCTGACGCAGTGTGAGTTGGAGGGTGCGGTCGTCGAGGGCCTTGCAACCGACCTTGCTGAAGTCTGTCAGTTTGCCCGTCTGGTAATCCTCCGCCCCAACCAGATGAAAGAGGTTGTACGCATATTCGGCGGCGAGGGCCGGGGAGAGCATGCGTTGATAAGAACGCACGAAATCCGTAGCGGTTATTAGATTGCCGTCCGACCATTTGGCGTCGGCGCGAAGGTGGAAGGTGTAAACGAGTCCGTCGGCAGAAATGTCCCAGCGTTCGGCCACTCCCGGGCGGGCTTCTTGTGTGATGGGATCGCTGGTCACTAATCCTTCAAAGAGCGCGCGGATTAGGCTGTATTCGACGATGCCCATGGAGACTTGTGGGTCGATATCTTTGGGCTCGCCGCCGTTGCCGGCCAGAAGAACTTTCCGGTGGGGCGTGGTTGCGGAAGCGTTGTTTTCGACGGCAGGAGATTTTTTGCAGCCGGAAAATCCGCTAAAAATTGCGAGCAAAGTGGTGAACAGAATAACGTGTCGTAGCATGGAAGGGCTTTTAAAGCAGGAGGCGGGCCGAAGCGGGCGAAGGTCACTCTTGCTCAAGATAAACGTATTTGTACGGGTGGTGATCGAGCAGGTTTGGACTCCAACCCTTCACCGAAGGTTGGAGCAGAAATACGTGATTGTAATGATAGATCGGAATGAGCGGAGCCTCATCGAGCAGGATAGCTTCGGCTTTTTGATACAGGGCGTTGCGTGCAGTTGCATCGACCGTGCGCGCGGCTTCGAAAAGCAGTTGGTCAAAGAGCGGGTTTTTCCAGCCGGTGTAATTGTTGCCACTGTCTGCGGTCCAGACACCGAGAAAACTCAAAGGGTCAACGTAGTCGCCGATCCAAACCGAGCGAAGAACTTCGAACTGACCACCGCGGCGCGCGGCCCGAAGGCTCGTGTTTTCCTGATTGGTGAGACGCACGTCCAGGCCGAGTTCGCGACGCCACATTTCCTGAATCGCCTCGGCAACGGCGCGATGACTTTCGGAGGTGTTAAAAAGTAGATCGACGGTCGGTGCACCTTTGCCGCCGGGATAACCGGCTTCTACGAGTAACGCGCGGGCCGTTTCAAAATCGGTCGGGATTTGTGCGTCCGCAGTGTAACCGGCGGTGGCCGGCGGCGTAAAAGCGTGCGCGGGGCTTTGACCGCCACGGAGGATTTTGTTCACGATGGCGTCGCGGTCGACGGCGAGCGCAAGAGCGCGGCGGACGCGGCGGTCGTTGAGAAATGGTCGATTGACGTTGATTCGGTAAAACTCGGTGCCGAGGTAGGCGTCAATGCGCAGTAGATGGCGCGGATCGTTGCGCCACGCATCGACCTTGGCGGGCGGCAAAGCCTCGGTCAGGTGGAGCTGGCCGGAGCGAAAGGCGCGTTCCTCCGCGTCGCGGCTTTCGGTGGCGTGGAGATGAATTTCCTTCAAGCGAACAGTTGCGGCATCCCAGTAAGTTGGCGATTTCACCAAGATCATGCGCTGATTGAGATGCCATTCCTTGAGCGTGAACGGGCCGTTGCCCACGAGGTTGCCGGGTTTTGTCCACGAATTCCCGCGGTCAGCGATGGCGCCGTTTTTGGCGATGGTCGCCAGCGGCACCGGCATGAACGGCGCAAGTGTGAGGAGCGAAAGAAAAGTCGGCGACGGATGCTCAAGTTCTATCTGGAGCGTGTGGTCGTCGAGCGCGGTTACACCAACCTGCGCGAAGTCAGTGAGTTTACCTTTGTGAAACGCTTCGGCCTGCTCGATCACGTAGAGTAGGTAGGGATATTCGGCGCCGAGCGACGGCGTGAGAATGCGTTTGTAGGACGCGACAAAATCGCCGGCGGTCACCGGCTCGCCGTTGGACCATTTTGCCGAGGCTCGCAGGTAAAATGTATAACGCAGGCCATCCGGCGAGATCTCCCAGCGTTCCGCCACGCCGGGCACAGGATGCAGGTCGACCGGATCTTCAGTCACCAAGCCTTCGAAAAGCGCGTGCAGGGCGGCATAGTCGTTGGCGACGGTGGATAGTTGGGGATCGAGTTCGGCGATGTCGGGACTGACGCCGCGATGGAGGATTTGTTCGCGGTTTCCGCGTTGCACGGCATTTTCGTGATGGCCGCAACCAGCGAGCAGGGTGAACAGCAGAACACTGAAAATGGATAAAACCGTAGAAACGCGAACTATTCGCCAGGAGGACATGGGCGGCCTTATCTTTTTTCGATCAAACAAACCGCGTGCGCCGCGATCGCGAGGCCGCGGCCGATTTCGTCGATGCCTTCGTTGGTCGTGGCTTTGAGGCCAACGGCTTCGACGGGCAGGCCGGTCGAAGCGGCGAGGGCGGCTTTCATCGCTGCGAGCTGTGGCTGGATTTTCGGTTTCTCCGCGATGAGCGAGGCATCGATGTTGATCGGAGCGTAACCGCGCTCTTTCAAAGCGGCGACGACACGACGCAATAAAATCTGCGAGTCGATGTTTTTGTACGCTGGATCGTGGTTCGGGAAAAAATGTCCGATGTCCGGCAAACCGGCTGCGCCGAGCAGCGCATCGCAAATCGCGTGGGTGAGGCAGTCGGCGTCCGAATGTCCTTCGAGGCCGTAATCGACGGCAAACTTCACACCACCGAGCACCATCGGGCGTCCGCTGACGATGCGGTGGATGTCGTAGCCGTGGCCGATGCGAAGCGACGTCATGGCTCAGACCGGAGCACCACTGTTCTCCGCGAGGAGAAATTCCATGTAGGCCAGGTCGGCGGGCGTCGTGAGCTTCGGATTGGAGTAAGAGTTCTCCAGCAACGCGACGGAGTGCCCGAGCAGTTCGACTGCGGTGGCGTCATCGGTGATCGCTATTTCGCGTTCCACCACGCGGGCATAGGCACGCATGATGAGTTCGCGGGTGAAAACCTGCGGTGTTTCCATCGCCCAGAGGTTGGCGCGGTCGAGCGTTTTGAGCCGGCCATTGCCTGAGTGCTGTTTGATGGTATCGGTCACGCGATGGGCGAGAACGGCGGCGTGTTCGACCTGCACGATTTTCAGCAAGGCGACGAGCTGTTCGGGGCGAACCAATGGCCTGGCACAATCGTGGATGAACACGTGGCCGATGTCGGCGGGCAACGCTTCGAGGGCGTTGGCAACGGAGTTCTGGCGCTCGCGACCGCCGCGCACGAAGACGGTCGGCGTTGGCGCAAAGGCCGAGAGCTCGGTCATCTGGCGCTGGTCGCGGTAAACGACGGCGTAGAAATCGGCGACGCCGCTTTCGAGAAACGCGGCGACGGAGTGAGCGAAGACCGGTCGACCGCCAAGTGGGGCGAGCACTTTGTCGGCGACCAGACCCTGCATGCGGCGGCTGCTGCCGGCGGCGAGGAGAATGGCGGCGTTTCTCATGATAAATGGTTCAGGCTTTTAGTTCGGCCAGGATCGCGCGAGCGGCGGCGGCGGGGTCTTTGGCTTTGAGAATCGGGCGCCCCACGACGATGAAACTCGCTCCAGCCGCGGCGGCTTCAGCCGGACTCATCACGCGCTTCTGGTCATCGGAGGTCGGGTCATTGGCGGGACGAATGCCGGGGGTGATGAGTTTGACCTCGCGCGGAATCTTGAGATTGGAGCGCAGTGCTTTCACCTCAAGCGGCGAGCAGACGAGCCCGCTCAAGCCGGAGTCAACGGCGAGGTGGGCGAGGCGGGCGACCTGAACATCGGGTGTGTCGGTCACACCGACTTCGCGCAGGCCGATCATATCGAGAGAGGTAAGAACGGTTACGCCCAGAAGCATGAGATCGGGCTTGGTGGCTTGTTGGGCCTCTTTGGCGGCGACCATCATTTCACGACCGCCACCGGTATGGAGCGTGAGCATGCCGATGGGAAGCGGAGCGAGCGACTCAATGGCTTTGGCGACCGTGTTGGGAATGTCGTGGAGTTTGAGGTCGAGGAAAACGTTGAAGCCGTCATCGGCAATGGCGCGCACGTAGTCAGGGCCATAGGCGGTGAACATTTGCAGGCCGATTTTTACCCAGCGAAGCGATCCGCGCAGCTGGCGCAGGATGGGGGCGGCTTGCTCGCGGGTGGGGACGTCGAGGGCGAGAATGAGGTCGCAGGACATAGAGTGCAGTTAATGCACACCGAAATCCTCCTAAGCGGAAGTGCAAAACTTCAATCATTTTAGCTCTTTCCACGGCGGGCAAAGACGGCGATGAGTGGTTTTGCGTGTCTTCCGTCGTCGTTTTTTCCCCGGCCAAGCTCAATCTCTTCCTCGCCATCATCGGGCGTCGGGCGGACGGATTTCATGATTTGGTCTCGGTCGCGGCTCCGGTAAAGTTTGGCGACACGCTGCGGGTTGAACCTTTGGCAGACGGTGAATTTTCGCTCGAATGCGACCATCCGGCGGTGCCTCGCGATGAATCCAATTTGATTTTAAGGGCCGCAAAGCTGTTCAAGGAATGCCTCGGCGAACCGGTGGGCGCGCGCTTTATTTTGGAGAAACGCATACCGATGGGCGCCGGCTTGGGCGGTGGCAGCAGCAACGCGGTGGCGGCCTTGCAGGCGTTGAATCAACTAGCGGTTCGGCCCCTTGGGAGCGATGCGCTCTTGAATTTGGCGGTAAGGTTGGGTTCGGATTGTGCGCTATTTTTGCAAAACGCACCAGTGGTGATGCGCGGACGCGGCGAACGAATTGAGCCGCTGGCGCCGTCTGAGGCTGCCCGTTTGAGTGGCCGGCGGGTGCTTATTTTTAAACCCGATTTCGGCATCGCAACGGCCTGGGCTTACGGGCGAATGGTGGCGGCTGCGCCGACGAGTTACCTGCCGTCTGATGAGGCAGAGGCGAGGCTTGCGGCTTGGCGCAAAGGCACCGCGCCAGCGGGAAAACTGCTCTATAATAATATGGAGGCGCCGGCTTTCGCAAAATACGTTGCGCTGCCGACTTTGCTGGAACGATTGCGAGCAGAGTTTGGTCTCGCGGTGGCGATGAGTGGGAGCGGGAGTGCGTGTTATGCACTCTTGCGCGATGAGACACGTGTACGCGACGTGATCGCGCGCATTCACGACGCCTGGGGTGCGCATACTTTCGTTGCGGAGACAGAAATCGTTTGACCCAAGGTAGCAGTACGGGGTTATCCTCACGCGCTGCCGGTCGCACGCCACTGTACACTTAGCTTCATGGAACCCCGCTCTCAAAATGAAGTCATCGTCACAGGCATTTCCGCATCTCAGGGGATCGCCTACGGACCGATATTTCTATATATACAGAGCGATGTAGAAATCCCTTCCTACGAAGTCGACGTGGCGAAACGCATCGACGAGATCGCGCGGTTTGAGCACGCGCTTCTGATCACCCGCCAGCAGATTCAGAAGATTCAGGACGAGGTGGAAAAAAATCTCGGGCCGGACGAAGCGCGAATTTTTGACGCGCATTTGCTCGTGCTTGAGGATCAGGCGTTGATCACGGAAACGATCCGCGAGTTTGAAACCACCGGGGTCAACGTGGAGACGTGTTTTAACAATGTTTCGCAGAAGTACATCAAAGCATTCGACGAGATCGATGACGAGTATCTGCGGGAGCGCGCCGGAGATATTCGCGACGTCGCGCAACGTGTTTTGCATAATCTGCTCGGGCAGGCCGGCCAGAATCTGAGCAAACTCGCTGACAAACGCGTCGTCATCGCCAACGACATCACGCCTTCCGATGCCGCCACGATCGACCGGCGACAAGCCATCGCGCTCGTCACCGATTCCGGCAGCAAGACCAGCCACGCCGTGATCGTGGCCCGCTCGATGAAAGTTCCTGCCGTCGTGGGCACGCGCGATCTTTCGAAACGCATCAAGAGCGGCGACTGGGCTCTGGTTGATGGTTACGAAGGCGTGGTTATTCTCAACCCGGATGAGCAGACACTTTTCCGTTACGGCAAGATCCAGCTGCAGAAGCGCAACTTCGAACAGCGGCTGATGGAGGCGACCCGCCTGCCTGCCGTCACGCTCGACGGCGCTAACATCACCCTGCGAGCGAACATCGAGAAAACCGACGAGATCTCGATGGTGAAAGAGTACTTGGCGGACGGCGTGGGCCTGTTCCGTTCGGAGTTTCTTTTTCTCCATTCCAACCTGGTTCCGTCCGAGGCGGAACAGTACTCCACCTACAAAACGGTGGCGGAATCCCTGGCGCCGGCGGCTGTCATCATTCGCACGCTCGACCTCGGCGGAGACAAACCGATGGCGGGCAATCCGGAATTGTTTCCGCAAGAGTCGAATCCTTTCCTCGGTTTTCGCGCGATCCGTTTCTGTCTCGAGCATCACGATCTTTTCAAAGACCAGCTCCGCGCCATCCTCCGCGCGAGTGCTCACGGCAAAGTGAAGCTGATGTACCCGATGATCAGCGGTTCCGAGGAACTGGCACGTGCCAATGTCCTCCTCGAAGAATGCCGCGTAGAGCTGCGCAGCAAGGGCATGGCCTTCGACGAAAAAATGCCGGTCGGCGTGATGATCGAGATCCCGAGCGCCGCCTACACCTCCGACATCCTGGCAAAACAGTGCGACTTTTTCAGCATCGGAACCAACGATCTGATCCAATACATGCTCGCGATTGATCGCGTAAACGATCGGATCGCGCATCTCTACGAGCCGACGCACCCGGCGATTTTGCGCACGATTAAGAAGATCGTCGATGAAGCGCATAAACAGAAAATCTCAGTCAGCGTCTGTGGCGAAATGGCGGGCGATCCGGTGTACGCGCCGCTGTTGCTGGGGCTCGGCGTCGATGAACTGAGCATGTCGCCAACCTTGTTGCCCGCAGTAAAATTTCTCGTGCGTGCGATGAAACTCGAAGACGCCCGCAAACTCACCGAACAGGCGCTGAAGATGGGCTCGCCGAAGGAAATTTACGCACTCTTTGACAACTTCTGCCGCGAGCGGGTGAAGACGGTCTGAGCGGATCGGCGATTACTTTACCCCGCTGGCCAGCAGGGTTTCGAAGCGGGGCTCGGCGGGTTCGCGGGCTACGGTGGTGACTTCGACTTGTTCGAAGCCGGCTTTTTTCAGGAAGCCGTGCAGCGCGTTTTCTTTGAAGCCCAGCCAGACGTCGGCGTAGAGCTCGCGGGCCTTTTCGAAGGTGTGGCTCTTGAGGTCGAGGATGAGAATTTGCCCGCTAGGGCGCAGAATGCGGTGAGCTTCGTCGATCGCTTTTTGTGGGTGCTGCGCGTGGTGCAGCGCCTGGCTGAGAATCGCTAGGTCAACCGAACTATCTGGCAGAGGTACGTTTTCGATGTCGCCGAGTTTGTAGGCGAGATTGGTGAGATTGTTCTTGGCGGCCAGTTCGGTGCCGACTTCGACCATGCGCGGGGAATTGTCGATGCACCAGACATGCGCGGCGCGGCGTGCGAGCAGTTGCGAGACGAGGCCTTCGCCGGCGCCGAGGTCGGCGATGGTGATGGCGGGCGTCAGGCGCAAGGCGAGGTGGCCGATGGCTTCCCACGAGCGACCGGGGCAGTAGTTGCGGCCGAGTTTGCCGGCGATGAGGTTGAAATAGGATTCCGACTGCTGGCGGCGGCGGGCGAGGATGCGTTCGAGATTAGCGCGGTCTTCCGTGGGCTCGGGCAGGTCGGCGACGGAGGCGCAGGCGGCGCTGACGAGTAGGCGTTGGTTCGGGTCGAGCAGCGCGCGCATTGAGTAAAACGCCTTTCGGCCATCGCGCCGATCGGTCACGAGGCCGGCCTGGCGGAGCAAGGCGAGCTGTGACGAGATGCGCGACTGGGCCATGCTAAGAATTTCCTGCAACTCGGCCACCGAGAGTTCTTCGTGCAGGAGCAGCGCCAGCAGGCGCACGCGCGTGGGGTCAGACAGGACTTTGAGTGTATCCCAGGAAGCTTTCACCGAACCGCACCGTGCCGGGAACCGGCGGCGGGGTCAACATGCGTTCGTGGGATTGCGTAGTTAATCCTTCTCATTCGCTCCCAACCGAAGGACGAAAGAGAAAGAAGAAAGATAACGAGGAAAGATGATGAAGGCGCTGCAGAACCTTACGCTTTTCGACGGAGCAGAATGGCTGAGGCGCCATCGTGGCCATTTACCCAGGGTTGTGACGCCGCGGTTTTCTCGATGGAAAAACGCGCGCTGTTCTTTTCCAAAAACAGGCCGACCACGTGTTCATTTTCTTCCGGTTCGAGACTGCACGTGCTGTAAACCAACCGCCCGCCCGGAGCCACCCGCATCGCCACCGCCGTAAGCAGGGCGAGTTGTTGGCGCGCGTGTTTATGAAAATCGTTTTCCTGCAGACGCCAGCGCACATCGACGCGATGGCTCATCACGCCGGTGTTGGAACACGGTACATCGATCAAGACCGCGGGAAACTCTGTCGGTAGGTTGTGCTCTTCCAAAAGTTTTCGCGCCGGCACCAACACGTCGCCCTGCACCAACGCGACGTCGACGCCGACGACGCGACCGAGATTTTGCTTCAAGCGATCGATTCGGTCACCGGGCAAATCCATCGAGACAATGCGGCCCGCCGAAGCGTCGCCGGTGCTCGTGCAGCGCATCGCGTCGGCAATGGCCACACTTTTCCCTCCAGGTGCGGCGCAGGCGTCGAAAATAATTTCACCGGGTTGCGGTGCCAGCAGTTCGACCGCGAGCCGCGTCGACGGATCTTGTAGATAGAGTGCTCCGGCCGCGAGCAACGCCTCGACCTCCGGCCAGTGGCCTTGCTTCACTTCATAGAAACCCGTCCAGGCCGTCGGCGTCAGCCAGAGAAGCTCTTCGGGCGTCGGCGTGCGATCCCGCAACCGCCAGCGGGCGTAGACAGGCGATGGATGTTGGTTCCATTCGAGCAACAGCCGCGTGGATTGCGCGCCGAACTGCGCGAGCCAGCGCTTCACGAGCCAGAGCGGATGAGAAAAATAACTGGCCAGTTGCTCCACCGTCGCGAGTTTGGGCGGCGGTGTTTCCGCGGCGAGCGCGGTGGAGAGCTTGCGAACCACAGCGTTGACCAGACGCGCCTCAGGTGGACTCGCGAGGGTTTTCGTCTGCTCGACCGCATGATGCACGACGCGCGCGACGTGATGTTCATCGCCGCCCTCGATCAGTTCAAAACCGGCAATGAGCAGCACTGCCTTCAACCGGGCCCGCGGCGGACGCTCGACCATTTTCGCCAAATGCGCGTCGATGCGGCCGAGATTGCGCACCGCGCCGAAGAGCAGGCTCTGGCACCGACCGCGGTCCTGACCGGGCATCGTGCGGGGCAAACTTTCCAGCAAAACGTCGACGCGTTCGTTATTTTCCAACCAACGCTCTAGTAATTTTACGGCGGCAGACCATGGTGTGGTTGCGACGTTTGCCTCGGGATTTATCATCGGGTCACGCTCCGCTGGGCCGCCGGATTTGCAAGAACGAAGCCGTTGCACAAGTTTTACCAAAAGGGCGCTTGCGCATCCACTGATTGACATCCCCCCCCGCACTCCGCTCAACTTGTCGGTTCAAGCCAAGAAACCCACTCTCTATGAATTCGGAAGCTGTATCTGCGCTCATCGCCAAGAACCCGACGCT
>Ga0302321_100003765_pt1 | contig 13064 bp, 9 predicted proteins | sample Fen_T0_1_FD_202505 | JGI IMG/M metagenome (GOLD analysis project Ga0302321, IMG submission 202505) | Peat permafrost microbial communities from Stordalen Mire near Abisko, Sweden - Fen_T0_1 | ecosystem: Environmental > Terrestrial > Soil > Wetlands > Permafrost | place: Sweden: Abisko...
GGACACGCCCCCCACCGGTGCGTACGCGAACACGTACATGAGCGCGGTCCACGGCAGGAAGATCAGGCCGAGGAGCGGCACGAGGAACCCGTGGTGGAAGGCCAGGGCAACCCGGTTCGTGAACAGCCAGGTCCCCAGGAAGGCCACGCGTGGTCCGAGCACGGCGAGAACAACGAGAAGGCAGCACATGCCGAGGACCCTAGTGGCCGAGGCCTCACGGGTCCGCGATGAGCTGGGAGCGGGTTGGCCCGCTCGCCCCGCCCCGCCGGGTGACCGAGAACGCCGCCGCCCGGTTGGCCTGGTCGACGGCTGCCACCCAGTCCATGCCCTGGGCCAGACCGGCGACCATCGCGCCGACGTGCACGTCGCCTGCGCCGTTGCTGTCGACGGCGGTGGCTGGATAGCCTGGAACAGCGACGGGCTCCCGGCCGGGCATGAGCACCGTCGCGCCGGAGGGTCCGTCGCGACGGATGACGACGCACGCGGTTTGATGCCGGGTGAGCACCGGCTGCAGCAGGTCGAACTCGTGGGTGTTGCACGTGATCACCTGCACCCGGTCGAGCACGGCTGACCACACGGCGTCGGTGATGTCGGCCACCAGTGGGCTCGGATCAACGACGAGCAACGGTCCGCCGTCGTCGGCACTCGCGAGTCCGCGCACGTGCTCGGCCAGCACCGGTCCGCTGGCCGGGTAGGCCAGGTCGTAGCCGCTCACGTACAGCGCGTCCCCGGGTTGGTACTCGACCTCGGCCATTCTCTGCGGGTCCATCTCGCCGTCCGCACCGGTGACGGTCACGAAGGTCCGCTCCCCGCCGTCGTCGACGAGCGTGATGCAGTAGCCGGTGTCACGCCCGGGGTCGGACCGTTGGAGCGCCTGGATCCCCTCGACGGTGAGGGCCTCCGTGACGCGGTCAGCCATGGGGCCAGTGCCGTGCGGTCCGGCGTAGACGGTGGGCAGCCCGAGTCGCGCGGCTGCCGACGCGATGTTGAAACCGCCCCCGGGACTGAACCCGACCTGGTGCGCGAGCACGTCACCGCCGCGCACCGGCAGGGCCGGGATGTCGAGGACGAGGTCGACGATGATGCTGCCCAGGACCACGAGGCGGGCCGGGCAAGGAGCCTTCACGACGTCACGTCCGGGGCATTGAGCCGCAGCGTCAAGAGGTCGATGGCAACCGACTCCAGGTGCAGGTCGTTGACGTCGCGGACGAGCGCGCACGCGGACTCGGGGAACGCCGCCAGGCCGTGCGTGGCACCCAACATCGCGCCAGTCATGGCGGCGATCGTGTCGGCGTCACCGCCCAGGGCGGCGGCCAGGCGCGTGGCCCGCCACGGATCATCTGGCGCGAGCGCGGCCACGGCGAAGGCCGCCGGCACCGACTCCTGGGTGGCCAGGCTGGTTCCTACGAGCTGGTCGATCGCGTCCAGTGCGGCGTCTTCGCCGCGGGCATCGCGGGTCGACCGCGCCAGATCGACCGCCCAGACGATGCGCCGCCCCACGTCGGGTCCGGCGACCCAGTGACCGCGACGCCCCGCCATCCGCGCGGCGGTCATGGCCCGGGGGAGCGACCCGAGGAAGCCTTCACCGGCGACGCCGAGCGACACGACCGTGGCCACGGCGACCGCGCCCGCGTGGGCGATCCCCGTGTCGTGGGTGACGCGATCGGCGGAGACAACGGCGTCGACCAGTACCTCGATCGGATCGGCCGCCACGGCGATTCCGACTGGCGCCACCCGCATGGCTGCGCCGTTCGTTGCGCCGGTGGCCCCGGTGGTTGTCGGGTCCGCGCCGTCGGCCACGGCTTGCAGGGCGCGCTTGGTCGACGGGCCGAGCAGGTCCAGCGAGCCGCGATCGGCCATGCTGCACTCCCACCCCAGCATCTCCTCGGCCTGACGGTACGGATCCACCGAACCGTTCCCCTCCACCAGCAGGCGCGCGATCACCAGGGCCTGCTCGGTGTCGTCGGTGATCGAGCCGGCCGGCATCCCTGCGCTGATCGGGTTGTCGGACGGGCCGGCGAGGAACGCCGGTCGGTCGTCCAGCGGGAGGAGCTCGGCAGCCCGCCGCCGAGGCAGCTCCTGGGTCGGCATGCCCAGTGCGTCGCCGATTGCAAGCCCGTACATGGCACCGAGTGCTCGGTCGCGGGTGAACAGGTCGATCACGTCGGCGCTACCGGCGTGCGCCTCGCGCAGCAACGGCCTCGCGGTACAGCCGACCTGCGCGGTACGACGACCGCACCAGCGGTCCGCTCATCGCGGCGACGAAGCCGACCTCGAGCGCCGCATCGCGCCAGTCGTCGAACTCGTCGGGAGTGACCCATCGCTGCACGGGGTGGTGTCGCGCGCTCGGTCGCAGGTACTGCGTGATCGTGACGAGCTCGCAGCCGGCTCCGACCAGGTCGCGCAGCGTCGACCGCACCTCGTCGTCGGTCTCGCCGAGCCCAAGAATGAGGTTCGACTTGGTCACCAGGCCGGCGTTGCGCGCGGCGTCGAGGACCTCCAGAGATCGTTCGTAGCGGAATCCCGGACGGATCCGTCGGAACACCCGGGGAACGGTCTCGACGTTGTGCGCGAACACCTCGGGGGCCGCGTCGAACACGTGACCGAGCAGTTCCGGACGGGCCGAGAAGTCAGGGGCGAGCAGCTCGACGCCGGTCCCCGGATTCACCTCGTGGATCTGACGGACGGTCTCGGCGTAGAGCCAGGCGCCTTCGTCCTCGAGGTCATCCCGCGCGACGCCGGTGATGGTGGCGTAGCGAAGGCCCATGGACTGCACACTCTGCGCCACGCGTCGCGGCTCGTCGCGGTCGAGCGGGGCGGGCCGTCCGGTGTCGATCTGGCAGAAGTCGCAGCGTCGGGTGCACTGGTCGCCGCCGATCAGGAAGGTCGCCTCGCGGTCTTCCCAGCACTCGTAGATGTTGGGGCAGCCGGCTTCTTCGCAGACGGTGTGCAGACCTTCGTCGCGCACGAGCCCCTTGATCTGCGTGTACTCCGGACCGGTGCGCAGCCGGGTCTTGATCCAGTCGGGCTTGCGTTCGATCGGCGTCTGCGCGTTGCGAACTTCCAGACGCAGCAGTCGGCGTCCTTCGGGGCTCACGCTCACGTGGTCAGCCTACGTCGCCGGGACTGGCACGAGGTCGGTGAGCCGTGCGGTCACCGGCGGGACGATGTCGTGAACAGCGACCCGGCGGCCGAGCTCCCGGCTCAGCGTCGTGACCCCGGCGTCGGCGATGCCGCAGGGGACGATCGCACCGAACGCGTCGAGTGCGCAGTCACAGTTCAGGGCGAACCCGTGCATGGTCACGCCTCTCGCCACCCGGATTCCGATCGCCGCCACCTTGCGCTCGGGCCCGTGGTGGTCGGCCGGCACCCAGACGCCGCTGCGACCGTCGACCCGGATCGTGGCCAGGCCGAGCTCGGCGCAGACGTCCATCAGCAACTGTTCGACGCGGCGCACGTGGGCCACGACGTCGACCGGGTCGGCGAGGCGCAGGATCGGGTAGCCGACCAGTTGGCCGGGCCCGTGCCAGGTGATCTTCCCGCCGCGGTCCACGTCGACCACGGGTGTGCCGTCGACCGGTCGGTCCCACGAGCTCGTCCGCTTGCCTGCGGTGTAGACGGCCTCGTGCTCGAGGAGCAGGACGGTGTCGGGTCGCGTTCCGGCCACGACGTCGTCGTGGATGGCACGTTGGAGCTTCCAGCCCTCGAGATAGGGCACGAGGTTCGGGGCGAACCCCGCGTCGATCACGTCCACCGGCACCTGCTCAGGGTACGCCGCCTCGACGGGCGGTGATCACCGCGATCTCCTAGGGTGGCCGTGAGGAGCTGGCTTCGACGGGGCCGGTCAGGAGTCCGTCTCGTGCACGGGCTGGTGCTGCGAAGGAGTCTTGCGGTGAGTGCGCCCGAGTCGACCGGATCAACTGGGGCGCAAGGCCCACGGACGCAGTCGTCGGAGGCGCAGCGCACGCGTCGGGCCCGACGAGCCGTATGGGTCGGCGTCGTGGTGCTGCTCGGGTGGTTCCTGATCGGCTCGGCCGTCGGCCCGATGGCCGGGAAGCTGTCGAGCGCGCAGAAGAACGACGCAGCCACGTTCCTACCGGCCAATGCCGAAGCCACCCAGGTGATCGACCTGCAGCAGAAGATCGCCGGGACGTCGTCGCTCCCGATCCTGGTGACTTTCGACGCGGGCGGGCAGCCGCTCACGGCGGAGCAGCAGGGAGCCATCGCGTCGTTCGCGCAGGCGGTGCCCTCGCTCCCGATCGAGACCGGCGACAGCAGCGAGCAGACGGTGGGCGACTACCTCGTCGGTGATCCCGCCGTGATTCCCTCGGTCGGCAGTGACGGCCAGCCGAACGGCAAGGCCGCGCTGGTGTCGGTCAACCTGGACTCCGACAAGGCAGCGGTGGCCCTGGCCGACGGGAAGTCGCCCGTCCTGCGGGTCACGCAGGCCCTGCGGGAGGCCAGCGGTACCGTCGCCGAGCAGGCCTCCATGACCACCCACACTGCGGGGCCAGGTGGGGTGCTCGCGGACCTGATCGAGGTCTTCGGCGACATCGACACCAAGCTGCTCGGCGTCACGGCACTCGTCGTCACCATCATCTTGATCCTCGTCTACCGCAGCCCGTTCCTGTGGTTGCTTCCGCTGACGTCAGCCGGGATGGCGCTGAGCCTGGCCAGTGGAATCGTGTACGTGCTGGCGAAGAACGACGTGGTGTCGCTGAACGGGCAGAGCCAGGGAATCCTCACGGTCCTGGTCTTCGGCGCAGGCACCGACTACGCACTGCTCCTGGTGAGCCGATATCGCGAGGAGCTGCACGCGTACGAAGTCCCTTGGGACGCGTTGCGAGCGGCGTGGCGGGGAACGGTCGAGCCGATCGTGGCATCCGGCGCCACCGCCTCACTGGGTCTGTTGATGCTGTTGTTCAGCGAGCTGAACTCGAACAAGTCCACCGGCCCGATTGCCGCCATCGGCATCGCGTCGGCGCTGGTCGTGATGCTCACGTTCCTGCCGGCGCTGCTTCTGGTGCCCTCGGTCATGCTGCTCCTGGTGACCGCGGGGGTCGCCTTTGCGCTCGGCGCAGTGGTGGGCGGTCCCGCCGTCGGTGGCGCGTTCGCCCTGGTCGCCGTCTTCGTCTTCGCCGCTGCCGTGGTCGTCCGCCGACGTGCGCCGCATCTGCGCTGGGCGTCCTGGGCCCGTGTCCCCGCGGCCCGTTGGGCGTTCTGGCCCCGGGTTCCGCACCCCGACCACGAGGACACCAAGCTCACCGGTTGGTGGGCGCGAGTCGCCGGCGCCGTCGGGCGTCGGCCGCGCGCCACGTGGCTGGCGACCGGCGGGGTGCTGATCCTGCTGGCCCTGTTCGCGAGCACGCTGAACGCCAGCGGGCTGTCGAGCACCGACCAGTTCGCCAACGCCAAGTCGGTGGACTCGGTCCAGGGGCAGCAGACGATCGCCGACTACTTCGCCGCAGGCGCTGGTAGTGAGACGGTCATCATCGGGCCGGCCGACAAGTTCCAGCAGATGTACGACCTCGTGTCGTCGACGCCCGGCGTGGCGGCCGTCGTCCCGGTGACTGACCGCCCCGAGCAGCCGACCGTCGGTGGGCCGGCTCCGGAGCCCAAGGTGGTCGACGGACTGGTCGAGCTCCGCGCGACCCTGGGCGTGCCGGCCGATTCGACGAAGGCCGAGGACATCGTGGTGTCGTTGCGTTCACAGCTGGATGCGGTGTCGCCCGACGCCTTGGTCGGCGGCACGACCGCGATCAACTTCGACACCAAGCAAGCCAGCGTCCGTGACGACAAGGTGGTCATCCCGCTGGTTCTGTTGGTCATCTTCGTCGTCCTGATGCTCTTGCTGCGGGCCGTCGTCGCGCCGGTCCTGTTGATCGCGACGGTGATCCTGTCGTTCTTCGCCACGCTGGGGATCTCGTCGCTGTTCTTCCACCACGTGTTCGACTTCGCCGGCGTCGACCCGTCGTTCCCGCTGTTCACGTTCGTGTTCCTGGTGGCGCTGGGGATCGACTACAACATCTTCTTGATGACGAGGGTGCGCGAGGAGTCCGAGCAGCTGGGGACGCGGCCCGGGATCCTGCTCGGGCTGACCGTCACCGGCGGGGTGATCACCAGCGCTGGTGTCGTCCTGGCCGCGACCTTCCTCGTGCTCGGCGTCCTGCCGCTCGTGGTGCTGCGCGAGATCGGTTTCGCGGTAGCGGTCGGCGTCCTGCTCGACACCCTCGTCGTCCGATCCCTGCTGGTGCCGGCGGCGTCGTACGACATCGGCCGCATGATCTGGTGGCCGGGAAGACTGCGCCGGCATCCGGACGCGCCCCCGGAGGTTCAGCGGGAGCATTCGGTGCCGTACGTCCCCGAACGTTACTGAAGCGTCGAAGCGTTGCTTCAACAAGTACCGAAGCGTCGAAGCGTTGCTTCAACAAGTACTGAAGAAACGGCGGGTTCATCAACCGCTGGTGGGTGGCGCGGCTGGCTTCATCCGGACGGCCTCGACGCCGGCCGAACGGTCAAAGCCGCCCCGGTTCCAGCCTGGTCTCGACGACGCGGCCGCCGCTGAGCTCGACGCGGTAGGCGGCGCCGCTGCCGTCGGGGCGTTCGGTCAGGACGGCCACCGGCTCGGTGTCCTCGTACAGGATCCCGACGCCGTCATCAGTCGCGTACGAGGTGGGCAGCACGCCGTCGGCAACCAACCGGTGCAGGAGCGGTCGACGTTGTGCCTCGACGTCGTAGTGCACGCCGTTCCCGTACGGCAGCAGGCCGAGCGCATCGGTGACCGGGGCCAGCGTCGGCCCGAACGAGTCGGTGGGTCCGCCGACGTGCCAGCAGATCGACCCCGCACTCACCCCGCTCAGGACCACACCGGCTTCCCAGGCCTCCCGGAACAGATCGTCGAGGCCGTGGACCCGCCAGACCGCGAGCAGGTTGGCCACCGAGCCACCACCGACCCAGACGACGTCCGAGCCGAGCAGCAGCTCGCGGGGGTCGGCGTTGGGCTGGGCGAACAACGCGAGGTGGGCGACGTCGCAGGACCAGCCGCGCATCGCGTCGTACATCTGCGCGAGGTATCCGGGCGCGTCGCCGCTCGCCGTCAGGACGAAAGTGATCCTCGGCCGGTCCTGACCGGTGAGCCGAAGCGCGTCGGCAACCAGCCCGGGCCGCACGACGCCCCACCGTTCGGTGGGCACGAACCCGCCGCTGGTGGCCAGGATGCGTCGACCCGCCATCGGACGAGCATCTCAGGCGGCTGACGGAGTTCGTCGCACCGCCCATCGGAAGGCGGCCTCGAATGTGGGGTCGGCGAACTCGTAGCCGTCGTCGAGGAGTCGGGTGGGAACGATCCGACCGCTGCCCAGCACCTCCTGCGACATCTCGCCGAGCACGGTCTTGATCACGAACTCGGGCACGTGCGCGAAGGTCGGCCGACCGAGGACCTGACCCATGATGCGCGTGATCTCGGCGTTGCTCACCGGGTCGGGTGAGCTGACGTTGTACGCGCCGCTCATCGAGGCTCGGTCGATCATCCGGCGCAGCACCGTGACCTCGTCGCGCAGGGAGACGAACGACCAGTACTGGTCCCCGCTGCCGAGTCGCCCGCCCAGACCGACGCGGAACAGCGGCAGCAGCCGCCCCCAGGCACCCCCTTTGCCGGCGACGACCAGACCGGTCCGCGGGTGGACGACCCGGATCCCGGCGTCGGCGGCGGGCGACGCGGCTGCCTCCCACGCCTGGACCACTTCAGCCAGGAATCCCCGACCAGCCGGTGCCGACTCGTCGACGATGCGGTCGCCGGTGTCGCCGTAATAGCCGATCGCCGAGGCCGAGACGAAGACTGCTGGTCGTGGATCGAGGGCCGCCGCCGCGCGCGCGATCGTCGTGGTTCCGAGGACCCGGCTGTCGCGGATCTCCTGCTTGTACGCGGCCGTCCACCGGTGGTCACCGACCCCGGCTCCGGCCAGGTGCACGATCGCCTCCGTACCGGCCAGCTGGGCGAGGTCGACGCCGTCGCTGTCGTTGGCGGTCGGGTCCCACTGAACCTCGTCGACGGCCTGCGGGTGGCGACGAACGAGCCGAACCACCTCGTACCCGTCGAGCCGGAGCGAACCGACCAGCGCCGAACCGATGAGACCGGACGAACCGGTGATGGCGACCTTCATGCACCCATGGTCGGCCTCACGGCCGTGTTCGGCCAGTCGACGACGCGCTCACAAGCCGAGCTCGGCTTCGAACACCGCTTCTTCGAGCCGCAGCTTGAGCGCGCCGAGGAACCGCGCGGCGTCGGCGCCGTCGACCAGTCGGTGGTCGTAGGTCAGGGCCAGGTACACCATCGACCGGATCGCGATGCTGTCGGCGCCGGACTCGTCGGTGACCACGACGGCGCGTTTGACGACCGCCCCGGTACCGAGAATCCCCACCTGTGGCTGGTTGATGATCGGGGTGTCGAAGAGGGCGCCGCGACTGCCGGTGTTCGTCAACGTGAACGTGCCACCGGCCAGCTCGTCGGGGGTGATCCTGCTGCTGCGCGTGCGCTCGGCGAGGTCGGCGATCCGGCGAGCGAGTCCGGCCACCGACAGGTCACCAGCGCCGTGCACCACAGGAACCAGGAGTCCGCGGTCGGTGTCGACCGCGACTCCCAGGTTCTCCATGTCGTGGTAGCTCACGGTGCCGGCCGCGGAGTCGATGCTCGCGTTGAGCATCGGGAACGACTTCAGGGCTTCGACCGCGGCCTTGGCGAAGAACGGCAGGAACGACAGCTTCACGCCCTCGCGGGCCTCGAAGTCGCCCTTCGTACGGGCCCGCAAGGCTGCGATCCGGGTGACGTCGACCTCGGCCACAGTCGTGAGCTGGGCCGACACGTGGAGCGACTCGACCATGCGCTCGGCGATGACCTTGCGCAGGCGCGTCATCTTCTCGGTGCGACCGCGCAGTGGTGACGCGCTCGTGCTCGCGGCCGGAGCGCGGGTGGGCCCGGGCGGTTTCGGGCCATCGACCCGCGCCTGGGCTGCGGCCTGCGCGATCGCCTTGGCCGCGTCGAGCACGTCCTGCTTGCGGATGCGGCCCCCCACGCCGCTGCCCTGGACCGCAGCCAGGTCGACGCCGTACTCGGCGGCCAGCTTGCGGACCAGTGGCGTCACGTACCCGGCCTCGACGGCACCCGGCACGGGTGGCGGCTCGGTGACGACCGCGGCGGCTGGGGCGTCTGCGGGCGCGGGCGACGGAGCCGGCGCGGGTGAAGCGGCGGGCGCGGGCGACGGAGCCGGCGCGGGTGAAGCGGCGGGTGCGGATGCGGGCGTCGGTGAGGGAGCGGGCGCAGGCGCCGGCGCAGGGGCACCCTGGGGCGCGATCACGCCGAGCGTCCCGCCGACGTCGACCACGCCGTCCTCGGCCACGGTGATCTCGGCCAGGACCCCGGCGACCGGGGCGGGGATCTCGGTGTCGACCTTGTCGGTGGACACCTCGAGCAGTGGCTCGTCGAGCGCGACGGGGTCGCCCACCTGCTTCAGCCAGCGGGTGACCGTGCCCTCGGTGACGCTCTCGCCGAGGGCGGGAAGGACGACCGGCGTTCCGGCGACCGGCGTTCCGGCGACCGGGGGAGCCTCGACCGGCGGCGGTGTCGGCGTCACGACCGGCTCGGGAACCGCGGCGGGTTCGGGATCGGCCACCGGCTCGGGAACGGCGGCGGGTTCTGGCTGGGCCGCGGGCGCTGGAGTGTGGCGCAGCGGAGCCTCGCCGCTCTCACCGATCACGGCGAGCTCCGAGCCGACCGCGACCACGTCGTCCTCCTGGGCCAGGATCCGCAGGAGCACGCCCGATGCCGGAGCCGGGATCTCGGTGTCGACCTTGTCGGTGGACACCTCCAGCAGCGGCTCGTCGAGCCGCACCTCGTCGCCTTCCTTCTTCAGCCAACGGGTCACGGTTCCTTCGACCACGCTCTCGCCGAGCTGGGGCATCGTCACGGAGACCGACATGTGCGGATCCGACTCCTTCGACTGCTACGGAACGTCAGGCGTGGGCGTGCAACGGTTTCCCGGCCAAGGCCATGTGGGCCTCGCCCATGGCCTCGGACTGGGTGGGATGGGCGTGGACCAGCGTGGCCACGTCGTCGGCGTACGCCTCCCAGTTGTAGATCAGCTGCCCCTCGGCCAAGAGCTCGCCGACCCGGCTCCCGATCAGGTGAGCGCCGACCACGGGACCGGCCGTCCCGTCGGGCTGCTTCACCGCCACGAGCTTGACCAGGCCGGCGGTCTTGAGGATCTGGCTCTTGCCGTTGCCGGCGAGGTCGTAGGTGACGGTGGTGATGGCGTCGGCTCCGTAGCGTTTCGCTGCCTGCTCCTGGGTCAGCCCCACCGAGGCCACCTCGGGCTCGGAGTAGGTGATCCGCGGGACCCCGTCGTAGTCGATCGGACGCGGGCCGAGCCCGGCGATCTGCTCAGCGACCAGGATGCCCTCGGCGAAGCCCACGTGGGCCAGCTGGAGAGTGGGAACCAGGTCGCCCACGGCGTAGACCTGCCGGACGTTGGTTCGCATGTACCCGTCGACGAGCACGTAGCCGCGGTCCATGGCCACGCCCGCCTCGGCGTAACCGAGCCCCTCGGACACCGGGGCCCGACCCACGGCGACGAGCAGGAGGTCGGCGTCGAGGGTCTTCCCGCTCTCCAGCGTCACCTGGACGCCGGTCGCCGTCGCCTCGGCCTTCGCCACCATCGCCCCGACCTCGAAGGCGATCGTTCGCTTGCGGAACGCCCGCTCGATCCCCTTGGACAGGTCGACGTCCTCGTTGGGGAGCAGGTGCGGGAGCGCCTCGACGACGGTGACGTCGGCGCCGAACGAGCGCCACACCGAGGCGAACTCCACGCCGATCACACCGCCACCCAGGATGATCACCGAACGCGGCACGTAGTCGAGGTCGAGCGCGTGGTCGCTGGTGATGATCCGGGCGCCGTCGACCTCGATGTTGGGCAGCGACTTGGGGGTCGAACCGCTGGCGAGCACCACGTTCCGTCCCACGTACACGTCGTCGCCGACCTGCACCCGATCCGGGCCCACCAGACGCCCCTCGCCGGCCACGAAGGTGACCCCCCGGCCGTTCACCAGGCCGGTCAGCCCCTTGTACAGGCGGGTGACCACGCCGTCCTTGTAGGAGTTGACGGCGGTCATGTCGATCCCGTCGAAGCTGGCGCGGACGCCGAACTGGGCGCTCTCCTTGGCCGAGTCGGCGATCTCGGCGGAGTGCAGCAGAGCCTTGGTGGGGATGCATCCGCGGTGCAGGCAGGTACCGCCGAGCTTGTCGCGCTCGATCAGGGCCACGGTCAGGCCGAGCTGCGCCGCACGGAGCGCGGTGGCGTACCCACCGCTCCCCCCGCCCAGGACCACGACGTCGTAGACCTCGTCGGCGCCAGCAGTGGTTCGGGGCTGGGCGGACTCCGTCACGGGGGCTCCTTCGCGCGGTCGGATCGTCGCCGGTCATCCTTCCACCCCACGCAACGACGCAGGAACCGGGATCGATGCCGGCCTCGCGGTGGTGGGTCCCCTCAGACAGGACGACGGGGCCGCGTGGGGGAACGCGGCCCCGTCGTCAGGGTCTGGGCGCTGGTCCCGTCTCCGCACCGGTGGGGGAGCGGTGTCGGATCCGGAGAGCCGGGAGGTGGGATCGGGTGCCGGCAAACCGGTGGGCCTGTGCCCCGGTGAGGTAGGGGGGCTAACTCACCGTTGGTGACCCTCGCCAGGCCCACCTTCGGCGGGCCTGGTCGGGCGCCCGGTTCCCGGGTCCACGGCTGGGGGGCTGGGGGTACCCATGGCCGTGACTCACTCGGGCCGGTGCGATCGAGGGGTCGCGGTCGCCGGGATGCCGCCTCAGGTCGGAGCCGCCCACGTGGACAGCACCGAGCACCGGCGTGAACCGGTCCTTGCTCGTGCGTCCCCGCATCGGTCCTCCCCTTGGTGGTCACCCCACCGACACACCATGAGAGTAAGCAGACGACCACGCTCTGTGTTGGGTTATCACCCGGTAGGCCTAGGCAATCAAGGCGAAATTGGGCTGAACGAGCTAGTTCAGGGCCAACGAACCCCGGCTGAGCGCGTCGGCGACCTCGACGAACGTCCGCACGGCTGCGCCGGTGCCGCCCCGTGGGGTGTACCCGTAGGCCGCCCCGTCGTTGAAGGCCGGGCCGGCGATGTCGAGGTGGACCCAGGGCGTGTCGTCGGACACGAACTCCTGCAGGAACAGGCCGGCGGAGAGCATGCCGCCGTACCGGTCGCCGGCGGTGGCGAGGTTGGCCAGGTCGGCGACCGTGGAGTCGAGGGCGCTCTTGAGGTCGTCGGGCAGGGGCATCGGCCACATGGCCTCGCCAGCCCGGCCGGCCGCTTCGGTCACCGCGGTGCGGATGACGGCGCCGTTGCCCATGACGCCGGCGGTGCGTGAGCCGAGCGCGACCATCTGCGCGCCGGTGAGGGTGGCGGCGTCGACGATGACGTCGGGCTCCTCCTCGCCGGCGCGGACGAGCGCATCGGCCAGCACCAGCCGGCCCTCGGCGTCGGTGTTGATGACCTCGACCGTCTTGCCGCCGCGGATCGTGATGACGTCGCTGGGTCGCTGGGCTGTGCCCGACGGCATGTTCTCGGCCAGGGCCAGCCAGCCGGTGACGTTCACCGACGGCTTCAGCCGGGCGATCGCCGTGACCGCGGCCAGGACGGCGGCGGCCCCACCCATGTCGGCCTTCATCCACTCCATGCCGGCGCTGGGCTTCAGGGATAGGCCGCCGGAGTCGAACGTGATGCCCTTGCCGACGAGTGCCAGGTGGCGGGTCGCCTTCGGGTGCCGGTAGCCGAGCCGGACCAGCCGCGGCGGGTGCGTGGATCCCTGACCCACGCCGAGCAGCCCGCCGTAGCCGCCCCGCCTCAGGGCGCGCTCGTCGAGGACCTCGACGGAGACGCCGACCCGGCCGGCCTCGCGGGTCGCCACCTCGGCGAAGACCGCGGGCGTCAGGTCGCGTGCGGGGCGGTTCACGAGGTCCCGCGCGAGGTTGACCCCGCGGGCCACGTGGCGCAGCCGGGAGACG
>Ga0302321_100003766_pt1 | contig 13064 bp, 21 predicted proteins | sample Fen_T0_1_FD_202505 | JGI IMG/M metagenome (GOLD analysis project Ga0302321, IMG submission 202505) | Peat permafrost microbial communities from Stordalen Mire near Abisko, Sweden - Fen_T0_1 | ecosystem: Environmental > Terrestrial > Soil > Wetlands > Permafrost | place: Sweden: Abisko...
GTCAATCGGCGCAGTCGAATCGGAATGGTGCAATTTTGAAAGTTGCTCAAGCACCAGCACGCGCCGCTCTAGTCTCCGGATGCGCTCGCGTTGATCGAATAGCTCCTCATACAACTTCTCGGCCCACCGCGGCGGAGTGTCGCTAGCAATGTAATCTTCGATGCGTTGCAACGCGGACAGCATGCCCTTTTGCTTCATCACGAGCCAAGCAACAGGGTCGGATGTGGTTCCGGTTGCGGTGATTTCTTCGTCGGTCATGGCGCCCAGTCAATCTCGCCGATGTGCAATTGGTTGTAGTCTTCGGGCGCCTGCAGCCCGGCGAGCAGAAACAATCCGATGTTGGCTTTGTTCCGTGGAATTACACCTGGGTTGTTTGTTGCGTTGATCCAGCATGTGCCGGCACAGCCTGTGTACTTGCCCGTTGGCTTTCCGTCTGCACCTACGATCTGCTCGCCCCAGTTCTGCTGCGCGGCTTGCACCGCCCAATTCTTGAATATCCCGGGGAAGCCCGCCCCGACCGCCCAGGCCATGAGGGACGCGGCCAGCTGCGCAGCAGCGGGCCAGCTTGCGGCATTCGCGAAACACGAATACTTGCCGCACATGAAAGTCCAATTGGCTGCTAGCTTTTCACGCACGAGCGAGTCGATCGCATCGTCCGTCAAGTGCAACTTGCAAAAGGCTTTCGCGCGTAAGTAACCCTGGTGTGCAAGCTCTGTGTGCTGTTTGATCGTCTGCCACTCGGCTGCAATCTCTCCCATGCTCGCGCGCGTACCGTCTTCGTGCACGAAGGGAAGCTTTAGGGCTTCCGACACAGGGTCGATCAAGTTGCCAACAGCGACAGTCACCAAAGGCGGCACGTGCGTGTCGAGATACATCCAAGGGACTTCGCCCTCGTATCCTTTGGAGATCTCCCGGAAGTTTTCAACAACTACGGAGCGCAGCGGAATCACGAAACCACCGGCTTTGCCGTCACCTTTGCAGGCACGGTGCCCGCTGTTGCCAAGCCCTTGACGCTCACGCCCGGTAGCGCCGCAAGCACGTTAGCCACAACATGCATCCAGCGCCAGCCGGTCTCGGCTGCAATGGCCTGCGCCACTGCTGTGGCATAAGTGATTGCCAAGATCTGGTTGTACGGATCGCTTAACCAAGCGAGAAATTTTTGCGTGTTCATGACGGCTCCGCGGAAACAACAGACACATTAAGAAACCATTGGCCCAGCAAGTAAGCGCTAGCCACACAAGGTGTGCACGAACCAATGAAGAAAGATAATCGACCATTTGTCATGAGGCGTTGACAACGATCTTAGTTTGCCTACCGTTCGCAACGACATGGTGGATCATTTGGCGGGTACTCCTGTAGGTGCTGCGGGTGGCGCGACGGGCGTAGCGGGGGCTTGTGCGGGCGTGGGAGCCGTCGTCGGGCACATTTCCTTGTACGTGCTCGCGGCGTCGGTCTCATACCACGTCGCCCCGCCCGCAACGCCGCCAGCCGCAACGCCGCCGACGCTAACCTTGAGTGCGGTATCAGGATGATCCTTCGCGAGAATGGCAGCCATCGCGCTGGACGCAACGCTAAGCCCGATCGCCGTCGCGGCAACCGTACCAGCGGTGCGCCGACGCCCGTCTAGCTTTTGGCACGCGGGACTGTGTGCGAGGATAAGGTCACCCGGGAGGGTTTCGAAGGACGACGCGCATCCTAACATCGTTACGAGCGACGCGACGAAAGCTATAAGGACTAAGTGTTTTGGGATCATGTTACACCATAGAATGCGACGAGCGCCGAAGTTACGCGCGATCGAACACTAGCCACCAGTATGCGATCGAAAATGAAGCAAGCGCTAAAGCGCCCCGCCAGATACGCGGGCGGATTCGGCGAGAATCGGTTGTACAGCAAGGTGGGGTCAGCATTCATAACGAAAGTATTCGCGGCCGTAGTGAAAAGCTGCGTGCCATTGCGGCGGCATGACCAGTGCCCTGCGCCCGATGCTGGGTTGTACACAACCGTCTTAGCAGCTGCGCTACCTAGCGGCCCAACAGTCTTGCGTGTCGTCGTACCAAACAGATCGTAAACGTCCCCCGTGTAAAGAGGTGTAAAGGAGTACTCCACTTCCGCGCCGAAAGTGTAGACACCGGCGGTGGCACCGCCGCCGGAGTTGCGGTAGTCAAACACGAAAAAAGCTTCAGCAGACGTCAAAGCGCCGAACGTTCCGGTGGGGAAGTCCAACCCGGTTGCGGCGCTAGCGCCGCATGAAAGGTAAGGCAGCCCGGTTGCTGGGACTACGTACGTCGGTCGATTCGCATCCACAGATTGCGTAGCGGATAGCGTGCCCACGCGCGAACGCCAGGATGAAACTTTTGATCCGGCGAGGGTGATACCGAAAGTGCTATCTAGTGCGCACACGCAACCCGGCAGCTCCGCGATGAAATCAAGTGGCGATCGCCCGTGGCTGATCGCAAGGAATAATCCGGGGCCTTTCATAGCCGCACCCCGCAAAGCATTTGAATCGCTCGCGACAAATCGTACATTCGATCATCGTTGATCGGCTGCCGCAAGTAAATCACATGCGCGATTCGCGAGGCCGAAGTGTTGCTGGGGGCCGCCGCGTTGCCGCCAATAGAGCTTACGATCGCATTGTCCCCGCCATATGCATACGATTTCGACTCGACCCCATTTGTGCGAAGAATAACGCTAGCACTCGTTGGTCGGATAAGTGCAACCGCCGCGCCTGCATTGGGCGCCAAAACACGATTGGATTTCATCGAGCCACCGACGCCGTCGTTAGTGCCCCACATACCAGCGGTGCTCGCGTACCTAATGATCGATGTGCCGCTCGCGCCGGTCCCCACAGCGGCCACGATCTCATCGTGCGCCGGAGTTGACGTCGGTTTGAACACGAGGATCATTGTCATGGGTTCAATCGCGAACCCCCCCGAGGCAGCCTGGAAATAGGCTGTGGTTCCGTTGAACTCAATCACTGGATGATCATTCAGCGCCGGCTCATTTACTATCAGCTGTGGTGTTCCGGCAACCCCGACGTTCAGCCCCGATATGCGGTCTAGCCACGGCCCCGTACAAACGCCGGTTCCGCTCACGACCGGCGGCCTACGGGCGTCCCACCAGTACCCTCCGGCCGCCAACGCCGTGATAACCGCGTCGGGATCGAAATTCGGGACCGTGCAGATAGCGCGCCCAGCGTCTCCAACTGTTGCGTCGATTGGTGTGCCGTATAGCTGATTAGCCGATAACTGCCCTGCGGAATTCCAGCGGCGGGCGTCGGTGCCATCATAGTGCACGGTAGCGATTTTGCCCGTCATTCGGTCGCCGCCAAAACGCACAGTCGAATGTTGACCCGCGCCATTGCTCGCGTGCTGATACGAATACTGCGATGACGTCTGCAAAAAGCGGTTTGTTCCGTCGAATTCGACGGTCTTGTGATCGTCCCCCCAGTCTAGCACCCCGGTTTCGAATGCCGCTGGGTTCTGCCCGGGATCGCAAATGTTTCCTGAGATCACCTGCGTATAGGCGTGAGTAGTTGACGGGTTTACCCCGCCAAGCGACAGGAAAATCTTATTGGTGCCGTTGTGCGTAATGCCCTGTTTACGCCCGCCCGCAATGTTCCCACGCGTAGTGGCGTTACCCGTCCCCACCTCGATCGCATGCACTCCGGACCCTCCGCCGGTGTCCGTTTCCGAGAATACGTTACCCTCTACGACTACACCGTTGCTCGCCGTGCCGTCCGCTTGGATATCTTCGATCTGGACGGTTATACCTCGGGCATACTGCGCCCCAGCATTCCAGCCTAATTCTGTGAAAATGTTGCGCGCCACCGAGCAACCGCGAAGCGAGGCCGTAGGGCCATTGTCCTCGCCTACATAGATCCCAGTAAACGAAACGCGGTAAAGCTTGTTATCATGCACTGCCACGTTATACCCAGTGGCCTGCAACCAAGCCGCCACCATTTCGACCTCATTGTTGCTAACGTCGCATTGCATGAGCTCGCAATTTGGATTGAGCATGTACAGCGATGTGGTCAGCCCAGCCCACGCTGCAGGGCGTGAGAAGCGGCAACCTTGCACGCGCAATCTGTTGACAAGGTAATAAGGATTTGCCGTAATGTGCGCACCAAAGCTAATGCAGCCATTGATCCCGGCGTCGATCAGCGCTGTGTCGTCAACATTATCGATCGCGAGTACGCGTGCTGCGTGGCTGTCCAAAGATCCGCTGTTACCCATAAGGGGGAGACCTGTGTATGCCGCGAAAAAATCGGCCGCTGCATTGTCCGCGCTTGATGGCCCCCACACGTCTCGCAGTGTGATGTCGCGAAGTTCAAATCCTTCCACAATCCCGGCGCGCCCCACTCCGGAACCGCCGACCATAATCATGCCGTGAGTCCCTCGAGCAGTGCGCACTGCGGACGCGTCACGAGCCGTCCAAGATTCTGTCCAATTGAGGATCGTTCGATCTCGGCCGGCGCCTATGAGCACAATTCGGCTTTTGCCATCGACGTAAAGGCAGTTCGGTATATTCCACGTGCCCGGGGGGATATAGATGTTAGCCCCTGTGCTTGGTGCTGCGTCAAGCGCGGCCTGGATGCCTACTTGCCCGGATCCAGGAGCGACTTGGATGTCATAGACTGGCATCGGGCGCGCCTCAACACCATCCCCAGATGCCTTGCGCTGAATCACATAATTAGGTGCCCCCGTCCAAGTAAGAACATCCTGATTAAACGGCACGTATTCAACGTTAAACCCAGTGCCGTCAACACGTGCCAGGTGCCCCACGTACTCAGAGCCGCCCGGCGCGTTCATGCCCCCGCTGTACGCCCGAGCAAGCGATGCAAACAGGTTTGGATCCAGCCCGCTTCCGGCCATCAGTAATCCACGGAAATGTCAGTGGAGTTAGCGCTGGATATCTTTACGAACTGCCTGACAATCACGCCCCCAAGTGCAAGGCACTGCGCCTGCGACACCACGCACGTGGTGCTGCCATCCGGAAGCGTCAACGTCACGCCCGCAGCGCCAATGCTGCCAATGACAGCGCGCCTCGCAGGGCGGTCAATACCAGCCAACGTGTGCACGGTCGCAACACCAGCGGCAAGGCTGGCGTCCAGCAGCATTGCATAAAAAGCCGGGACAGAATCGGAGTCGTTTGGTTTCGTGGCCATGCGCTACACGTAGTAGCATGCAGGGCCTCCAAGTGCAACGTATGGTCACTTTTGTCCGCGCGCCCAGGCGGCCCAGATGCGCTCGGGGTGCCCGCAATTGCCCGAACCGAGCCGGTGTGGGAAGTGATAGGCACCGCATTCGCAGGTGCGGTACTTTGCGCTTGCGCGCCGCCTTGCCTTGCACAGCGGCCGCGCTGGGTGGCAGTTGGCCTTGTGCGTTGTGCCGTGACAGCGTCTTACAGCCGCACGGCCCATACGTTCTCGCCTCCGATCGTGCGGTACCAGTGTCCAGGCTCGTCCGATGCCGCGATGCGCAGGCCGGCTTGCTTGAGTTCGTTGATCAGGTTGGTTGCGTAGTTGCTCATGCAGTCATGAACGGCGCCGCCGTGGAAAGGTTAAGGGGAATTCGACACGCTGCACCCACCGCAAACCAGACACGAGCCGATCAGCAACTGCAATCGGCTGCTTGCGTGAACGGCACCAAGCGCGCAAGCGTTGACTGCCGTACATCACACGCAACTGCAGCGTCGATACATCGCGGTGCACAAATGGCGCGTTGTCGTAGGCGCGTTGGTACTCTTGCTCTGAGTCGAAGCCTTGAAGCGTTGCCATTAGAGTGCTCCCTATTCTGCGGGTACGTGTAGTGTAATCTGCTTATTCCCACGCAAGAAATACGCTAGGTTCTCATCCGACCAATCCAGCGTCCAGCCGTGCGCGATCAAGTACGTGCTGATTTGTGTGTATGCTTTGGCTGCTCAACCTTGGTATTCGTCTTGCGCGGCATTGCTTCTGCAAGTACTATACGACCGTGCGAACCAAAAGTGAAGGGTAAATCGTCACGGCTCTTCACTTCGGCCCATTGGCGGAAAGCACCAACCGTCGTCCACGGGGACTGCACACCGTTGGAGCGCGGCAACCCGCTGCGTGGCGTAGGGGATCTCACTGGTGGGGTACCACATCCACCCGTCGCCCAGGTCAAGCCCCAGCCTGTGCACACGCCCATCTCCGTGTGCGTACTCAAGCAGGGCGAGGCATTGGTGCTCAATGGCGTTGGCGCTCCTGTTGACCCTGCGGGCAGCGCGCTTGGCTGCGGCCTGCTCTTGTCGGCGTAATTCCTTCTCGTGCCAGTCAACCATATCAACCGGCTTAGGGTGGATGAAACACTTGGCCTCCCGTGCGTCGTGATCGTCCTGCGCCTTGAGCCATTTAGGCCGGCGCGGCTTTGTACTCCCCGGTGCTGCCCAGCCAACGGGCGGCCCTGAACACTTGCCCACACGTGCCAATCGCTCGTGCCTACGCAGTGGCTTGCGCTTGGCGGGTGGCAGCAATTCGTGTGGCGGGGCGTTGGCTTTCCACTCGCGCATTCTAGCGTCGTACTCATCCCACTCGAGTCGGTGCATCCGCTCGCGCATGCCGTCGATATCAGCGAGCAGCGCAGGCAAGGCCGGGTCGTTGCAGTACTCCCCTCCCATCTCGGCCACACGTTGCTCGTATCGCGCGAGGCGGCGCTTCAGGCGGAAGCGGTTCTCACACTGACTCCAATGTTCGCGCTCTTGTGTGGGTCCAGTGCGCAACAGGCTAAGCCGCCACTCCACGTCAAGCAGGCCCTCGGCTTCGGCTTGGTTGCGGCCACTTGCGATGATATCCTCTGGCAGCGCTTGCCGCAGGTGTAGCGGCAGGCGGGCGCGTAAGGTCTTGCGTTTGGCGCACAGATTCTTTCGCTGCTGCTGCTTGCTGCCCTGCAGCGGGCCTATTTCGTTACAAGCATCGCACCACTCCACGTAATGCTTCCCAATCCACGGGCGATCTGGGTAGCTAGGCACCCTCCCAGCGCGGATGTCAGCTCGGGCTTGCGGGCCCATATTGAACCAGGCCAGATCGCGGTTGACGATAGACTCACTACGTGATTTCTCAAGAGGCATAGAAACCAGGTTTAGCACATGCAAAGTGTCGCGCAAGTACCTACTACCTCACCCACCCGGATCGCGTATTCCCTATATCCCACTTACAATTCTTCAGGGTACTTCCTCTCAAATTATATACCGATCACATCCGCTAGAGTTACATATATGAGTATTAAGATTGAATACGCAAAGCCTTTCGGCGACTTAGCTACGCATACAGCTATCGTGCACAAATCTTAGATTACAGTGGCACGGTACAAGTGTATGGCGGTTTGGCCATATTGCCATGCGGTCGATCTGGTGCGCTGCGAAGACACCGCCTGGATAAACGTATGCGCTGACCGCATACCCCTATCTCCGCATACAAACCCTCGCCCAAAAGAAAATGCGAGCGCATACAATTATCTCCTTGCATGGCTCCGAAAAATCGCGCATACTGTTATTCATGACGAACAAGACGAACACCCTCCTCGCACAATACCCTGGCTACTACGCGATCACCGCCGCTGAATACGGGCGGCCGGGTGACAAGCGTTGCGGGGATGAATACATTCGCCCCAGCTCGGTTTCTGCGGCGAAGCCGCGCAAGCTTCCGAAGGGTCCGTTCTTGGGCGAGGATTCCTGCTATCACGAGTATGAGGGATAGTCACCAACGCAACAGCCAAGCCCCACACCCGCAAGGGCTGGGGCTTTTCCGGCAGGAGCCAATAATGAACAAAGCCGAATTCGACGCACTTCCAAAGCCGATCGCGGTATCAGAAGATAACGCAAGGTACCTTAATGTATGCGCCAAGAGCTCCCGCGACAGCGCAGGTCGCATGTATGCCAGCGGTTCCGGTGCCGACTTGGCCGACGCCCCTTTGCGGGACTTGCAGGCCGATGCATTCGCACTGCTTGCGTGCGGTGTTACCGTGGAGGCGATCGTCGAATTACTCGAGCCGAAGTGGAGAGCATACGCAACAGAGCAGCAGGCACGCGTCGCAGCTGCGCCCAAAATTAAGCGCGGCCCATATTCTGGGCAGTCGAACATCTCGCATCGATGGGTGTCCACAGAGGCGTTCGAGAATTTTATCCCGCACTTAATCCAAATGGCCGACAAGTACCAACGTTAATGAAAGCAGGTTTTCGTGAGACTCTACAAATTGACCGATAGTAACGACCAGACACGCAACGCAACGCAATGGGGCGTGGGCGTGACTCAACGCACGGACGGCGCCGGCGCTCTGTGCGGCCCGGGCTGGTTGCATGCATACGAGCACCCGCTTTTAGCTGTGCTGCTGAACCCGATCCACGCGAATTTCGATCCGGGTGCCATGCACCTGTGGGCAGCCGACGCCGCTGGTGGAGTATTGCGAGATGGGCCGCTGAAAATCGGCGTGACTGAATTGACTACGGCTGTGAAAATGCCTTTGCCGATCGTATCAACCGAGCAACGCGTGCGCTTCGCGATCCTGTGCGCGCTAGAAGTGTGCGCGGACACCGCTTGGAGGCAATGGGCCGAACGCTGGCTGTCGGGTGAAGATCGATCCTCGGTGTGGGCGGCGGAGGAGGCGGCGGTGTGGGCGGCGGAGGCGGCGGCGCTGGCGGCGCGGGAGGCGCGGGCGGCGGCGGCGGAGGCGGCGCGGGAGGCGCGGGCGGCGGCGGCGGAGGCGGCGTGGGCGGCGGAGGCGGAGAATGCGGCGGCGCCGGCGGCGGCGGCGCTGGCGGAGGCGTGGGCGGCGGAGGCGGCGGAGGCGCGGGCGGCGGCGTGGGCGGCGGCGGCGTGGGCGGCGGAGGCGGCGGAGGCGGCGTCACCGATCGACCTGATTGCACTAGCAGCGAGATCATGCCAATAACAATCCACTGCACGCAAGCGGACCTGGCCTTGCCTGGGCATCTTGCTTTGGTTGGTGCCGATCTCTACGCCGTAGGTTGGCGCCTTCTCGACACACCGACCACGAAAGGGCTCCCCGCACTGCGCCAGCTCCCACTGCCGGGCGGCACCCGCTTTGGGAGATACAAACTCTTGCTTGGCGCTGCTGCCGTGGGTGCCGTGACATTGCAAGTGGTGCCACATATGGGCATTCCCACCCGCCTGACAGTGCAGCTGCCAGCAGCTGTGGAGCGGCCCGCACTTGTGCTGGCACTTGCAGCAGCGCGGGGGTTGGTGTGGTGTGAAGTGCTGGGTCCGTACCCGGTGCGCGTGTGCATTGGGCTGCGGCGCTCGACCCGTGGGGCACTTGCGGCAGCTGTGGCGAGCCGCCCTGGCAGCACACCGGCTCAATGGGTACGTGCTGCTTTGGCCGCCGGAACAAAGTGAGAGCGAGATGAAGCCGCGCAAACTTCCGAAGGGCCAGTTCTTGGGCGAGGATTCCTGCTATCACGAGTATGAGGGATAGTCACCAACGCAACAGCCAAGCCCCACACCCGCAAGGGCTGGGGCTTTTCGCCGCATACCGACCTGAAATCAGGCTCAACTATGTGCGTCAAGCCAAGCGGTTGCTCTCAGATAGCCGGGGTGGCTGCGCTCGGCTTGGCGGAAGTAATAGTGGTGGCATCCCCCGCCCCCACCGCTAACCGTGGCAGGCATTCGCACGTGCAGGCACTCATGCAGCATTAGCCAATCCAGCACGAAAAGCGGCGCGGCGCGCAGCGTATCGGAGAACGCGATCACCCATGCTGGACGCTTGCGTGTTGGCATGCTGCAGCTTGCCCAGTGCTCATACTGCGCATCACCCAAAGCTGCAGCAGGCGCCCAGCACACCTGCACGTTGCCTGGGAAACGCTCCAAGCGGGCCGCGACGGAAGCGAGCAACCTTTGGAGCGTTCGTTGGGAGTGCATGGGTGTCTAGGGTACTGGCGGCGCCTTGGCCGGCAACTGACCCTCAGGGCCGGCCTTCGATAAAGCACCGGCCGCATTTTTGCACGCCGTGCGCAACGCCACGGCCGGAGGCAACTTGAGCACATCGGCCAGGGTTGGGGACCGCTCGAGGAACGCAGCAAAGTCGTTCCAAGCGGCGACTAGGGAAACGGCTGCTTGCGTGCTGGTCACTGTGCGTCCCAATCGACAGCGGCGCGCACGGCTGAAACGATCTCTGGTACCAGCCGTCCAGCGTACCCGTCTTTTGATACAGTTCCGATCGTTCCGTTCGAAACGTCTACCCAAACTGCTGTATCTTCGCCAGCGATTGGCACGATGTGCACAGGCACTGTGACTGCAATTCTTGATTGGAGTATTTTCATTCGTCTACCCGTTGCGGTTTCTCAACCTCGAAATATCGTCTTCGTTCGACAGCAAAATTGCGCACCAAGTCGGCGCCGGCAATCTCCCAGGAGAGAATAAGCCCGCCTAAAGCGGGCTGCCCGCCAAGGCGCTTGGAAAACGCAGACCCGCTTGCTTGGAAGGTTGGGCAGAAGCACGCGAAAATACCACGCTCCTCAACGCAAACGAACTGGTGTACGTGCCCTCCAAGCAGGATGTGCGGCTTTTCTCCCGCTCCGTACTTTTCGATTTGCTTCTGCAGCTTGTACGACTTTGCGTAACTCATACCGCCAAGCGGGTGCCACAGGTGCACGACAGCGCCTTTGATCTTGACGAAAGCGCCGCAGGCGCCGAAGCATTGCACGTCACTGCGGCCCCAATCACGAAACACTGAAACGATGTACTCACCAACGTCCACGCCGGTCAGTTCTGCGAACGTATGATCGTGATTGCCGGTAATGAAGCCATACTTAAGCCCTGGTAGCTGTGGGAGCGTTTCGAACGCATCGCGAGCTTGATCTTTCATGCCGGTGTGGCTGAGTTCAAAAACGCCGTGCTTGTAACACCCGTCCAGCCAATCCCCGGAGGAAGCAATGTACCGGATTCCACGCGCATACATGTAGTGCACGCAGTCGATCATTTGCTCGCGCAGGCAGTATTTGCTTCCGAAGTGCAGGTCACTGATAACCCCGATTTCCTGCCGTTTGCTAGTCGTTGGCAGCACGCGGGAGTCCTGCACGGTGCGGATTTGCTCGTCACTCGGCAGTGACGACAGCTGCACGTGCGTTGCGGTTTCACGTACGCAGGCGCTGTCAATGAGATCAGCAAGCGTGTTTTCGTCAATGTGAAGCTTGGCTCTTAATTCCGCTTTGCTGATCGGTTGTTTGGCTAATCTGGCAAACGCCGCGCGAAGTGCTTCAGGGTCACGCTCGGGCGCTTCCGCAACGGCAACACGCAGCAACTTGCCTGGGCTCGTGTGGAGCAACCGATGGCAGGCGTTGTCAATACTCGACGCCGTGACGTCCAACCCTCGTGCCATGAGACGGCCACGGGCTTCGTCGATGGTGCTGCTGCTGCGCATTGCTTCCCGGAGCGCTGCCACATTGGTCGGTGTCCACACGCTTGTTTTTGCTGCCATTCGTTCCTTTTCCGGGCGAGTTAATTGCAATTGCACTCAAGTTTGTACCAGTACGTACGTCCGCTGGGGGCGCCGGCTGCTTCCGCGCACGTTTGGTACAGCTCCTGCGCCTGGTACCAGCGGGGGCCGTGCGCGGCTGCGCACGCTGCCGGGCAGCACAGTTGCGCCCAGAATGCAGCCGCAAGCAGAGTCACAGCCCCCACCCTTCGCCCCAAGTCCAGGTGCCTGCCTGCAGAGCGCAACCGGCTTTGATGTTGTTCAGGAAATCGACGGGCGGGTCCTCGCCGGCAAGTGATGCCTCGTTGTAAGCGACGATCACATTGGGCTGTGTGGGGATTTCTGAACAGTAGCCGATGATTCGCGACCGTTTTGGCACCACATTTGCGGCCACTGGTGCGGCCGTTTGGGGCTGCGGGTCTTGTGCGTATTCCGGCGCGGCAACGCCGCAGCCGGTGATTGTGAGTAGCAGTGCAAGGGTCGAGGTTTTCATCCGTATTGGCTCCTTGCTTTCAGTGTGGAGGATCTCCCGCCCAGGTGCAAGCTCTATTTGCAAGAGCCTTCCGTTTTTGGGTGATCGGCGTCCAGTAGTGCGAGCAGTTCCAGGGGCAGGCGCCTGCTTTCGATCTCCTTGCTCTGCGATTTCCAGTGCTCGTAAGCGCGGTGCATTCCCGCCGACACGTCCAGGTCTATGTATATTGCGACCAAATCCGCATACTGCGCCCACTCATACCCGGCTGTGATGCCGAACGCTCGATCGTCGGGGCTGCGATCGTCTAGAAATTGTGTGTAGAATAAATGGCTTGCGTAGGCCGCCTCTCCGCGGTTGCGGCAGTCGAGCGCGCACAGGCGTGCGTACTGCTGGTTACGGGCGAAGTCCCCTGCAAGGGGTGATTCGATAACGACTTTTTTCATGGTTGCCCCCGTTTCGGGTGTGCGAGCAAAAACAGAACGTTGCAGGCGATGTGCGACAGCGTGAGTAAGCCGCTTTCGTGGTCTCGCATGCTCAAGCCTTCTTTGGGGTACCGATCGAGAAATTCGATCACATGACGCCCGAGTGCCTCGACGTAGCGATCGGGCTCGACCTTGGCCCAGCTATGTGGGGCGTACTTTTTCGCGCCGAATTCCAGCACTTCAAGCGCATACGGCAGCGCCGCCCACGGCAGGAGGGACGGGCGGTACTTGCCGCCGTCTGCCTTGTGTTGCTGATCAGGTGTTGCGGCAATCGGCGGCACCCGGGGAAAGACGCTCACAGCCGCACCAATTTCGGGTCAAGACCGAGCCTGCGCAGCGAGCTCGTGCACACATTCGCCTGCGTGCGTGTGTGAAACAGAAACGTGCCGATCGTCTCTTTTTTCCACTCAGGGTGGTTTTCTCGTGGGGGTGGGTCGCGGTCCGCGCGGTTTTCGTGCCCGACAATTCCAGCGCATTGAACTTTAAAGCGTATCATAACGGCAATCCCCTATATTCGGCCTCGGTTAATTGAATGTTGTAAGCCATGAAGCTGCAGTCCGTGCAGCCCGTGCAGCCCATGCAGTCCGTGCAGTCCGTGCAGTATTCGCAGTCCGTGCAGTCCGTGCAGCCCGTGCAGCCCATGCAGCCCGTGCAGCCCATGCAGTC
>Ga0302321_100003768_pt1 | contig 13064 bp, 11 predicted proteins | sample Fen_T0_1_FD_202505 | JGI IMG/M metagenome (GOLD analysis project Ga0302321, IMG submission 202505) | Peat permafrost microbial communities from Stordalen Mire near Abisko, Sweden - Fen_T0_1 | ecosystem: Environmental > Terrestrial > Soil > Wetlands > Permafrost | place: Sweden: Abisko...
GCCTGCCCGCCCAACACCGCCTACTACACCAATACCGCAGGCACTTTGCTCGGCTGCAAGGCCATGCCGGTGAAGAAATAAGATTGACCGTAAAGTCTTTGCATCGGCTGCTGGCGCTGGGGTGGCTGCTTGCCACGGCGCCGGCGTTTGCTCAGGGGGCGGCGCCGGCAGCGGCGGCTACCCCGTCGGGCGGCGCTGCGCAGCAGTCCGCGCAAGCAGCTTCGCCCCAGCGGGCGCAGCCGCCGGCCGCGAGCGCGGCGGCCCAACCGATTTTCACCGACCCCCTGCCTGACTACCCCGCCGGCTCGATCCGCTCTGTCGAGCAGTCGGAGGCGGCAGTGTCGGCAGCCGGCGTGGCGCGCAAGCGCCAGGAGTTGCGCTACGAAGGGCAGCGCAAGGCCTGTTTCAAGGATTTCTTCGCCGAGCGCTGCAATAGCAAGGTGCGGGAAGAAGATCACCAGATCAATCGCCGCATCAATGCGCTCGAGATGGAGGCGCGCGATTTCAAACGGCGCAACGATGCGGCCAATCACGCGCGCGATCTGGCTGAGCGCCAGGCCCTGCAACAGCAGCAAGAGGCGCAGGAGCGCGCGGCGCGGGAGAAAAAGCGTCTCGGCCAGGCGCGCAAGGTCGAGGGCAATCAGCGCGACAACACAGAATTCGATGCGCAGGCCGATGAGCGGGCCAAGCGGGCCGCCGACGCGCGCAAGCGCGAAGACGACCGGAAAGCTGCCCGCATCCGCAAGGAAGCGGAAGACAAGGCGGCCGCGCCGGATCGCGCCGCGCGGGCGCGCGAGCGGCAAAAGAATGTCGAGGAAGTGCTCAAGCGCGCCGAGGAACGTGAAGCCAAGGCCAAGGAAAAGCAGTTGCAGCGGCAGCAGCAAGCCAAGCCAGGCGACGCGCCAAAGCCCTAGCAGCCTGCCGCACCTAAATAGAATCGGCTGCAAAAAATGCGCTGGGCGGTGCAGCGCATTTTCCGTTGCTAATCGTTAAGGCCGAGAGGCTGCCAGCTGTGTATCGCGTGGCCAATCAAGTGCTCGGTCAATCAGGTGCGCGGCCCATTGCTCTCGCGCGGTTTGAGGACGGGACTCACGCCGGGTAGGGCGAAGACGCATTGCGTACCGGGAGCCGCGCACCAAATGAAAACGCCCGCAATTTCGCGGGCGTTTTGATCGGGCGGCTTGAACTCAGACGTTGCTCATGTAAGCGTCCACGCATTCCTTGCGCGGGTTACCGACCACCGGGGCGACGCTGCCGCGTTTGTTGCGGATGGCCTTGCCGCGGCCAGCGGGCAAGTCAGCGCAAGCGACCTGGGCTTTTTGCTGGATCGTGCACAGGTTGTCCCACGGGTCGTCGAGCTTGGTGCAACCGGCGCTGGAGCGGCGTGCCGCATAGCGTCTTTTCTTTGGCGCATCCACGGCTGCAGCGGCGGGCGCGGCGGCAGGGGCGGGTGCCGCGGCCGGCATCGGCGCCGGCGCGGCTGCGGCGGCAGGGGCGGGTGCCGGTGCGGCATTGCCTTGGGCAAAAGCGCCTTGCACGCAAAGCGCGGTCAAGAGGGCCAAACCGGCTTGATGCCAAGTCTTGAATTTGAGAGCGGCCATGCGTATTCCTCCCTGAATGCTGGCGATAAGCCCTGAAACGCCAAAAACGGGTTTTCGGGCTAAGGATTGCGCGGCAAACTCATGTGACACATGAAGTTTACCGCTGCAAGCCATTGTACCTGTTTTATTTTTTCCCGAAAAGCTTGCCCAGCAAGCCCTTTTTCTTGTCCACTTCCGGCTCTGGTTCGGGCTGGACCGTCCTTGGGGGAGGCGTGAAAGTCTTCGGCTTGACGGGGGCCGCGGCGGGCGCCACCTTGGGCTTTTCATCCTCGATATACGTCAGCTTGATGATCGCCAGGGAGACGTTGTCGCCATGCCCGGCACCGCGCTCGCGCGCCAGGGCGATCAATTGCTCGGAGGCCACGCGGGGCGCGCAGGTGGAAAGGATGGCGCCCAGTTCGATGTCGGTGAAGTAGGCCCACAGCCCGTCGCTGCACAGGATGAAGCAGTCGTTCGGCTCCAGCTTGTCGGTGCCGCCGAAGTCGATCAGGGGCGGATTTTGGCCGCCCAGGCAGTGGACCAGGATGTTCTTGTTGGGGTGGGTTTCCTTCTCCGCCGCCGTGATCTTGCCCTCTTTGTAGAGCTGCTCGACGTACGAATGGTCAACCGTGCGCTGCACCAGGGGCTGGCCGCGGAAATGGTAAAGCCGGCTGTCGCCGACGTGGGCCCAGTCTGCCCGGTCTTTTTGCAGCAACATCGCCACCACGGTGCTGTGCGGTTCCTGCTCGCTGGTATAGCTCGACAGGGTGACGATCAGGTGCGACTCGTGGACGATGCTGGTGAGCAGCTTTTGCGGCGATTCGTCCTTGGTGCTGTAGTTCTCGAAAATCTGCTGCGCGGTGGAGACCACCTGTTGCGCGGCCATCGCGCCGCCGGTGTGTCCGCCCATGCCATCGGCCACGACAGCCAGCACCACACCAGGCTCCTTCTTGCTTGGGATGATGATGAGGCGGTCTTGTTGTTCAGAGCGATCACCGATATGTTGACCGGTGCCAGCTTCAATTCTGATCGGCATAGCTGGGAATTATACCGGCTAATCGCGGCCGCGCCAGAGCATAAACGAGGTGTCGCGCAAGGAATCGCGCCCCGGCCGCGCCGACTGCCCCGGCGGGCGTGCGGCCGGCGCCCGATACGTGCAAAAAGCGAAGCCGAGGCCGTGTATGATTGGGCCTCATCGAAAAAAAGCCGCGCACCGGGGGTGCGCCGGCCAACGGCACCAGAGGAGAATGCGGCTACATGCTGACCGCGGACGACATCGAGGCGATACAGACCCGCATTATCGAATTGCAGACCGAGCATCGCGATCTCGACGCGGTGATCGCGCGCGTGAGCGAGACGGCGGGGCACGACGAACTACAATTGCGGCGCCTGAAAAAGCGCAAGCTTCAACTCAAGGACAGCATCACGCTGATGGAGATGCGTCTGATCCCCGATATCCCCGCGTAGGGGCACTGGTAGTTGAATCGCCGGTTGGTCGCGGTTGAGCACTTGGCGGTGGCGTCAGCGCTTGAATGGATTGCGGCCGGCATGCCCGGGCTAGTCTCGGCCGAGCTGGCCTGGCGAAACCTCGGCCTTGCCGGTTCCAGGCTCGACCGGTTGCGGCGATCAAGCCGGCGCGCGCAGGGCGGCACTGCCGGGGGCGAATTTGAGCGTCTTCATGGGGCCGCGATCATCAGGTTTGGTTTGCTCCGGTGCAACAGGGCTTCTCCATCATGCGAAATCGGTTGTTGCTGGTGATCTGCGGCGCCATGCTGGCGCTGGCGGCGGCATGGGCGCATGCGCAATCGCTGGAGATCATCCAGTTGAAAAGCCGTCCGGCGGATCAGGTGCTGCCGGTGATTCAGCCCTTGCTGGCGCCCGGGGGCACCGCCAGCGGAAGTGGCTTTCAGCTCTTCGTGCGCACCACGCCGGCCAATCTGGCGCAAATCCGCCAGGTCATCGCCAGCCTGGACCGCGCCGCGCGCCAGCTGGTCATCTACGTCCGCCAAGACGCCGCGGGGCAGGGCGCACGCGCGGAACTCGAAGCCGGGGTGGTGCTGTCGCCGGGTCGCAGCAGCGTGCGCGGCAATGTCGGCGAGTCCGTCACCAGCAGCCGCGACAATGCGGCCCAGCAAGTGCGCACGCAGGAAGGGGTGGCCGCGCATATTTCCTCCGGCACCAGCGAGCCGGTGGTGGCGCGGTCGGTGACGCGCACCGTCAATGGCGTGGTGGTGCGCGAGAGCGTGATGCAGCGCGACATCAACAGCGGCTTTTACGTCATCCCGCGGGTCAATGGCGACAGTGTGTTTCTCGATATCAGCACCCAGCGCGACACCCCCGGCAACCTCGGCACCGGCAGCGCCAATACCAACCGCCTTTCGTCCACCGTTTCGGGCAAGCTGGGCGCCTGGATCGAGCTGGGCGGCGTCAGCCAGTCGCAGTCCGGCGAGTCGCGCGGCATGCTCTCGCGCGCCGCTTCCAGCGATGCCTCGGCGCGCTCGATATATGTGAAAGTCGAGGAAGCCCGGTAAACTGCGCGCAACCTGGCCGCATGCAGCCGGGCGCGGGCAGGCGCGTTGCGTGTGATTTATGCGATGCGCCTTGGCGCGCCGGGCGGTTCGTGCCCGCATGCCGGCAAGCCTGCAACTACATGCGGTTCTGTTTGTCTTCATCTCATGCAAATCAATATTCCCAATCTGCTTACCTGGCTGCGCATACTGGCGATCCCTCTGGTGGTCGGCGTCTTTTATCTGCCCGACGCGTGGCTGGCCGCGCATGAAAAAAATCAGGCGGCGACGGTGCTGTTCGTGCTGGCCGCGCTGACCGACTGGCTGGACGGGTGGCTGGCGCGCAAACTCAATCAGCAGTCCGCCTTCGGAGCCTTTCTCGATCCGGTGGCCGACAAGCTGATGGTCGCCGCCGCCCTGATCGTGCTGGTGCAACTGCATCGCTGCGACGGCCTGATCGCCCTGATCATCATCGGCCGCGAGATCGCCATCTCGGCCCTGCGCGAATGGATGGCGCAATTGGGGCAGGGCAAGAGCGTGGCGGTCAATGCACTGGGCAAGATCAAGACCATCGTGCAGATGGTCGCCATTCCCTTGCTGCTGTATCACGACAATTTCCTTGGCCTGTTCGAGGCGCAGGTGCTGGGCGACTGGTCCATCTGGGCGGCCGCGGTGCTGACCCTGGTCTCGATGGCCTACTACCTCAAAGCCGCCATGCCGATGCTGCGTCGCTAAAATGTGATGACAGATCGTTGACCTACGCTGAAAATTTGCTATAATCTTATTTCTGCAGTGCGGGAGTAGCTCAGTTGGTAGAGCGCAACCTTGCCAAGGTTGAGGTCGCGAGTTCGAGTCTCGTCTCCCGCTCCAAATTTTGCCCGAAGGTCGTGGTTTGGCCCGACGGGTTCGTAAAAGGGAAAGCTGAATCCGGCTTTCCCTTTTTAGTCTCACCGATGAGTATTGCTGTTGGCCGAGTGTGGTCGGTGTTAGGTGGCCGGGTTTGATGACTTCGGCTACGCGAGTTGAAGTGTCGATGGATTTATAGTCGGCCGGAAATATGCGGCATTCCGGTTGAAATGAACATGGCGCGATAGCAAAGCGGTTATGCAGAGGACTGCAAATCCTTCCAGGGCGGTTCGACTCCGCCTCGCGCCTCCAGAAAAAAGCCGCCTTCAGGCGGCTTTTTCTTTTTGTTGATTTTTTCTGCCCGGTTCCGGGCGCGTGGATATTTGGCGGTGATCTGTCCTCGGTTCGCGCCAGCCACCAGCCACCAGCCACCCTCCACCGGGCCCGCGCCAGCGCTACCGGCCGCCGATATGCCCGCGCGAGATTGCGTCGCGCCTGCCGGCTCGTGGCGCTTGGCAACCATCAAATGGAAACGCCGCAATAGCGAGAACCCTACTGGCGGTTCTCACCTGCGGCGTTGGTGGTTCAGCCATCACCCGCGTCAAAAGCGGGAGTGGCGGGGACATCACGCGACCATTCGCGGAACCATCGGCATCCAAGATCGGTTCCGATGCGCACAAGCACGTCCAGCGAATGGCCGGGACAGCGGTCTAGCGGACGAACAGCGCGATCAGGATGACGATGGGAATCGGCACGCCGAGCAGCAGCAAGAGAATGGAACGCATGTTGTACTCCTTAATAAGATATGCCGGGAGGCATCTGGGGGCAGTTGAGAAATTTGAACGTCGCTTCAAATTCAGCGACGCAAGGTTTACAAGGCTGGTACGCGATCACGCTGGCGACCGCCGATGGTGGCCGCGAAGCTGGCGGTGAAGGCGCCCACCAGCAAGGCGAGGAAGGACCAGAGTGCGATACGCGAGGCGGCCTTGCGCGCATCGTCCGCCGCCTGCAACGCTTCGGCCTTGGCACGCTGCGCCTGCGCCAGCACATTGCTCACTCGCTTGTCGGCCTCTGCCGTGCTCATGCCGGTGCGCGTTGCGACGAGTTGCACGAGGTAGGCCTTGTCGGCGGCGGGGAACTCGTCGCGCGTCAAGCCGTTGGCCAAGATGCGCAGGACTTCGGCGCGGGTGCCAGGGTCGGCACGGCCGGAGTCACCGCGCTGGCTGTCCATGTTCGTGCTGGTGCTGGCGGCGGTGCTCGAACCGGTGCTGCCGGCCGGCGCACCTGCAGCGTTGGAAGAATCGATACGTGCGGGGGTATCGGTGCGCGCGGAGTTGTTGTCCGCTGTGGCGCGGTCGGTGCGGAACAGGCTGTCGACAAAATAAGTGCTCGCATCACCCGCAGTGCCGCTGGTGCCGCGCATTTGCGCCGCGGCGCCGCCGGCGACTGCCGCGCCCGCGGTGGTGGCGGCCGCGCCACCAAGGACGGCGGCTCCGCCCAGCAGGCTGGAGGCGGCGGAGGCCAGCACCGCTACCGCCATCACCAGGCCGACGGCCCACACCAAAAAGCCGTGCGCGGTGTCGCGGAAAAACACTTCATCGGTATGCACGTCCACCCATTTGGTACGCAGGCGTCCGGCCACATAGCCGCCCATCGCCGAGGAGATGAATTGCATGGCGATCAACCACACCAGCGAGGCCACGCCGACGGTGGCGACCGACACGCCGGCGTTAGGCCAAGGCGACAGCGCCGACAGGCCGAGGCCCGCGCCGAGCGAGAGCAGGATGAGTGAAAGGGCGGCGGCGACAAAAGCGCCGCCGGCCACGGCCGCCCACGAAACGCCGGAGACCAGTGATTCGTTTTGCGGCTCGCGATAAGCAGGATTGATACTGTTTAGCCCCGATGCGGGCAAGCTGGCATTCATGGTGAGTCTCCTGGAAAATCAATAGAAAGCGGCGGTGTACGCCGCGTGTTGAAAGCCTTCCTGCCCCGGCTGCGGCAATGGAACGACATGGCGGATAATAAAAAAGGGGGGCGTGCACGGACTAACGGCGAGCCGCCGATTCTCTTGTCGGCGGATGCTGACATCCGGGTGTCCCGCAGCCGTGGATTCGCGCGGCCATGCATTACTTTGTGCGAGACGCACTGCGCCGCCGCAGGAACGCGCCAAGCCCGCGCTGACTGTGCTCGCGTTCGAAAAAAAAGCAGACGGCTGAAGCACGCGGCTGAAGCGCATTCGTGCTTTGCCCCCATGGCATGGGCGTGCCACTCCCGGGACTACTGGCGCGTGGCAGCGACCGGTGGCGTGGCGCTGTCGCGCCAAAATACGTTGCCCACAACATCGGCGACCAGCAAGGCGCCGCGTTGATCGAGGGCGACCCCGACCGGGCGCCCGTAGGCTTGGCCCTCCGCGCCGAGGAAGCCGGTGAGCACGTCGATGGCCGCCCCGCTGGGCAGACCCCCGCGAAAGGGGATGAATATCACTTTATATCCACTGGCCGGATTGCGATTCCATGAGCCATGCTGCCCCACGAAGATGCCTTCGCCAAATCCGGGCGGCAGGGCGCCGGCGGGGCTTGCGAAGGCCAGGCCGAGCGACGCTGTGTGTGGGCCCAGCGCGTAGTCGGGGCGGCGCGCGCGCGCCACCATCGCCGCATCCTGCGGCTTGACGCGCGTATCGACGTGATCGCCGTAGTAGCTGTAAGGCCAGCCGTAGAAGGCGCCATCGGCCACCGCGGTCATGTAGTCGGGCACCAGGTCGCTGCCGATTTCATCGCGCTCGTTGACCACGGTCCACAATGCTCCGCCTTTGGGTTCCCACGCCAGTCCATTGGGATTGCGCAGGCCCGAAGCAAAGATGCGATGCTGGCCGGTCTGGCGGTCCACTTCCCAGATGGCGGCGCGGCCTTCCTCCTTCTCCAGCCCGTTTTCGCCGACATTGCTGTTGGAGCCGATGGTCACATAGAGCTTGGCGCCGTCGCGGCTGGCGATGAGGTTCTTGGTCCAGTGGTGATTGATCGGCCCGGCGGGCAAGCTGGTAAGCGAGGTGCCCGGGCCAGCGAGTCGGGTTGCGCCTTCTTCATAGGCAAAGCGCAAAACGGCGTCGGTGTCGGCCACGTAAAAATCGTGGCCCACGAGAGCCATGCCAAAAGGCGAGTTCAGCCCTTCAATGAAGGGAACGCGTGTCTCGGCGACGCCGTCGCCGTCGGCGTCGCGCAGCAAGGTGATGCGATTGGCGCTGGGTGTGCCGGCGCCGGCGCGGCCCATGATCTTCTTCATCACCCAGCCGCGGATGCCCTTGCCGTCTTCAGGCTTGGGCGGCGCGTTGGTCTCGGCCACCAGCACGTCGCCGTTCGGCAGCACGTAGAGCCAGCGTGGATGGTCCAGGCCGCTGGCAAAGGCCGCCACCCCGGCACCGGGCGCGGCCGTGGGCTTGGCACCCGCCGGCCAACCTTGCGCTGGCGCGATATGTACCGTGGGCAACAGCGTGTGTCGCGGTTCGGGCAGGGTGGGCGTCGGGCCCATTCCGGCGGTCACCGGGAGCGTTGCGGTCTCGCCGCAGGCGCCAAGAGCGCCCGCAAGCAAGGCTGCAAGCAGTAGGCGATGGGAGGAAATACGGGCAATCTGAATAGTGCGCATGACTTTTGCTCCTGAAGAACCATGGACTACATGGCTGTTGGCCTGTAGTTGCAAAAGCAAGGGGCGCGCCCGTGTCGCCGTTGGGCTCGCGCGATCGTTCAATCGTCGACTATTTCCATCGAGGCCGGCCATGAAAAGCCTATTTCAGTTCAGACAAGACGTCATGGACGATTTGCGCTGGGAGGTGCCGACGCCTGGACAGTTGCAAGTCCGGCGAGGCGCCACGCTTGCGAGTTCGTCACAACCAGCCGTTCCAGGAGACTTCAATGAGCAACTTTCTACGACAACGGCAATTGCGCGCGCGCAAGGCATCGAATGCCGCGACGCGCGAGTCGTCGGAGCCCCGCTTGCCGCACGAGATTGACGAGTCCAGCGACAGCCAAAGCGGGGGGCCGCGCAAAGTGATGGAGCAGGCGCGCAGGGATATAGAAAACGGTCAACAAGATACCGACTTACGCGGTAAGCCGGGCTTGGAGAAGCCGGAAAAGCAGCAGGAGAAATAGCGCGATTCTCAACTGGCCGCGAGTTTAGCGCCCGGGCGTGCGCTGCCCGCGGCAATCCGCTTATTGCAGCGCGTCCGAGCCGGTAATCCATACAGTCAAGTGTAGGGCCTACGCGTCAATCGGCTTCGATTGCGCAATCCAAGGGCAGGAGTGCGGGCATACCGAATGCTCTGAGCTTCCTACAGACCGATTGGCGAATGACGCCACGGTTTATATGGACGCCGGATGCGTGTTACCGCGCAGGGCGATGTTAACTTTATAGATCAAAGGAATACACAAATGAAAACTACCACCAAGACCTTGCTGGCTGCCTGCCTGATGGCACTGGCCTCCGGCGCTACCATGGCTGCCGAGGCGGGCGCCGGCGATCGCGGCGCGGCTAATCAAGTGGGCCCGCAAAGCCCCAGCGACACGCCGCCCGGCCGCAGTTCGCAATACAGCGAAGCCACCAGGACCGCGCGTGACAGCTACAAGGACGCGCTGCAAAACTGCCGCTCCATGAGCGGCTCTGAGCGCACCCAATGCCGCAGGGATGCGCGCACGGCGCGCGATCAGGCGCTGAATGAGGCGCGTCAACCCACGTCCATGTATGCCGCGCCGGCTGCAGGCACCACGCCGGCCGACCGCGCCGACGCGCGGATGGCGAATAGCCCGAGCCAGAAGAACGCGGCAACCAAGCCCTGAACGAGAACGGGCGCATATGAGCGCCTCCCCATGCAGCCACGCGTCTGACGCATGCCCGAAGCCGCATCTGACTTGAGGGCTTGCGTAGTTGGCGGCAATTGCCTCGCTTTATTTTTGCACCACAACCTCATCAGCCAGGAGATACAGATGGAAAACACCATACGCAATGTGAGCAGCTTCCCCACCTCTGAGACGGTGGCAAGTGATGGCAATGCAAACCGCTCTTCGGTCCAAGCGGGTATCGACAGGGCCGCCTCGGGAGCTCACGGTGCCGTGGACCAGGCAGCGGGCAAGGTCAGGCCGGCCATCGACCGTGCGGCGCAATTCGCGCACCACGCGGTCGACAAGGCGGCCGATACGGCGGCGCCCGCGGCCGAGTGGGTGAGTGAGAAAACCGAAAGCCTGCGCGTGACGCAGAAAAAAGTACTTGATGAGACCTGTAATTACGTCTCTGAAAACCCTTTGAAGGCGATAGGTATCGCTGCCGCTATCGGCTTTGTTATCGGCCGTTTGGGCGCCTAGGCAAGGACAGTGCGGCCCCGCCGCAGCCGATTCATTTAGTTACCGCGTTTCAATGCCGGGACGAGCAATCTACGTCCCGCCGAAGGAGCCAGCAATGAAATTCCATCACGTTTTTGCTATTTCCGTGGCACTGGCCGCACTTTCGTTGAATGTGCACGCCGCTGACATCATCGGCGGGACCAGTTCCACCGTGCAAGGTACGATCAACGCGCCCGCGCCCGGGGCCCCAAGCGTGCCCAAGCCCACGGTGAGCTCCGGCATGGATGCGGCTAGTGCCACAAGCGGGTCGATCCAATCCTCGCCCGCCAAAGCCCGGGCCACAAGCGATGCATCAGCGCGCTCGCGTGCTCGCGCTGACCGAAACGCAAATAACAATGCGGGCGCATCGGTGGGGGTGAGGGGCGACGGGCAAGCTTCGAGCTCGAAGAATACCTTGGGCGTTGGGGCCGGAGTGAACGCAGGTGGTTCGGCTGGCGCGGGCAATGCGGGTGCGGGCTTGGGTGTGGGCGCCGGTGCCGGAGCGACTTCGCAGCCTTAGCGCCTGACCGGCTCGCGCACTCTCGCATACCCGCAAGTTCTGCGGACCGGCAGCCAACATGGTTGCCGGTCTGGCATCGTTTTTGAACCCAGGACGCTTGCTCTGGCGGCAAGGGCACGAGAAATGTTTGATACGCCTCCCAAGGGCCATAAAACAAGCTTACGGGGCCACCGCGCGCGCGGAAGGCCTGTGCCCAGGAAACTGGATGAGCCCCAGGTGATTCAAGGCGGTCTGGTGTATCCCTCCCGGCCGAACCATTGTGCGCTGTAACTTTTTCCGCCGCGCCATGTCAAAAAGTCGGTCTGGAAGTGGCGAATAGCGCTTTGACGCTGGTCAGGCATTGGTTGGAAAGGTATTTATATTTGGTACGCAACTTGCGCTTTCAAATTCATCAGGTGATTGCAGTGAAGCGGGGCTGATTTATTGGCGCCCACCGCCAACGCCGAACTTCTATTTCCACTTATCGGGGGTGGGTTGTGAATTCAAAATTTGCGCATGGAAAGTCAACGGGCAGCGCGTCACGCCAAGGGTGGCGCTTGGCGTTGTCACTCGCGCTGCTGTTGGGGCTGTGCGTTTCGATGCCCGCAATCTATTTGGCTTGGCTATGGCCTTCCCTGCCCAGTGTCGAGGACTTGCGCCAGTTGCGGGTGCCGCAGCCCAGCGTACTGCTCGCCGCTGACGGCACCACGCTGGCTACCTTGCGCCAGGCGCGGCAGGAAAAGATTGATTTGCGCAATGTATCTCCAGCAGTCGTCCAGGCGCTGGTCGCGACCGAAGATGCGCGCTTTTATACACACCGTGGCATCGACGTCAGACGTACGTTATCCGCTGCCCTGCACACGCTGCGTGGCACCGCGCAGGGCGGCTCCACGATTACGCAGCAACTGGTGCGCAATCTTTTTCCGGAAGAGATCGGCCGCTCGCGTACCCTCAACCGCAAGGCCCGGGAGATGCTTACCGCGCTGCGCATCGAGCGTATCTATTCAAAGCAGCAGATCCTCGAAGCCTATCTGAATACCGTACCGTTTCCATACAACGTGTATGGCATCGAGATGGCGGCTCGTACCTATTATGATAAGCCGGCCGCCGCTCTCGATACCATCGAGGCCGCTACCCTGGTTGGCATGCTCAAGGGGCCGCAATACTACAACCCGGTCAGCCATCCGGAGCGGGTGCGTCAGCGACGCAATCTTGTGCTGCGCCAGATGGTGCGGCACGAGGATTTGAGCGCAGCGGAATACCGCAGTCTGCGTGAGCGCCCCATGCGCGTGAGCGTGAATCTGCCGGCTGATCCGCTTGGGCCGGCGCCGCACTTCGTGGCGCACGTCCGCAAGTGGCTGGATGACTGGGCCGAGCGCAATGATCGCGACGTCTATACCGATGGCTTGGTGGTGCAGACAACCCTGGACCCGCAGTTGCAGGAACTGGCCACGCAGGCCGTGGACCGGCAAGCGGCGGCTCTGCAGAATATCGCCGATGTGGAATGGGGGCAAAGCGGCGGCGGAACGCTTGGCTTCTCTCCAGAGGCTTACGCACAGATGCGCAAGCGCACGCAGCCCTTTGCTTATTTTTGGAAGTCCCGCCCTGAGTTGGCGGACACTTTCATACGCGAGACGAGCGAGTACAAAAAACTGATTGCGCAGGGCACGGCCGATGCCGTGGCGCTGCGGCGGCTGCAGGGCGCACCGGATTTTTTGGCCAGCCTCAAGGCCAGAAAGAGCCGCCTGGAAAGCGGCTTTGTGGCGATCGATCCGGCGACCGGCGAGGTCAAGGCATGGGTCGGCAGCCGCGACTTTCAGCGCGATCAGTATGACCATGTGGCGCAAGCCGAACGCCAGCCGGGTTCTACTTTCAAGCCCATCGTCTACGCCGCGGCGCTGGAGCAAGGGCGCCGGCCGGAAAGCATCTACTATGACAATCCGGTGGAAATTCGCTTGACCGATGGCAGTACTTGGCGGCCCACCGATATGTCCGGCACCAGCGGCGAAGCGATGACGCTGCGACAAGGCCTGATGCTTTCCAAGAACACCATTACCGCGCAGGTGATGCGCGATGTGGGGGTGCCATCGGTGATGAAACTGGCCAAGGCGATGGGCGTGAACCGCAGCGAACTCGACCCCGTGCCTTCGCTGGCCTTGGGCACCAGTGCGGTCACCTTGCTGGAGATGGCGTCGGCGTATGCCACTATCGCCCGCCTGGGTGAATATCGGCCGCCGGTTTTCGTCAAACGCGTCAGCGACGCTTC
>Ga0302321_100003769_pt1 | contig 13060 bp, 18 predicted proteins | sample Fen_T0_1_FD_202505 | JGI IMG/M metagenome (GOLD analysis project Ga0302321, IMG submission 202505) | Peat permafrost microbial communities from Stordalen Mire near Abisko, Sweden - Fen_T0_1 | ecosystem: Environmental > Terrestrial > Soil > Wetlands > Permafrost | place: Sweden: Abisko...
AACCACGCTCTCCGAAGCTCCTCGCGCAGCTCCGCAATCCTCGCATCCTGCGCATCCGGGGCAGACTCAGCACGGGGAGCAGGTCCTTTCCGGAAAAACCTGAGCCCGATATTCCCACACGCTGCCCTGGCCTTCCTGACGGACGTCCCATCCCAGTGGTGGACTTCGCTGGTTTTGGTGCCATTCCAGAGGCGATCATCCTCCCGCACGACGTCGCCGTCAGCCAATTCGTACTCGTTCCGCCACGGCTTGGATTCTTCCATGATCTCGCGAATCTTCGCAAAGGTTGCGTCGATTTCCGGCCCCGCATCCACCGTGGGGGCGGGAACGGGCTTCGGTGCGGGGTGGGGGCGGAGCGTGACGCTCAGGAGTGTGTCGGATCCCGCGACTGGTTCGTACACCACATCCACCGGCACCTCCCCCCCGGTCGCAACGTGGCGGGCGGGCTCAGGCATGGTGCTGCTGCGGATGTACTCCGCGAAATCCCGATGCAGGTTGTTCGGGTCCATCTTAGAGAGCATCTCTTCCATCAGGCTGCGTCCTTCTTCTTCGCGCGCGACTTGCGCGGCTTCTTGGGTGGGGCGATGTAGTCCGGCATCTTGGCTGCGAAGTAGGTCAGCCCTGCGGTCGTGAACTTCACCTGGCCGTACTCGTGGTCGCGGCCTTCGGCGATCTCCTTGACTCCCGTCACCATTTGGAATCGTCCGGCGGCTAGGTGGTCGGCGCGCGCCTGGAGTTTTCCGCCTTCGTAGAACAGATGCTTCCCAGCGACCATCAGGGCGACGAACGCCTTGGGCGGCCATCCCACGCGCTTGGCGGCCTCGCGGATGCCGATGAGCCCTTCCGACTTGGCGAGACGCTCCTGCGCCCGCACGGCTGGCGCCTGGGCTTCCACGACAGCTTCCAGCGCGACGACCTTGCGCTCTGCTTCGAGAGCCATTTCCAGGATCTCGATCCTCGAGAGATCCTTTGGTTTGCTGACTTGTCCTTCGAGTTCGGCCCACCGGTCGATCACCTTGGCGCGCAGCACCACATCGTAGCTCGTGGCCAGGATGAGGCACTCCCGCTTTGGGAGGACGAAGCACCGGTGCCGCAGCCTGGTCTGCTCGTGTACATAGGTGTGGGCGAATGGGATTAGTCCAGCGGGAAGTTGGACTTTTGCAGCCTCTTCGGGGGGGTGGTCCAGATTTGGGCGACCCCCCTCCATCTGCTCGAACATCGCGATGATGTCCCTGCAAACGTGCTTGTGATGCTTCCCGGTGATGCGCGCGATCTCGCGCGAGTCCATCCCGGATGTTGTGCTCAACTCGATGCTCAGTTCCATTCTCACTCCTCGGTGGGCTCCGTGAATTGCTCTGTGTGGCCATCATCGTAGAACCGAGAATCGATTCCGTTTGGATTGAAGATGCTGCCCACCTTGGCTTTCTTGCACCCGCATGCCCACACATCGCCCATCGGGTCGACGAGCATGGTGTCGCAGGCGCAATCGAAGTTCACGCCAGGTTGCCGTTGATTGTCGAACTGGTGGTGTTTCCCTCGGCCGTTCGGCGAGATGTACGGTACAGTCCTGACGCCAATGTCTGCGGGCCCGTGATCTCTTTTGTTCCACTTCCACCTGTACTGCTTACGGGCCGCGTGGTGTACCATGTAGGCGTCATAGATGTCGCTGTGGATCGGGTCGTGCCATCTGTCGAGCGAGAGCTCCAGGCTGATCCTGGAATTGATCTCCTCCTCGTGGTCCCTTTCTGCGATGCGCAGTAGGCGCCGTGCCTTGCTTGTGTACAGCCCGTTGGTGACGATGTGCAGGCCCAGCTCAAACGACCCTTCGATCGACATCTCTCGCGCGATCGCGAAGAGTTCGAAGAATTGCGGATGCATGGTCGGCTCACCTCCTCCGAGCGTGAGCTGCATGCCGTAGTCGCGCGCCATGATGATGGCGCTGACGAACACCTCGCGCGTCATGTTTGCGCCCGACCTTGTTGCCGCGAAGCAGCAGTGGGCGCAAGTCATGTTGCATTTGGTTGTCATCTGCACGTACATCAGCCGTCCGTTCCTTCGGCGAACGTCAGCTTGCCTTCGGTGTCACCTTCGATGGCGAGAAGCAGCGTGGCCCCTTCTCGCTCGGGGTCGCTGGCGACGGCCGCCAGGGCGGCCTCGCCGTCTTCTACGTCCGTCACTTCGTCGGCGCAGACCTGTCCGTTCTCCTCGTACATGAGGATGACCGTGAAGCTGGGCATCAGCCGGGCATCGCGTCGTGGAAGCGCTTCAGGACTTCTTCCTGGATGCGATCACCCGCCGACCGGTCGATGGTGTGGAAGATCGGGTAGTACTGGTCGCTGCCGGGCTTCTTCTCGGCCGGGAAGCTGAGGAACAGTCCCTTGGCTCCCTCGATGATCTTGCAGCCGTTCACGCGCAGGCAGTCGCTGATGGTCAGCGAGACCATCGCCTTGATGCGCCCCTCCGGGTTGCGTACGGGCCAGATCTGGACTTCGGTGAGCCTGAGCTCGTTGAGGATCTCGGCTCCCTTGGGAGTGTTGGTGGCCTTGGGCATGTTGATCTCACTTTCCTTGAAGAGGGCGTCCGCCTCACGAAGCTGTGGTGGGCGCCTGGTGCTCAGTCTTCGGCGGCCGGCTCGACGAAGTCGGGGTCGGCCTCGAGCCAGGGCTGCCTGTCGCTGATGCACGCTCGCAGGCCCAGTCGTTTTTGCAGGCTGGGCCGCGCGATGATCCAGCTGCGGCTGTTCGTGTTCATGTGGATCACGCTCTGGTTGACGTCTTTGATGTGGTTCCAGTACTCGTAGTCCCGCCTCGCTGTCTCGTCGGCGATGTCCAGACCCAGCGCGTGGCTGCGGTGCTCGTCGTTCTCCTGGAGCGCCTCCTTCATGTCGGCCAGCATTTCCTGGAGCATCGCTCCGACCGGCTGGTCCAGTTTGATGACGCTGATGGCGCCCTTGTAGAATTCGATCGAGTTTTTCATATGCTCTCTTGGTCTGGTGGGGTGGTGAGTTGGTTGATGAAGCATCGGGCAGGTCCGTCTTCTCGACAGACCATGTCGTCGAGCCATGGCTTGAACCATTCGCGACCGGCGGTCGACCGGTCGATGATTTGTGGATAGGTGCGCATCTCCCAGCTGCTGGCGACCTCCTGCAGTGGTCGCCCCTTCTCGTCCACGGTGAACGTGTACATCATGGGGCTGAAATTGAACGTGCCGGTTCCGCCTCCGAGGGTGCGGCTGAAGATGGCTGTGCCGTGCTGGATCATCCGCCCTTCCTCCCGAGTTCGATGCCTTCCGCTCTTGCGTACCTGGCAACCTCGAATGCCTCTTCCTGTGTCGTGTATCGTTTGTGCGCGGCTTGCAGAGCTTCGACCATATCTGCTCGTCCAGGAGAGACGTTTGGCCATGGCGCGAAGCCGTTCACTCGAGCGTGCTGGCTCACCTGCGGCCTCGCTTCATGGGCGCGCTGGCGCCCGGGCTGCGGTTGGTGCGGTTGGTGTGGATGACGTCGTCGGCCAGCTTCTTCTTTTTCCATCCATACTTGATCCGATCTAGCCCCATGTCTTCGTATCGTGCTCCTGGGAACAGCGTCATTTCGTGAGGCATGATCCCTATTGTGCGTTTCATTGCGTCTTCGTGGGCAAGTGCTTCCTGGCCGATTTGTTCGCCGCCCAGGACGTGCGTGGCGAGGCTTGCCAGTGAGTGGTCGTGGTTGCCGATCCTCACGACGCTTTGCCCGATGCGTGCGAGCCTGGCTTCGAAGGTCTTCATCCACTCCTCGCGCTTCTCGCGCGTCATGGGTTTGACCGGCTCGTCGACGATGATGAAGTCCGGCTTCAGACAACTCACTGCCCACCCCGCAGCTTCTCCAGCATGGCGTCCAGCTGTGCGATCAGCTCCGTGTGTTCCTCTTTGACGCTTTTCTCTTCGCCGCTGAAGGCGGTGTGGCAGTCTGCCACGAGCTCGGCCAGCTCGTCGTGCAGGTTCACTGCCTTGACGATCGTCTTCCGGATCTTGAGGATCTGGTCGATGCTGTACTGGCCGGCGAAGCAGTCGGCCACAATGTTCCCTTTGGCATCGCAGATGTCTCCGTAGCTGTCTTCATGTTCGTGCCACGGGGGCGGCTCGTGCGTGTGCTTTTCCATCAGGTTTCCTCCTGGAAGTGATTGTCGGCGACGTGGTTGCATGCGTTGAAGTCGACGTCATTCGCCTTCGCCCAGTGGCGCAGGTTGGCCAGGAGGTCGATCAGGCATTCCTCCTTGGTCCCAGCGTATTCCTCCACCGCCTGGTGGCCCTGCTCGGCTCGCTCCTCGTTGGTGATGTGGACTCGACCCCATCGCTCGTTCGTTGCCATGCTTGATTCCTTTGGAAGAGGGTTGCGCCAACGCCTCGCGTTGTGGCGCAAGCCGAAGGCTTCGTCGTTCCACCTGGTTGCGTGCCGTCAGGCGCGCCGGACGAGTGCTGGTCGTCCTCCGGTCGTGCCGCCCAGGTACCGGATCGACCAGCACGACATCGGACGCTCGAGAATTCCCTGTGGCTCCTCCAGGGGTCTGGAAGGCATCGGCCCGTAGGGCTATGCCTGGAAGACTTCTGGGGGATCCACTGGGTCCTGAAGCTCCGCACAAGGGGAGGAAGACCACCTACCACCAACCAGGTCGCCACCACTGCACTCCGATCCGTGGGGGTCCAGGGGGCGTAAGCCCCCTGGCTGCTGGGACGAAAAAAAGGTCCACCCATTGTAGGGCGGGCCTTCTGAGGGGGGTTAGAGACTGCTCAACGGCTCCAACATCCATCTGGTCCGTTTAGGTGGCACGTCGTTACCTTGTCCGGCTCCTGGATGGGCGCCTTTGTGCTGAGTTGCACGATCGGTGCATCTGCCGGGGCCTTGATCTCCTGGGCTTTCACGGTGCAGGTCGCAACGAAAATGAGAGCGAATGAGAGGTGCAAGGCCCGGCGGAAGTTCTTGACGTGGCGGGAAACGTGGCTCCTGACCTTGGCGTCCTCGTGGTCGTGGTCCATCTGCATTTCCTCGCGGGCGCATCCTCCGCAGAGGGAAACGATATTCAATGAATGCTCTTCCCCGCATTTCGCGCAAACGTCCACTACTGCGAAGAAATCGAAGCTCTGGCCCTTGCCTAGCTTCTTGGAATAGGCTCGAAGCTCGCCTGGGATCGTGGTCTCACCTACGGTGCAGCCCATTTCCTCTAAACGGTTTGACGTGCGGTCGTCGGAGTACTGTCCGACTCCTCCGCGCGTGCGCTGGATGCTGGATGTGAAGGTCGGAAGTGTGGTACGCATGGCCTGGTTCTCCTGGAGGGTGGGAAAGGAAAAGAGGGTGGATTGCTCCACCCTCGGGGGCTGCTTACCTGCTGACCAGTTGGTCTACAGGCATCGACCAGACCTTACCTGCGACATGGCAAATGAAGCCGTAAAAATCGCTCTTGCGCGCTTTTGCGGTGCCGCCAGTCCAATACTTGGTGCGGGCCATGGCGCGTCCAATCCAGGTCTTGATCGGTACTCCTGCGCGGCGACTCTGGCAAGCTCCACGGAAAGGGGCGTTCCGTGCTTCTCCATGGCGCATCTCGAAGGGATGGCGAGCGATGGCCTCCAAGAGGTAGGCTTCTTGGGCATCCGTCAACGATTCGAACACCATTTCCGGGCTGCCGGTTCCGTCCTTGGCGTGCATGATGAATAAGCCAGTTTCTTCCAACCAGGTACGTCCGTTGATCCGAAGGAAATTTTCCTCGGCGTCCTGCCAAATGGCAATGCGGGTTGCAACATTCACGTGTGCCCCGTTCTCCAGGATATCCCGAACGGTTCCCGCGAGATGCTCCACGTTGGAATCGATTCCATCGTGTGCAATCTCCATCATCTGAATGATCTTCCGGTCCTCGAAGGTGGGGAAGGTTTTGGGAAGGGAAAAGCGCTTGCCGGTTTCCTTGTCCTGGGCGAAGCGGGCGGAAGTCTTGGAAGCGGTGGTGGTGTTCATGGTGCATTCCTCGCGAGGGGCTCGGGGCGACATTGCCCTTTGCTCTCTAACAAATCTACATTATTGACTACTATACAACAGTGTATATCTACACCTTCCGCAACCTTCTGGACTCTGAGATACCGTCTCAAACCACCCCTGCCACCTCCCTGCTTAACAGCCAAATCCTACGACCGATGCACTATCCCTGATCGCGTGCGGGTAGCGCGCGCGTGCTCAAGGTGACTGGAGCGAAGCGACTCCCCCGGTGGGCCGCCGGCGGCAAGAGGCGGAGCGTAGCGGCGCCGTGACGACTTCGGTCATCCGAAGTCCAGCACGCAGTTCTCTGTCCAGGAAGACATGGCACCTCTGGTGCCAGGTCGACGGGGCGTTGCGGGGTGTCCCCGCAGGGGAGGGGAACACGGAGCCGTGCGGAGTGTGGGGGAGGGCATCCCTCCCCCGTCTGCTGCTGAAGGAGGGAAGAAGGAAGAGCAAGTGGTGGAAGAAGTAGGGGAAGACCTGGCAGATGGATAGTCTCAAGAATTTGCAGATCTGATCAGCTTTGCAAACTTTGTGCATGATCCCCCGACATGCACTGGCTTTGGCCTTTCTCTATGCACGTCGAGGCCCGGAGGGCCACGGCCGCGCAGCGGCCGGGAGGTTGTTCTCTTGTTGAAGTGGATCCAGGAGGAGCCGAAGGCGAACTCCGGACCACTTCCGGCGGGAAGCCCGTCACCTCATTGGGCCGTCCAGGCCCTTTGAGGCAGGGCGGTCCCCGCCTCGTTCCTTGCCCCGGGGCCACGCCAACGACGATGCATCCGTCCGTTCTCCCTCGGGCCCGTTCCCTTGCCTGCACTCGCTCCAGCTACCGGCGTGAGCCGGCGTTGCAGCCCCTCGCCCCGTGGCTACCTCAACGACGCATCCCGTGTTCGGTCGCACGTGGGCTTCCACCTCCGACGGGCTGGCTCTGGCGTGAGCCAGGGCAACGTAAAAAAGGGGCACAAGGCCCCTGGACTAGGTCTCTCCCCACTGCTCGAAGGTTTCGCGCTGGATCTCCAGCTCCTTCTCCCAGGCCAGCTCGATGTCTTCCTGGTCTAGCGATGGAGATTCTAGCCACTGCACGAAGTCCGCGATTCTGGCTACCTCGTCTGGGCAGCGAACGCAGATCAGATCCTTTTCGCGCAACAGCGCAGCGAAGACCTTCGATCGCTCTACGACTTGCGCCAGGCTCGTTTGATTCCACACCCGATCCAGCACCTCTCCACTTCTAGTCTTGATCTCCCACATGGCGCACCCCTTTTGTTGTCGCCCGACATTGGGCGACCGGGTTGTTGTCCCCGTCGATGTTAGGGGTCACGGGGCAGAGGAGAACGTACCGAAATCCGGGCTTGCCCGGACGCGAAGCGCTTTCTCGGTCATCCGAGAAAGTTGAGGACGGATCGACGGCGCCCCGTAAATTACAGGAAACGACGGATGGCCAGGTGGGCTCCGACTGAGTCTTTCGAAGGAGGAGTGACCCCTTTAAGGCGAAGCCGTGGGGTCAGTGGGAGGGCCGGCCTTGAGGCCATCCCATGTGGATTCGCCCGTTGAGGGCGTTCATGAATCGGTCCAGGGCGAAGCCTTGGTCCCGTGGAGCGGAGGCCGTTCAGGCCGTAGCTCTAGGGATGCCCAGCGGCAGCGTCTTGTTCTTCGTTGGGTGATGGGATAGGCCCAGCGAGGGCCGTTGGGCCGTCCAGGCCCTTCGGCACAAGCGGAGGCCGGGGCCCGTGGACCACGACACGACAGGTTCACGATGGGGTGGGTGCGGGCGCGGAGGCCGGGTTCCGACCGGAGGGAGGTTGTCAGTCCTCTGGCCAGAGGTTGTATTTGTCCAGGATCTTACAAAGGTCTTCGCGACCTCGGAATGTTGCGGCCTTGCCTTCCCATATCCCCGTGGTCTTGTGGTACCTCGACCCTGGTAGGATGCTCCATCCTTCCGCTTCAGCGAGGGCGATCGTAAATCTCTCATCCCTGTCGCAGTAGTCGATTACATCTGAATCCATGATCTCGCGCGCTGCTTGGCACTGGTACACCTTGCGTGCGATCGGCTTTGTTGATGTGAAGGCGTCCCAAGCCATCAGCAGTACAAGTCCGGGTCCCTGAGCCCGCGGTCAGGCGTGAGCGCGACCGTGTGGTTGGCTTCACCCGCCTTCATCAAGGCCTCGGCCCAGGTGCATCCTGTTTGCGCCATGATGCCTTGGGCGTCCTTGATCTCTGCTTGGATGCGGATGTCGATGTTGTGGTCTGGCTTGAACATCAGGTGGTCCCTTTCTCTGCGTTGGCGTACATGTTGTTCGCTGCCCGTTTCAGGATGGTCATGGAGTCGATCCGACGTTGCCGCAGGCGAGCGTAGACCTTGGCCTTGATCTCGTCTGCCATCTCTACCAGCACTTCGCCTGCGATCAGGTCGACCGCTTTGCATGCCGTTTTGGTGTGCCTGTCTGCGAGGTACAAGCAGAGGATCGCTCCACTTTCCGTCGTGATCCTGTGCCTGAGTCCCCCTTCCAGATGGCTACCGATCTCCAATGCGATCTCGCACCCGTCGATCTGCTCGATGACTGCGTGCATCAAGTCTTTGTCCTTCATCCTTCTTCTCCTTGGTATGGGCTGCGCCCTCCGCCCTGCGTGCGGCGCTGCCCAGCACCCATGTTTTCACGATGCCATTCCCTATGGGTGCGCGCTGCACGCCTACCCCTATGCTGCACCCATGTCTGCCTGCCTGCCTGACGTGGCCTGTGCGTGCGTGTCGTGTGCCTGCTTGCGTGTGCTGCCCACTGCTCACCCACTGCTTGCCTGCGCGTGGCCTGACGCCCAGGCGTGACGATGAGGCGACCATCCACCGCGACCTTCTCCCAGGAAAATCACGGCAGTTTCGCTCATGGTTGGGAAGGGTGGTGGGGGGGGTGGGTACGCACTGACCTCCATTTTTCGTACAGACCTTGTGCGAATTCCTCTGACTTTGGTACACCGTGTGCGAAAGAGCGTTTACCTTCGATCCATGGACAAGCAGGACCAGGACAAGCTGACAACCACGGGGCTGGAGACGGTCCGCCAAGCGAAGCAGCGTGGAGCCAAGCAGTCCAGCCACAAGGGTCATACCCATTCCCAGGAGCGGGGGAGTGCCCTGACTCCTCTGGGCACGACCTGGCTGCAGGTTCGCCGTGACTGGGAGACTGGGGCCTTCACCTTGCGTGGTCTGGCTGACGCCCATTCCGTTCCCGTTGGTACCCTCCGGTACCGGATGGTGAAGGAAGGCTGGGGCGACCGCCCGATTGCCCCGGCCGTCCAAGCGGCTCTCCCTGGCCTTGTCGAGGATCCGATACCGAAGGACTCGTCCGTGGAGACGGTCTTGGCTGCGATCGAGGGACGCACTCCGGATCCGGACGTGACCCACAAGGAGCGGGCATCCAATGTCGCCCAGCGTAAGGCTGTGGTGCTGCGCGGCCACCGCACGATGTCCGACCAGCTTCAGGGTCTGTATTCGAAGTCGGTGAAGCTGTTGGACCAGTACATGGAGGGCGAGCTTCCCTTCTCGTTTGTGAAGACCAAGAACGAGCGCGGGGAGGACATGTATCTGCCGTTCCGCCTTGTCTCCGCCCAGCACGGCTTATTCGACGGGCTGGACAAGGTGGCCAAGATCCTGGAACGGCTCATGAAGATCCAGCGCATGGCCCACGGCCTCGAAGGAGTTGATGGCGACGGGAATCCCATCAAGCCGAACGGCTCCGGTGCAGGCAATGTCCTGGCTGGTCTTCGCGAGGACGAGATCCTATCGAAGGTCGACGGGCTCATGTCGGCGCTGAAGGCTCCGACCCGCCTGACGCCTGTCCCCGAATTGCTGCGAGTTCCGGTCGATGCTTGAGGTTGGCGGGATGGATCTGGGGGAGATGGATCTCCATTCCGGTGAGGACTTGGATGTTCGGCGAAGGATGGTCTGCCAAGAGGCCTACCTGAACCTCCGGGAGCTCGAGCGGCGTCGCTGCGAGGAGGACTTCTCCTTCTTTGCCCGGCAGGCCTGGCACATCCTTGAGCCCGGGACCGAGTACGTCCACGGCCCCCACATCGAAGCCATCATCGACCACCTGTGCGCGTGCATGCCCCGTTTGATCCCCGGGACTTCCCTCATGGCCGCCCACTGGATCCCTGGCTACATCACCAAGCTTCTGATCAACATGCCGTTCCGGCACATGAAGTCGACGCTCTTGACTTTGTGGTCCGCCTGGATCTGGACGACCCGCCCTGAGTTCCGATTCCTGTTCTCCTCCTACTCGCTCGGGCTCGCGATTCGCGACACGATGCGGATGCGGCAGATCACTATGTCCTCGTGGTACATGGGCTTGTGGGGCAACAAGTTCCGCTTGCTCGCCGACCAGAACCGGAAGGACCGTTTCTACAACACCGCCCAGGGATACCGCATGGTGGCCTCCCTGGATTCCGGTGCGACCGGTGAGGGCGGCGATGCCGTGATCGTGGACGACCCGCACAACGTGCGGGACGCGGACTCGGAGCTTCAGCGTAACGCGACGAAGCAGTGGTGGTTCGAGACCATGGGCTCTCGCAAGAACAACCCTGATCTGTCCTTCTTCGTCGTGTGCGGCCAGCGCGTCCACAAGTACGACCTGTCCGCGGAGTGCAAAGAGAAGGGCTACACCGTGCTGGAGCTTCCCGCCCGGTACGAGCCCGCCCGTTCCTGCGCCACCGTCATCGGCTGGCGCGACTGGCGCTCTGTTGAGGGCGAACTTCTCTGGCCGCAGCGGTTCACCGAAGAGTCGATGAAGGATACCGAGACGACTCTCGGGCCGTATGGAACCGCCTGCCAGCTTCAGCAGAATCCGCAGCTTCGCGGTGGGGCCTACATCAAGCGCGACTGGTTCAAGAAGGTCTCGGCGGAGTACATGCGGACCGTCCACGGTTCGATCGTGTGGGTCCGGTCTTGGGACCTTGCCCTCACGAAGGGCGGGAATCGCACTGCTTCGGTTGAGATGGGTCAGGATGCCGATGGCAACACCTACGCTCGGCGCGGCCTGTTCTGGGCGAAGGACTGGGTGGACTCGCTTCCCCGTATCGAAGCGGTGGGGAAGTGGGAGAAGAATCAGGTGATCGTCGAGGCGATCGGTACGACTCGTTCCGCTGGACTCGAGGTGGCGAACGTGCTGCGCGGGCACTGCATGGTCACCGTGATCGAGGACAAGCGAAACAAGGTGTCGGAGACAATCCCTTGGGTGGCTGCTGCGCAGGCAGGACAGATCTTCCTGGTGGAGGAGGAGCCGGAGGTCTGCCCCGGCGACGACGCACTTGGGGCCTTGCTGGATCCCATGTGCGACTCGGCGCCGCGGGACTACAAGGTCTGGCCCTTCGCCCCGTACAACACGTCGGGCTGGATCGAGCACTTCCTCAATCAGTTTGCTGCGTGGGTCCCCGACCCCTTTCTGTCGCAGGAAGATGACGAGACGGATGTGATGTCAATGTGCTGGGCCGCATCTCGTTCGATGGTACCTTTGGACCAGGGGCTCGCTTCCGGTGTGGAAGTTGGTAGCCGGTACGGCAACATGCGAGGGTTCCGCTGATGGCACGAGAGACCGCAGAGAATCAGGCTCGTCGCGGCGCGCCTGGCCCGAAGCCGAAAAAGCCTTCGATGAGGGACAACCTTTTCGTCCCGACGAAGATGAATCCGGCCCTCTACAACATGACCTACATCCTGCACTCGCTGCCGGATCCCGACGAGATCATGGCGAAGGGCGACCTGCACTACCAGGACCTGGCGAACCTGGAGCATGATGGCCACATTTCCAGCTGCGTGCAGCAGCGCAAGTCGACCACCCAGTCCCACCGCATCCGGGTCCGGCCCGGCCCTGGGGCCAGCGGTCCGGACTCGGAGAAGGCTGTCTTGCTGTGCCGCCGGATGTTGGACAACTTCGGCCAGAACACCCAGGACCTGATCGCCCAGATTCTGGATGCCCGGCTCATGGGGATGCAGCCCTTCGAGCTGAACTGGTACTGGGACGAGACTGTCGGCGGCATGATCGTGGAGCGCCCCATCGATACGATGCAGGAGTGGTTCCGGTATTCTCCCGACGGGGAATTGCGGTTTCGTCCGAAACCCTGGGTCTTCGACACCGAACCGGTTCCGCCGTTCAAGATCCTGATGGCCCGCAACCAGGCCACGATGCGGAATCCCTACGGCAAGAAGCTCTACTCCGCCTGCTACTGGCCGTCCACGTTCAAGCGTGGCGGCCTGAAGTTCTTTGCGGAGTACGCCGAGAAGTTCGGTATGCCGACGTTCAATGTCGAGGCTCCCCCGCAGGCGAACATCGAGGATCTCAACCAGTTCGTGCGCGAGCTCATCGCGATGGCCCGTCAGGGCGTTGTGGTGACCCGTGGCAACTTCAAGGTCACCCTGGCGGACATGGAGACCAAGTTCCAGACCACCGACCTGTACGACAAGTTCATGGCCGCCATGGACCGGGAGTGCTCGAAGGCGATCCTGGGCCAGACCCTGACGGCCGACGAGGGCGGCTCGCGCGCGCAGGCCGACGTCCACAAGCAGATCCTTGAGACCCTCTGGAAGTCGGACGACACTTTCGTCGCCGGCGTCCTGACCGACCTGTTCGACCTGGTCACCTACGTCAACTTTGGCCGGTCGGTGATCGGCCCGGTGGCGGTGCTCGGGGAGTCGATGGGCCTGGAGCGCATCGACCGCGACGGCAAACTGCGGGACCTGCTTGGGGTGAACTTCACTGACGCGTACCTGATGGACAACTATGACCTTTCCGCGGCGGACTTCATCCGCAGCGCCCCCTTGAAGCCCCTGCCCCCGGCCGACCCGACTATCGAGGTTTCGGCCCGTGCGCCCGATGGGGCGCCCACGGCGACCGCCGACGTGGACCTGAAGGCTGGGTACGAGCCTTCCGGATCCTCTGCTGGCGCCCGTCCGCAGCCCGAGGACGGTCCTTCGCGTGTTTCACCGAAGGTAGGTGGCTCCCGGAAGTCGGAGGCCGCCAAGACCACCCAGGAGAACAGGGACAACCACCGCAACCGAGGAGACAAGAAGTGACGACT
>Ga0302321_100003770_pt1 | contig 13059 bp, 13 predicted proteins | sample Fen_T0_1_FD_202505 | JGI IMG/M metagenome (GOLD analysis project Ga0302321, IMG submission 202505) | Peat permafrost microbial communities from Stordalen Mire near Abisko, Sweden - Fen_T0_1 | ecosystem: Environmental > Terrestrial > Soil > Wetlands > Permafrost | place: Sweden: Abisko...
CAGGCAATCAGCCCGAGCACCAGGGTGAAGGCCGTCTGACGAACACTGCTCGTTAGTCCGCGCATCATCGGTACCTCCAGGTCGTGGTCGTGTGGCTTGGTTCGGCGGGATGCCTCGACGAGTATATGATCTGGAGGGGCGGGCGCCAGATCCGTGCTCACGCTGGTATTTTGGGGGCACGAAGGGAGCGAGCACCCGCGGTGGAAACGACGCAGACCCAACTCAACGATGCCCTGGCCGGTCGATATCTCGTCGAGCGCGAGCTGGGTCGGGGCGGCATGGCCACCGTGTACCTCGCGCGCGACCTGCGGCTCGACCGCCCGGTCGCGATCAAGGTATTCTCGAATGCGGGCTCGCTGCGCATGGAAGCGAGCCGCTTCGAGCGCGAAATCCGCATTGCCGCGCGGCTCAGCCATCCGCAGATCGTGCCGGTCCATGATTCCGGTGCGGCCGACGGGCTCCTCTACTATGTCATGCCGCTGATCGAGGGCGAGTCGCTGCGCGACCGGATGGCGCGCGAGGGTCGCCTGCCCATCGCCGACGCGCTCCGCATCGCCGGCGCCGTAGCCGGGGCACTCGACTACGCCCACCGGCAGGGCTACGTCCATCGCGATATCAAGCCGGAAAACATCCTGCTGCACGAGGGTGGCGCGCTCGTGGCCGACTTCGGGGTTGCCATGGCGCTGCGTGAGGCCTGCAGCACCGACGACACATCGACAGCACCAGGTCTCGCCGTCGGCACTCCAGCGTACATGAGCCCGGAACAGGCCGCCGGGGAGCGGGAACTCGACGGCCGCACCGACCAGTACGCCGTCGCTTGCGTTCTGTTCGAGATGCTCTCAGGCCGTGCGCCATTCAGTGGCACCGCACGGCAGGTCATGCTGCGCCACGTGGTGGAGCCGCCCCCCTCGGTCCGGGTTGAGCGCCCGGAGGTACCCTGGCCAGTGGACGTGGCACTGCTGCGGGCCATGGCGAAGGAACCCGGCGAACGGTATGAAAGCGCCGCCGACTGGGCCGGCGCCCTGCTGGCGCGATCGGGAGAGGTCGAGGCAACGGGGGCGTCGACCCGCCGTCGGGCCATCGCAGTCCTTCCCTTCGTCAACGCCACGAGCGATCCCGAAAACGAGTACTTGAGCGACGGCATGACGGACGAGCTCATCAGCGCGCTCGCCAACGTGGCGGGCTTGCGCGTGGCGTCACGCACGTCTGTGTTCGCGCTCAAGGGCCGCAAGGAAGACGTGCGCAGCCTCGGCGCCCTGCTCGGCGTGGGCACGGTGCTGGAGGGCACGGTGCGGAAGGCGGGGAACCGCATCCGCGTCACGGCACAGCTCAGTGATGCGACCGATGGGCGACTGATCTGGTCGGAGCGCTTCGACCGCGATGACGAGGACATCTTCGCGATCCAGGATGAGATCACCGCCACGATCGTACGGACACTGCGTTCCCGGCTGCTCGGCGACCTGGGCGAGCCGGTGCCGAAGCGCTACACCGAGAATGCGCGGGCGTACAACCTCTACCTCCGCGGGCGCTTCGCGTGGAACCAGCGCAGCGCTGAGGGCATGAAGCAGGCGATCGTGTTCTTCGAGCAGGCCATCGCCGAGGATGCCGACTATGCCCTGGCGTGGAGCGGGCTCGCGGACGCCTATGCGATCGGGGTGGATTACCGGAACGGCCCGGTCGCGGAAGGATTCGAGCGTGCGAAGGAACTCGCCCGGCGCGCCATTGCACTGGACGACGGGCTGGCGGAGGCCCACACGTCGCTCGCATGGGTCACGTTCATCCACGACTGGGACTGGGCCGGCGCCGAGCGGGAATTCCAGCGGGCCATCAAGGCCAACCCGAATTATGCATCGGCCCATCAGTGGTATGCGTGGCTGCTGGCATCACAGGGGCGGATCGGCGAGGCACTGCGGACAGGGGAGCGGGCCGTGGAACTCGATCCCGCGTCGGTGTCCGTTCGCCGCGGGCTCGGATGGCTGCACTTCTACGCGCGTGATTCGCACCAGGCGATCGAGCACATGCGGCGGGCGCTCGCCATGAATCCCACGGCGCTCGAGTCGATCCTGGTGCTGGCGATGGTGTTCAACCAGGCGGGTCGCCCGGTTGAGGCCGAGGCAACGCTGCGCGACGGACTCAACGTGGCGCCCGACGACACGGCGATCCTGGCCGTGCTCGGCCGTGCGCTCGTGCTGCAGGGGCGGCGAGGCGAGGCTGAGGCGATCAGGGAGCGGTTCGTTGAACTCAGCGCCACGCGATACGTGTCACCGACCGATCGCGCCAAGCTTGCGCTGGCGCTGGGTCTGTGGGACGAGGCGTTCGCCTTTGCCGAGCGGAGCCGGGTCGAGCGGAGGGGGTGGATCGTCTACATGAAGGTGGAGCCACTCTGGGATCCGCTCCGCTCCGATCCACGGTACCTCGCGCTACTCAGCGCGATGGCCATTCCCGGGGCGTAGCCAGCGGCTGGGCGTCAGGGCTGCTCGAACCCGCTGACCTCGACGTCGTTCCCCTGTTTCCGCAGCACGATGTCTACCGGTTCGCCCGATTTCCGTTCCGCCTCCAGTGTCACCAGCGTATGCACGAACCGTTTCGCGTATTGGGTGGCATACTGCCGTCCCTTCGGAAGGCACGACACGACGATCCCGCTCACCTTGGCCGAGTCGGCGCGCAGCTGGATGCGGTAGGCGCCGGGGCACCCGTTCGGCCAGGTACGGGCGGGGATGCGCACCGTCATGGAATCCGTGGCACTGCGCGACTGGCCCAGACGGCTCGCCCCTTCGCGCAGGCCGAACGCGACCCGCTCGGCCGAGTCGCCGGTGAGGCCCTGGCAGCCGGCGACCAGGACGAGTGACGCGAGAAGGGCCCCGGTCAGGCCCCGATGGCGGAAGATCATGCTCCAAGCTACACGCCGCGGGGTCGCTTGGGTAAATTGAATAAACCTTCCCGGAGCAGCCGCTGTCATCAATGATCGTCCTCCGTCAGGCGGAGCTGTTCGCTCCTGAGCGGCTCGGCCGCCAGGACCTGCTCATTGCCGGCGGAACGATCGTCGCCATGGCTCCACGGCTTCCGGATCTCCCGGCGGCGCTGGGAGTCGCCGAGGTCGACCTCGGCGGACTCCGCGTCATCCCCGGACTCATCGACGGGCATGTGCACCTCACCGGCGGTGGCGGCGAGGCGGGTCCCCACACCCGGGTGCCGCCGCTCACGGTCACCGCACTTACTGCTGGCGGAATTACCACGGCGATCGGCGTGCTGGGCACCGACGACGCGGTACGCACTACCGCTGAGCTGGTGACGGTGGCGCGCGGTCTCCGGGAGCTCGGCCTCTCGGCCTGGTGCCACACCGGCGGCTACCACCTGCCACCGACGACGCTGAGCGGCACCGTGCGCGGCGACATCGCACTCATCGACGAGATCATCGGGGTTGGCGAGGTGGCGATCAGCGATCATCGCTCGAGCCAGCCCACCCTCGACGACCTGCTGCGCCTCGCGTCCGAGGCACACGTCGGCGGGCTGATGAGCGGCAAGGCCGGCATCGTGCACCTGCACGTTGGCGACGGGACGAGGGGGCTCGACCTGGTTCGGCAGGCACTCGACATGAGCGAGCTTCCGGCGCGGGTGTTCAACCCCACGCACGTGAACCGCAAGCAGGCTCTGTTCGCCGAGGCGATGCTGCTGGTGGAGCGCGGACCGACCATCGACATCACCGCGTTTCCGGTGGAGGATGGCGAGGATGCCTGGTCCGCCGAGGATGCACTCGAGCGCTACTGGGATGTCGGCCTGCCGTCGGATCGGGTGACGGTCAGTTCGGATGGAGGCGGGTGCCTGCCGCGGTTCGACAGCGATGGGCGCGTTTCGGGAATGGACGTGGGCGCACCGGGCGCGCTCATGAATACGCTCGGCACGCTGCTCGCGCGGGGGCGTCCGCTCGAGCAGGTGCTGGCGCCGTTCACGAGCAACGTGGCAGGACTCCTGCGGCTTCCAGGGAAGGGCAGGCTGGGGGTCGGTGCGGACGCCGACCTGGTGGTGCTGGCGGGAGACAACTCAGCACGACACGTAATGGCGCGCGGGCGCTGGCACCGGTTCGATGGGCGGCCCCGTATTCAGGGACCCTTTGAGAAAGAGGATTCGTGAGCCCGGCAAAGTCATTGGAGGGCGACGTGCGCGGTTTCATCATCCCCGTTGGCGGCGCCGAAGCTAAGATCGGCAGCCCCCTCATCCTGAAGCGGTTCGTGCGGCTCTGCGGCGGGCGCGATGCACGCATCGTCGTGATCCCCACCGCCTCGAGCCTCGCCGACACCGGCGAGCGTTACGAGTCGCTCTTCCGGGAGCTTGGTGCCAAGCGGGTGGATATTCTCGACTTCGAGACCCGCGCCGACTGCGAAGATGCCGACAAGCTGGCCATCCTGGAAAACGCACGGGGCATGTTCCTCACCGGCGGCAACCAGCTCAGGCTCGCCACCACGCTGGGCGGCACGTCGGTGGCGCGGGCGATACGGCGACTCAATGCGGCGGGGGTCCACGTGGCGGGCACCTCGGCCGGAGCTGCCTTCCTGTCGGAGCACATGATCGCCAGCGGGGAGGAGGGGTCCACCCCCCATTCGGGCGATGTGACCCTCTCCCCGGGCCTGGGTCTTACCAACCGCGTCGTTATAGACCAACATTTCCGGCAGCGCGACCGGCTGGGCCGGCTGCTCACTGCGCTCGCGTACAACCCGTTCGGCATCGGGCTCGGGCTGGACGAGGATACGGCCGCGTTCATCGGGCCGGATGACACGCTGGAGGTGGTGGGCAGCAATGCCATCACCGTCATCGACCCCGCCGACGTGGAGTACTCCTCCATGGACCAGGCGGAAAAGGGCGACCCGATCTGCCTGATCGGGGTTCGGCTTCACGTGCTCGTGCGTGGTGCCGGCTACGATCTCCACCGACGAAAGGCGCACGCCCCGCCGGCTGCCACCGGCCGGGGCTGACGCCGAGGGGCCTCACCCATGCGTATCCTGAATCGCTCGGTCTACGTGGGACCGAGCGTGTACGCGCTCTTCCCGGTCATCCGTCTCGAAGTGGATCTCGGCAAGCTCGAGGAGTGGCCCTCGAGCCGCCTCGGCACGCCGTTTATCGAGGGACTGCTGACGCTGCTGCCGGGGCTCCGGGAGCATGGCTGCTCCTATGGCGAACCGGGCGGGTTCGTGCGACGGCTGACGGAGGACGAGGGGACGTGGATGGGGCACATCCTGGAGCACGTCGCGATCGAGCTGCAGGCGATCGCCGGCCAGCAGGTGTCATTCGGCAAGACGCGCGGGGCCGAGGTACCGGGGCTCTACCATGTCGTCTTCGAGTACGAGCAACAGACGGTGGGGATCGAGGCAGCGGCGCTCGCGATGCGGCTCCTCCGGAGCCTGCTGCCGCCGGATCTCGCGGCCGACATGCAGGTCGAGAACGCGGACGAGCCGTTCAACTTCGCGGAAGAGCGCGACGGCTTCATCCGCTTCGCGCAGCGGCGGAACCTTGGGCCCAGCACGATGTCGCTGGTGCGCGCGGCGGAAGAGCGGGGGATCCCGTGGATCCGCCTCAACGACCAGAGCCTGATCCAGTTCGGCCACGGCCGGTTCCAGCAGCGTATCCAGGCCACCGTCACCAGCCGCACTTCCAACATCGCGGTGGAGCTCGCCTCCGATAAGGAGGAGACCAACAAGATCCTCGGCAACCTCGGGTTGCCGGTGCCGCAACAGCGGCTGGTGCAGCGTGAGGCCGACGCGGTGTCGGCGGCGTCGCGCATCGGCTACCCGGTGGTGGTGAAGCCATACAACGGCAACCATGGTCGCGGGGTGTCGATCAACCTCGCCGACGCCGACCAGGTGATTGCGGCGTTTCATGTGGCGCAGGCGATCAGCCGCAGCGTCATCGTCGAGAAGTTCATCGTGGGCCACGATCACCGCATGCTGGTGGTGAACGGCCAGCTCATCGCCGTATCGAAGCGGATGCCGGGCCACGTGGCAGGCGACGGCACGCGCACGATCGTCGAGCTCGTCGATGAAGTGAACCGCGACCCGCGGCGCGGTATCGGGCACGAGAAGGTGCTGACACGGATCGACTTCGACTACCAGGCGGAGCGCCTGCTGGAGGAGCACGGCCTCACGAAGGACTCGGTGCCGGCGGCGGGGCAGGTGGTGTACCTGCGCACCACGGCGAACCTCTCCACCGGCGGCACGGCCGAGGACGTGACGGACATCGTGCACCCGGACAACGTGGAGATGGCGGTTCGCGCGATCAGCGCGATCGGGCTCGACGTGGGTGGGGTGGACTTCCTGAGCCCCAACATCGCCGAGAGCTACAAGGACGTTGGCGGCGCCATCTGCGAGGTGAATGCGGCGCCGGGATTCCGGATGCACATGGCGCCGTCGAGCGGCAAGCCGCGCGACGTGGCGGGCCCGGTGCTCGACATGCTGTTCGCGCCGGGGAGCCCGAGCAAGATCCCGATCGCGGCCCTGACCGGCACCAACGGCAAGACGACGACGGCGCGCATGCTGGCGCACATCATGAAGCTGGCGGGTCATCACGTGGGCCTGACCACGACCGACGGTGTGTACGTCGATGGCCAGCGCACGGTCGAGGGCGACATGACCGGCCCGGTGGCGACGCGCATGGTGCTGAGCGACCCGTTCGTGGACGTGGCGGTGCTGGAGATGGCACGCGGAGGCCTGCTGCGCGCGGGCATGGGTGTGAGGCACTGCGACGTCGGCGCGGTGCTCAATGTGAAGTCGGATCACCTCGGGCTCAAGGGCATCGACACGCTCGAGGACCTGGCCCGGGTGAAGCGCATCATCGTGGAAACGGCGCGGGACACGGCGGTGCTCAACGCCGACGACCCGCTCTGCCTCAAGATGGCCGACTACACCGACGCCAAGCACCTCTGCTACGTGACGATGAACCCGACGCACGCGCTGGTGCGGGAACACATCTCGGCGGGCGGCCGCGGCGTGGTGCTCGAGACGGCGATGAAGGGCCAGATGATCACGATCTACGATCACGGCTCCCATATCCCGCTCCTCTGGACCCACCTGATCCCGGCGACACTCGAGGGCCGGGCGGTGCACAACGTCCAGAACGCGATGTTCGCGGCGGCGATGGCGTTCTCGATGGGCGAGAAGCTGGAGAACATCCGCCACGGGCTCCGCACCTTCGACACCTCGTTCTTCCAGGCCCCGGGCCGGATGAACGTGTTCAACGAGCACCCGTTCCGGGTGATCCTCGACTACGGGCACAACGCGCACGCGGTGCAGATGCTGACCGAGCTGGCGCAGCGGCTCGAGGTGAAGGGGCGCCGGATCGTGGTGCTGGCGGCGCCGGGTGACCGGCGGGACATCGACATCAGGGAAATCGGCCATGTCGCGGCAGGCCACTTCGACGCCTACATCGTCCGGCGGGACGACCACCGTCGCGGGCGGGATGGCGATGAAGTGCCACAGATGCTGCGAAAGGCCCTGCTCGAAAAGGGGGTTCCCGACTCGAGCATCCTCGTCGTACCCGATGAAGTCGAGGCGGTGGACACGGCACTGCAACTCGGCCGGGAGGGCGACCTGGTGCTGATCTTCGCCGACGCACTGACGCGCACCTGGAAGCAAATCCTGCACTTCGTGCCGGAGGTGGCGGGCGCGGGGCCGCGGGTCTCGGCGGCGAGCGCCACGCCGGCGGGAGCGCGCAGCACCAACGGATCGTCTCCCGAGGCGGCGGACACGACGCCATCGGCCCCGGCGTTCGAGGCCCCGTCGTTCGATGGGGACCTGCTCGTTCGCGACGAGCGCGGGGTGCGGCTCGCGCGCGAGCAGGATGATTGAGCAGGCCGCCGTCCTTGATTCGCGCCGGCTGCTGGGACCGAGCCGGCTCATGGACGGGGCGGGGGCGGTGCTCGAGGTCGACTTCGACGCTTCGCTGTCGGAACCGCTGATTTCGCACTGGGCCGACGGCCTGCAATTCATGCTGGACGAGTTGGGCTGGGAACCTGCCACACCACACGTGCTGCCGCGCCGCGGCGGCGCCAGCCTCGGCTTCGAGGCACCTGCCGACCTCCTCCTCACCGCCACCGAAGTCAACGAATGGGCCTGGGCGCACGCCGTCGAGCTCGCGGGCGGCCCGGTAGCGGAGTCGCGCGACGCCGCACGTGAACGGATCAAACAGCTTGCTGCCGAAGAACGGAAGCCGCGCCTGATCGCGCTGGAGAGTGCGGCGCACGCGCACGGCGTGTCGCTCTACGGCGATGACGAGTCAGTGACGATTGGCATGGGCAACGGGTCGAAAACGTTCGCCCTCGACGCGCTGCCGGATGCGATCACGGTCGAATGGAGTGCGGTGCATGACATTCCACTGGCGCTGGTGACGGGGTCCAATGGCAAGACGACTACGGTGCGCCTGCTCTCGGCGATGCTGCGTGCACAGGGACGGCATCCAGGGTGGAGCAGCACCGATGGCGTGCTCATCGAGGGCGAGCGGATCGCCGAGGGAGACTACTCCGGCCCGGAAGGGGCGCGGATGGTGCTCCGTGACGAGCGGATCGATGCCGCTGTGCTCGAGACCGCGCGCGGGGGGATCCTTCGCCGTGGCCTGGCCGTCACGCACGCGGACGTGGCGGTGGTCACCAACATCGCGGCCGATCACTTCGGTGAGTATGGCATTACCGACCTGGCGGGGCTTGCCGAGACAAAGTTGGTGGTGGCGAAGGCAGTCGGGAGCAGCGGGCGACTGGTGCTCAATGCCGACGACGCGGTGCTGCGCCAGGCCGGGCGCGCGCTTGCAGTGCCGATGGCGTGGTTCGGCCTCGTGCCGGGTTCGGTGGCTGCTGCGACAGGCGCATCGGGGCATGAGTCGGCGACCCTGATCGACGGCTGGTTCGTGCTGCAGCGCGGCGATGAACGCGCGGACCTGTTGCGAGTCGCCGACGCGCCGGTGACGCTGGGTGGTTCCGCGGTACACAACGTGGCGAATGCGCTGGCAGCGTCGCTGGCCGCGTGGTGCATCGGTTGCTCCGTCGACGCGATACGCCAGGCCCTCGCGAGCTTCGGCGAGCGGAACGCCGACAACCCGGGGCGGGCGAGCCTGTTCGATGTTGATGGTGTGCGCGTGCTGCTCGACTACGCGCACAACCCGCACGGGATGCAGGCACTGGCCGCGATCGCACGCGCACTCCCAGGCGGGCGCCGCGGACTGGTGGTGGGGCAGGCCGGCAATCGCGATGACGAATCGATCCGGGGGCTGGCGCGGAGTGCCTGGCCGATCGGCGTCGATCATGTCGTGGTCAAGGAAATGGAGGCGTACCGTCGCGGCCGACCCATCGGGGAGATTCCCGGGCTGCTGGCCGATGAGTTCCGCCGGCTCGGACTGCCTGCGGCTGCGATTGAGTTCGGGGAAAGCGAAGTGGACGCGGTGGGGAAGGCGCTCGACTGGGCGCGCCCCGGCGACCTGCTGGTGTTGACGGTGCACAGCAGCCGGGCCGCCGTGCTGGAGTTGCTTGCGACCCGGGGTGCGAAAGAGCTACGAGGGATGGAGACTACCGTTCAGCGAACCTTCTGATTACTGTTATCGCCAGTGAACATAGCCCTTCGGGGCCCCGGGGCAGGCCGGGTGATTAATCTGCCAGAACCATCGTCCCGGTCGGTGCCCAGAGCACTGCCGGGTCGTTGTGTTTTTGGGAGGCAGGCCCCGATGCAGGTACTGCTCTACGACGGGTTGTGCGGCTTCTGCGATCGCACCGTGCAATTCGTTCTCGCCCGCGACAAAGGCGGTAGCATGAAGTTCGCAACACTGCAGGGCGAGTTCGCCTCACGCATTCTCCAGCAACAGCCCGAGCTTCAGGCCATTGACTCGCTGATCCTCGTCGACATGACGAACGACGGGTCGCGCCCACAGGTAAAGGTGCGCTCGGCGGCGGCACTGGGCGTGGCGCGGTATCTGGGGTGGCCGTGGCGGGGTGCGTTGGTACTGGGGCTGGTACCGTCGGTGCTACGCGACTGGGGCTACGACCTCTTTGCGCGGCATCGGCACCGGTGGTTCGGAAGGGATGATGCGTGCCCCCTGCCGACGCCCGAGCAGAAGGGGAGGTTCCTGGACTAGGGTCGTGAGTCGCGAGGAACCGCCTGATCAGCTCAAGTCTGCCACTGAACAATCCCGTTCGTTCCCATCGATGATCCGCCGTCCCAGTTCGCAGCATCCCGCCACCGCGGCATCCTCCGTGGCAAAGGTGACGGGGCGGCTGAACGCACGCAGTGTCTCCCGGCGACTGATGAGCAAGTCGAGGGTCCAGCGTCCGGTACCGCGGACCTGCCAGGTTCGCACGGTGATCGCGAAGCCCTTGTAGGCGAGGGTTTTCATCGGAAACTCCTGCTTGGTAGCTACCGCAGTATACCGGATTGCTCCCGGGGATGCGGCGCCGGCCCCGACGCGCGACCCACGACGACGGTGAGCGGCCAGCGCACGACCTTTGTTTCCGGTGCCGGCCAGTGCGGCGCGAGTTCAGTCTCGAGCTCGAGAAGGGGATCCGTGCCCGTTGCCGTTCGAAAGCGGCTCACCGCCGACCAGCTTCCGAGATAGCCCAGCAGGGCCGTACGCGTGAGCGCCGCCTCCATGGCGAAGGCAGGCGTGGCAATGCGTGCATAGGGAAACGGGAGCGTGCGATACTCCGCGTCCACGTGGCGGCGCTCCTCCGGCCAGTACGGTCCCACTCGTCCATGCTCGAAGTGGTGCAGGATGCGATCGATGCGGGCGTCGATGGCGAGCAGCCCGTAGCACCAGAGGGCCACCACCCCACCAGGCTTCAACACCCGATCCACCTCGCGATAGAACGCGTCGAGGTCGAACCAGTGCGCCGCCTGCGCTACCGTGACGAGCGACGCCGAATGGTCCGGCAGCCCCGATGATCCCTCCCGGAGCGCGCGCCAGGTGATCCGCGGATGGGGCGGGGCCTGGGCCAGCTGTGCCTCGCTCGCGTCGGTCGCCACCACGCTGCTGAATCGCTCGGCCAGGGGGATTGCCGCGATACCGGTGCCGGTGCCGCAGTCCCACGCGAGTTCACGATCGGGTGCCGCGCCGGCGAGAAAGTCGAAGAGGGCCGGTGGGTAGCCGGGGCGGAACCGTGCGTAGTCTGCGGCGACGCTCGCGAAGTGATCAACGAATGCTGCCGGGCCGTCGCTCATCGCGAAGTCACGTCACCGTGGGCCCGACGGGAGCAGGCCAAGCCCGAGTGCCAGGGCGAACAGTGATACCGCGAGGAGGACGAGCCCGATGCGCCGCCGCTTCTGCATGCGCTCGGTCCAGGTGGCCTGGTCGAAGTACCAGGTGCCCGGTGCTCCCTTCCGGATGACCTCGTGACGCTGCAACCGCTCGAGATGCCGCGATTCGTCGAGGCCGAGCGCGCCCAGCGGCTTGGCGGTGGCGGCGCTCACGGCGCCAGACGACTGGAAGACCTTCACGATGTCCTTTTCATGCCGGACCATCACGGCGACTGCGGTAGCACCCATACGTCACCCGATCCTTCGGGCACGCGCCACGAGCGGCGGTGCCAGGAATGTGGCCAGCAGGACGAGCACCCAGATCCGTCCCGCCGCGATGTTGTAGTCGGCGAGCAGCACACCCCACGGCTTGTGCGCGACGAAGTGGCCGAAGCCGAATTCGAACGTCAATGTGAGCAGCAGCCACATCCCGCCCAGGGCGAGGGCTGCCCCTGCCGACTGAGGGCGGACCCATGGAACGAGGAACCAGGCCAGCAGGAGGATGACCAGGCACAGCATCAGGGTACTGATGACATGGCCGGTGCGTTCGCCCAGCCTGGGATTGAGGAGTGCCACCCGGAACGTGCCGTTGAGGATCGCGGCAATCATGAGCACGCACCACGCCAGCACGCCGCGCAGGATCACGCGGCGCCGGCGGGATCGGGTTCATAGTTGGCGAAGGGCGGGATCCACTCCGGCACCGAGCTGTCGGCGTGATGGAATCCGTGGATGATCTCGACGGCCTCGCCGACCCGCCGCACTCGCGACTCGAAGAGCGGGCCGCGACCAACCCCCCACCCCATCTGGTTGAGGCGCTCCGCCTCAGCGTGGCAGATGGCGCCCGGCGTGGGGCAGGGGCGTGGATATGCCCCTTCGTGGTGGTCGACCAGCGCCTGCCAGTGTGCCGCGCCGGCACGCTCGATGGACGCACGGACATCGGCGCCGGTGAGGGGCATTGAAGAAGACCCGGTCAGCGGCGACGGCGCCGGACGGGCGCCGGTGGATCGGGCCCGAACTGGATGTTGATCGACAGCAACTCGCCCTCGAACCAGCCGATCAGCCGCCCGATGAATTTTTCCGTGAGGTAGAACTGGTCGCTCGGCGTCTTGGGCTTGATGTGCGCCACGAGCACGCCGCCCGCGCTGCTGACCTCGATGTGTCCACCCTTGGGGCGGGCGACGTGCTTGAGCCGGGTGCGTGCCTTGTTGCTCCAGGACCAGGTGCTGGCCTCGCGGATACGGGCGCGAAGGAGCTTGAAGGCGTTGAGCTTGCCGGCGGGAACGGCTTGGAGGACCAGCATGGGCACTCTCCGGCTCATGGTGATACCGACGGGCGCGAGCGACCTGCATGAAGGGTAGGGGTGCCGGTCGCTTCGCGCGACCATTCATGGCACGGCGGGCGGCACCGGCTGCGGCACCAGGTTCGCGACCGGCTTGATGGAACGCAGGTAGGCGAATACCGCACGCAGGTCGTCGTCGGTCAGGACATTCAGGCTGAACCATGGCATGGGCGGGAGAATCTGACGTCCCGAACCCCAGTGCTTGCCGGTGCGCATCGTCGCAATGAAGAGCGAGTCGTTCCATGTGGCGAGGCCCGTCGCATCCGGCGTCAGGTTGGCGGCGAAGCTTGTTCCCCATGGCCCCGACCATGCGGTGAGGTCGCCCGTGGTTACCGCGCCCCACTTGGTCGGGTCCGCCCCGACGACGCCAGCCGGTAACACCGGCAACTGTGTCTCGGCGGGGTGGCCCGAGAGGAGTCTGGTGGTGTCGGGCGCCGGTCCGGCCGCGGAAAACACCTTGGG
>Ga0302321_100003771_pt1 | contig 13059 bp, 8 predicted proteins | sample Fen_T0_1_FD_202505 | JGI IMG/M metagenome (GOLD analysis project Ga0302321, IMG submission 202505) | Peat permafrost microbial communities from Stordalen Mire near Abisko, Sweden - Fen_T0_1 | ecosystem: Environmental > Terrestrial > Soil > Wetlands > Permafrost | place: Sweden: Abisko...
CACGCCGGATTTTCGCGGCCGGCTCGATCGCGCGCTCGGTATCCTGCGCGAAGCGCCACCGGATGTGATGAACCACAACCTGGAAACCGTGCCGCGCCTCTACAAGCAGGCGCGCCCCGGTTCCGACTACCACCATTCCCTGAAGCTCCTCAAGGACTTCAAGGCCGAGCATCCCAATACCCCAACCAAAAGCGGCCTGATGGTCGGGCTCGGTGAATCCAACGAGGAAATCCTCGAAGTGATGCGCGACCTGCGCGCCCACGATGTGGACATGCTAACGGTAGGGCAATACCTGCAACCGTCCGGCCACCACCTGCCGGTGCTGCGCTACGTGACTCCAGACGAATTCAAGATGTTCGAAACCGAGGCCGCGAAAATGGGCTTCGCCCACGCCGCCTGCGGGCCGATGGTGCGTAGCTCCTATCATGCGGACCAGATGGCGCACGAGGCGGGCGTTGCCGCTTCCTGACAACTTGCCGAGCGGCAGCTAACCGCCGAGCACATCGCGGCGTCGGCGTATCCGCGCCGTCCGCGCCTTCATTTGTGGCAAAAAAATGCCCATCCGTGACATCGCGATGATTTTCGCTCGTCACCCGTTCAAGGCATTGCCAACGCCAAACCCACCACGTAATCTCAACGCCATCGTTGGTGAGAAACATTTGGGAGTGCGCTATGCGTCGGACTTGGGTGATTTCCGGATTGGTGGTGGTGGCGGTGATCGCCGGTGCCGCGGTGTATCAGCGCGGACTGTTCTGGCGCGAATTCAAGTATCTCGATACGCGCCTAATGGCCGATCTCGGCCAGCCCGATGCGCTGATCCGTACCGCGAGCCTCTCTAAATTGCCGCGCGACCTGCTGCGGGTGCCGATCGCGCGCGACGTGCTGACCGAGGACCTGGCCTTTTACTACGAGCAGCACGAAGACCGCCTCGGCCTGAAAGGCGCCGTCAAACGCATCGCCTACGAACACCAGCTCGACTGGACCGATCGCATCGTCGCCAGCGCGCTCGATGAACCCGCCGAAGTGGCATTGTGGCGCGACGGCAAGGGCGCGCTTCGCCATTTTGCCATCGTCATGCAACGCAATGCCCTCGGCAAGGTCCTGCAGGAAGGGCTCAGCGTCGCGCTCAAGGACCGGCAGCTGACGCTTGCCGGTGAAATCGAAACGGCGCGCGGCAAGGCGAATGTTTTCGCACTGGAAATCAACCCGCGCCGCACCCTGCTGATCGCCGCCGTCGGCGAGCGCATCGTCGTCCTGTCCGATCCCGGCCTGCTATTCGACAAGGGCAAGGTGATGGTGCCGACCGCGCGCGCCGCGGTAGCAGAGTGGCTGGAGGCAGGTGGCGCGCTCAGCAAGCGCTTTGCCCTCGATGAAGGTGCCGGCAAGGGGGGCGAGCGGCCGTTGCATACGCTGGTGATCGGCGCACCCGCGCTGTCGCTGGGTTACGGCTCCTTCGTTCCCGGATTTCGTGGCGTGCGTTTCGACTTCGGTAGCGGCTGGTCGACTTCGGTGTGGATCGATCCAAAGGAGCTGTCGACCGCAGGCCTGGGGGATGCCGCCTTGTGGCGCGCCGTCCCCGCCAACCCGAGTGCGTGCCTGGTGCTGCCGGTCGATTGGCGCATGGCGCAAAAAGTGGTTGCGGGCGCCGACAAGAAGCCGGCGCTGGCGGATGCCAACGCGCTGGCGGCACTGGAAGGTTCGGGACTGGTTTGCTGGTACGGCAATTCCACGCTGTACGCACCGGTATTTGTGGCGAAACTGTCCAAAGGCCTGCCCGACCGCAACGCCGCCTTGCAGGCGCTGGCCAATTGGGCGCTGGCCAAACGCGGAGCCGACGTGATCGCCGGCGTACCCGCTCCGGCCAAGGAGAAAAAAGTGGCTGCTGCCGACGACACCGTCGTCTGGCGCGCCGCCAAGTCGGACGCGCAAAAAACCGCGGCACCGGCAGCGGTCGGCGCGCGCGGCTCCTACGTGGTGTTTTCGCCGGATGGCGCCTTGGTCGACTTGGTATTCGATACCCTGTCCCGCCGCAATCCAAGTGTCGCCGACCAGATGCCGGTGTCCAACGCGACCCTCGCCCTGATTACGCCGAGACCGCTGTCCGGCATGGTCGAGCGCGAAGCGCTCGACGCGCTGTCCGGTGCCGGCGACGCCAATCTGCACGCGGCCGCACAAACGCATTTGCCCGCGCGCATGAAGGCGCTGGCCGCCTATCCGCCTTATCGCCTCGAGCTCTCTTCCGGCAAGGCGCAGGGAAGCTGGCAACGCGTCGAATGGCGCACGCCGGTGGAGAAAAAATGATCCGCCGCAGCTTCCTCGTCGCGACCGGCGCCTGGGCCGCATCGACACTGGCCATGGTCACCGCGGCGCGCGCCGCGACCGTTGCCGCATCGGGCCTCACGCCTGCGCAATCGCGCACCTTCCGCGCCTGGATGGTGCGTATCGTATCGGTGCAGTTGTCGGCCGGTCCGACGCCACGCTGGCAGCAGCGCGATTGCGCCGGGCTGGTGCGCTTCGCGGTGGCCGAGGCGATGCGCGATCACGACGAAAAATGGAAGCGCGCCAACGGTCTTGCCGGCCAGCCGGTGCCCCCCGAAGTGGCACTCGACGACAGCCAGCGTGGCCTCCGCCACCGCTGGCGCCTCGCCGACGGCTCGGTGTCCGCCTACGCCGGCGCGCTGGAACTGATTCAGGAGAACACCCGCTTCATCGCCAAGGACTGCAACTTGGCCCAGCCGGCCGACCTGTTGTTCTACGACCAGGGCGATGCCCAGCACCTGATGGTGTGGATGGGGTCCTTCATCGCCTATCACACGGGTACCGTCACGGCGCAGGACAACGGCCTGCGATCGGTGGCGCTGCGCGACCTGCAGCGCTGGACCGACACCCGATGGCACCCGTCGCAAAATAATCCGAATTTCCTCGGCGTCTATCGCCTGGCCTTCCTTTCCGCCTGAGAACCAGCCCATGAAAAACTTTCGCTCTATAGTCGTCGCCCTGGCCTCGCTGGTATTGCTTTCTTTCACCGGTGCGCTGCGAGCGCAGGAGACACCGGAAGGCGCCAAAGGTACGCCGTTCTTTTTATTGAGCGATGCCTCCTACGGCTCGGCCGACACCGCCATGGTGCGGCTGGAAGTGCAAAACGTTGCGGCCGTTGCCGAGTTCGGTGGCGCCGATGTGTACGTCTATCGCGTCAAGAGCCCGCTCGAATTTCTCAAGCGCCAGAAAAATCTCCACCGCATCGACACCACCGGCGATTACGCCGGCCCCGGCATTTCCAACGCATTGAGCCGCATCTGGGACAACTGGTGGACCGGCTCGCGCGCGGCCTGGCGGGAACTGTTTTCAAGCGAAGCGCGTCAGGCGGTCACGTCAGCGGTGCCCGGCACCCGCACGCATCCGTTGGTGAAGGACAGCCTGCCCGAACAATTTAATCCGCAGTACCGTCCGCTGAAAGGCCATACCCTGGTCGACAGTTTCCGTTACCCGGTGCAGGTGGCAAAGCCGGTGCAGCCACCCGCCGGCGTGAAGCTCGCCGGCAGCAGCAGCGACTTCATCCAGGTTCAGGCCGGCAACGTGCTGATTCCGCTGGGCAAGCGCCAGCCCGGTCTCTATCTGGTCGAGGCGATGATCGGCGATCACCGCGCCACCACCCTGGTATTCGTGTCCGACTCGATCGCCGTCACCAAGGTTTCGGCGGGACAAATGCTGGTGTGGGTCGCCGACCGCGCGAGCGGCCAGCCGGTCGCCGGCGCCAGGACGTTGTGGAGCGACGGTGTGGGCGTGCTCGCCGAAGGCGGCACCGATTCCAGCGGCATCGCGCTGTTCCAGCGCAACGCGCCGGAAAAAACCTATGTATTCGGCGAAGACACCAAGGGTGGCGTCTTTGTGGCGGAAAATTTTTACTACGACAGCGAGATCTACAACACCAAGCTGTATGCGGTCACCGACCGTCCACTGTACCGGCCCGGCGAAACCGTGTTCGTCAAATTCCTTGGGCGCAATTTTCGTTCCGCGCGCGATTCGACACCGATCGCGGCCGACGACCTGAAGCTGCAGGTATTCGATGCCAACGGCTTCCCGGTCGCCGGGCAGACCCTGCGTTTGACGCCGCAGGACGGCGGCGACACCAGTTTCGCGCTGCCGGACAACGCCGTGGCCGGCGGTTACGAATTGCGTTTTGTGTACAAGGGCGATGCCTACGGCGCCGCGTTTCGCGTCGCCGAATACCAGAAGCCGCACTTCGAAATCAACGTGCTGCCGGAAAAGAAAGACTACAAGACCAATGAAGAGGTCAGGGGCCGTTTGCAATTGGTCTACCCGGACGGCAAACCGGTCGCCAACGCCAAGGCGGAACTGTCGGTACGTGCCCAGCGCCTTACGATGATCGAAGGCGACCTGGGCTACGCCGGCCAGTTCCCGCTGCAATTGACGACGGCAACGCTCACCACCGACGCCAAGGGCTTCGCCTCGTTTGCGCTGCCCGCCGCCAAGGAGCCAAGCCGCTACGTGTTGAGCGTGCTCGCCACCGACGGCGCGGCCTATCGGGTGCGGGCCACCAAGGAATTGCTGATCGAACGTGGCGCCGGCACCTACGCGCTGACCGGTGAGCGCGCCTTTTCGGCGGTCGGCGACAAGGTGCAGTTCACCATCGGCGCGACGGCGGCACGCAATGAGGCCACTACCTCCGCGCCGGCGCGCTGGGACTGGGTGCGCCTGGAAAGCCGCAAGACCGATTCCGGCGCCTTGCCGGGCGGCAACAAATTCGCCATCGCCTTTGCCGAGCCCGGCACCTATACCGTGTCCCTGCGCGACGCCGCCGGCAACATCGTCGGCGCCACCTCGCACTACGTGAGCGGCGCCGGCGTCGGCGCGCCGCAAGGTTCGATCGAGATGGTGTTCGACCAGGTGAGCTACCAGGCCGGTAACACGGCGATCGCGCTGATCACCTTTCCGCAGCCGGTCGAGCAGGCACTGTTCACGCTGGAGCGCGACCGCGTCGAAAAGACCGCGCTGATGGCAGCCAGCGGCGGCTGGGTACGCGCGCAGCGCGTGTCGCCCAACCAGTGGCGCGCCGAGATCCCGGTGCGCGAGGACTACGGCCCCAACATCACTTTTTCGGTGGTGTATGTGAAGGGCGGCGACTACGTTTTCCAGAACCTCGGACTCAAGGTCGCGCAGCCGCGCATCGAGGTCGCGGTGCAAGCCGACAAGCCGGTCTACGCGCCGGGTGACATGGTAACGCTGGACCTGACCGCGCAAATCGGCGGCAAGCCGGCCCCCGGTGCCCGTCTCACGGTGGGCGTGGTCGACGAAATGATCTATGTACTGCAACCCGAAATCGCGCCGGACATATTCGATTTCTTCTATCATCCGCGCCGCAACAACGTGCGCACCACGGCGAGCCTCGCCTTCATAGGCTACGACCTTGCACACCCGCCGTCGAAGGCGAGTGCGCCGGCGCGGCGGCAGACGCACGAACGCGCCATCAAGGTGCTGGAACGGCCGCGGCGCGAAGACAAGGACACCGCCTTCTGGCAACCGACGCTGGTCGCCGATGCGCGCGGTCACGCCAAGGTGACGTTCGTGATGCCCGACTCGCTGACCCGCTGGCGCGTCACCGTGCGCGCGGCGGCGTTGACCGGCACGGTCGGCCAGAGCGTTGCACACGTTCGTTCCGACAAGGAGTTCTACGTGAAGTGGACCAGCCCGACGTGGATGCGCGCGCAGGATGCGCCCAATGCCAGTGTCGCGGTCTTCAATCAGGCCAATCGCGAGGCTACGGTAGAAATGTCGGCGACCGGCATGGGCCTCAAGCGCCGCGACACGCTCACTCTGAAGCCGGGCGCCAATTTCGTGTCGTTGCCGCTGCGTGCGGCTGAAACCGATGCGCGCATCGACCTCGCCTTGTCGGTGGCAGGCAAAACGGTGGATGCGCTCATGGTACCGCTCAAGGTGATGCCGGTGGCGTGGCAAAGCCGGCGCTCGATCAGCGTGCCGCTCTCCGGCCGAGAAACCGCGCTGCCGCTGCCGGCCGACGCCGCCAACGTGCAGGTGTTGTTCACCGATTCGGCCAACGTGCAGTTCCATCGGCTGATGGACGACCTGATCGATTATCCCTACGGTTGCGTGGAGCAGACGTCCAGCCGCCTGATTCCCTACAGCCTCGCGCTGCAAAGCGTGCTGCCGGGCAACGAGCGCATGACGGCGCAACTCACGCAACGTCTGCACGGCTATCGCTTCCGTCTCGCGCAAATGGCCGGACCGCAGGCGACCTTTGGCTGGTGGAGCACACCGTCAGACCGCGACCGCGACGGCGACGCCTTCCTGACCGCCTATGCCTACTACGCCGACTGGCATGCCAGCCGCGCGCTCAAGCTCGAACTGCCGCCCGGCCACTTCGACCGTTTGATCGAGGTATACCGCAAGAACGGCAGCAAGCGCTCTATCTGGCATCGCGCGCTGATGTTGTACTGGATGCAGGAAATGGGCCTGCCGGTACGATCGCTGGCGGAAGCGCTGGCCGATGAATTGGCCAACGCGACGGCCGGCAAGCCGGTTGCCGCACAACGTCTCGCCAGCGCCGTACTGACTGAGGATTCGGATAGTGTGCAGCTGGCGATGACGCGGGTGCTGACCGCCTACGTGGTGCAACAAACACAGGGCACATTGCCCGCCTCGCTCACTGCCGCACTCGATCCCGCGATCGCGCAGTTGCGCACCGCCAAGCTTCCGCTAGGCGAAGCGCTGCTGATGATGAGCGGGCGCTTACCCTCGTCGGAAGCGTTTAGGGTGCTCGATACGGTGCGTTCGGAATACCCAACCATCGATCGCTCGCTGACCCTGTTGTGGACCTACCGGGCGTTGGGTGGCATCACCAATCCGACCGTGGCCGCACGCAACGGCATCACCCGTTTCGATCTCGATCCCCCGTGGCAGCCGCTCGAAACGGTGACCGGTCAGCGCGTGTTCCGCTGGCCGTCGGGTCGTGCGCCGTCGGTGTTCAAGTTGGCGGCGGCACCACCGCCCGGCGTTTCGCTGGTCGCGCAATTCGATAGCCGCGATGCGGAAACCGGCAGCCTGCCGGTCAAAGTCGAACGTCGCTTGTATCGCCTGGTGCGTAGTGAATCGATTGCGCCGACCGTGCAAGCGGCGGTGGTGACACCCAAGCGCGAACGCGCCACGGTAGAGGTGACTGCCGATGCGGCCAACTTTACGCTCGAGCGTCTGGCCGCCGATGCGGTGCTGAAAACCGACGAGGTCTATCTCGATGAAGTGGTGTTGAAGCGCATCGACGGCGCGCCGTTGCGCTACGGCATCGTCGAAGTACCGCTGCCGCCGGGCGCCAACGCCGATCGAACCACCTGGGGCATCGCGGTGCGCTTCCCCGGTGCGGCCGGGCCGGAGGCACTGGAGCGCGCGCGCTTTGAAGAGACGCCGTACGGCTATGCGGTACCGGTCGATCTGCTGGCGGGCGACATTGCCATTCGTCACCTGGTGCGGGTGGCCGAGGCCGGGCGCTTCGTGTTGCCCCCGGCGCGCTACTACCGCATGTACCAGCCGGAACAAAAAGCCTTCGAGGAGTCAGCTCGTGCGCAGTTCGACATTCGCTGAGCGAATCGGCCGCTGCTCGGTTCTGGCGCTGTTGGCGCTGGCCGCCGTGCGACCGGCATGCGCCGTCGAGGAAGCCGAGGTGGCGTGGCTACAGGACGGCAAGGTGGAACTGCGCACGCTGGCGCGAGCCGGCGGCCACGCCGCTACTTCGACACGCGATGCGAACGATGTGGTGGTGCCGCTCGGCAGCCTCTGGAAACTGTTTGTCTTCGCCTACCTCGCCGATACGCGCGCCACGGAACCCGCGTATGCGTGCACGACCAATCGCGGCGCGGCCGATGAAGAAGAACGTTATTGCTGCCCGCCCGGCGAAAGCATCGCACGCGCGCAGGCCCTGTCGCGTTCCTGCGCGCCGTACTTTGCGCCGGTCCGGCTCGGCATCGACGCAGACGCCTGGCGCGCCTACTGGCAACGGCTGCCGGCCGCGCAGGCCTTGCAAGACCTTGCCCAACTGAAACCTGAGACCAACATGCGCTTGCGCGACCTGCTTGCCGTGCTGGACCGGTTTTCACCGACCGCGCGTGCCGATGCGCGTAGCGCCCTGCTCGAAACCGGCGTGGAGGGATACGGACGCGAGGCCTGGCAGCAACTCGGCACCGGTATCCGCTACAAGACCTATAGCTGGCATCGCGTCGACGGCAGCGCCTTCGGTGGCGCGGCAGGATGGCTGGCGGACGGCACGCCGTTCTGGTTCGGTGCACGCGGCTCCAGCCGCAGCGCGCTGGCGGCGTGGGGCAGCGAGCTCGCCGCGACGCTGCCGGCGTTTTCGACCACGCGCCGGCGTAATCAGGAAGCCGGACACCTCGCCGGGCCCTGCGTCGACGTCGACTTCTTTGCCCGCTATCCCTTGCGCGCGGTGTGGGCGGCCAATGCCTCGCAGTCCGACAAGATCGCCGCACTACCGGGAGAGATGAAGGGACGTTTCCGGCTGGAATTTGCCAACGGTAATTGGCTGGTGGTCGAATCGCACGGCGAGCTGGTATTGACGACAGCTAGCATGGACGGACGCACGCGCCTGTCCATCGGCGGCCGCTTCGATTTGAACGAGTACGTCGCACGCGTGATCGATCGCGAAGGCAGTGGGGCTTCACCGCAGGCGGCGCGCGCGCTGGCGATCGCGGCCCGCAGCTACCTCACCCAAAATGCGCGCTTCGAAGCCGGCTGCTGGCGCATCGCCGACGCCAGCGCCACCCAGCGGGTGAGCCCGCAGCCGCCCAGCCGCCATGCGCTGGCGGCGGCGTGGTTTACCGATGAAGTGGTGCTGAAGGGCGTGGCGGTGCGTTATCACGCCGATGCTCCCGCCGCCAACCGGCTGGTGTGGCGCGACGCCGTTGCGCAAGCCGGACAGGGCTGGGATTTCGAACGTATCCTGCTGGCAGCCTACCCGACCGCGTCGATCGCATCCCTGAGCGGGCAGGAAGACTGCGCACGACTCGCCGCGGCTGAAAGCTGGCTCACGCAGAGCACAGCGGCCTGGAGCCTGCGCCTTGCCCGCGAACCCGGTTTCGAACCGCCCCGCGAAGCATTGCGGATTTGTGCACTCGACAACGGCAACCCCTATTCCGACCAGCAGCGCCTGCGCATTTACGTGCGCGGCTGGCGCAATGTCAACGAACGCCTGACGCTGGCGCACGAATACCTGCATCTCGCATTCCGCTTCCATCCCAACGGCGCCGACGAAGCGTATATCGAGCGCCTCGCACACCGACTGATCGAGGGTTAGACCATGCGCAATCTGAAACGGACATTGTTGTTGCTGTCTCTGGCTCTGTCGCTATCGGTGGCGGTGGCGACTGGTGCAATGGCACAAGTGACGGTGGAATCGCCGCGCGGCGGCTGGCGCTACAGCGAAGGCGATGCAGCCGGCTTCCGGCAACCGGTCCACTATCCCGCTTCCTCGGTCAACGCCATCGGCCAATCGGCGCCGGCGCTGATCAAGGGGCACATCCAGAACGCGGTAAAAGGGCATCCGGCGAAACTGGTGGTGAATGGGGTGGCGATGCCACTGTCTTTCGACGAAGGCGGCGACTTCATGCGCCCCTATTCGTTCGGCGCCGGCTCCAACAGCATCGAAGTGCGCGCGGCCGACGGCAAGGAGCGCCGCCGCGTGCAGTTTTACGATGCCTACGCCGGCAAACCGCAGGCGCGGCTCAGGGTGGTGCTGTCCTGGGACAGCGACGGCACCGATCTCGATTTGCATGTGGTGTCGCCCGACGGCGAGCACGTCTTCTACGGCAATCGCATCGCCAATAACGGCGGCGCGCTCGATGTCGATGTCACCACCGGCTTCGGTCCGGAAATTTACGCCAATCCGGCGCCACCGAAAGGCGTCTATCACGTCTACGTCAATTACTACGGCAGCGGCGCCGACCGCCAGGCGCTCACCACCGCGCAGGTCGCCATCGTCACGCAGGAGGGCAGCCTGTCCGAGCGGCGCCAGGTGGTGCAGGTGCCGATGCGCAACCCCGGCGAACTCACCCTGATCAAATCGTTCAGCTATCCATGAAACTGTCCACCACTTTCGCAAGCCTGCTGTTGGCACCCATTTCACTGGCGGTCGTTGCCGAGCCGGCGATCGGCCCGCCAATCACGCTGGAGAGTCCGCGCGGCGGCTGGAATTATTCTGGGCTGATCGACCGCAAAGACGAGGAGCGGGTCGCCTACCCGACGCCGCCGATCAACCGCGGTGCACAGAAGAATCGCACCCTGATCATGGGCCACTTGCGCGCCGCCGGTACGCAACGCAAAGCCGCTTCGCTGGTGGTGAACGGCAATCCGATGGCGCTGTACGCCGGCGATGGCGGGCGCTTCGAAAGACACTACGCTTTCGGCGGCGGCTCGAACGGCGTCGAGATCCGCAGTGCCGACGGCACGGCGATCAAGCGTGTGCAGTACTATGAGGCCAATCCGAACCAATTGTCGCCCCAACTTCGCATCGTATGCTCCTGGGATGCGCCGGAGGCCGAGGTCGATTTGCACATCATCACCCCGGACGGCCAGCACGCCTTCTGGGCGCATCCGGTGCTCGACGGCGGCGGCGGGCTCGACGTCGACAGCGTCGACGGCCCCGGTCCGGAAATGTTCACCACCACGGCGCCATTGCACGGCGCGTATCACGTCTACGTGAACTACTGGGGCAACTTTTCGCAGGCCGCCGGCTACAACTTCGACGCCGCCAACCTGCAGAAGCCCGTCATCACTACCCGCATCACGTTGGTCTTTTACGAAAACACCGCCCGCGAAAAGCGTGAGAGCTTCGTCATTCCGCTGCGCAAGATCGGCGACCTCAATCTCGTCAAGTCGTTCATGTTTTGACGTGAACGCCGTCGGCGGGCTCAGAATTCCTTGATCACGTGCGCCTGCCGCCGTGAAACCGGCAGCTTTTCATCGAGGCCATGCAGCACTGCGACCCAGTGGCCGCCGTTTTCTTCGTCTCCGTCAGCGGCTTTTTCGAAACCGGCCACGGCTTTTCGCGCGATCAACGTGTTGCGATGGATGCGAGTGAAGATGCCTTCGAATTCTTCTTCCAGCCTGGTGAGCGACTCTTCCAGCAGGTATTCCTTGGCGGCGGTCTTGACGGTGACGTACTTCAATTCCGCTTTCAGGTAGATCACGTCTTCCACCGGCACCAGCAGGATCTTGCCGCGCTCGTGGATGGAAAGGTGCTTGCGGCGCGACTGGGTGGCGCTCGCCACCGCCTCGGCCTGGCCGGTCTTGACCACGGCCGCCTTTTGCAAAGCCGCCAGCAGCCGTTCCTGACGGATCGGCTTCAGAAGATAGTCGATCGCATTCAGTTCGAACGCCTCGACTGCGTAGGCGTCGTAGGCGGTGGTGAATATAAGCCGCGGCGGCTGGTCGAGCTTGGCCAAATGGCGCGCCACCTCGAGTCCGTCCATCACCGGCATGCGAATGTCGCACAGCACAATATCGATGCCGCCCGCGTTGATGATTTCGATCGCTTCCAGCCCGTTGGCGGCCTCGTCCGCGATGGTGAGTGGAAAGTCACCGCGACAGTCGTCGAGCAGGTCGGACAGGCGCCGCCGCGCCGGCGTTTCGTCGTCGACGATCAGGATGCGCGCCGGGCTGCTGTTCACGGCTTCTTCTCCACGGTCGGCAGGGTGATGGTGACGAGATAGCGATCACCGCTGACCTCCGCTTTGAGGCTTGCTTCGGAGTCGAAGTGGAGCTGCAGGCGCTCCTTGATGTTGGCGATGGCCATGCGGTTGCCGCTGGCGTGGGAGGAACCGGCTTGATAGGGGTTGGTCATGCGGATCACCAGTTGCTTGCCTTTCGGCTCGATGTGAATATTCAGTTCGCCCACGCCGCTGGCGGGCTCGATGCCGTGATACACCGCGTTTTCGATCAAAGGTTGCAGGATCAACGGTGGCACCAGGGCGTCGCGCGGCATGGCCTCGATGTGCCAATTTACCTGCAAGCGCTCGCCAAGGCGAATTTGCTCGATATCCAGGAAGCGGCGGCACAGTGCAATTTCGTCGGCCAGCGGCACCAGCTGGCGATTATCCGCCATCAGCACGCGGAACAGTTCGGCCATGTCCTCCAGCATGCGCTCGGCGCGCTTGGGTTCGCTGCGGATCAGCGACAGGACGGCATTGATCGAGTTGAACAGGAAATGCGGCCGGATGCGCGCCTGCAGCGCCTGCAAGCGCGCTTCCGAAAGAGCCGGTGACAGGGCGTGCGAGCGCAGATCGAAGTACAGCAATACCACCCCGGTCGCAAAAGCGAAGAAAAAGCCGTATTGCCACCAGATCAACGGCTGGCTTTGCCCCGTCAGCACACCTTCGAAAATCCATAACAGATAGGCGATGGCGTCTTCCATGATGAGGATGAACACGATGCCCTGCCAATAGGCGATGCGCTGGAAGATCGGGCGAAACAGGCAGCTCATGGTCAGCGACAGGATCAGCGCCGGCTGGGCGATCACCGAAATGGTCATGAAGCGGGAGCCCAGGTCGTTGCCGTTTTCAGCCCGCACCACCGCGGCGGCGAGGCACAGGACGTTCACTATCACCAGCAGGCGCAACATGATGCCCAAATTGCAAAAGTCGGGAAGACGCGCCGCAACATTGGCTGCGGCGCTTCCGGATGCTTGTTTTATACTGGCTTTGTTCATCGTTCCCCAATTCTCCGCGAATCGCGCCGGAAAAGACAATGCCCCAAGAAGAAACTCCGCAAGCCTGGTCCGGCCGCTTCAGCGAACCGGTGGCCGAACTGGTGAAACGCTTCACCGCCTCGGTGTCGTTCGACCGTCGTTTGGCCGAAGTCGATATCCAGGGGTCGCTGGCGCACGCTCGCATGCTAAATCACGTGGGCGTGCTCGGCAAGGACGATCTCGCCGCCATCGAGCGCGGGCTGGGTGAAATACTGGCCGAAATCCGCGCCAGCCGGTTCGAGTGGTCGATCGACCGCGAAGACGTGCACATGAAC
>Ga0302321_100003773_pt1 | contig 13049 bp, 10 predicted proteins | sample Fen_T0_1_FD_202505 | JGI IMG/M metagenome (GOLD analysis project Ga0302321, IMG submission 202505) | Peat permafrost microbial communities from Stordalen Mire near Abisko, Sweden - Fen_T0_1 | ecosystem: Environmental > Terrestrial > Soil > Wetlands > Permafrost | place: Sweden: Abisko...
ATCAGTGCAACGGCCCCCGGATTCATTGCCCGTCCCGCAGCAGGCGAATCAGCGACGACGTGTCCCAGCGGCCGCCGCCCCGGGCCTGCACGCGGGCGTAGAACTGGTCGACGAGCGCGGTGCCCGGCAGCGCGGCGCCATTGGCGCGGGCCTCGGCCAGGCAGATCGCGAGGTCCTTGCGCATCCAGTCCACGGCGAAGCCGAAATCGAACTTGTCGGCGATCATCGTCGGTCCGCGGCTCTCCATCTGCCAGGATTGCGCCGCGCCCTTGCTGATCACGTCCAGCACGCGCGCGGGATCGAGACCGGCCCGCGAGGCGAAATTGATGCCTTCCGACAGCGCCTGGACTAGGCCGGCGATGCAGATCTGGTTGACCATTTTCGTCAGTTGGCCGCTGCCCGAAGCGCCCATCAGCGTCACCGCGCGGGCATAGGTGGCCAGCACCGCTTCCGCCCGGGCGAATACGGCGGGTTCGCCGCCGACCATGATCGTGAGCTTGCCGTTCTCGGCACCGGCCTGTCCGCCGGAAACCGGCGCGTCGAGGAAGGCGACCCCTTTGGCTGCGGCCGCCGCATGCATCTCCCGCGCGACCTGCGCCGAGGCCGTCGTGTGGTCGACCAGGATCGTGCCGGCGGACAAACCCGACAGCACGCCGTCGGCGCCCGTGATCACCGCGCGGACGTCGTCGTCGTTGCCGACGCACATCAAGGCGATCTCGGCGCCGCGAACCGCGGCAGCGGGCGTGGCGGCGCTCTTCCCGCCGAACGCTTCCACCCATTTCGCCGCCTTGGGGGCCGTGCGGTTGAACACGGTGACGTCGTGTCCGGCGCGGGACAGGTGCCCCGCCATCGGATAGCCCATCACGCCCAGTCCGAGAAATGCGAGTTTCATTGCCGCTCCTTAGGAGTCATGTTCGCCGTGCTCGTGGTGCGACCGCGCGCGGGATCCGTAGTGCAATTTGAGGATGAGAATCGTCAGCACCAGCGAGAGCGTGATGCCGTTGGCGACGATCAGCGGCACCGACGCGAGCCGGATGCCGTACCAGAGCCACAGCGCGACGCCGATGCCGAACAGCGAGAACATGCCCCACGAAATGTCGTGCGCCGAGCGCTTGCGCAGGATGTGCAGCACCTGCGGCACGAACGCGATGGTCGTCAGCGCGCCTGCCAGGTATCCGATCACGTCCAGGCTCAGGGAGTCGCCGGCGTTCATCCGTCGGCGAGCGCGTCGCGCGCGCGCGCAATGGCTGCACGTACCTGGGCGGGTGCCGTGCCTCCCGGATGGTCGCGGCTGGCCACGGAGCCCTCGAGCGTGAGCACGGCGTAGACGTCATCGTCGGCGAGCGGCGCAAACGCGCGCAAGTCTGCAAGGGGCAGGTCTGCCAGATCGCAGCCCTTGCCTTCCGCGTGGCGCACGGTGCGCGCGACCGCTTCATGCGCATCGCGGAACGGCAGTCCGCGGCGGACGAGATAGTCGGCCAGGTCTGTGGCCGTCGCGAATCCCTCTTTCGCCGCGGCGCGCATGCGCTCCGCATCGACGCGGATGCCGCTGCCGACCAGGTCGGCCATGATGGCCAGGGAATCGGAGAGTGTGTCGACGCTGTCGAACAGCGGCTCCTTGTCTTCCTGGTTGTCCTTGTTGTACGTCAGCGGCTGGCCCTTCATCAGCACCAGCAGCGACATCAGGTGCCCGATCACGCGGCCGGCCTTGCCGCGAACCAGTTCGGGGACGTCGGGATTCTTCTTCTGCGGCATGATCGAGCTGCCGGTGCAGAAGCGGTCGGCGAGCTGGACGAAGCCGAAGCGCGGACTCGACCAGAGCACCAGTTCCTCGCAGAAGCGCGACAGGTGCACCATCGCGAGCGCGGCCGCCGCCTCGAATTCGATGGCGAAGTCGCGGTCGGACACGGCATCGAGCGAATTGCCGCACAGGCCGGCGAAGCCCAGCTCCCCGGCGACGCGTTCGCGGTCGATCGGGAACGACGTTCCGGCGAGCGCGGCGGCGCCCAGCGGCAGCAGGTTCACGCGCTTGCGGCAGTCGGCCAGGCGCCCGGCATCGCGCGCGAACATCGCTTCGTAGGCCATCAGGTGGTGGCCGAACGTGACGGGCTGCGCGACCTGCATGTGCGTGAAGCCCGGCATGATCGTGGCCGCGTGCAGGTCGGCCAGGTCGAGCAGCGCGCGGCGCAGCGCCGTCAGCTGCGCGGTCAGTGCGTCGATCGCGCCGCGCAGCCACAGGCGCATGTCGGTCGCGACCTGGTCGTTGCGCGAGCGGCCGGTGTGCAGCCGCTTGCCGGCATCGCCCACCAGCTCCGTCAGCCGCCGTTCGATGTTGAGGTGGACGTCCTCCAGGTCGCGCGACCACACGAATTCCCCGCGCGCGATCTCCGCGCCGATCTGCGCCATGCCGTGCTCGATGCGGGCCAGGTCGTCCGCCGGAATGATCCCGGTGGCCGCCAGCATGCGCGCGTGGGCCAGCGATCCGGCGATGTCGACGGCGGCCAGCCGCTGGTCGAAATCGACCGACGCGGTGAACCGCTTGACCCGTTCGGTGACCGGCTCGCTGAACCGTCCCGACCAGCCGCCGGCCGCATCGGACACGGCCGCGGACGCGGCGGGCGGGGAAGGCGGGGGTGAACTTCCGTGGGCAGACATGGGCGGTTGGATTTATGTCTTGCGTCGGTCGCGCGGCATGCCGACAATGATTGTCAGGGAGGTCCAGCCCGTTGGGTTTAGGCCCGTTGGGTTGCAGCCAAAGCGTTACGTGCCCCGCGGTGGTGCTTCGAAACGGCTGGAAACGTGAGGATCCGGGATGCCTGCCGCAGTGACCCATGGCGGCGGGCACAATGCTTGCATGGGACCTCCGATATGGCGGCAATTATAAGACAAAATCCCAACCAGCCCGCGTTGCCCGACTTCCGCAACATGGGGACAATCCTCCGCGTCCTGGTGGCGGTCAACCTGGGCGCGGCGGTGCTCGCCATTGCGCGTGCCGGCCAGCTTTCTTCCGCTTACGCCGAGTGGATCGAGGCGACCGGGTTCGTCGAACCCTACCTGCTGCTCGTGCTGGCGGTGCTGTGGGCGGCGTCGCCCTGGCTGTCGCGGCTGTCCTTTGGCGTCGGCGCCGGCATGGTGGCCCTGGTGACGGTGGTCTGCGGATACCTGCTGCACGAGGTCATGCACCGGCTGGCGCCGTTGGCGCCCGGTACGCTCGTCCGCTGGATCGTTTTCGGCCTGGTCGCGGTCGCGATCCTGCTGTTCTATTTCCACCTGCGCGCCCGGGCGCTGTCGCCGGCCATAACGGAAGCCCGCCTACAGGCGCTGCAGGCAAGGATCCGGCCGCATTTCCTGTTCAACAGCATCAATGCCGTGTTGTCACTGGTGCGCAGCGATCCCAAGCGGGCGGAGGTCGCGCTGGAGGACATGGCCGACCTCTTTCGGGTGCTGATGCGCGACAACCGCAACCTGGCCCCGCTCGAGGAGGAGGTCGAGCTCTGCCGCCAGTACCTGGAGCTCGAGAAGCTTCGCCTGGGCGACCGGCTGACCGTCGACTGGAACGTCAAGAGCATGCCCGGCGACGCGCTGGTGCCGCCGCTGATGCTGCAGCCGCTGCTCGAGAACGCCGTCTACCACGGCATCGAGCCGTCGAGCATGCCCGGGACGGTGTCAATCAACCTGTTCCTTTCGCGCGGCGAGGTCCACGCGATCCTGAAGAATCCCTACCGCACCACCGGCGGCAACCATCACTCCGGGAACAAGATGGCGCTGGCCAACGTCCGCGAGCGTCTGGCGCTGCATTTCGATGCCGAGGCCAGCCTCGAGTCTCGGGTCACCAAGGACGCCTACGAGGTGCACATCCGCATTCCCTACCGTACCGAGCCCGCCAATTCGGCGACCGGCGTTCCGACCGTCACCGGCCCGATGCCGGGCGCGGACGACGATCGTCAGCGCGGCGTGTCCGCGCGCCTGGGGATGACGGAGGCCGCCCGTGCCTGATTCGCCGTTGCGCGTTCTGATCGTCGACGACGAGGCGCCAGCGCGAAGGCGGCTGCGCGACCTGCTGGAAGACTGCGCCGCTGCGCTGCCGCTGGCGATCATCGGCGAGGCGCAGCACGGCCGCGAGGCGCTGGAATTGCTGCAGAACGCGCCGGTGGACCTGGTGCTGACCGACATCCACATGCCTGACATGGACGGTGTCGAACTTGCGCGCCACCTGCTCAAGCTGTCGCATCCGCCGGTCGTGATCTTCACCACCGCGTTCCACGAGCACGCGGTGCAGGCGTTCGAAGTCAACGCCGTCGATTACCTGATGAAGCCCATCCGCGTGCAGCGACTGCTGGGTGCGCTGCAAAAGGTCCCGCGCCTGAAGCCGGTGAGCGCCGAGAAGCTGTCGCAACTGCCGACGACCGCGCGCCGCTTCCTGTCCGTGACCGAGCGTTCGCGGGTCGTGCTGGTGCCGGTGGAGGACGTCGTCTATCTCAAGGCCGAGCTCAAGTACATCACGATCAGGACGTCGCAGCGCGAATACCTGCTCGAGGAATCGCTGACCCGGCTCGAAACCGAGTTCGGCGCGCGTTTCGTGCGCGTCCATCGCAATTGCCTCGCCGCGCGCGACCACATCCGCGGCTTCGAACGCCGGGTGAACGACGACGGCGACGCGCACTGGGAAGTGCTGCTCGCGGGCGTGCAGGAGACCCTGCCGGTTTCGCGGCGGCAGCAATCCGTCGTGCGCGAGATGGGACGCGAGACCGCGGCGTGACCTTCGCGATGGCGGGCCGCGCCCGCCCGGCCCGGCGGCCTAAGCACACCTAAGCACACCTAAGCACGCCTAACCGCCGCCTCCGCGGAACGGCTACACTTCCCGGCGTCGCCACTTCCCCACCGCACAATATGCGCACGCTCGTCTGCGGCTCGCTCGCCTACGACACCATCATGGTGTTTCCCGACCGCTTCGCGCGGCACATCCTGCCCGAGCAGCTGCGCGTGCTGTCGGTGTCGTTCCAGATCGGGGAAATGCGCCGCGAATGGGGCGGCTGCGCCGGCAACATCGCCTACAACCTGCGAGCGCTGGGCGGCGAGCCGGTCGTCATGGCGACGATCGGCGACGACGGCGACGATTACCGCGAACGGCTCGCGGCGCTCGACATCGACGGCGACGCGGTCCGCCACGTGCCCGGCACGTATACGGCGCAGGCGTTCATCATCACCGACATGGACGACAACCAGATCACCGCGTTCCATCCGGGCGCGATGAACTACTCGCACCAGAACCGCGTCGACGACGTGGACGACATCGCGCTCGCCATCGTCGCGCCCGACGGCAAGGAAGGCATGAGCGCGCACGTCGCGCAGCTTGCGGAAGCCGGCATCCCGTTCCTGTTCGACCCGGGACAGGCGATGCCGCTGTTCACCGGCCCGGAACTGCTCGCGATGATCGACTGCGCGCGCTGCGTCGCGGTGAACGACTACGAGGGCCAGCTGCTGACCGAGCGCACCGGACTTTCGCTGGCGGAACTGGCCGAACGAGTGGATGCGCTGATCGTGACGCTCGGTGCGGACGGCTCGGTGATCCACGCGCGCGGCGAGACCTACGCGATTCCTGCCGCCAAGCCGGATGCGGTCCTCGACCCGACCGGTTGCGGCGACGCCTATCGCGCCGGCATCCTCTACGGCATCGGCCACGGCTGGGACTGGGAGCGGACCGGCGGCCTGGCGTCGGTGATGGGCTCGCTCAAGATCGCGTCGCGGGGCGGACAGAACCACGCCGTCGATCACGAAACGGTGGCGGCGCTGTACTTCAAGACATTCGGCAGCCACGTCTTCTGAACAACGCCAACGCGACGCCGGTCCGCCTGTACCGCTACGTGCGGACGTGCGTGCACGTGAGCGCCGGCATCGCGACGACGCTGCTCGTCTTTCCGCTGGTGTCGCCGGACCGGAAGCGGGCACTGGTCAAGCGCTGGAGCGTTCGCCTGCTGCGCATCCTGGCGGTCGAGGCGCGCCTGGTCGGCGACATCGCGGCGCGCGGCGGCAACGTGCTCGTCGTTGCGAACCACATTTCCTGGCTCGACATCTTCGTGCTTAATTCGGTTCACCCGGTGCGCTTCGTCGCGAAATCCGAACTGGCGCGCTGGCCGGTCGTCGGCGCGATGATCCGCGGCGCCGGAACGCTGTTCATCGAGCGCACCAAGCGCCGCGACACACGCCGCGTCAACAACCATGTCGCCACGGTACTGGCCGGCGGCGACGTCGTTGCCATCTTTCCCGAAGGCACGACGACGGACGGCATCGACATGCTGCCGTTCAAGAGCTCGCTGCTGCAGCCCATCGTCGAGGCGGAGGGCCACGTGCAGCCGGTGGCGATCCGCTATCGCTCGCCCGACGGCGCGCCGTCGGTAGCGCCGGCCTACGTCGGCGACACGTCGTTCGCCGAGTCGTTCTGGCAGGTCTGCGGCGTGCGCGCGCTGACCGTCGAGTTGATTGCGACGGTCGCGATCCCGGCGCGCGACGGGCACCGGCGCCACCTGGCGCGCGACGCCGAGGCCCTCATCCGAACGGCTTTGGCTGAACCGGATGGCGCGAAGGCACCTGCAGCACCCGGCGGTCATCGAGGCAGACACCGGTAAGCGTCCCGCCCCACAGGCAGCCCGAGTCGAGCATCAGCACGTTGGGCGCCAGCAGCAGTTCGTGTGTCGACCAGTGACCGCACACGACCGTCATTCGCGCGCTGAGCCGCGCAGGTTGCGCGAACCACGGCAGGAATCCGTCGGGCGCGTGCTCGGGTCCGCGCTTTTCCCGGAATTCCATCGTGCCGTCGGCCATGCAGAAGCGCAGTCGCGTGCACGCATTGACCGCGACGCGCAGCCGGTCGTAGCCGGCAAGCTCCTCGGACCATTGCCGGGGTTCGTCGCCGTAGAGCACGCCCAGGAATTCATGCGCGCGGTCGCTCCCGAGCATCGCCTGCACTTCGCGCGAGAGCATGAGCGCGGTCGCCGGTGTCCATTGCGGCAGCAGCCCGGCGTGCACCAGCAGCCGTTCGCCTTCGATGACGACCAGCGGCCGCGCGGCGAGCCACGCGATCAACTCGTCGCGGTCGGGTGCTGCAAGGATCGCGTCGAGCGTGTCGCTGCGATGCGGCCGGCGATGGCCCGCGGCGACGGTCAGCAGATGGAAGTCGTGATTGCCGAGCACCGTGGTCGCGGCATCGCCCAGCTTGCGTACTTCGCGCAGCACCGCGAGCGATTCCGGGCCACGGTTGACGAGGTCGCCGACCAGCCACAGGCGGTCGGTGGCAGGCGAGAACGCGATGAGATCAAGCAGCTGGCAGAACTCGGCGTGGCACCCCTGGATGTCGCCGATTGCGTAGAGCGCCATGGTCAGTCTGTCGTCGTATTCGGTGAGGGGACAAATCGACCGCGTCAAGTCTTACGAACGCGCCTGCGCGGCTGTTAGAATCGATTCGCATTCATTCTAACAAGCTTCGTGCAATTTCCCCTCAATCCCCCGCAGCGCGAGGCCGTGCGCCACGTCGACGGCCCGCTGCTCGTGCTCGCCGGCGCGGGCAGCGGCAAGACGCGCGTCATCACCGCCAAGATCGCGCACCTGATCGAGCGCGGCGTCGACCCGGCGAAGATCGTCGCGATCACGTTCACCAACAAGGCGGCGCGCGAGATGCGCGAGCGCGCGCAGGCGCTGCTCAAGTCGCAGGGCAAGGCCGGCGAGGCCGCGAAGGTGGTCGTCGCCACGTTCCATGCGCTGGGACTCAAGATCCTGCGCATCGAGGCGAAGGCCGCGGGACTGAAGCCCGGCTTCTCGATCTTCGACCCGGCGGACCTGGAGTCCGTCGTCGCCGAACTGATCGCGACGTCCGATCGCGGCCGCGCGCGGTCGGCGCAATGGAAGATCAGCGCCTGGAAGAACGCGCTGGTGTCGCCCGCGACCGCGCTTGAAGAGGCGAAGGAAGACGACGAGATCATCGCCGCGCGCGCCTACGCCAATTACGGCGAGGCACTGGCCGCGTACCAGGCGGTGGACTTCGACGACCTCATCGTGCGCGTCGTCGACCTGCTCGAGCGCGACGCCGACGTGCGGGCGCGGTGGCAGGCCCGTTGCGCGCACGTGCTGGTCGATGAGTACCAGGACACCAACCCCGCGCAATACCGGCTGCTGCGCGCGCTGGTGGGCGAGGGCACGCCGTTCACCGCGGTCGGCGACGACGACCAGGCGATCTACGGATGGCGCGGCGCGACGGTCGACAATCTCGCCAGCCTGCCGCGCGACTATCCGGACCTCAAGGTCGTCAAGCTGGAGCAGAACTACCGGTCGACGGTGCGCATCCTGCGTTCTGCCAATGCGCTGATCGCCAACAATCCAAAGCTCTTCGACAAGCGGTTGTGGAGCGATCTTGGCAACGGCGAACTGATTCGCGTCGTGCCCGCGACCGACGACGAGGCGGAAGCCGAGTCGGTCGTGCGGCGTATTTCGGCGCTCAAGTTCGAGAGGCGCGCCAAGTTCTCGGACTTCGCCATCCTCTACCGCGGCAACCACCAGGCGCGCGTGTTCGAGACGGCGCTGCGCGGGCAGAACATGCCGTACGAAGTTTCGGGCGGGCAGTCGCTGTTCGACAAGTCCGAAGTGAAGGACTTCGTGTCCTATCTGCGCCTTATCGCGAACGACGACGACGACCCGGCCTTCGTGCGCGCGGTGACGACACCGAAGCGCGGCGTCGGCCAGGCTACGCTCGCGCACCTGGGCGACATCGGATCGATGCGTCACGAGAGCCTGTTCGCCGCGGTGTTCGCGCCGGAAGCGGCGGACGCCATTCCGGCGCGGCAGCTCGCGACACTGACGGAGTTCTGCGGCCTCATCAACAACCTGCGCTCGCGTGCGGAGCGGGAGCCGGCGGGCCGGCTGCTCGAGGAACTCTGGAAGGCCTCGGGTTACGAGGAATGGCTGGTGGCTACGCTCGACAAGCGGGAAGCGAAGGACAAGTCGCAAAGCGTGCGCGACCTGATCGGCTGGCTGTCGCGCAAAGGCGAGAACGACGACCGCAACCTGCTGGAACTGACGCAGCTGGTTGCGCTGATCACGATGCTCGAGGGCCGCGAGGGCGAAAGCGTCGATGCAGTGCGCCTCTCCACGCTGCACGCGGCGAAGGGCCTCGAGTTTCCGCACGTCTTCCTGGTGGGGCTGGAGGAGGGCCTGCTGCCCCATCGCGAATCGGTCGACACCGGGAAGATCGACGAGGAGCGGCGCCTCATGTACGTCGGCATCACGCGCGCGCAACAATCGCTGCATCTGTCGTACTGCCGCCGGCGCAAGCGGGCCGGCGAGATGATGTCGTGCACGCCGTCGCGCTTCCTGGGCGAACTGGCGCAGGAGGACCTGCGCTACGCGGATACGCCGCTGCCCCCGGACGAGGCGGCGAAGGAAAAGGCGGCGGGAAGCGAGCGGCTGAAGTCGCTGAAGGCGATGCTGGCGCGCTGACTGTTACTTTGCCGCAGCCACCATGTAGTCGACGGCGGCCTTGACGTCGGCGTCCGGCAGCGTGGTGTTGCCACCTTTCGGCGGCATCACGCCGGCCTTGCCCTGGAAGCCGCCGAGTGCGTGCGTGTACAGAACGTTGACGCCCTGCGCGATGCGCGGCGCCCACGCGGCCTTGTCGCCGAACTTCGGTGCGCCGGCCACACCAGTGGCATGGCAGGCCGCGCAACTCATGGTGAACACCTTCTTGCCATCGACGGCGGGTGCAGCGGCCGGCGCGGCCGCCGGTGTTGCCACTGCGGCAGCGGCGACGACCGTGGGAGCGGCAGCGGCTGCTCCACCCGGCACCGGCGTGGCGCTGCCGGACTTCATCATGTAATCGATCGCGCGCTTGATTTCGGCATCGGAGAGTTCCGCCAGGCCGCCGCGCGCAGGCATGCCCGCGTGTCCCTTCAACGCCGATTGCAGCACGCGGGCGTAGCCGTCCTTCGCGCGCTTGATCCACGCGTCACGGTCGCCGATCTTCGGCGCGCCGCCTTCGCCAGTCGAGTGGCACTTGCCGCAGGTCGCGTTCACGACCTGCTCGCCGGTGCGTTCGGACGAAGCGACGATCGCCACAGGCGCCGCCGCCGCGGGCTCCTTCCACGTCGCGCCGGCCTTGTTGGCCATGTACACGACGGCACGGTGGACTTCGCCGTCGGTCAGTTCGGTGTTGCCGCCCTTGGCCGGCATGGCGCCTGCCTTGCCCTGGAATCCGGCGATGGCGTGCTGTGCCATCACCGACTCGCCTTGCGCGATGCGCGCGGCCCACGCAGCCTTGTCGCCGAATTTCGGCGCACCGGCCAGACCGGCTTCGTGGCACGTCTTGCAGACTTGTCCGTAGACCTGTTCGCCGGTCAGCATGCCCTTGGGGCCGCTTGGCTCGGCCAGCACCACGTTGCCGACGGCCTGGATGCGCGAAAGCACCTGGCTGTCATCCTCGTGAATCCCTTTGACGCCGCTGGTGACGAGTTGCGAGATCAGCACCGCCAGCGCTATCGGAACCGCGAAGGCCACCAGCACGACGATGATGAGCTGCTTGGGGGTCTTGATCAGGGAGGTATGCTCGTCGGTCATGGGCGCGGTCGTCAAAGTGGCCCGTCGACGCGCATGGCGGCGCCTTGGGCGGTCACCGGCTCTTGGCCGGCCGGCATTAACCGATGATTATACCGTTCCGGATGCGCCCACAGTAACTGCGGTGGACGCTGATGCTGCCCGGGCCGTAAAATGGCGCCTGTCCGTCGCAACACCCCTCACGCGCCCGTAGCTCAGTTGGATAGAGTATTGGTTTCCGAAGCCAAGGGTCACAGGTTCGAATCCTGTCGGGCGCGCCACCTTCCCCGCCGCACTGCGGCATCCCTCAATCGTAGCTGCGCCGGAAATACAGGCCAAGGCTCGAGATGATGCCCGCTTCCGCGCGCAGCGTCAGCGACCGCGTCAGCGCGTATTCGATGCGCAGCGCGTTGTTGGCCACCGTCAGGCCCTGCTCGTAGACCAGCGTCAGGCGGTCGTTGATCCGCTTGCCGAACGCGACCACCTGGCTCGTCGTGCCGGAAACGACGGCGGTGCTGCGCTCCCGCAACGATATGTCGTCCAGGCCGATCGAGTTGGCGAGCGTCGTCGTCAGCGGCCGCTGCCCCTTGCCGACGAGCATCGCCGACGCGGCGCTCAGCGCGGCCACGTCCGCGCGCGAGGCGCGGTCCAGGCCCTGGCCCGTCATCAGCCACGACAGCTTTTCGCCGTCGGGCACGGGCGGATTGGAGACGAGCCGCACGCGCGGTACGCGCACCGTCCCGGTCACCTCCACGCCGGCCTCGACCGCGGTATTCCTGCGCAGCGCGGTCACGTCGATCGCGGGATTGTCGACCGGCCCGTCGAAGATGAGCTGGCCGTGGTCGATGGCCAGGCGCTGGCCGAACACGAAATACGTGCCGTTGACGGCATTGATCGTGCCCCGCGCCGTGAGCGCTCCGTTGGTGGCGGTGGCGAGCCGCAGCCTGCCGGCGAGCCGCGTGTCGAGTCCTTCGCCTTCGAAACGCAGGTCGTCGCCCAGGCCGACATTGAGGTCGAGCAACAGCGGCACGTCAAGCGTCGCGGAGGCGTTCGCGGCACTGCGCGGCCGCCCGACGATGACGACGTCGCTGGAAAGCTGTCCGACGCTGGACGGCTCGTACTGTATGCGGCCCTGGGCTATTTCGAGGTCGCCGCGCAACGCGATCTTGCCGCCTTCGAAGGCGAGCACGCCGCTGCCGTCGACGGTCATCTGGAGGTCGGGGCGATTGAGCGCGCGGAATTTTTCCGCTGTCCAGTTCACGCGTGCCTCGGGAGCGACTTCATTGCTGCCTTCGCGCGTCGCGCGCGCCAGCGTGCCATGCGCGGTGAAGCGGCCGTCGCCGCCGACGAACGACAGGTCTTCCAGGATCAGCGTGTTGTCGGCGAAGTGCCCGCGCAGGCGGCCCTCACGCCAGTGCACGCCGTATTGAGGAACGTCGAGGCGCATGTCGTCGGCCGTGAGCACGCCATCGAGTACGGCGTGGGCGAGGCTGCCCTTGGCGTTGATGTCGACGTGCGCGCGGCCGTCGATGACCGCCAGCGTGCCCAGCCACGGCTGCAGCGGCCGCAGCGACGGCAAGTCCGCGATAAGCGTCGCCGTGATTGGTGCGTCGAGCGCAATGGTCCCGGGCTTGCCGTCCGCGGCCTTGATGGCGAACGTGGCATCGGCGTTGCCGGCGCGTTGCGAGCGCAGCTTCGCCGTCGCGGCGACGTTATCGTCCTGGAATCGAGCCTCGGTCTCGAGCGCGGTGATGCCCAGTGCCAGCCCGTCGGGCGCGGCGGTCAGGCTTTCGGTGCCGAACAGGTCGCCGCGTTCGCGCCGCACGTGGACGACGCCGTTGAGAAGCGGCGTCGCGGCAACGGACCAGTCGCCGGCGATCACCAGCGTCGAGGCCAGCGGCGAGCGCACGCCCGCGGTGCGCATGAGCGCCGTCAGCGGAATGCCGTCGAAGGCGCCGCGCGTCGTGACCTTGCCACCCTCCAGGCGCAGGTCGCCCAAATCCACGTGGCCTTCGGCAACGCGCACGCGGGCCGCGCCGACGTGCAACCGTTCGCGCGCCCACTCGATCGGCGCCGGCGCCTCCAGTTGCATCGCCAATGCGCCGCGGTTGTCGAGCGCGTCGAGCGAGCCGACCCACGAGAATGCCGGCGTGCCCAGTTCGCGGAACTCGCCGGTGAAGCGGGCGTGGCCGTCGGCGCCTTCGCCCTTGAGCGTGATGTCGAGCGTGTGATGCGCCAGCGTGCCTCCGGCATCGACGGCCAGCTGCGAGTAGTCGCCCTGCGGGATGCTCACCTTGGTCGCCGCGACCTTCAATCCCAGCGCGCGCGTGGCATTGGCGGTGGGGTCGATCGTCAGGCCGCCGGGAGCGATCTTCGCGTTGCCGTCGAACGTGCCGACACGGGCCAGCGTTCCCCATTGCAGCCCGCTGCCGTGGACCGCCACGTCCAGCCCGTTGCCGCCCGGTTCGCTGTTG
>Ga0302321_100003775_pt1 | contig 13045 bp, 9 predicted proteins | sample Fen_T0_1_FD_202505 | JGI IMG/M metagenome (GOLD analysis project Ga0302321, IMG submission 202505) | Peat permafrost microbial communities from Stordalen Mire near Abisko, Sweden - Fen_T0_1 | ecosystem: Environmental > Terrestrial > Soil > Wetlands > Permafrost | place: Sweden: Abisko...
GTAATGGCCAGCTTTGAGCGCAGCGAGTAGTGCTTCAGGGGTGAACTGCTCAGCCCACACCTGCACCCAGGAACCAAAACCATCGGCGGGATGTGTGAAATGAGCATCGTCAGCAGCATACGCCAGCAACCGTCGCCCTTCGGCCAGTAGTAGATCGCACAGATACCACGCATCACCGCGTGCATAGTGCAGTTCGCTGGTATCATTGTGGATCTCGACCGCGTGTGCGACCTCAATTGTGCGAGCATCGTTTGGCGTCAGATCATATGCATGCGGATGGGCAATACCAATAAACGCACCCACCGCCGCCGCACGTGCAGCGATCAGCGGCCCTGTCTCATCGGATGCTGGCGGGGCAAAATCCAGAGGCAGTCCCACCGCCAGAATGTGCCATTGTTCGCCATGCTCGATCTGCGGTGCATGCAGCTCTGCACCCAGAAGTGTCGTGAAGTTAGCGGTGCGCCATTCACGTGTGTCAGTTACCGACGATCCCCCAAAGCGCCAGAAATGATCGGTCAAAGCGATGAAGTCGTATCTCCGGTCTCGATAGGCAGCAACCATTGCCGCAGGGTCGAGCTGACCATCCGAGCGATTCGAGTGGCAGTGTAGATTACCTTTGTAGAAACGGCCCGGTCTGTCCAAGGGCAAGTTGATCATTATGTGATAACCTCTCTTTTTTCCCCGGAACTGAGTTGCGTAAAGCTTTACGCAACTCAGTTATAACATTTCACTCGTCATCTTGTCAAGTTGTGAAGACTTGTTATCCACTTGTCATCCGTATATAGCGGCACAGGGGGTGATACTTTAGCACATATTGAGGGTCGCGATAGAACATGCATGTACACAGGCTTATACGTTAGTTGCCTGCTGTCCGTATAGATCCGCTGCTTGCGACTGGAGTTGTTCTTTGGGTACGGAGTATATTTTCTATCACATACATTTCAGCAAAATAGTTATCAAGAGAGAGTGTAAAGAATTTTGATTGCATCAGCATTAACAGAAATCTAAATTTCTGTTAAATACTGCTCTTAGCTGCCGAAAACAAAAGACGGAGAAAGGCTTGAAATGCATATGCTATGCGCGCCCCTACAAGGCTTAGCAGAGTTTCCCGGCGCTACGATACCGGATCTGATGTTGGCATCCTGGTCTCTACCCAGGTGCGCAACACCTGTTTTGCCTCGATAGGATCGCCAGTGAGCTTTTTGAGCAGACGTTGAGCGGCGAGCTGACCCAGTTGCGTGCCATCAAAGGCCAGACTAGGAAGATTTGCCCACTGCGCCAGAAAGCTATTGCCCATACCCATTATCAGCGGATGGAGATTTTTGTCGGCCAGGCATTGCCGCAGGCTCACGGCCATCTGATCATCGGTGCAGAGAACAGCACTGCTCGCTACCCCATGTTGCTCCAGTATTGGCAGCAATTCATCGGGGGTATTCAGCACATTTCCTCCGGGCCCGGCAAGCTGGCTGAACATACGGCGTGTGAGCGCCGGCTCCAGCAACGAGTGCGAACCGGGCAACAAAAAGATAGAGTCGCGGCCCTGCTCGCGCAACCATTTGAGCGCGGTTTGCAGTCCCTCGGTGAGCAACTCTTGCTCCAGCAACGCCATTGGGCGTCCACTCTGTATTAATTCAAGCGTCTCTGGGCGCTCCACGCTCCATTGCGTCAGCAGCAAGCCCTCGATCCGATTATTATAGAGCAGATCGAAATAGCCTTTCTGGTGTAGCTCTACGCTTACAGAAGCTGGCCTGCCCACCGGGCAGACTAGCAGACGCATCTGCGCCTGATCCAGCGTCTCCTGGATACCTCCGACAATCGCATCGAGGCCTGGATAGCTCAGCGTTGGCACAACCAACCCAATCAGATCGCCCCGCGACTTATGCAGATCACGCGCGCTGGCATTTGGACGGTAGCCAAGTTCCTCGACCAGTTTGGTGACGCGTGCCATCGTCGCAGGAGCGATACGTCCATGCCCGTTGATGGCACGTGAGACCGTACCATAGCTTACGCCCACCAGCTCCGCAATCGTTTTCAGGGTCATTTCGCGCTGTGAGGCCGGGGTAAAACGCTGTGTCGGGGCAAGGAAGACCCGCGCCGCCTCAGGAGCCGCTTGATGGATCTGCAAGAGAGCCGAGAGCAACGCACGCTCTAGCTGCGGCGCGATATTCGGGCGCACCGCAATAGGCCCACGGGAAAGCAACGGCGATGAGTCGAGCACCAAAAGTTGAGGACGCGTTGCATCCTCACAGTAATGGAGATAACGGCTGTACTGTACCGCACCAGCCACGACCTCCCCCTGGGCGACGGCATTGAGAACCGCTTCATGGCTGAGCAGAAAAGCAGGCTGGATATCAGTGGCGGGGTCCAGGCCAGCTTGCTGGAGCAGAAAAGTGGCAACCAGATAGCCAGTGGTGGATTTGCGATCCACAAAGCCAAATGAGCGCCCCTTCAGCTCAACCGGGCTCTTGATGCCGCTATCAGCACGCGTAATGATCACGCTGCGATAGGGAGCCACGGGCGAAGTGCCGGGAGGTGCAACGTCAATGTTATGGGCGAGCGCACGCGCCCCAAAGCGAGCCTGAGCCAGCGCGAAGGCATATGGTCCAAGAGCTGCGGCATCAATCTCCCCTCGCTCCATCCCCCCAAGCGTCTCATCGTAATTGTCGCGTAGCTCGACAGCCACCTCTCTACCAAGCGCCTGACTCAAATATTCCTTTAGAAGAGCTATGTGTCTTTCCGATAGCGCGAAACTGTTTCGTATCACTGGATTGATTGCCAGTACGAAGCGCTGCATCTCTTTCTTTTCCATGCAAGACATTATATCATGTCTTTCTGGCTTGACAAGCAGAGAAAGGGGATGTTATAACTAGAGTGCGTAAACGTTTACGCTCCTCAGTGAAGATGGATACTATCGAAGATTATAGACAGATATACCTGATCTCGAAAATAGCAGGTGAGGATAAGATAAATCATAGTTCATTGCCAATCGAACGATTATTCATATAGCATAAAAGAGGGAACAGATGAAAAGACGGCTCCTGACAAATGGTTGTATCGTCACGCCGCTAAAAATAATTGAGGCTGGCACTGTTGTCGTTGAAGAAGGGAAGATCATAGATATCGTTGAGCATAGCTATCCAGCCAATCAGTATACCTGGGATGTCGGAGGGCACCTGATTCTACCTGGGATCATCAATCTCCATGATGATGGCTATGAGAAGGCCGTGCAGCCGCGCCCGGGTACCTACTTGCCTGCCGCGCTGGCGTTTCACCATATGGAAAGAGCGCAGGCTGCATCTGGTATCACAACAATCTACCATGCCGTCGAATTCGGTGAGGGATTACTCCAGAGCAACCGGACTATCGCACAAGCAGAGGAAATGACCTGGGACCTATTGGCTTTCGCGCAGACAGATTTCGCACAAATACATCATCGGATTTTGTACCGCTGTGAAATGAGAACGGTTGGCTCATTAGACAGCATCATTAAGATCATCAATAGCCCACAAGCGCCGGCAGGCCCTTATTACCTCTCGCTAAACGATCATGCACCAGGTCAGGGACAATACGCCTGGCGGCAAGCCGCACAGTCACATTGGGATTTTAAAGCACAGACGGAACACCTCCGATCCGGGCAACTGGAGCAAGCAACGGAGCTCCTAAAAAGCAGATCTGACATAATCATCGCCGGTCATGACAGCGACAGCATTGCTGCAGTGGACGACCTCTATGAGCGTGGCATGCAGGTGTGCGAATTCCCGGTGAGCCGGGAAGCCGCACAACATGCCCAAAAATTGAACCTGCCAGTAATTGTCGGCGCCCCTAATATTGTACGTGGTGGATCGCATACAAAAAATGTGAGCGCCCTGGAACTGGTCGCCGACCACCTGGCCGATGTACTGGTCGCCGATTATGCTCCATCAACGTTGCTGCACGCGGTATTTATGCTCGTTGAACAGCAGGTTTTAACTTTAGTCGAAGCGGTGAAGCTCGTAACCTTGAATGCCGCTCGCGTTGTTGGACTGGAGAAGCAAACGGGAAGTATCGCCCCAGGGCTCGCCGCCGATCTGATCGTAGTAGAAACTCGTGCCAATCCTCCCTTAAGCATCGTACAGCTGATACTAGCAAATGGAAATATTAACCACCGCCAACCACTAGAGCTCCTCCTACCAGCAACATAGTGCTTATCGTTACACAGCTCAACGTTTCTGGATATGACCACGCGAGGATTGCATGACGAAAGTCTCCAGCCAATCCAATACTTATAAAGCTCGAACGGCTTGCCCTGCTGGTATCGCTGCGCTACTCCTGAGCATAGCCCACAGTGAATATCCTAGCCAGATAATGCCGAGCGCACCTCCCACCTCTGCTATGCGCACAATGACTTCTGGCAAGAGGAACGACAAGCTATAGAGCGTAAAACCTACCAGATACAGCAGAATTGCTAGACGCGGAAAGACACGTGCACGCAATGAGGCTACGCTGAAGAGGACAACACCGACCAGGAAGAAGAGGGCACAACTTAAAAAAGCCAGCCGCGTCGGTCCGGCCAATAAGGCCTGAAGCTCGCCCTTGCTAAGATAGGGCAAGATATAGTTCCTGGCATAATCGACCCCTGCAACGGCCAGCAGACCGAACCAGTTGGCCAGATAACCGATAAGCCCGAACGTGCCACTGGCCTCATACTGATAGAGATAGACTCCCGTTAACGTGAACAGGCCCAGGAAAAGCCCGAAGCTCCCGACGGCATTGGTCGCCGGGTTCAGGGGCAAGAGCAATTCGACAATAAGCTTTTTAATGATGATCAACAGGCCACTCATAATTGCCGCCCAGGCGCTTATCTGGGACAATCTAGTTGGAAACATACTTATTTTCTCCTTTTGATAGCAATAAAAGATGCACGTCTCTACAATAAATCAATTTGCCCCCACGTACATGTGCCAGATGAGCTATTCTTGCCATCTGAGCGGGTACTCTCTTGCGGCGCAGAGCCGGCTAGAAGTCACGTGACTTCTGATGACTGAGTTCAGCCGATCAGCACATTGTAGGCAACTCTCTGCTATGCTATGATTGAGGAAGATCGAACCGAAGCATACGGAGCCACAGAAAGATCGAAGGAAACAAAAATCCAAGAAGTGCTCCTACCCACCGGCTTTTCCTCTGGGTTGCAGTGCTGCTCTATCTGGGGGTGCTGCTTAGCGGAGTGTATTACAGCGTTATCGCCTCTGCAGTTTCGTGGCACACCGTGGCCTTTGCGGGCCTGATGCTACTTTTGCTGGCTCTGGAATATCTGGCGCAGCGTGCTTCATCCCTGAACAGGTTCGCGGTAATTGGCTATCTGGTTGCTCGCATGGGCTTGCTTGAGCTCGTCGCTAGCGTGGACAGCTCCGGCCTATCCCGAGCACTCTATCCCCTGGTGCCATTCGCAGCCTATTTCTCACTGGGCAGGAGGGTCAGTTATGCTCTGGCGCTCTTTTACCTGACGGCGTTCATAGTCAAACTCTCCCTGTTTGTTCCGTTCTGGTATGGCAATAAAGAGGCCCTCTCCGAGTTATTTATGTTCTTCATTGGTCTGGTATTCGCTATTTCGATGGCCAGCGTGGCCTGTGAAGCGGAGGCGAATCGCAGACGAGCAGAGCTGTTACTCGGTGATCTGGCTATCTCCCATCAGAAGCTCAAGCTCTATGCGGAGCAAGCAGCAGAGCTGGCCGCTGCGGAAGAACGCAATCGTCTGGCACGTGACATCCATGATGGTCTGGGCCATTATCTGGTAACCATCACCGTGCTGCTGGAAAAAATTATTGCCTTCCGCCAGCGCAATCCAGCGGAGGCCGAGCTTGCGGCATTGGATGCCAGGCGCTTAACACGCGAAGCCTTACAGGATGTACGCCAATCAGTAGGGATGTTGCGCCACTCTGGCGAGTTCTTCTCGCTCTCAGTAGCGCTGGCTGGCCTGATCAAAAACGTGGACAGTGAATGCTTGACCATCGATCTCCAGATAACAGGCGATGAGAGTGGCTATACGAAGGCAACCCTACAAGCGCTCTATCGTGCGGCTCAGGAGGCGTTAACCAATGTCCAGAAACATGCCGGGGCCAGACATGTGAGCATGCATGTTGCGCTGGACACACAGGGCGCGAGCCTCGTTGTCGATGATGACGGACAGGGCTTCGATACCGCGCTGCTGGCTCAACTTCCAGCACAACGCGCTATGCGCCTGGGCCTGCAGGGTGTGCGTGAACGTCTGGCGACCGTTGGAGGTGTCCTCAAGATTGAAAGTCATCCTGCCAGGGGCACACACCTTAGCGCGAGCATTCCCAAAATACCAGCAGCAGAGAGCGTGGAGAGCAGCAATGCAGCACAATAGCAAGGGAACAGAGACGCGTATACGAGTACTAATCGCAGAGGACCAGCAGCTCATTCGTGAAGGGATCGCCTCTCTGCTACGCATTCAAGATGGTATTGATGTGGTGGGCACGGCCACGAACGGACAGCAAGCAATTGAGCTGGTCGCAGAGCTTGCGCCGGACATCGTGCTTATGGATGTGCGCATGCCGATCATGGACGGAGTGCAGGCGACTACGCTGATCTGCGCTCAGTTCTCTACCTGCAAGGTGCTGATGCTCACGACATTCGATGACGAAGAATACATCGTCAAGGCGCTGCAGGCCGGGGCAAAGGGCTATCTGCTGAAAGATATCCCTCCCGGTGATCTGGCTCAGGCCATCCGTCTGGCCCATGCCGGGATCTATCAGCTTGATCCTGCCGTGGCGGGCAAACTGGTTGCAGCACTTACACGCGCTGAGACCATAACAACCCAGGCCAGAGCGCAGGCTGCAGCGCCCTCAGTACTTACTGGTCGCGAGATCGAAGTCTTGCGCCTCATCGCCCTGGGTGCCACGAATCGCGAGATTGCCCTGCAACTGGTTGTCAGCGAAGGGACCATCAAGAACCATATCTCCAATATCCTCAACCGTTTGGACCTGCGGGACCGCACACAGGCCGCCCTTTACGCTCGCGATCATCATTTAATATAAACCCCAAAGCATCTTATTTTCTCTTGACAGCATCGTAATTCATCTATTACGCTTGCAGTGTCAAAAGAAAATTTCTTGTTGCCATAGCGAGAGGTAAAGATATAATGCAGCCAAAAATAGTAAAGTTGCCATCCGGACGCTTGAACCTTGAAACTATTAATTATTCCCTCCAGACGGTTGAGGAGAACTGGAGCCAGATTGATGATTGGCTCGACCAAAAAGGCATCGGTCGTAAGGACACTCCCTTTACCGCAACCATTCGTGCACAAATGATGAGCGCGTTTCAGCTTGTGGACGATCTGCTTGAGCAGCAGATGCCACCATTTTCGCCGGAAAGCATTAAATATATGCTCACCCTTAATGAGCGCGTCCATTACGGCACAAACCAACGACTTATAGCCGAGTATGCCAAAGCGATCCAGGCAACCGCTGAAAAATTCCATCAACAGATAGAACCGCTTCAAAATTGGTACGAGGTGCATACCAGACGCGGCGATCATCCACTGAAAGTCGCAGCAGAGATCTACGTGAGTATCCTTGGCTACCCGCAACTCTATATCGAGGGCAACCACCGCACAGGCTCATTGATCGCAGACTGGATTAGCGTCTACAACGGATTCCCGCCCTTCGTCTTATCGGTCGATAACGCCATCGCCTACTTCGCCCCATCCGCCGAAATTAAAAAGTTCACCATTAAGTCAACCTGGCGTGGGCAGTTCCAACTACCCAAATACAGGAAATCGTTCCTCGAATTCTGGCAAAATCATATCGATGACCAGTACCTGATACAGCCATAAACGATACGCGATTAGACAAGCTAGCACACTTTTTGTGGTGTTGGGTAAGTTTGGGAAAACGAGGTATATGTAAGGGTTACACAGCAAAGCTCTTTTTAGCGATGAATGGATTCGTATAATACTGGACGAGCAGACGCAACGTTTCCTCTTTTGGTGGATGTTTGAGGGTCCCATCCAGGGATAGTATAGATACATGCCTGGAACGAGGCTTTTAAAAGAAGGAGGAAAGACCCATGGGTACGATTTTCACACGAACATTGGGGAAAAGTGCTATAGAGGTGAGCGCGCTAGGTATGGGGTGTTGGCAAATTGGCGGGGCAACCTATGCTGAGATGCAATTGGGTGGGGGCAAATTTGGCTGGGGTGAAGTTGACGACGATGAATCGATACGCGCACTGCATGCAGCCCTTGCCGCTGGCGTGACCTTTTTTGAGACGGCGGATGTCTATGGGGGTGGACATAGTGAGGAGGTGCTTGGGCGAGCACTGACCGGACGCCGTCAGCAGGCAGTAATCGCGACGAAGTTTGGCTTTGTTTTCGATCCTTACACACGCCAGATGCTAGGACGCGATTCCAGCTCCGCGTATATCCGCCGCGCCTGTGAAGGGAGCTTAAAACGTCTGAACACCGATTATATCGATCTTTATCTCTTGCATAATGGCGATATCGACGAGCTATATATCGATGACGTGTGCGATGTACTGGAACGAATGGTCGCAGCGGGCAAGATCCGTGCCTATGGCTGGTGCACCTGGCCCAATAAGATTGCTGGAGCCAGGACATTCGCACAGCACGAGCACTGCGCCGCCATCGAACACCGCCTGAATGTCCTGGAGGATGCGCCCGAGATGCTGACACTATGCGAGCAATCTAACCTCGCCAGCATAGTGCTCGCACCCCTGGCAATGAGCCTGCTAACCGGCAAGTTCACGCGAGAGACGCACTTTCCCGATGGCGATGTCCGCCATGGCTGGAACCTTAGCAGCGGACCCGAAGCCGAACTGCTCAACCGCGCAGAGCAGATACGCGAGATCCTGACCAGCGACGGATGCACGCCCGCACAAGGCGCACTCAGATGGCTCTGGTCCCGCAGCTCATGCACAATCCCCATCCCTGGCTTCCGCACCGTCCAGCAAGTAGAAGAGAATGCAGAGGCACTACGCCACGGCCCACTAAGCCAGCAGCAGATAGATCAGCTTAATGACCTATCTAGCAAAGCGGCAACTATGGGTATACTGAATAGATAGAGCGGCAGCACAAAGAGTCCCCCTTATAGATAGATTCTTGCACCATCGCTATGAATTGTGCGAGAATCTATCTATAAGGGGAGGTGCCTGATTTATCGTACATAACGCGCATATTGCCCTTTCATTTTCATAAGGAGCGAGCGAGTATGGCACGCACAACGCCGCGTATCGAGGGTAACACACTGATTCTGCCCATGGGCAAGCTAGCACTGGGCTCTCAGCAATGGTATGCCTGGCTGGCCGATGAGAGGAATAGCTCATTTTCTTTAGCCAACGAAGCTGGATCGTTCACCGCACGCCGGGAGCGCAGAAAACGCGGCGGCTGGTACTGGATCGCGTACCGCAGCCAGGGCGGCCAGCTATTCAAAACCTATCTTGGGCGCAGTGAAGATCTCACATCTGAGCGTCTGCACCACGCAGCCTCGCAGTTAGCGGAGCGCAAGCCACGCAACGTGAACTATGCAGCATTGATTCACGCTGGCCGTCTCTCATTTGCGCCCCCACTGCTCGCCCACTCTATGCTTCTCGCACGCAACGAGCTCCTCGCACGCCTGGACGAGAGCCTACACCTGAAGCTTCTACTGATCACAGCTCCGGCTGGCTTCGGCAAAACTACGCTCCTAAGCCAGTGGTACGAAATGCATAGCCAGGATACCACGCACGCCATCATCTGGATCACCCTTGACGAGCGCGACAACGACCCGGTCCGTTTCTGGAATACGGTCTGGAATGCCCTGCAAACAGAGCCAGCGAACGTAAACTTCTCTGTCCAGCTCTACTCAACTCCACACATGTCCATCGATAGCGTACTCGCCGCCCTGACAAGCACATGGGACAGACACAAAGGCGGCACACTCATTCTCGACGACTACCATACCATCACCAATCAAGCAATCCACCAGAGCATGGACATCCTCCTGGCCCAGCTGCCACAGGACACACATATCATCATCTCCAGCAGGAGCGAACCGCCGCTGGCCCTGGGGCGAGCCCGCATCTACGGCGAGCTGAGCGAACTAAGCGTCGACGACCTACGCTTCAAGCCGGCCGAGACCGAACATTTCCTACGTGACATTGCCGGCATAACCCTTGCAGACAGCGACCTGACCCTGCTCAAAGCACGCACCGAGGGATGGATCGCCGGCCTGCACCTCATTGGGCTGGCACTACGCAACCAACCAGATCCAGGTGAGACACTCATGAGCTTCACCGGCAGCCAGCAATCGCTCTTCGCATATTTCGCTCAAGAGGTTTTCGCGCACCAGCCTGCAGATGTGCAGCATTTCCTGCTCTCCACAGCCCTGCTGACAGAATTCACGCCACCGCTCTGCACAGCGATGCTGGACAACGCAGAGCAGATCAGCTCGGCCTGGCTGGAGCAGCTCGCACACAGCAACATCTTTATCACGCCGCTGGACAGACAACGATACCGCTATCATGCACTCTTCAGCGAGTTTTTGCGCGAGAAGCTGGCACGCAACAGTCCGGAACTCATCCCAGAGCTGCACCTGCGCGCCTCCCGCTGGTACGAACAGCAAGGTGCGAACATCGATGCAATCGAGCACGCTCTGGCCGCACAGGACGAACAACGTGCCTCCCGGCTCATCGCGCAGATAGGCGAAGAGATTCTCTGGAAAAAAGGCGAAGTGAAACAGCTCCTGAACTGGCTGCAAAGGCTCACAAAGATCGAGACGCATTCATACCTGAATATACTCTATGCCTGGGCACTCCTCCTGAGCGGCCACGATAATCTGACGGAGGTCGAGCGGCGCCTCCAGATCATCGAGCAGACCGACGAACAACAGGGCGAGATAGCCGCCCTACGCGCCAGGATAGCCGCCTTCCACAACGATATAGCAAAGACCATCACATTCTCCCAGCAAGCGTTACGCAAGCTGCCACGCGAGCGAGCACTACTGCGCGCCGATGTCGCCTTTGGTCTGGCCGGCACCATGCGAGACATGGACGGCCATTATCGCATGCTCTCCGAAGCTCTAAACATGAGCCTCAATACCGAGAACATGCGCACAGCCATGTTCGCCAGCCGCTACATGGCCGTAACATGTAGCGAGCAAGGAAAACTAGCCGAAGCCGAAGCCATCCTACACCAGGCCCTGCACATGACAGGCGGAGGCGAACACACACGCGTGCCCGTGACAGGGATCATCCATATAGGCCTCGCTGAACTATTCTATGAACACAATGAGCTAGCCCCTGCCTTGCACCATGCCTCTCTAGGAGCGGAACTGGGCAAGCAAAGCGGCGAAATTAAAGCAGTGCTGGCAGGCCATTGTACTCTCGCACGTATCTTCGCCGCCCAGGGCGAATACGAACTGGCGTGGCAAGAGACCTGGCTGGCCGAACGTGTCGCCTTAAGCGGCAAAGTCACCTGGATGAGAGAAGATATCGCCCAGATCTCCATCTCCCTCGCACTCAACCAGGGGCAACGAACAGAGGCAGAACGTGCACTACGCAAACTAGATATCGATCCAGACTGCGAACAGGCTCCACAGGCCATAGAGCAGCGTCTTATGCTCGCTCAACTCTGGCTCGCCGAAGAAAAGTACGGCGCGGTCATAGCACTACTCGAAATGGTTGTCAGCAAAGCACACACGGAGAAACGCATCAGAATATACCTCGTTGCCCTGACGCTCCAGGCCATCGCCCAGCATGGATTACACGAGAAACGCCATGCAGCGCGACTACTAAACGAAGCGCTCAAAGGAGCCGGGCCGGGAGGCTTTATCCGTCTCTACCTCGACCTTGGAGCCCCCCTCCTCCATCTGCTACAAGATTATGAGCCGGACGGAAGCGTAAAAAGCCACGCGAGACGCCTGCTAGAAGCAAGTGGGCAATATAAGCATATCACTCATCTGCATGCTCCTCAGAAGAACAGAAAACTAAGTGAGCGAGAATATGAAATCCTACAATTGCTAGCAACCGGCATGTCCAATCAGGAGATAGCCGACCAGCTCATAGTCGCCGCCAGCACAGTAAAAGTGCACGTACGGCATATCTGCCAGAAACTCGATGTCCAGAGACGCATCCAGGCCGTCGCCCGAGCACGCGAGCTAGGACTACTCACATGAGCCCATAGGAAGTGGAGAGAAGAACGATTATACGCAAATGTGCTAAGGCGTCTGCAGATCCTTAATAGCTTTTCTGATGCCCTTCACGACATTAAGAAATGCCGCATCCCGATCAGGCCATAAACTTATCGCCTTTGCCTCCGACGGTAGCATCTGGAGCTTCGCAAACGGTGCACCTTCAAAATCGGTCGGTCGCAGCAGAATAGGGATCACACGGGCCTCGCCAGCCTCATGCCGCTCAATCGCCCTCTCCATCTCAACGCTATAGCAAAAATCCGAATGCATAAAATCCGCGCTAATCAAAAGAAGGATGATCTGATCCGTATTCACATGACTCATAATAGACGCACGCCACTCAGTCCCAGCAACAATATCGCCATCATACCAGGCGCTAATCACCTGCTGGCGACGCAAATTATCCAAATGTCTGATCAGACCATTCACAAAGCTCTTATCCTTATGTGAATAAGAAATAAAGACGGTGTATGCCACAATACCCTCCTTATAATAATGCACATTGCGCCGTAGACGCGTAGCGACAATCCCTTGTGGTTGTCGTGGTCCCTTGCTTGTCGGCAGGCTATCCATGGCCAGACCAACCGCTGTGAGCAAGCTTCCACTTCAGGGACCCCGACAACCACAAGGGATTGTTGCCGTGTGCCCCGCTGGGTATGCTCCCCCGGCTCTACAGGCTAGCTAACCACGACAACCACAAGGGATTGTCGCTACGCGCCTACGGCGCAGGAAAGATTCGCTTTCGGCAAAAATCATTCCGACACTCAACAGTATACATCTGCATATTTAAATTGTCATCTATCAAAACGCGTATAGTAGAGCAATTTATACCTATTCTATATCCCTCAAGTGCCAAACAA
>Ga0302321_100003778_pt1 | contig 13038 bp, 14 predicted proteins | sample Fen_T0_1_FD_202505 | JGI IMG/M metagenome (GOLD analysis project Ga0302321, IMG submission 202505) | Peat permafrost microbial communities from Stordalen Mire near Abisko, Sweden - Fen_T0_1 | ecosystem: Environmental > Terrestrial > Soil > Wetlands > Permafrost | place: Sweden: Abisko...
GCAGTCTGCGGTGTTCGCGGCGAAGAAGAGCGGGGTGTTCGCGGGCAGCGTTTGCGGCTCTGTGAACGTGACCGTCGTCGAGCCCTTGGTGATGGCGGCTTTCCCCGCTAACTGCACACCTGTTCGATAGCCGATGTTCGACCCAGCGGTGACTTTGATGCCGTAGACGTTGTGCCCCCCCACCTTGATCTTCTGACCATTGGCATCGGCTGGCTTGCCGCCGTTGCGCAGCCAATACGCCCACCACACGACGCGCAGGTGGTTATTGTTCCCCGTTTGGTCGTAGATGATTGGAATGGTGCAGGTCGTGCCGGTGCAGAACGTGTCCTGGACGGTCGTGTCGGCGAACCCTCCGGCGCCGACCGGAACGTCCTTGACCGCCTTGTCCGAGGCTCGCTGAATCTGATAGAGGGGTCCGCTATACGCTGCATAGAGCGCGCGAACCGTGGCGTGGGCTGCGACGCAAGGCGTACCCGCGGTTTGATAGATGTCGCAAGGTCCGGCTGGGCCGGTAGCCCCACCCGTGCCGGTCGCGCCCCCCGTACCCGCGCCACCCGCGCCGGTCGCGCCACCCTTGCTCGCGCCGCCGGTGCCTGCACCGCCCTTGCTCGCGCCGCCGGTGCCTGCACCGCCCTTGCTCGCGCCGCCGGTGCCCGCGCCTCCCGTGCCCGCGCCTCCCGTGCCCGCGCCTGTTCCAACCCTGCCGCCGGTAGCTCCCGCTCCCCCGAGCGCTTCGTTTCCGCCAGAAGCGGGCACACCGCCGCTGCCAACACTAGCGCCTCCAACGGCAGCCCTACCACCCGTGACCGCAGAGCCGCCCCCCGTCGACCCACCGCCGCCGACAGCATTCCCATATCCGCCTGAAGCGGTCGGGCCACCCTTGTTAGATTCTGAGCCACACGCGGAGAGAATGGCGACGAGCAACGCTGTGGTGGGGATGTAGTAGCGGATAGACGGCATAGAAGGCTCCTCTGGCCACGTTATTGTCCCACTGGAAGTCCGATTGTCATGGTCAAGGGGGGGCGACCCTCCGATTTGTGAATTCTGGCGCCAGTGGACACACGACCGTTGATGTCGTCGAAACAACGCAGTGCGAGCTTGCTCAAGTTGGCGGCCCGCCGCAGCGCCCTAAGAGTGCGCTCAGCCGGCCCGCGTCCGAGCTCCCTATCACCGGGAAACGCCTAAGCGGGTCGCAGCGACGGGATCTGGACCGCGTCCCACCGACAGCGCGTGTCATTACTCCCCGCGCCGCCAGCCGCGCCCGCACCGAAGACATCGCCGAAGACAACGTGGGGCGCCTTCCACGACTGGCTCTATGGGTGGACCAAAGTGAGCTCGGAGGAGACGTGACTCGCGACGGCGGCGGGTCACGTCGTAACATCGTGCCATCGTAATATTGAGAACACTGGAGACGGCCCGCGGAACTTGGATACTTGGTTGAGTTCGGCGGGCCGTCGGCGGGTGAACTTGGGTGCACGCGGGGTGCATTTTTGTTGTTGGTGCGGCGCGGGAAAGGCGGGATCGACGGACGAGGGGAATTGCCGGAGCGCGGCGCAATGCGACGGGCTCAGCGGCTTAATTGCGCAGCTTTGGCAACCCAAGGGACGGCTTGCCTGATTGCATCTGCATCCATTGACGGAGGTTTTCTTCGGCCTCAACGGGATAGCAATAACCTGCAGCCCTATCAGTACCACCAGAAGGCGGCGGGTTGGAAGACAGCCGCGCACCGTAGAATTGAAGCGAGCGCTTCGCTCGCCACGGGGCGCGGCAGGCCGGAGATTCCAGCAGGAAAGCTGCCAGGTTCATTGCTGAGTTAGCCGGCATGTGTCGATGTGCTACCGTTCGAGATATGCACAACTTCACGGCCGTAATCGAGAAGGATCCGACGACTGGGGTGTTCGTCGGTTATGTGCCAGGATGGCCAGGTGCGCACTCCCAGGGGGAGACAGTTGAGGAGCTGCGTGACAATCTTCGGGAGGTTGTCGAGATGCTCCTCGAAGATGGTGAACCAGCGCTCTCTTCGGAGTTTGTTGGGACGGCTACCGTGCGAGTTGCGTAGATGCCTACGGTTCCACCGCTCAAGGCACAGGAAGTCGCTGCAATTCTCCGCCGGCTTGGCTTTGTCGAGGTGCGCCAGAAGGGATCGCACATGCAGTTTAGAAATCCGGACGGCCGCGGCACCACTGTTCCGTTCCACGCCGGGCGGGACATATCTCCGACACTGGTACGAAAAATCGCTCAGGACATCGGAATGGATATTGTTGAGTTTCTTGCTACGCGTTGACTACCTGTGAACGGCCAGTCATCGGCGAGCCCCCACAGGGGCAACAAATTGAAACGAGGATCGGACTGTTGCGCCAATGACCCAAGCTTCACGCAATTCGAATTCAGCTACTGGATCGCCGTGAGTTTCCCAATAGCTCGCGATCAAACGCGGAGTGACCACGGCCCCGAGATGGCCAACGTCAAGAACTAGAATTGAGCCTTTCGCCGAGGTGCGCTTCTTTTCAAACGCGGCGCGAATCATTCCCACCGCGTCAACTAGGGTCCCCGACGCGGTAGTGGTTTTCCGCTGGGCCAACTCTCTCCAAATGTCCGACCCCGCTGGTACAGAAACGATTTGTACGGGGACATTTTTGCCATTGAGACAGATGAGTCCATCCTCGCCGCATGAATCCTTAGCGCCGCCGCGCAAATCTTTCGAGCCGACCGGAAGCGAAACGGTATCACCACGTGTGCCAAGCGCCCTAATCAGGATCTTGAGGACATGCGGTTCGCCCGGGGTACCAACATCGAGTGGGGCATCTAGGTGCAGACTGAAATCGCCATTCGAGTCGACGGTCGAAGAAGACTGACCGCCCGATGCCGGACTTGACACAACCCGTCGTCCGTCAGGATTGTCGGGGTCTCCTTCCACGACGAATCCAACAGGGTGTCCAGTTGTCGTGATTGATCCGGGTTCTGCATGCAGCACGTAGTTCTTTGGTACCATGGGCAAGCCCTCTCTGTTCGAACTTGCGGATTCAGTTGATCGGGTCCGGCTAACGAGGCCGTAGAAAAACTCACTCGCGAGACGAGAGCAAGCCCCGCCTTCCTCCATTGTCGAACTTTGCAGTGGAAAAGCGTCGGTTTGGGGGGATTTACTGAGTTCAGCTGAGAAACGCGACGTTGGCCGCGAGGCGCTAGCAAGCCCCGCTGGGCCTCTCTGGGCCACTACCGCCTTGCTGCGCCCGCCACCTTCTCGATGTTGTGCACCATCGTAAAGAGCTTCCACTGTGCACTCACCTTCTTCTAACCACGGAGTGTGAAGCGTCTCATGCCCTTGTTCTGGATGTTGGCGAAGACGGGCTCCACCGTGCCCATCCGGCGGCTGTAAAGCTCGCGTCCGAAAGGTGTGTCGAACTTCCGTCGCATGCGTTGCACGGCTTCATTGCACTTGCTGCGTCGCTTCGGTGGAGTGCCCTCTGGATGTTTTATAATCGTGAGCTGACGCTGAGGCGTGCGCTCGGGATGTCGGAGGCATTGTCGCGTGCCTTGTATCGTGATGCTCCCGTAAACGCTGGTTCTCGTTTACGGTAGTCGCGGTCCGCGATGTATGCGTCAGCGCCGGTTGCCTCCACAGTCGCCACCACCACATTGCTGTGAAAGCCACTATCGGCGGTCACCTTCACGTCAGCGAAGACGTCTTGGTCTAGCCCCAACTCAGCAAAGCCTTTTCGCGTTGCTTCGATGAGCGGCGCCAGTAAGTGCGCCTCGTATCCCGATCCGTGGGCTTCGGCGTGGACGACGGTTACCGGTCGGGCCACGCTTCTTCTCGTTCTTTTCGAGGAAGTCTTTGATCTCGGCAATCTTCTTGCGATAGCGGCGAGCGTTGTCGGGTTCAGCGGCGGCGGTGCTCTTCTGCTCCTGCCCGTCACGCTCGCGATGCCCCGCTGCACGATGCGCTGGGCGACACGTTCGAGTTTCTTGCGCTTCTCGTCGAGCTCGTTATGCGTACCGCTCCACTTTTTGGAGGCGTTCGACGGCAACTTGCAGCCGTCGATGGCGAAATGCTCCTTGCCGATCAGACCAAGTGCCGACGCATAGAACAAGACGTCGCCGAACAGGCTCACGATTTCGTGCTCCAGGTTGCTAACGAACGAAGCAATCGTCGTAAAGTGCGGTCGAGAATCCGCTGACAATGCCATGAACATCACGTCGCGGCAGCACGCCTCGGCGATCCGACGACTCGAGACGATCCCGCGGTAGTAGCCGTAGGGCAGGATCTTCAGCAGCACTTTGGGATCGTAGGCCAATCGACCCGTCGCGTCGTTGTGATAGCGGTGCTCGAAAACGGACAAGTCGAGGTGCTCCTCGACGATCTCATTGAGGGCATATTCGAACGACCCCTCAAGCACTTGGTCGGCATACGACAGTGGAATCATCTTCGTCTGATTCAGGTCGTAAGGTTTGAATCTGGCCATCGAGCGCTCCGGTAACCTGTCTCGACGCCCTTTGTATCCATCAAGATCCAAAATTCCAAGCGCAAAGGGAGTTTTTCTACGGCCTCAACGCCTGACAAGTAACTTGCGGGCGTTGCGCCCGTCAAGTTCAGTTGTGAGTTGGGCAGGCGTGTATCAGGTCGTAGAGCTATTCATTAGTGCCGGACGGAAATGACGAACCGGGTGGTCGTGAGCCGGGCAAACCTCAATCGTTGTCCGGTGCGCTCCGCTATTTTGACACGCAAAGGTTGTGCTGGCTCTGGGGCGGAATCACCATGAGCGACTGAACCTGAGCGCCCAGTTGGGGTGCCAGGGGAAGCGGCGATGGGTAGGGGAACTCCCCGCCTTCCTGTGGGTAGCCAATGCGAAACCAGCTTCCAACGGTGCAGCCCCACGGATAGCAACTGTCCACAACTACCACCGCCTTCGTGGTTGGTGGACGGCTCACTTCCTCCCAATGCTCCCCGTAGTCGGTCGACTGCCACATCCGGCCCGAGCTGTCGACACCAAGAGCGTTTGCACCGCTAGCCGCCATACTCACGAGCGAGGTATCCCACGCCTTGAACGTACCGTTCGGCATCCAGCGAACCGAACCGTCACTGGAATAGCCCTGGATACTGCCATCAGACAAGAGCGTGAACGTATCATTCATCCACCAGTTTCCACCGCGCGCGAGGTTCTGCCTTGGCCCATCGAAATACTTCTTGACCACAAGGAACCTTCCGGGTTTTGCATAAAGCAATCCCTCGAGCTGCCCGAAGATGACCCCAACGGCACCACCGTCGACGGTTGGAATCCAACGTTGAATGTGAAGGTCATCGAGCGATTTCACTCTGCTTCGCAAGTCCTTGTCCGGCACCTTCAGATCGCGCCAGAGACCATTGTTTGAGCGAATGCATAGTGTCAGCCGCGCAGCAGTGGAACGCCTCGAATCTTTACCTGGAATCGAGGTCGAATTGCAGGAGCCTTCCTTGAGCAAAGTCCCTTTCGGACCGGCAAAGAACGCGACCTCGGCTTCATCGAAACGTCGCTCCAGCTTGGGGCGCTGAGTGGCGATTCCGGAGACGACACCTAGAACTTCGGCCGACCTTCCACAGAGGCCGATGATATCAACAGGCGTGCGAATCAACTTGCACCATGTCATGTTCTCAATCGGGGGAGAGAGCTGCAGCAGCATTCCCGTGCGGAGATTGATCGTGGCGAAGCCTCCGTTGGTCGGGCAAACGGCAACATCTCCTTGAAGCTTCACGCCCCACGTGCATTCGCGCTGGACCGCCCGCGAAATCAGACTCCTGTCCATCACCCGCGGCCGCCAAGTTCTTAACGAAGTATCGTCTGGATTCAGCTCTCCACTCGACGTCAGGACAAAGCGGTGGAATTCTTCAGACTCGACTTCGATGCGGTCGAATCGCTGGATGACCGCCCGTGGAACAAAAGTTGTTTGGTAGCGTTCGTACTTGATGGCCCCAGATCTCTTGACCCAGATCTCACTGTGCTCCTTGAGCATCACGGAACGTCCATCTTCGAGCGTTGCTATATCGACCAGCCCATGTTCTGGTATGGCAATGAATCCTGCTCCGCGATTCCATGCGATTCGGCGGCCGCACGCGAATACGATTAGCGCGTAGGATGGACCAAACCCCACACGCTGGATCGAGCCAGAGGGGGAAAAGTCCCCTCATGGACGAGACGCCCAGTGAACGTCGTCGCCGAGTACAAGCTGTGGTGGTCCCAGAAAAGGAATCCCGCTCCCAGTCTACTGGGGATCGCAATCCCATCCTCGAGAACGCCCGATGCCGAAGTGTCGGCGGCAACGCCCTCGGCGGGTGCAAAGCGCAACCCATCGACCAGGCAGCGACCCGTGTCTCCAAAGGCATCGGTGCAAGAGTCCGTTGTATCGTTGCTGGGCACGTATTCTAGTTCGCGGAGTGAAGCTCCGTTGGCCGGACCGGATGGCTCTCGGGCGAGGGCATCCTTGGCGCTAGCTCGGCCGACGTTGCCCAACGCGAGAGCGATCGCCAAGATTATGAAGTGGTAACAGTCCATGAAGCAATCGCGTTGCATGTTGAGTAGCCGATTGTATCGGAGAACTCGAATTTCCGCCAGAGCACCGAGCACGCTTCCCTAGCGCGGCGGCTTCCTACGCTGCACAACGGTTTGCAATAACCCGCGGCCGCAACAGTAACACCGAAAGCCATCAACAAGGAAGACAGTCGCCGGCCGTAAAATTGTAGCGAGCCGAAGGCGAGCCACGGACGGCGACAGACACAAGCCCCCAGCAGGGATGGCCGTCGGGTTCATTGCTGAGTTGGGTGGCCCTGCTTCTTTCTGGCTAGGTCCAGTTTGCCAACTTCAGTCCGGGGACTCGGGAGTGATGCTTCTGGTTGTTGCTGACCAGAACCGCCCGCACCGACAACGCGTGACTTGCAATGAGGGTATCGAGCTGCCCAATAGGAGTTCCCGCACCGGAAAGAGCGGTGGCAACCTTGCCAAATGTCGTGGCCGCAACGGCGTCAAATGGCAGTACCTGCACCCCGGTGAGGAACGCGTCGATCGCTTGATGGATCTTTCGCGACTGGCGATTGTCAGCTCCGTAACGAAGCTCGGCAACGGTTATCGCACTTAAGCAGAGTTCGGAGCGGGAGTGACTGGCAACGTTGGCTGCGACGTCACCAACGCCGCGCAAAGCGCAACTGACTGTGTCAGTGTCGAGCATGAAAAGAGTCATGGCTCACTCAAATGGATCTCGCAGTTTCGCGATTGGTGCTTGCTTCGGCCTGGGCAGCTCACCAGAAAGTGTGCCGAGGCACTTCAAGAACTCGTCTGGCCATTCGTCAAGAGGCTCCAAGACTACGCGGTGACCGACGCGCCGAACAATGACCTCGCGTTGACCTCTTGGAAACCTGCAGTCAGCGGGAAGTCGAACGGCCTGGCTGCCACCGTTCTGGAATAGCTTTGCGCGAGCAGCTTTCATTCGGAAAGTATATACTCGGGTAGATACATTGGCAAGCCGTCGGAAAGGTGCCGAATATGGCTCTATTCGGACGCAGGCCGCGCGAGGCGATGTCACCACGCTGCGTCGCATCGAGCCTAGCGCTGAACTCGTGGGCCATCGCGAAGCCCTGAATTTTCTCCGCCGTGACCTCGAGGGTCCGCTGTTGGTCGGGGGGGCGCAGGAGACGGTTCCTTTGCTGTCGGCCAAGGTTGCGGTCACTGTACGTTTCTGTCGACACGCCATGTCGCTCGAGCGACGAAGTCGTCGTCAGGTCCACCCAACGCTTGGTGTTTCAGTTGCGAAGGCCAGCACCGACGTTGACTCTTGGATTATCGCGTCAAGTGCGCTAAAATGCAACAGGTGGATCGAGGGGCCTTCGACAACTGCAAACACGATATGGGCGGCTTTCGGCGCCGTCGGTGGATGCCTCTGAAGTGATCTTTTTCCTCGATGCGACGAAAGAGCTAGCAGCGTGAACCATCAGCGGCCAATCCAGTGAGTTTCCTAGAGGTTCGGGCTTTCACGCTGAACAACAACGGAAACCGAGATCGTCTCGGGGATAGTCGGTTGAGCTGGTTGTGACAGCATCACACGCGAGTACCCATTCGGAATCCTGAAAGGACCCACCGCGCGCGTTGCAGAAAGTCAGGTCACCCATCAAGAAACAACTGTTCTCCCATTCGGAGACACTGCCGCTAAGGTCGTAGACGCCAGCAAAGCCCGATTCCGAGGTCACGCAATTGCTCAATGAGCCGACAGGTATCCAAGATGTTGGGGCGTCTGCTCCGGAACAGAAGTCCTGTTCGTAGGTGTTGCCGTACGGGTAACTGTTGACTCCTCCAGAGCTACACGCTCGGTACCATTGGCTTATCGTCGCGTCATGGTAGCCTTCGCCGCTTACAGAGCCACCGTCAATGGCGCCGCACAATCGCTTTCCGACACCCAGGCAGTAGGCGTAGGCGCTGCACCAATCCACATTTACCACTGGGTAATGATCGGGAGCAGAACCAGTGTACCGATATCCGTATTGAAGGTATCCAGTAAGCGCTCCGCACGTCTCGTCTGTCGTGGGAGGAAGCTGAGGGTTGGTCGCCAACCACTCAGAATATTGGCCCTGAGTAACCTCGGTGACGTCAATGCTGTACGTCTGGCGTGGCCCGGAGACTGTTGCCATCTTGGCCACGCATAGACCCGTACAATCTTGGATTGATTCAAGGCTTCCTTTGCATCCTGTGGTAACGCTACCTGCTGTCGTCTGAGCACCGCCAACGATACACGAACCGCCCATACTAGCAGTCCACCCAAAGCCTCCCTGAGCCCCCATCGAAGGTCCAGATGACTGCGCGATTCCTCCGCATCCTTGGAGCAGGAGTCCCGCAAGGACTATCAGTTTCATGTTAGGTGCCGAGCGTACTTCTACTGCCTCTACGAGGCAAGAACCGTTGACCTTTGGTGGTCGCTGGAATTGCGTCAGTCCGCCCAACGGGTTTGCGGTTGAGCCGCAACGGCCGGCATCAACGAAGAAGCCTGCATTGTCGCTCCAATCTGGGCGGAAGGCATTTTCCAACGCCGCGGGCCGTTGTCAGTCCAACCGCTTGTTGGGCGGCGTCCAACCCGAACCTTTGGAGCCGTGAAATTTGGATTCGACGGATCACCCTCAGTAGAGGGCGTTGCTGATTTGCTGTCAACGGATGAATCTGATCAGTGATGGAATCACCGGATCGTTGTCCATGCCGATGTGTATGACAATTTCGTTGTGGCCCAGACCGACAAGCTCGACGAACTTGGCCGGGCTTCCCGCCGCAGCCATTCGCTCTTTCATCTGGCGAAAGCCGTCGCGGCACACTTTCTCGTCGTCCGTGCTATCGATGAACAAAAGGCGAGGGTGCTCGGCTCGCGCGTACGAAATCGTGGAATGGGCCGCGAGTGTCGCGTCGTCCGGTCCAAATAGTTGGCGCATGATTGCGATTTGGTCCGGCTTGAATGTGGCAAGCGATGCGCCGAGGTCAAAGATTCCGTCGATTGAAACGAAGCCTGCAATGGCGATAGGGTCAACGCCGTTGCGTCGCAAGATGCGCCCATCCATGGCGAGCAGTGATACCAGATGACCACCAGCAGAATGACCGACCACGAAAATTGATCCGCAGCCCCAGGACGGGCACGAGTCGCGGACGAAACGGATTGCGAGTGCGATATCGTCGAGTGAATCGTCGCCGCGTTGAATCCTCGGGTACTGTCGGTATCCGATGATTGCGGCAGCGACTCCACGACTCGCAAGCGCGACGCCGATGTTGCCATGCGCGCCCAGTAGCGGTTGGAGCCAGCGACGATCGAGGGCACTCCAGTAGCCACCGTGTACGAAGACAACGATCGGGAAGTCCGCGATTTGGCCCTGTGGTAGGTAAAGATCGAGCTGTCGCTTCGGGTCGGATGGGCCAGCGACGTATGAAACATCCAAGCGTTGGCGCACTTGGCTGCGCTTGAAGTAGTAGTTTCGGCGGGCAGGCCAGAACCAGAGCAGCGATGCGGCGAAGACCGCGCCGGCAAATATGAGAAATGGCCTCCAAAGCAGTGGTGAACGAGGATTCACGGGGGCAGGCGGCCGCGTTTCGGGCAAAGTCATGCCCCTAGGACATCGTATGCGAGCGCATGTTCCGCCGATGAGTCTAGTTGTGCTCGATTGCACCAGATCTCGGATACATTTGGTGCGCCGTGCTGAGCTCGCGTCCAACGCCTGGCGTTCTGCCGCGGGACCTGAGCGTAAGCGAAGGGACCGGCGGTAGCAACGCGTAGTTGGGCATCTCCGATTTTGGCTCGTCCTCTCCAACGTCCGGATCCAAGGCTCTCGCTCGGTGCGACAGATTCGTTCCCGATTGGTCAGGTCCTCGGTCTTCGGGATTGCCGTCTTCGGCACCTTCGCTCGCATTCTCTGCGGGGCGATCGGCAACGCAGCCATCAGAACTATTCGGTCCCTACAGGCAAGATGCGCGTCCATTCTGTGGGGGCTCGCTGAAGCCTGCTCCGATGCCAGACCGCAGCGCGGAGGACCACCAAGAGACCGAACGACGCGCGGCCGCGACACGTTTCAAGTCGTGAGCGTTCTTCGAAGCGGTGCTTGGTTGCGGCCAGAGGTGTGCGTTTGGAATTTGTGGTCGCGCACGGGTGGAGCGTTGAGTTTCGCAGGTAGCCACGAAGAGTCGGCGGCTTCGGATCGAGAAGAGCTGAGTTTGAGGAGCGTATCAACGCGGTTGAGCAACTGAGAAGGCATCACGCCCTGGAAGGGGCCTACTTCGTTGCTACTCCACCTTCGAGCGAAAGCAGCAAGGGGCGTGATGAAACCAGTCAGGCCCAGCCAGTGCATGCTTACCGTTGGTGAGCGCACGGTACAAATGGCGCCCGGAACTGCCGCGCACGATACAGGTGCCGTCGGATGCCATTTCGTCGATTCCGCCTTCGAGCCGTACCACGATTGCCGCCGGGGAGCTCCGCGGTTGCTGGGCGGTAGAATTGGGTTCCACGTCCACCACGCCGGATTGATCGAGCCGCACCAGCGCGAGGGTATCGGTCCCGAGTGCCAGTGCCAGTCGACCGTCGTCGAGCAGCTCTGGTCGTCTGACGAGGGCGGGATTCACGGGTTTCCGTTTGTCGTCAAAGGCATTGCCGATGGCGTGCCAGAGCTGGTTCCACGCATCCCTGGTTCGAAACACCACGGCGCGTGTCCCCATGGAGCCAGTCTCGTCGAGGGTACCAACCGCAATTGCTCCGGAGTCGCCAAGAACGACTACCGTGGGGCGATTCGCTGCTCGCAGGAGCCGAACCACGCGGGCACGCTTACCCAATTCCCGCACGGCAAATTGAGGCATTGCGAAGCGGAAAGGTGGTACCCGTGTGCGCTCCGCCCCAGTCCAGAGCAGAGCGCCAGCGATCTGCTCCTCGGGGGCTTGTTCCAGGGACACTGGGCCTTGGGCGACGAGCAGACCGCCATCAACTGGTAAGGCGACCGTGCAGTCTTCGGTGCAAGTACCGTGACCGAGCATCAGGATCCCGTGGCGAGTCAGTTCGAATGCCGTTAGTTCGCGACTGCCCTCGCCGTGCGTCCATAGCAGCGTATGCGGGAGATCGGCTCGCGTTGGCATGCTGGCGCGATCCGGCAGGCTGAGAAGCGGTTGGGCGTAATGGTCCCGTTCCGAGCTCGAGGCAATCCTGCCGTCGAGGTTGACTACTGCATCGACGCGCCCGTTGGCGATGAGTAACAGACGGTCTTCGCCGAGAAAGGCGTCGAGAATCCGGCGCCCGCCGTTGGAGGAGTGCTGCCAATGCTCCTTCAGTAGGAGATCCCCTTCGGGCGACTTGATGCTCTCGGTGAAGCGACGACCAAATGCACCGTCGAGAGTCCCGTCGCTATGCAACTTGGCGAGCGCTGCCGGATACATACTGGAGGTGGGCCTGTCATCCATGTCCGTGGCGCCGAAAACCAAGATGCTGCCATCTGACGTCAATTGAAGCCAAGCCAGGTATTCGGGAGCCGAATCGACAATTGGCAGCGAGCCAGGCGAGCGCACCAACAGCCAAGCCAACATAACGCTTGCTGCGCCAGCGAGAAGTCCGAGCGCGACGAGGCGATGCTTGGTTCTGGCCAGGTCCATGGCATTGGTCTTCATTCAGATTTTCGAGGAACACGTCTCAGTAGCAGCATCGGCGGGTTTCGGGTAGGCACCTCCCGGTCCGAAACTTGACGTCGCCTTTGCGGAACAACCTATCCGCTAGGGCGCCTGGAGGCTAACGGCATCAAAGACGCCGCGCGTCAACACCGACAGGTTCCAACCAGAACCCACCAAACCTTTCAGGGCCCGACAAAGCCATGCGTGGAACTTGAGTATGCCCAACGAGGCCGTAGAAAAACTCACTCGCGAGACGAGAGCAAGCCCCGCCTTCCTCCATTGTCGAATTTTGCAGTGCAGGTGGGTCGGTTTGGGGAGATTTGTAGGTGCTTACTGAGAAACGCTAGGTTGGCCGTGAGGCGCTAACTGGCCCTGCTGGGCCTCTCTGGGCCACTACCGCCTTGCCACGCCCGCCACCTTCTCGATGTTGTGCACCATCGTGAAGAGCTTCCACTGTGCACTCACCTTTTTCTGGCCACGGAGTGTGAAGCGTCTCATGCCCTTGTTCTGGATGTTGGCGAAGACGGGCTCCACCGTGCCCATCCGGCGACTGTAAAGGTCCCGTCCGAATGGTGTGTCGAACTTCCGTCGCATGCGTTGCACGGCTTCATTGCACTTGCTGGGACGCTTCGGTGGCGGACCTTCTGGATGCTTGATGATCGTGAGTTGAGGCTGAGGCGTGCGCTCGGGATGGCGCAGGCATCGTTCTCGCAAGTGACATCCGCGGCACGCTGTCTTCGGTGCTTTGAAACTGGCAACGCGATAGCCGTTGCATTGACGGTGAACAACTTCGACTTGGTGCTCGCGCGAGCCTCGCGCTCGCGCTTGCGACGCAGGCCTCGCTCCTTCTTGTCGCGCGCTTTGTATCGCGACACTTCTGCAAACGCTGGTTCTCGTTTAC
>Ga0302321_100003780_pt1 | contig 13035 bp, 12 predicted proteins | sample Fen_T0_1_FD_202505 | JGI IMG/M metagenome (GOLD analysis project Ga0302321, IMG submission 202505) | Peat permafrost microbial communities from Stordalen Mire near Abisko, Sweden - Fen_T0_1 | ecosystem: Environmental > Terrestrial > Soil > Wetlands > Permafrost | place: Sweden: Abisko...
GCGCTCGGCGGGATCGAGCACTCCGCGCGCCAGGCCGTGGAGGAGATGCGCCGGCTGCTCGGCGTCCTGCGGGGCCCGATGCCGCTGACCGGCACCGACGCCGAGGGCACCGACGGCGACGGGCCGGCCGCGCCGCTCCCGCCCGCCCCGGCCCTGGACGACCTCCCGGCGCTGGTCACGGCCACCGGGTCCGCGGGCCTGCGTGCCCGGTACACCGTCGTGGGCGACCCGCTCCCGGTGCCGCCGGGCCTGGGGGTCTCGGTGTACCGGATCGTGCAGGAGGCGCTCACGAACACCGTCCGGCACGCCGGCGCCGCGAGCGTCGACGTCCGGCTGCGCTACCTCACCGAGCCCGGGCCCGCCGTGGAGGCCGAGATCGTGGACGACGGCCGGGCGCCGGTCGACGGCGCCGGGTTCACCGCCACCTCCCGCGGCCCCGGACGCGGTCTGGGCCTGGTCGGGATGCGCGAGCGCGCCGCCCTGCACGAGGGCCGGCTGGAGACCGGCCCGCGCCCCGCCGGCGGCTACCGCGTCCGGGTGCGCTTTCCGCTCCCGGCCGGGACGGCGCCGTCCGCGCCCGCTCCGGCCGGCGCCGCGCCCTCGGTCGAGGTCGGCCGGTGACGATCCGCGTCCTCCTGGTGGACGACCAGCAGATGGTCCGCGCCGGGTTCCGGATGATCCTTCAGCTCCAGCCGGACGTCGAGATCGTCGGCGAGGCCGCGGACGGCGCGGAGGCCGTGCGGCTGGCGCTGGGCGGGCACCCGGACGTCGTCCTGATGGACGTCCAGATGCCGCGCATGGACGGCCTCGCCGCCACCCGCGAGGTGGTCGCTCGCACCGGTGCGCACGTCGTGATCCTCACCACCTTCGACCGCGACGACTACCTGTTCGAGTCGCTCGAGGCGGGGGCCAGCGGGTTCCTGCTGAAGAACGCCTCCCCGGAGGACCTGGTGGAGGCCGTCCGGGTGGTCGCCCGGGGCGACGCGCTGCTCGCGCCCGCGGTGACCCGGCGGGTGCTGGAGGCGGCCGCGGGCCGGCGTCCGGTGAGCCGGCCGGTGGACGCCGCAGCCGCTGCCGGGCTCGCGCAGCTCACCGACCGGGAGCAGGAGGTGTTCCGGCTGCTGGCGCAGGGCCTGAGCAACGCCGAGATCGGCGACCGGCTCCATCTGGCCGAGGCCACCGTGAAGACGCACGTGTCGCGGCTGCTCACCAAGCTCCACCTGCGGGACCGGGTGCAGGCCGTCGTGCACGCCTACCGGACCGGGATCGTCGCGCCGGGCGACTGACCCGGGCGCCCCGGCACGCGCCTTCCGGATGACGCGGGACGCGACCTGCGAGGGACGACGCCGGGACCGCTCGGCTCGTAGCGTCGGACCATGCTCGAACTCATCGACGTCCGGCGCAGCTTCGGCTCCACGATCGCCCTGGACGACATCAGCTTCACCGTCCGGCCGGGGCGCCTGACGGGCTTCATCGGGGCCAACGGCGCAGGCAAGACCACGACCATGCGGATCGTGCTCGGCGTGCTCGGGTCGCACGGCGGTGACGTGCGCTGGAAGGGTGCGCACGTCACCGCCGACGACCGCCGCCGGTTCGGCTACATGCCGGAGGAGCGCGGCCTCTACCCGAAGATGCCCGTCGCCGACCAGCTCACCTTCTTCGCCCGGCTGCACGGCCTGACGGCGACGGCGGCGCGGCGGCGGGTCGACGAGCTGCTGACGGAGCTGGGGCTGGCGGAGCGCGGCGGTGACCGGCTGGAGAAGCTGTCCCTCGGCAACGCCCAGCGGGCCCAGGTGGCTGCCGCGCTGGTGCACGAGCCGGAGCTGCTCGTCCTCGACGAGCCGTTCAGCGGCCTCGACCCGCTCGCGGTCGACACGATGGCCGCGATGCTGCGGCGCCGCGCGGCCACCGGCGTCCCGGTGCTGTTCTCCAGCCACCAGCTCGACCTCGTCGACCGGCTGTGCGACGACGTCGTCCTCATCAACGCCGGCCGGGTGGTGGCCGCCGGGTCCGCCGAGGAGCTGCGCGCGACCCATGCGCAGCGGCGGTTCCGGATCGAGCTGGACGCGGACGCCGGCTGGCTGCGGGAGCGGTCCGACGTCCGGGTGCTGGACGTCGAGGGGCCCCGGGCGCTCGTCGAGCTCCTCCCCGGCACCGACGGGCGCGCGCTGCTCGCCGCCGCGCTGGACCGCGGCGCGGTCGTCGCGTTCGCGCCCGTCGTCCCGACCCTGTCCGAGATCTTCCGTGAGGTGACCCGATGAGCATCGCCCCCGCGACCGACCTGCCGTCCGGCGGGACCGAAGCCGACCCCGCCGACCGCTCTCCGGCGCCGACCCTGGCGTCCCTCGTCGGGGTGGTCGCCCAACGGGAGCTGCTCGTCAAGCTCCGCGACAAGACCTTCATCTTCTCGACGATCTTCCTGCTGGTGATGGTCGCCCTGTCGATCGCGGTGCCCGCGCTCCTCGACCAGGGGAACCCCACCCTCAAGGTCGGGACGGTCGGGCCCGCCGCGGCGGCCGTCGCGGGCGACGCCGCCCGGCTCGGGAACGCCGCAGCCGTCGATGACAGCGCGGCCGCCGGTCTGGACGCCGCTCGGGTCGAGTCCCGCACCTTCCCCGACGTCGCCGCCGCGGAGGCTGCCGTCCGGGCGGGCAGCATCGACGCCGCGATCGTGCCGGCCTCCGGCACAGGATCGGGCGCGGGCACGGCGGGCGCCGGCCTGGAGCTGGTCGGCGGCAGCAAGGTTCCCGCGGAGCTGACCCCGCTGGTGACCGCGGCCGCCCGCACCCGGGCCCTGACCGGCGCGCTGCAGGGGGCCGGGCTCTCCCCGGCCGACGCGACCCGGGCCCTGGCGACGGCGTCGTCGTCGGCACCTGCCGAACGGCTCCTCGACCCGCCGGCCCACGACCGCAACGTCGCCTTCGGCCTGTCGGCGGCCTTCGCGTTCGTGTTCTTCCTGGCGAGCTTCCTCTTCGGGCTCTCCATCGCGCAGAGCGTCGTGGAGGAGAAGCAGAGCCGCGTCGTGGAGATCCTCGTCGCCGCCGTCCCCGTCCGGGCCCTGCTGGCGGGCAAGGTGGCGGCCAACACCGTGCTGGCGCTGGGGCAGACCGTGCTGCTGGCCGGCGTCGGGATGGCCGCGGCCGGGCTCGCCGGCCAGGGCGACGTCATCGGCCTCATCCTGCGGACGGCGGGCTGGTTCCTGCTGTTCTTCGTGCTCGGGTTCACCATGCTCGCCACCCTGTGGGCGGCGGCCGGCGCGATCGCCAGCCGGCTCGAGGACCTGAACGCGACCACGGTCCCGCTGCAGATGCTCGTGTACATCCCCTTCTTCGCCGCCCTGTGGGTGCGCGAGCCCGGCCCGCTCATGCGCGTGCTGTCCTACGTGCCGTTCACCGCGCCGCTGTCGATGCCGCAGCGGCTGGCCCTCGGCGACGCGGCCTGGTGGGAGGCGCTGCTCTCGGCGGCGATCGTCCTGGCGACCGCCGCGGCGCTGGTCGGCGTCGCTGCCCGGCTCTACGAGCGCAACGTGCTCCGGACGGCGGGCCGCACGCCCTGGCGGGAGGCCTGGAACGCCTGACCACCTCGCCGCGCCCGGCTCCACGCCCGCCGGAAACTACCGGCCGGGGGTGAAGCCGGGCGGGGCCGCTGCCGATGAATGCCACGGGAAAGCTCCAGCAGCGGACGAGAGGACGGCGCACCCGTGACCACGATGACCCCGGCCCGAAGTGGCCCTGGCGTCGCCAGGCGCCGCCCTTCGGACGACCTGACGCTCTCCGGGCGCCTCTTCCCGCGGCTCTACCTGACGGGCGGGACCGGTCTCGTGCTCCACGGGGCGTTCGTCCGCGAGGGGAAGCTCCTCGAGCTCGTCGCCGGGGTGGCCGCGCTGGCGATCGCCGGGATCGGCTCGCGGGTCACCTGGGAGAACGTGCCGTCGGCGGTCGCCCGCGCGCTGCCCCTGCTCGCCGTGGCCCTCACCGGGCTGCTGGGTCTGGCGTCCCTCGACGCGATGATGCCGATGACGCTCTGCTTCGCCCTGACGGTGGTCTGGACGGGGCTCGCCCTCGAGCTCGGCGACCTGGTCGCCGTCAGCGTCCTCCTCACCGGCGTGCTGACGGCCTCGATGTGGCACCACGTCGGGCCCGGCGCGGCGGTTCCGCAGGCCGCGTCGGCGTCCGTGCTGCTCATCGGGTTCGGGGCCTCGATCCGCTGGCTGCGCGCCCAGTACGACGTGGCGATGGACCGGGCGGCGAGTGCCCAGCAGGGTGTCGCCGACGCGGCCCTGGCCGCCGAGCGCTCCCGGGAGCAGCAGGAGGTCGACCGCGCCGCCCTCTCGCGGGCCGAGCTCGACAAGCGCTCGCAGCTGCAGCAGCAGGTCGCGGCGCAGGTCGCCACGCTCGCCGGCGCGGCGTCCGGGGTCAGCAGCCAGGCCGGCGCGGTCTCGGCCGCCGTCGACGAGATGTCCCACGCCCTGCAGGAGCTCACCCGCACCGCCCAGGTCTCCGACCGGATCTCCGAGACCGTCGCCGCGAAGGCCCGCGAGGCCAGCGAGGTGATGGCGGCGCTGGCCGAGTCCAGCGCGCAGATCATGGCGGCGTCCGACGTCATCCAGGGGATCGCCGAGCAGACCAACCTGCTGGCCCTCAACGCCACAATCGAGTCGGCCCGTGCCGGCGAGGCTGGCCGCGGCTTCGCCGTCGTGGCGAACGAGGTCAAGGACCTCGCCCGGCAGTCCGGCGACAACGCCGACACGATCACCCGCACGCTGGCCGAGGTGCGGTCCCAGGTGGACGCCGCGGTGTCCCGGGTGGCGGAGATCTCCGTCAGCATGGACGAGCTGAACCGGCAGAACGGCACCCTGGCCTCCGCCATCGAGGAGCAGTCGGCCGTGGTCCAGCAGATCGCCGAGAGCGTCGGCTCGACCGCGACCGAGGCCGACCGGATGGCCGAGGGCGTCCGTTCCCTGGAGCGCATCGCCGCCGGCTGACCTCGGCCGCCGCATCCTCTCGGCACGGCAGCACTGCCACGACGGCGCGTCACCCTCCTCGGGTGGCGCGCCGTCGTCGTGCCGGTCCTCGGGAATGATCGCGGGCCCGGCCGGCCTTGCGCCGGTAGGGGCCGGTCGCGGCGTCCGGCCCCGCCAGGAGAAGGAGCGGCGCATGACCACGACCGACCCGACCACGTCCGGGACGCCGGGGCTCGACCCCGCGTTCCAGGAGCTGCTCGCCGGCGGCCGGTCGGGGGTGCTCGCCACGCTCAAGCGGGACGGGCGCCCGCAGCTGTCGAGCATCACCTACCACTACACGCCGGCCACCGGGCAGGCGACCGTCTCGATCACGGACGGCCGGGCGAAGACGGCGAACCTCCGCCGCGACCCGCGGGCGAGCCTGCACGTGGCGACGGCGGACGGCTGGAGCTACGTCGTCGCCGAGGCCACCGCCACGCTGTCGCCCGTGGCGGCCGCGCCCGACGACCCCACGGTCGAGGCCCTCGTCGCCTACTACCGCGCCGTCTCGGGCGAGCACCCGGACTGGGCCGATTACCGCGCCGCCATGGTCGCGGACCGCCGGCTGGTCCTGACGCTCACCGTGGACCGCTGCTACGGCCTGGTTCGGGGGTAGCGGCCGGTGCGCCTGGTTCGGCCGGTTCGGCCGGTTCGGTCATCCCGTGCACGATCAGGTGGGCGGTCGCGGCGAACAGGCTCCAGGCGTCGCCGTCCGCATCGGCCGGGACGGCGCCCGGTCCGAGATCGTCCGGCACGGCCTCGGGCTGGACCGACCGGCGCAGGTGCAGGCCCTCGGCCAGGGCGGTCAGGGTCACGGCCAGCTCCTCGACGGTGTACGGCGGCCGCATCCGGCGACCGCCGCGCTCGATGACGGCCAGGTAGGTCGGCGCCAGCGTCGCGGTGCCGTCGGCGTAGAGGCGGGCGATGAGCTCGCAGACCTGCGGGTCGACGGTGTGCCGGCTCCAGAGGGCCTGCTTGAGCCGCAGGCCCGGGTCGTCGCGCAGACCGCCGAAGTTGAGGTCGGCGAGGGCGTGAACGGTCCGGGTGAGCGAGAACGACCGCTGCCGGACGCCGTCCAGCCCGGCGTCGCGGGTCGGTCGCCGCGTCCGCACCCGGTCGGCCGACAGGATGTGGCGCAGCAGATCCTGCGCGAAGCTCTGACGCGTGGGCCAGATGTTGTAGAAGGCGCCGTTGCTGCGCGGCGGGCGGGCCCGGCGGGCCACCTCCAGCGGTCGCAGCGAGCCGATCGGATCCGCCGGCGTCTCGAGCAGCATCTCGGTCGCGGCTGCCAGGAGCGCCTCGCGCGTGGCCGCCTTCGCGGCGGCCTTGGCGGACGGCTGGGGTGGCACCGGTCGAGTATGACGGCGGACCACGACGGAAGGTGCTGAGAGTCACTGTCATTTTACACATGCAGAGCACTCTGCATGTGTTACTCTCTGTTCTCCGGTCACGACGCTGCGCCCACGGGGGGCGCAGCGTCGTCCCCGGACCCACTCCGCCGTGATCCTGGACTTCAGCGTGATCATGGACTTCAGCGGGCTTCTCGGCCCAGCGCGACCTCGAGCGACGCCAGCACGGCCGCCACGTCGGGGCTCGCCGCCACCGATCGGACCTCGAGCCACACCGTCCAGGCGCCGCCGGAGCGGGGCGTCAGCACCACCTCGTCGACGGTCGCGCCGTCCGGGCAGCCCGTGTAGCGCACCCGCACGCCCGTCCACGAGCCGACCGTCGTGTCGTCGACCGATCCCGGTGTGCAGCCGGTCGGCGCGACCCCGTTGATCACCTCGGCCGCCTGGCGGGTGCCCGCGGCGAAGGCGACGCTCACCGCGCGGTTGCCGTCGGCGGAACGGGCGCCCGCCGTGAGGTCGGCGCCGCCGGGGAAGGGTATGGGGTCGCCGGCCGTCCAGTCGTGCGGGATGCCGACGCGCACCCGGCCGTCCGGCGAGGCCAGCGTCCGGTCCCGGGTCAGGTAGGCGCGGCCGACCAGGCCGGCCACCAGGACGAGGCCCAGCACCACGACGCCACCGACGAGCAGCAGGCGGCGCCGGCCGGTCGCCCGCGCCGCCGCGGTGGTGCCGACAGCGGTGGTGCCGGCAGCGGTGGTGGCCGCGCCGTCCAGTCTGGTCTGCTCCTCGCGCGGCACGACGACCGTGCCGCGGTCCGTCGGCGGCGGGAAGGGTGGCGACACCGAGGTGGGCGGCGGCGGGGCGGCCGGCGGGTAGGCGTTCGTCGGCGGGGGGTACGGGCCCGGCAGTGGGGGGTACGGACCGGGTGGCGCCGGGTACGGGCCGGGCGGCGGCGCCGCGAGGGCCAGCCGCAACTGCTGGGCGAAGGCGGTCGGCGACGCCGTCCGCGCGTCCGGGTCGTGGGCCGTCGCCGCGGCGACGACCTGACCCACCCCGGTCGGCGGCCACGGCGGGCCGGGCAGCCCGAGGAGTTGCGCCGCCGTCACGGCGAGCGCGTGGACGTCGGTCGCCGGCCCGATCTGCGCGGAGAACCCGCGTTGCTCGGGCGCCATGTACCCGTCGGAACCGGCGGGCATGGTGATCCCCGACGCCCACTGCAGGTCCTTGGCGATGCCGAGGTCGCCGAGCAGGACGCGCGGTGGCCCGTCCGGCGTGCTCCGGAGCAGGATGTTGCGCGGCTTGAGGTCCCGGTGCACCACCCCGTGCTCGTGCAGGACGGCGAGCCCCGCGGCGATCGCGTCCACCACCCGGAGCACCTCCGCCGCCGGCCAGGGCGGCGGCTGCCGGTCGAGCCGCTCGGCGAGGTTCCCGGCGTCCGCGTACGTCATGACGAAGTACGGCCGCCCGTCCGGCAGTTCGCCCACGTCGTAGACGCGCACCAGATGGTCGCTGTCGACCCGGCGCAGCAACCGCGCCTCGTCGCTGAACCGCCGCCGGACGTCGGCATCGGTCGCCCAGTTGTCGGCGAGGAGCTTCACGGCGACCGGGGCGTCGAGATCCGGGTCGTGGGCGAGCCACACCGTCGCGAAGCCGCCCGCCCCCAGCCGGCGGACCACGCGGAGGCGTCCCATCGCGGACGGTACGAACACGCGCACATCATGCCCTACCCAGCCCCCTCCCCGTGATCATGGACCTCGCCGTGATCATGGACTTCAGCTCGCTGCCCATGCGCGAGGATGACCGCGTGACCGACGTCGAGGAGCTCGCCGCCGCTGCCGCCGCCGGGGACGCCGCGGCGCTGGACGCGCTGCTCACCGCCGTCCGGCCCGACGTCCTGCGCCGTTGCGCCCGGGTGCTGCCCTACTCCGGCGACGCCGAGGACGCCTGCCAGGAGGCGCTGATCGCCGTCGCGCGCGGCATCCGCGGCTTCGAGGGGCGCAGCCGGTTCAGCACCTGGCTGTACCCGGTCGTCGCGAACAGCGCCTTCGCCACCTATCGACGGCTGCGCCGCACCGCGCAGGACTCGGGCCTGGACGCCGCGCCCGAGCAGGCCGACCCGCGCCGGGTCAGCGTGCTCGCCGGCACCCGGCTGGACGTCGTCGAGGCACTGGAGCGGCTGCGGGCCGAGCAGCCCCACGTCGTCGAGGCGGTCGTCCTGCGGGACCTGATGGGCCTGGACTACGCGGAGATCGCCGAGCGCCTCCAGGTACCCCTCGGCACGGTCAAGTCGAGGATCAACCACGGCCGCACGACGCTCCGCACCCTCCTCGCCCCGTGATCATGGACTTCACCGTGATCATGGAATTCGGCGCGGCGGCTCACCAGCGCCGTCGCCGGATCATCGGCTCGAGCGACAGCGCCTCGCCCACCGCCCGCTCGAGCGCCATCGACGGACCGAGCACCAGCGCCGTCCCGACGCCCACCGCCGTCCAGCCCCACCGGCGCTCGATGTCGGCGCGCCGCCGGCGGTCGGCGGCCTCCGCCTCGGCGCCGCTGTGGAACTCCTCCCCGTCGTACTCGTACGCGGCCCTCACCTGCGAATACCCCAGGTCCAGCCGGTAGGTCAGGACGCCGTCCCGGTCGGCCAGCGGATCTGCAGCTCCGGCCGCGGGAACCCGGCGTCCAGCAGTCGCAGCCGCAGGCAGGACTCCCCGAACGACTCGGCGAGCGGGTCGCACCAGCTGATGAGCTGCCGGGCCCGCGCGACGAAGCGCTCGCCGCGCCACCGCTCGACCATGATCAGCAACTCGCCCGGGTCGACCAGTCCGGCGCGGGCCATCGCGTCCAGCGCCCCGAGCCCGTCGCCTGGCATCGCGTACCGGGCGAGGTCGACGGCCGTCCTGGCCGGTGTGGTCACCGGCAGCCCCGCGATCTCGGTGATGTCGACCCGCGCCAGGTCGGCCTGGTGGCAGCGCACCCCCGGCCGGACGACGACGCCCGTCGCGGTCGGGACGACGCACTCCACGTCAGGGACGCGCTCGTGCGTCCCCACCGGCCGGCAGTCGATCCCGAGGAGCCAGGCCGCCGTCGTCCGGCAGAGCGCGGCCCCGGGCGGCAGCGCGAGCGCGGCGACCGCCGCCCGCAGCTCGAGCGAGTCCGGCAGGTCGGCCCGGTGCACGATGCCGCGCATCGGCTGCCGGAGCACGCCGGCGCGCAGCAGGCCGTCCGTGGCGCCGAGGGTCAGTCCCAGGTCGGCGCTACGGCTGCGCCGGAACGGTCCGGGCGGGCAGCGATCCAGGCCCCGGACGGGATCGTCGGTGAGCATCCCCCGAGAGTGATCCATCGGGCCACGACAGCGGGCCGGTCATCCACGGGGTGTGGATAACCGGCCCGCTGAGGTCCATGATCACGCTGAAGTCCATGATCACGGTGAGGGGACGGGCTCCTCCGATGCCGGGCTTCCGGCGGCCGGGGGTTCGGACACGAGAGCTTCGGCGGCCAGAGGGGCGGCCGCCGTCGCCGGCTCCGTGGTCGCCGACTCCGCCGTCGGGCCCGAACCGGACGCCGCCGCCGACGAAGCAGCCGCCGAGGACGACGCCGACGACGCACCGGTCGCCGAGGCGGCGTCTGCGTCGTCGCGCTGGGCCTGCAGGCCGGAGACGCTGCGCAGCTTCTCCTCCGGGAGGAACCACACGACGACCCAGGCGATGGCCAGCACGATGGCTGCCAGCAGGAACACCGTGTCCATCGAGTTCGCGAAGGCGACCAGGAAGGGTCGGGCGAGGCGCGGGTCGAGGTGGTTGATGAAGGACGAGTCGTTCAGCGCGGACGTCGTCGCCCCGCTGCCGCCGCCGGCCCCGGCCGTGATCATGTCGAGGACCGGCTTGTTCGCCGGGTTCGACAGGACCGCCGGGTCGGTCAGCGCCGAGCGGAACGCCGGGGTCGGTGCGGCGGCGCGGAAGGCCGATGCGATCTTGTCCGGCAGCCCGTTGAAGAGGACCGAGAGGAAGATCGCCGTACCGAGGGTGCCGCCCATCTGGCGGAAGAAGGTCGCCGAGGCCGTGGCCACGCCCATGTCCTGCGGCGGGACCGCGTTCTGGATGGCCAGCACGAGCGTCTGCATGTTGAAGCCGAGACCGAGCCCGAAGATCAGGGCGTAGACGCCGATCTCCCACAGGGAGGTGTCGGCACTGATGCGGCTGAGCAGGAACACCCCGATGACCAGCAGGGTCAGGCCGGCGATGGGCCACTTCCGGTAGCGGCCGGTCCGCGAGATGGTCTGGCCGGAGACGACCGAGCCGGACATGATGCCCAGCATCAGCGGCAGCAGCAGCAGGCCCGCCTCGGTCGGCGTCTTGCCCTTCACGATCTGCAGGTAGAGCGGCAGCATCGCGATGCCGCCGAACATGCCCATGCCGATGATGAAGTTGAGGATCGAGCCGACGCCGAAGGTCCGGCCGCGGAAGAGCCGCAGCGGCAGGAGCGCCTCGTCGCCGTAGGCGCGCTCGGCGAGCAGGAAGGCCACGATCCCGACGAGGCCGATGCCATAGCACAGGAAGGCCGAGCTGCTCGCCCAGCCCCAGTCGCGACCCTGCTCGGCGACGATCAGCAGCGGAACGAGGCCGACGACGAGCGCCGCGGCGCCCGGGTAGTCGATTCGGTGGTCGCGCCGCACGTGCGGCAGGTGCAGCGTGCGCATGACGAGCGCCAGCGACACCAGGCCGATCGGGACGTTCACCAGGAAGACCCAGCGCCAGCCCGTGATCCCTAGGATCGTGCTCTGGCCGGCGAGGAAGCCGCCGATGACCGGGCCGAGGACGCTCGAGGTGCCGAAGACCGCGAGGAAGTACCCCTGGTACTTGGCGCGCTCGCGCGGCGGGACGATGTCACCGATGATCGCCAGGGCGAGCGAGAACAGGCCGCCCGCGCCGATCCCCTGCAGGGCCCGCCAGCCGGCGAGCTGGTACATCGACTGCGAGAACCCGCTCAGCGCGCTGGCCACCACGAAGATCGAGATGGCGGCGATGAAGAAGGGGCGCCGGCCGTACAGGTCGGAGAGCTTGCCGTAGAGCGGCGTGGCGATCGTCGAGGTGATGAGGTACGCCGTCGTCGCCCAGGCCTGCAGGCTGAGGCCGGACAGGTCGTCCGCGATGGTCCGGATCGCCGTCCCGACGATCGTCTGGTCCAGGGCGGCCAGGAACATCCCGGACATCAGGCCGGCGAGGATGATCTGGATCTGGCGGTGCGTGAAGTGGACCGAACCGGCCGCTGGGGCGGTCCGGGCCTCGGGTGATGCGGCGGACATACGTCTCCTGACCTTTGCTGCGTGGGACGTGGGGGCGTCGGGACCGGCGCGAGGTGCCGGCCGGCGTGGTGCTAGCCGGTGGCGGCCGGGCGGGCGACGTCGGTGTCGTCGCGCCGGGACTCCATGTCGTCGTTGAGGCGCCGCAGGAGGACCAGCAGGGTCCGGGCGTCGTCGGGTGACCAGTCGGCGATCATCTCGCCGAGCATGGTCTGGCGCCGGGCGACGACCTCCTCGGCCAGCGCCGTCCCGGCGGGAGTCGCGACGAGCTGGACGGCGCGACCGTCGGCCGGGTCCGGACGGCGACTGGTCAGCCCCGCGCGGACGAGCTGCGCGACGTAGCGGCTGACCGTCGACGGATCCAGCAGGGTGGCCTCGGCGATCTCGCCCTGGCGGCGGGGGCCGCACCGGACCAGGGTCACCAGGACGCTGACGGCGGCACCGTCCAGCCCGGCCGGGACCAGGGCGGCCACTCGGGACTTGAGCATGTGCAGCAGCCGGCCGTGCCGCCCGAGCTCATGGGCGAGCTCCTCGAGCGGATCGGCTGCACAGGACATGGATATAGATGTAGCACACACGTTCTTGTATCGCACAACCAATCATCCGCTCGGCCGGGCGCTGGCACACTGACCGGATGCGGATCCACGTGCTGCAGGTCGCGTACGGCGACGACGAGCCCGTCGCCGACCGGGTCGCGCGGGTGGCGGCGCTGGTCGCCGACCAGGCAGGCGCCGACCTCGTCGTGCTCCCCGAGCTGTGGGCACCGGGCGGTTTCAGCTACCGGGAGTGGGCGGAGCGGGCCGAGGCGGTCGACGGCCCGACGGTGGCGGCCGTGGCGGCCGCGGCGCGGCGCATCGGTGCCGTCGTCCATGCCGGCAGCATCGTCGAGCGGGCCCCGGCCGGCGCGACCGGCACCGCCCTCGGCGCCCAGGGCCGGGGCCTCTGGAACACCTCGGTGCTGCTCGGTCCCGACGGCTCGGTGCTCGCGACGTACCGCAAGGTGCACCGGTTCGGGTTCGGCCAGGGCGAGCCGACCCTGCTCGAGGCCGGCACCGAGATCGTCACGGCGACCCTCCCCGGCGGGGTCGTCGCCGGCCTCGCCACCTGCTACGACGTCCGCTTCCCGGAGCTCTTCCGCCGCCTCGTGGACGCCGGTGCCCGCCTGGTCCTGATGCCGGCGGCCTGGCCGGCCGCCCGGGTGGGCGCCTGGACCCTGCTCGGCCGGGCCCGCGCGATCGAGGACCAGTTCCTCGTCGTGCAGTGCAACACGGCCGGTACCCACGCCGGGGTGACGATGGGCGGCCGCAGCCAGGTCGTCGCCGCGACCGGCGAGGTGCTGGCCGAGGCGGGTGACGGCGAGGAGGTGCTCGTCGTGGACGTCGACC
>Ga0302321_100003781_pt1 | contig 13034 bp, 8 predicted proteins | sample Fen_T0_1_FD_202505 | JGI IMG/M metagenome (GOLD analysis project Ga0302321, IMG submission 202505) | Peat permafrost microbial communities from Stordalen Mire near Abisko, Sweden - Fen_T0_1 | ecosystem: Environmental > Terrestrial > Soil > Wetlands > Permafrost | place: Sweden: Abisko...
CCGGCAGCGCCTTACGGATTGGTAGAAATGGCATCATCCTGCTCCTTTGTGACACGTCAGCTCTCGATTAGGGAATCATCCCGCATTCAAACATCTTGTTCGCAATGGGTGCGGCGATCTTGTTAATAAACGCCGCGCGCATCTGCGGATCGCCCTTCAGCATCTTGATCGCATTCTGTTCCTGCTGCGACGGCGGGGTCTTCGCTGACTTCTTCTCCCACAACTGCTCACAAGTGGAATTCTGATATTTCGCGATGACCTTATTGGCAACCGCGTCCATCATGGGATATTGGGCCTGGGCAGCGGTCACATAGAGCAACCCAGCAGCGAGTGCGAACAGGCAAGTACGCTTCATCGTCCTCTCCTTACAGCGTTGATTTGGGATTGCCCAGAATTGTATGACAAAAAGTGCCCCAGCGCGGTCGGCCGATTCCCTTCGTCCCAGATTGCGGCTCTTTGGAGCCTCGATTCAGGGCGGGAATCCGTCACGGAAGACCTCGGCCCGGCGAAGGGCGGCAAATTGGCCGAACGCTTACGCCGCGCTCTTCCCCAAGGTGGTCGATGTCAATCAGTCCAGCATGAAGTATTCTCTGTGCGAAGAAGTAAGATGGACTCGATGAATTCATACTCGCAGGTTGAACTCTGCGAAACAGACTAGGAAACGCCATGATCAACCGTCCCGTTATTCTCTTTGTGCCAACCGTCATTTTGTTGTGGTTCTCCTCGTATGCCGGGGCGGCGTTGCGCCGCCGCCGCCCTTTGGCTCCTGACTCGCGCGACGATTTCGGTGTTGTCCAGGCGGCGGCTCTCACGTTGCTCGCCTTAATCATCGGCTTCACCTTTTCCATGGCCACTACCCGCTACGATCTGCGCAAGTCCTATGAAGAAGCCGAAGCCAATGCCATCGGCACCGAATACGTCCGCGCCGGGTTGCTCCCTTCCGCCGACGCCGCCCGGGTTCAGAACATGCTGCTTACCTACACCGACTTGCGCATTGCCTTTTACCGCACCCGGGATGGGCAAGAACTCCAGCAGATCAACACGGACACAGCCAATTTGCAAGACCAGTTGTGGGCCGCGGTCAAGGCACCAGCCCTGTCCCAACCGACGCCAGTCACGGCGCTCGCTGTGTCTGGGATGAATGACGTCTTGAATTCTCAGGGATATACCCAGGCTGCGTGGTGGAACCGCATTCCCGTTGCGGCATGGGCTTTTTTGATCTTGACCGCTATCGGCTGCAACCTGCTGGTCGGCTACGGTTCGCGTAGCAATCAAGCCATCTCTGGCCTGCTGTTCGTGATGCCCGTGCTGGTCGGCATCTCATTTCTGCTGATTGCCGACATCGACAGTCCCCGCGGCGGACTTATCCATGTCTCGCCGCAAAACCTGGCCGCCTTGTGGCAGTCGCTGCACAAATAACCAATGGCGGTGGAAGCACCGGGCTTCAAGCCCGGTGACAACCCGTCGCATCAAAACGGGCTTTAGCCCTTGGCTTCCGTCGCTAGGCAGAGCGGCGCTTTATAACGCCGTGTCCCGCGCTCCTCTCTTGAAGCAAGCCGGATTTTAACCCGACGGCATCTTGGGTGCTCGTCACCCTCCCCTATGACCTACGTCACAGAACACTTGTTCATCATCCCCTGAAAATTAACGGTTGAGTTGCCGGAGGTTCCGCATGGCTACGACCGTTTCCGCCACAACCCTTGCTAACGTCCAGTCCGAAACGCTTCGCACCCTGCCTGATGACAGTGTCCGCCAGATTCTTTGGCGCTTTGCGGATCGCTACGACCTGCAAATGCTGGTGCAGTCGGCCCGCGAAGTCGCACGTGGCCCGGTCGCACGCCTGGTCGCCGGCGGCGCTCGCGCCACCCACGAATGGACCGCCGAGAAAGCCGTTCTGCTGGAGGCCTTCGACCAATCGGGCATCACCGGAGTCTTTGCCGACCCCGAACAGGGCGGCTTCATCGCCGGACCTAAGAATCTCGCGCTCGCGCTGATCGCCTTCGAACTCGCATGGGTTGACGCTGGCGCCGCAACCGGCAGTCTCGCCGGATGCCTAGCCCTCGCCCCCATTCACGAGCGCGGCACTCCCGAGCAGGTCTTGCATTACATGTCGCTGGCCGTTCCCCCGCAGCCCGGGGAAGACCGCAAAGTGAAGCGCGGCGCGTTCTGTCTCACCGAACCTATTCCTTATGTCGGGGTCGATACCGGCATGCTGAGCGGCAAGGCCCGCATCGCGGAATGGAAAGATGGCGAAGAGCCGATGCTCCACGTCGAGAAGCGCGGACGCTTCATCACCAACATGGGCTTCGCCAACTTCGTCACCGCCGCGGTTGACTCCGGTGACGAGCGCATTAAGGGATCCTGCGTCGTGATTGTCGAAGAGACTGACCCCGGCACCTTCGATCGTGGCTCCGCCACCCGCAAGCTGGTGCATCAGCTCTCGTCCACCTCAGACCCAATCTTCAATGTCACCGTTCCCGCCAGCCGCATCGTGGGCGGCTACACCGTCAAAGACGGCATTATCATTCCGAATTACAGCCACAGCGAAATCATCGAGGCCGTGTTCAAGCGCACCCGCGTGACGGTTGCGCTCATGACCTCGGCCAAGTTGCTTTCTGCTATTGAGCCTGTGATTCGTTATCAGCGCGGACGCTTCCGCGGTTCCGAGCAGGCCAAGCCCGGCGCGCTGCGTTACGAGTTGGGCATTCAGCAACGGCAAGACGCGTTGCATCGGCTCGCCGGCCTCTGGGCCATGGGCGAAGCAGGCGCATCGCTCGGATTCGCCGCCGCCCGGCTTTACGATGAAGTCGATCCCCTCGAGAAGCAGAAGACCGATCTTCTCGCCACCCAGAACATTCGCGGCGGCAAGGCCGAAATGAAGTATTTTCGCGAGATCAATCAGGCCGCCATCGAACTGGTTCGCGAAGAGCGCCTGCCTGCGGCGAAGCGCAGCGCCAAATACGAAGCCTCAAAGGCCGATCCTCTCGTGCAATTCGTTCTGAAAGATTCCGTTGCTAACGTACTTTGTCCGGGCGCGAAGCTCTGGAACACCGGCACGGGCGCTAACGCCATGCGTGAAGCTCTCAGCCTCATGGGCGGCTACGGCATCACGGAAGACTGCCCCGGCTTCCTCGCTTACAAGTGGATGGATGCGCAACTCGAAGCCACCTACGAAGGCCCTGAGGCAGTGCAGCGCCGCAACCTCAGCGTCACCATGACCAGCGAAGTCTTCCTGGCGCAATACCAGCAGTGGATCCTCGACATGCGCGCCATCGCCGGCAGTCGTCCCGGCACCGGCGCCTGCACCCTCGCTACCGCCATGCAACTTTGGCTGTGGAGCTATCAGCACCTCCGCGTCTCCACCGATGCCGATGGCGATGCTCTTTACCAGAGCGCGCGCCAGGGCGTGACCTTCCCGCTAGCCGATGCGCTCTGCTGGTTGCTCGCCGCCCGGCAGTTCATCCTAGACGTCATCGAACTCGAAGAGAAAGGTCCGGAGAATCCGGTCGTCGCTGAAGGCTTCGCCGGCACCCTCGAGTTTTTCAGCGACCTTTGTCACATCCAGTCGGCCCGGTCCGCGGGCGAAGTTGGCCGCATCTGCGCCGAGCTAGTTTTCGGCTATAACCGCCATCCTGCATGGGACGAAAAGAGTTATAACGGATGTTATAAGTCCGACGAAATCACCCAGCTTGAGGGGTGGGTTCCGGGCATCAGCGCAGTCGCAGTTGACGTCGTCGGCACCGACGGCTCGCACCCTGACAAGGCTGGTCCCTGCGCCTCATGCCAGGGCCTGGAAGGCTTCCAGCGCCTGCGTACTAAGCTCGATGGGTGCCTCACCGGAGCCCAACTGGCAAAGGACCGCGCTGCGGAGGCTATCTCTAAGGTGATGATTCCAGAGGCTTTGGACTACCCCCGATAAGGATATGGATATCGCTTGAGCACTGCTGAACAACCCGTTGTCGAACGCGCCAGCATCGAAGTGGATGTCGCCTGCGTGGGTTTCGGCCCAGCCATGGGCGGCTTCCTCACCACGCTTTCGCGCCGCCTGATGAACGAAGACGGCACTCCCACAATCGAGAGTAAAGTCCTGCCTGGCATGCCTTTACAGGTAATTTGCTACGAGCGCGCCGACGATATCAGCTTCGGTGTTTCCGGCGTAGTCACCCGTGCCCGTGGCATTCGCGCCAGCTTCAAAGATCTCGACATTTCCGAGATTCCCATGGCTGCGCCAGTTACCAGCGAGAAACTGGTGTATCTGCTTGACCCAATTGGAGCCAGCCGCCGCTCGTTCGCCATTCGCACGGTTGATCGACTGCTCAGGTCTGTGGCAAAACTACCACACCACGCTTACGAGTTACCCTACGTTCCGCCGTTCCTGCACAAGGACGACGGCTTCGTCCTCTCCATAGGCCAATTTAATCAATGGGTTGGGTCACAGTTGATGTCGGGTGGCAACGTTCAGATCTGGCCGGGTATGCCAGTCAGCGAAGCCCTAATTGAGGATCGAAAAGTCAGCGGCATACGCCTTGTCGACCAAGGAGTGGATCGAGAAGGCAATCCAGAGGCAGGATTCACTCCGGGAATGGATATTCATGCCGCTCTGACCGTCATTGGCGATGGTCCAGTGGGAGCAATTAGCCGCGACATAGACTCCAAGCTCGGCATGCCTCCTGACCACAACGTGAGCGATTGGGCCGTGGGCATGAAGTTCGTCATCGAACTTCGGCCCGACGTCGATCTGCCTGCGGGTAAAGTGCTGCATACATTCGGGTTCCCGGAGCCCGAGATCTTCGGATTTATGTACATCCATCCCGGGGGCGTGGCTTCGGTCGGGATCTTCGTGCCCTCGTGGTTCAACTGTCCTACCCGCACCGCGTACCGCTATCTCCAACATTTTATTCAACATCCGTACTTGTGGCGATACCTCGAAGGCGGCAAGCTCCGCTCCTGGGGCGCAAAGTCGCTGCAGGAATCGGGCAAGCACGGCGAGCCCTACCTCGTCGGTGAAGGCTATGCCCGCATCGGCGAATGTTCTGGCAGTACCAATGTCCTCACTGGCTCAGGAGTTGACGAAGCCTGGACCACTGGGGTGCAACTTGCCGAGGCCGTGATCGACTTATCCAAGTCGAATCAGCGATTTACGAAAGAAAATCTAGCAGCTTACGAACAGCGCCGCCGTTCCAGTTGGGTTGAAAGCGAAGCGCGCGTGGCCGAAAAAGCCCGCGACGGATTCCACGGTGGCATCGTAAGTGGCTTTGCTGGCATGATGTTAGCGGCTTTCACCAAAGGCAAGTTCTCTCTCGGCAAGCCACCGAAAACTCCTAACGAAAATCTCCAAAGTGCCACCGAATTCTACCGCAGCAAGCTTAACCCACAAGAGCTAGCCGCCATCCTTCAAGAAGCTGAAACCAAAGGCACATCGCTGCACGACACCCTGATGGACCGTTCCGGCTGGCCGCAGATTCTCCACGACGGCTCGCTGCTGGTTTCGCATCAAGACGTGCTGCTCATGGGCGGCAAAGTCCAGGCGCCGCCTGGGTTTGCGGATCATGTGATCTTCCGCGACACCGGGGTCTGCGGGCAGTGCGGCACAAAGCTTTGCGTGGAAATGTGTTCAGCACAGGCGATTACCAGGAGCCTCGAGAGCGCGCCTAACTTCGACCGCGAAAAGTGTGTTTTTTGTGGAGCTTGCGCGTGGAACTGTCCTGAGACTTCGAACGGTAAACCCAACCTGCAATTCGTCGCAGGCGCTGGCGGACTACACTCCGCCGAAAACTGATTTTGTAAGGTACATAAACGAATGAGCAATCAATTTCACGTAGTTGTCTGCGCCAGCGTAGTCCCCGACCCACTGCAAACCCTTGAGCCTATTACCGGTTCCACCGGTCCGGCCCTGAAAAACGAACTCATGCTGCCGGCAATCCTCGACCCTTGGGCGTCACACGCACTTTTTGAAGGCGCCAACCTCGTCAAAAAAGTCCCGGGCAGCAAACTGTGGCTGGTGAGTATGGCTCCCAAGGCGAAGCTCCAGCAGGTCATGATGACAGTGGCGCAAAAGGTTCCGCTGCAACTAGTTGCCCTCGATGGCCCTTCCGGCGGATTCGTAGATTCTCACCAAACCGCAGCCGCACTCGCTAAGGCCGTCGCCGGAATCCCAGACCTCGACCGCTCGCGCCTGCTACTATTCGGCGGGTGGGAATCGGCCAGCCGCAGCGCGGGAGTCACGCTGCAACTTGTCGGCGAGCAACTCGGCATCGCTGACCAGTTCCAAGGTGTTGACTCTATTAAAGTTAACGACGACGGCTCCTTTGAAGTCTTAGAGCGCGTCGAAGGTGCACGCCATCAAGTATCGGTCTGCATCGCGCCGCCCGCAGTTCTTGGCTGGGCGACCGGCAGCCTCGGAGAGCCGCGCAACGATCCGCAGGTCGGCATGCAGAACATGCGTACCATCATGCCGTCGCTGCAAAAGGCCATCGCCGCGCCGATTTCGCCCGACGGTTTGCAATACTCCAACGTCGCGACCCCCAAGCAGCAACGCGAAACCGTCATCGTGAAAGATAAGCCTACCGACGAAATTGCGCGCGAGATCGTGCAATGGATCACCCAGGAGTAGTCGCCATGGACACCATTCTGTTTCTCGCCCATACCGAAGCTGACGGCACCCTCGCCAAGCCTGCACTCGAAGCGCTGGGCTCGGCCGTCGATCTGACGAAGTCCCTTGCTGGTTCGCTTGTCGTTGGCCTGTACGGCTCGGCGGTACAACCCGCAGCCAATTCCCTCGCAAATTGCGGAGCGCAGAAATTCTTTGCCGTTGAGGGAGAGACGTTCGCGCAGGCCCGCTACTCGACCGACGCTGCGGCATGCGAAGCCATCGCCAGAGCTTCTGCTGCCACCATCGTGATTGCCGCGGGAACTTCCCGAAACGCACGCGTGATGGCCGGTGTTGCGCATCGCCTCGCGGGAGTGGTTGACACACACGTCACGAGCGTCGCTGCAGCTACAGGCTCAGTACAAGCAACGCGTTGGTTTTATCGCCAGCGCATCGAAGGCTCGCTGACGCGCACTGGTCGTCCATGGATTCTGCTGCTCGATCCTGGCAACCACGCCGCCTGGACGGGCGTTGCTGGCTCGGTCACTCTGGAGATGATTGGAGTCGCCGTACCCGAATCGCTCTGCCGTACGACGGTGACGGGCTTTGTTACTCCCCCCGCCGATCAACAAACGATTCGCCCCGACGCCGACCTCTTATTTGTCGCGGGCGCTGGATGGACCAAGAAACAAAAGGACGGTCAGCCGCACGTGCCTGAAGCCGAGACGCTTATCCTGGATTTCCTGAAGAACGCTAAGGCATCCCTGGGCTCCAGCAAATCCTTGGTCGATCTCTCGGGAGAGAACCAGGCAGCACTGCGCTTCTTGAGCCACCTGAATCAAGTCGGGCAGACCGGCGCGTCGCCCCGACACCCGAAAGGACTTGCTACCTGCTGCCACGGCGAGGAACCGCATACGGTTGGCTGGCGCTTCATCGGCGAGCGGCGCGCCGTTAACCTCGACGCCGGTTGCGGATGGGCGCGCGGCAAAGCCGACGTGCTCTACGTCGCCGACGCCTTCGAGGTCATGTCGAAGGTGAACGCCCTGCTGGCTGCGAAATAATCTGGGCAGTCCGGAGCAAAGAAAAAAGCTGCATGGGATGAGCATGCAGCTTTGCCATTTTTCTGTATCCCGCTATTTACCAGATTCCGGAGCCGTCACCTTCAGCGCTGGAACCTGCTGCTGTTTCACGAGATTGTTGTATGCCGGCACGTCAGTTCCAACAATCGCATTCCACTTCGCCAACTGTTCATCGAGTTGTTTGCTAAGCAAGTCATACACTTCGTACGACTGCTGAGTTGGCGCGGTCTCAGCACTTCCCACCACCCCACTCAGCGCCACAAAGTGATTATTCAAGCGGACGGGAAAGTTCAGTACGTCCTGACCGCTCTTTGCCTTGGTCTGGATCAGCACTTCCTCGACATCCGTCATCTTCTTGTCGAGCGCCTTGCCCGCATCCACGATGGCCTTGTTTTGCGCGTCGTTGCCGACGTGCTTGTTGACAACGCCAATCTGTTCGCGCAGATCACGAATCTGGATGATGGTGTCGTCCGTCAGCGTAACCTTATCGCGAATCTTCATCAGAAAATCAAACTGCTTGCTCAGATCTGCTGAGGTGGTGGTCAGCCGAGAATCCGCAGTGATTTCCAGCGGAGCCGTGTAGCTCTTGCCCAACACGGTGAGCCGCACCTGGTAGCTTCCCGGCAATGCTACTGGCCCGTTGGTGTTCCCACCCCACAGCGGAGCTTTCGGAACCTTGGTTGCTCCTTCATAACGCAAGTCCCATACAAAGCGATTCAAGCCGGCGTCAGCGGACAGAGTGCCACCACCGCTTCCACGGCCGAAGGACTCTTCCTCGTCGTCACCGCCGGCTTCTTCCTTCTTGGGGAATTTGCGAATTACCTTACCCGTCGAGTCAAGAATTTCCAGCGTGATCTTCGGAGCTTCTTTCTTGTCATCCTCGCTTTTGGCAGCATCGCCGGTTGACGGTTTCTTGTCCGGTGCCTTCTGCGAAGCCTTCAGCCAGTAGTAAACAAATGCTCCGGCGGGCGGATTCTTCCCGACGATACCTCCTCCCCCAAAGGGCGAACCTTCGAGCAACATGCGGCTGGTCATCGCGGGAGCAAACAGGTAAGCATCCTGCTGCGGGATGGAATCGTTGTACTGCCGCAGCGGCGTAATGTCGTCGAGGACCCAGAAGCTCCGTCCGTGCGTTGCGACCACGAGGTCGTTGCTCTTAACGACGAGGTCGTTGACCGGAGACACCGGCAAGTTCAGTTGCAGGGGTTGCCACTTGGCTCCATCGTCGAATGACACGTACACGCCGCGCTCCGTTCCGGCGAAGAGCAATCCCGCGCGCTTCGGATCCATGCGGACCGCGTGAACATAAACGTCGGTAGGAATTCCCGCCACCAGCTTCGTCCACGTCTTGCCGAAGTCCGTGGTCTTAAAGATGTACGGCGCGAAGTCGTTCATCTTGTGCCGCTCGACGGCCATGTAGACCGTGCCGGCATCCGTGGGCGATGCCTCGATCAGGCTGACCGTGCCCCACTCCGGCATCGCCTTGGGCGTGACGTTGTCCCAGTGTTGACCCGCATCGCGCGTGAGATGCACCAATCCGTCATCGGTACCTGCCCATATCTGGCCTTTCGCGACAGGCGATTCCACCACCGAGAAAATAGTGTCGTAAACCTCGACACCGGTGTTGTCTTTGGTGATCGGTCCGCCCGAGGCAATCTGCTTCGACTTGTCATTGCGCGTTAGGTCGGGACTGATGCTCGTCCAGCTCATTCCTGCATCAGTCGTCTTGAACAACACCTCGCCACCGAAGTACAGCGTCTTTGGATCGTGCGGCGAAAACACAATCGGCTCGGTCCACTGGAAGCGATGCTTCACGTCAGCGGCAGCCCATCCAATAGGATTGATCGGCCACGGATTTATCGCCTGCTCTTGTCCGGTGCGATGGTCATAGCGCGAGATCTCTCCGCCATACGACCCCGCGTACACGATCATGGGATCCGTTGGATCGGGTGCAATGTAGCCGCTCTCGCCGCCGCCCACCTCATACCAGTCGGAGCGGTCGATCGAGCCGCTGGGACTGGCGCTCGCGATTGCAACCGTCGAGTTGTCCTGTTGCGCACCATAGATGTAATAGGGCGTCTGGTTGTCGGTGGTGACGTGATAGAACTGCGCCGTCGGCTGGTTGTAGATGGTGGTCCAGGTTTCGCCGCCGTTGTTAGAAACCGTCGCGCCGCCATCGTTGCCATTAATCATGCGCTTCGGATCCGTGGGATCGATCCACAGGCCATGGTTGTCGCCATGCGGCGCACGAATTCTATTGAATGTCTTGCCACCATCGGTAGACCGGTACATTGCCGTGTTCAGGATGTACACCGTGTCCGTTGCTTTGGGATCAGCAAAGATGTGCGAGTAATACCATGCGCGCTGGCGAAAGCGGTGGTCGTCGGTCATCAGCCGCCACGATTCGCCGCCGTCGTCCGAGCGATAGATTCCGCCTTTTTCAGCTTCCACCGAGGCATACACACGATTGGGATTGCCTCCTGAAACCGTTACGCCGATGCGGCCAATCACACTTTCCGGCAGGCCATGACCCTTAATTTCTTTCCACGAGCTGCCACCATCAATGGACTTGTACAGGCCGCTTCCAGGACCGCCGCTATCCATGCCCCACGGCGTGCGTTTCGCTTGCCACAACGAGGCATACAACACGTTGGCATTGCTGGGATCGAATGTAATATCGATGCCACCTGTCTTTGCGTCCTTGTAAAGCACCTTCTCCCAAGTCTTGCCGCCATCGCGCGTGCGGAAGATGCCGCGCTCTTCGTTGTCGCCAAACGGATCTCCCAGCGCCGCTACAAACGCAATGTCCGGGTTCTTGGGGTTGACGATGACTCGCCCGATCGCCTGTGTTTTCGCCAGGCCGATCGGCTTCCAAGTGGCGCCCGCGTCAATCGATTTGTACACGCCGTTGCCGGCAACGATGTTGCCGCGAATGCACGCTTCGCCGGTTCCGACATAAATGACGTTAGGATCGGACTCGGCCACTGCCAGCGCGCCAATCGATGGCGATGCGTCCTTCACCTTGTCGAAAATTGGCTTCCAGTTCAGGCCGCCATCGGTGGTCTTCCAGACGCCTCCGGCAACTGCGCCGAAGTAATAGACATCGTTCTGGCCAATCACACCCGAAGTTGCCAGCACTCGTCCACCGCGATAGGGACCGACAAGACGGTATTGCAGACCTTTCCACGGCCCCAAATTCTCGCTCTCGTCCGGCTGGCCGTCCGTGCCCGCAGCACCTGATGCCTGCACAGGCTTTTGTGACAGCTCTTTTGCCTGGACTGCCTCAGAGGTTTGTTTGACTCCTGATTGTTGTGCGGTTGCTGAAAAGGCGAAAAAGCAGGCGAGAAGAAGAGCGGGAACAGTGGCTCGCAATGGGAGTCCTCCGAAGTTGTAATGCGAAGATCTGGTGCGCGCGGCGCACCGATGACGATAGTAGCGTAGATGGACGATAGAAGGAATTTGCGGCCGAGGTCGAGGCTGCGCGAAGGTGGTAGGGGCGGCGTCTCGCGACCACGACGCCAGACATCGACGAAGCAAGCGCTGGCTGGAGGGAGCCGCTGCTCGCGGTCCAACAATCAGGCGCTGAGCGCAGCCATTCCTGAGGTTTGCCCCGCGGGTATCGAGGCGGAGCGTGTCTTGTCTTTGTACATGGCTCGGTCGGCCCGCTCGATCAATTCCAGTGCCAGCTCGCCTGCCTTCCACTCAGCAATCCCGACTGCTGCACTCACCAGGATCCTGATCTTCTCCGTTGGTCCCTCGGGAGCGATTGTGTAATCGCCGAACGCCCACTTCCGCACGCGCTCTAGCAAGGCTTTTGCAGTAGTAAAGTCACAGTCCAGCAGAATGACGAACTCGTCCCCGCCCCAACGTCCCACAATGTCGCAGGGGCGCACATTCGACTTCAACTCCTCGGAAAATTGTTTGAGCAGCAGATCACCCGCCGGATGCCCATATCTGTCGTTCACCGCTTTGAACTGATTCAAGTCGAGAAACGCAATACTGAACGGCTGCCCATTCTCGATTTTCCATTCCAGCCGACGTTCCAAGTGAAGCCGGTTCGGCAGGCCGGTGAGTGGGTCGCGCAGCGCGAGTTCTTCCGTCTCCTTCAACCGGTGCTCGTAAGTCGAGACTTTCGACTCCAGCTGAGCCAGCGCCTTTTGGCTGTCCTGCTCCATTTGGTCAACGCAAGTCTTCAACTCGCCCGCAGCCTGCATCAGCGATGACCGCACTTGCGTGAGGTCTTCCAGGTCGGCCACGGATCGCAAGTGGGTGGTGAACTGCTGCAACTGCGTCGTATAACGGTGGTCACGCTCACCCAGCGATTCCGCCGTTCGTGCCAAGACCATCAACAGGTCTTTGATCTCTTGCGCTTTTCCTTTCAGGTGCTCCGCTGTGCGCTCACCCCACTGCGATAGCCGCTCGCTCACCTGGCTGCGGGTTTCTTCCAGAGCTTTCGCTGACACCGTGCCGGTGAGTCGCGTCGTCAATCCAGCGAGTGACTGCTGCAGGCTCGCTCCAAACGCGGGACACGCCTGGTAGCCGCTGTTTCCCATATCCACGAGCGAGGAACGATACGACTGCAGCGCCGCGTCGAGCAGATCATTCGCGACCGGCCCGGCAGTTCGTGTAGCCTCAAACCGCATGTCCAGGTATTTCTTCAGGGAAATCACCGATCAGTCTCCCTCCGCACGGGGTGGTTCCGCGATTCGGAGAAGTCGCGCCTCGTTAATTTCTATCGGCAAGTCTCTACCGAACTTCACCGCTTCGGGGCCGGGCACTCCGGTATGTAGTAGGTAAATCCTCCGGTGGATGGAATAATCTCCTGCGAAGGGGGGAGCGTTGCGTACGGGTCTGAACGCGGTTGATCTCGTCGTTATCGTTGTCTATCTTCTCGGTGTAACCGCGTTTGGACTGCGGTTTCGCCGCGAGCAGCGCACGCTAAAGGACTACTTCCTTGCTGATCAATCGATTCCATGGTGGGCCCTTTCGCTTTCCATTGTTGCGGCGGAAACCAGCACCCTCACCATCATCAGTGTGCCCGGGCTGGCCTATGAAACCGACTTCCGCTTTCTGCAGCTTGTGCTGGGCTATGTAGTCGGGCGAATTATCGTCAGCTTCCTGCTGATTCCTCAGTATTTTCGCGGAGAACTTCTCACCGCCTACCAACTCATCGACCGCCGCTTCGGCCGCCGCTTGCGCTCACTCACCGCCGGGCTTTTTCTTGTGACCCGCGCCGCCGCCGAAGGCGTTCGTGTTTACGCTGTGGCAATCGTTGTCGCCATTGCGCTTTCCAGTGTGCTGTCAGGCATGAGCGGTTTCGCCCGCGACGTGTCGGCCATCGCCATCGTTACCGTCCTCACTGTGAT
>Ga0302321_100003782_pt1 | contig 13034 bp, 10 predicted proteins | sample Fen_T0_1_FD_202505 | JGI IMG/M metagenome (GOLD analysis project Ga0302321, IMG submission 202505) | Peat permafrost microbial communities from Stordalen Mire near Abisko, Sweden - Fen_T0_1 | ecosystem: Environmental > Terrestrial > Soil > Wetlands > Permafrost | place: Sweden: Abisko...
ATCATCACCGGCACCCAGGGTTTGCATCCCGCCATCGGCGTGGCTTGCGCCGGCGGCATCGGCGCGCTCTGCGGTCTGCTGCTGGGGCTGCCTTCGCTGCGCCTACCAGGTTTTTACTTTGCGATGGCCACCTTGGCCTTCGCCCTCATCGTCTCGGAGATCATCCTTGCGCAAGGAGCGCTCACCGGAGGTGGTGTGGGCCTTCCGGTACCAGGCTTTCCGGCGCCCTTCGATTCGCCGCAGGGAACCTATTGGCTCATCCTCATCGTCGGCGGGCTGATCACCTGGCTGACCTGGAACGTGGCGCGTTTCATGTGGGGTCGCGGCCTGATCGCGATACGCGACAGCGTCGTCACCGCCGAAGCGGTCGGTATCCCGGTGTTTCGCGCGAAGCTCACGGTGTTCGTGTTCAGCGGACTCACCGCCGGCGTGGCGGGTGCATTGTTCGGCAGCATTCAGAGCTACATCACCCCGGACACGTTCATCTTCGAGTTGGGTTTGTTTTTCTTCGTGTGCATCGTGATCGGCGGTCGTGGCAGCATCGTCGGTCCCTTCATCGGAACAGCCGTGTTGACTGCGTTGCCTGAGTTGGTTGCGCCGCTGGCGAAGCTTGGCAATTTTTTCTACGGTCTGCTCCTCCTCGTCGTAGTGCTGGTAGTTCCCGAGGGCATCGGGCGGCTGATCGAAGTGCTCATGGAGCGCCTTCGGCCACGCAAGATCGGCAGCACCGCGATCGAGCCAGACCTGGAGCGACTAGCCACAGCGATCCGGCGAGGACGAGCTTCGTGAGCAGTCTGCAGGCGCGCGATGTGACCAAAGCTTTCGGCGGGCTGACCGCGCTTTCCGACGTTTCACTCGAACTGCGTCCAGGTGAAGTGCATGGTCTGATCGGGCCCAATGGCAGCGGCAAGACCACGCTGCTCAACCTGTTCTCGGGTTACTACCGGCCCGATGCGGGTGCGGTGGTGCTCGACGACGAGGATCTGTCGGGTGCACCCGTCCAGCGGCGGGCGTCGGTGGGCGTGGCACGCACCTTCCAGAAACCGCGGCTGCTGGGAACGCTGAGCGTGCTGGAGAACGCCATGCTCGGCGGGTGGCGCCATGTCGATTCCGGATTCGTCGGCACCGCGCTTTCGTCGCCTAAGGTGCGTGCAGAGGAGCGCGAACTGCGCGATCGCGCAACGGAGTTGCTGTACGGGATTGGTCTGGGCCCCGTGCTCGCGCGCAGAGCGAACCTGCTGGAGCATGCAGAGCAGCGCTTCCTGGAGATCGCCCGCGGACTGGCGGCGCAGCCACGCTTCATGTTGCTGGACGAACCGGCCGGCGGACTGACCGGAGCCGAGATCGGACACCTCGGTGCGATTATCCAGGTCATGCGCGACAGCGGCATCGGCGTGTTGCTGGTGGAGCATCACACCGACTTCGTGTTTCGAACCTGCGATTGCGTAACCACCCTGGACCTCGGACGCGTGATCAAACACGGCACACCACAGGAGGTGCGCACGGATCCCGAGGTCATCCGGGTGTACCTGGGGGCGTGAGCGTGGACCGCACAGGGGCACTGCTGCTCTCCGTGACCGACTTGCATGTGGCCTATGGCAAGGCGCACGTGGTGCACGGCGTGTCATTCGAAGTGCGAGCAGGCGAATTCGTGGTCATGCTCGGGCGCAACGGCGCTGGCAAGAGCACCATCCTGCATGCGTGTTCGGGATTGATCCCGAAGAAGGCTGGTACAGTCCGCTTCGAGGATCGTGACATCACGGCCGCCACCCCCCGTGAGATCGTGCGCAGCGGCTTGGTGCAGGTGCTGGAAGGCCACCGCGTGTTCCATACGTTGTCGGTGGAGGACAATCTGCTGATTGGCACGTACGCCCGCCACCCGCACGGGGATCGTTCCAAGCTCGAGCGCGTCTACGCATTGTTCCCGGAATTGGCGGATCGGCGGCAGCAACTCGCTTCACGGCTGAGCGGCGGACAGCAGCAGATTCTCGCGGTCGCCCAGGGCGTCATCGGAGATCCACGTTTGCTGATTCTGGACGAGCCGTCGGCGGGGTTGGCACCATTGGTGATTGACCGCATTCTCGACGTGGCAGCGGGACTGTGCCGCGACGGCATGGCCATCCTGCTGGTCGAGCAACTCGTGGAGAAGGCACTGCGCCGCGCCAGCTACTGCTACCTCATCGAGACTGGCAGTGTCGGGGCAGCTGGACGGGTCGAAGAGATTCAGGGCAGCGATGTGCTGCAACGCGTGTACCTCGGTCACGCCTAGTGTCTAAGTAGCGCAGAATCGTGATTCTCGAATGGAGGAAGCTATGAGTGCATCACCTAGATGGAAGCAGCGCCCCAAAGGTTCGACCTGGGGCGATTTCGGACCCGATGATCAGCTCGGGCGAGTGAATCTGCTGACGCCGGAGCGCGTGAAGCGGGCAGTAGCGGAGGTGCGTGAGGGATTGACCTTCTGTTTGAGCCTGCCTCTGGACTATCCGGGCGGCAACGTGCTCAACCCGCGCCGCTTTCCCCCGATCCTGCGGCCCACACTGCGCAATGGCCGGCCTAACATGAACTACCAGCTGAGCCTGGATAATCCCAGTCTCACCGACGTCATCAACGACGACGCCGTGATCATGCACCTGCAGTACTCGACGCAATGGGACAGTCTGGCGCACGTGGGTCAGCTGTTCGACGCCAACGGGGACGGCGTGCCTGAGCCGGTTTACTACAACGGCTACCGTCCCGGCGATCATGTGAAAGGACCCAGCGATCCGAAGGATGCCGGAGCGATCGAAAACGTGCCCGCGAAATCCACATCGTACGCGCATGCGCTGGGCGTGGAGAACATGGCAGTCAAGTGCATGCAGGGACGTGGCGTCATGATCGATCTGCACGCCCATGTCGGACGCGCGCACGCCATCGTCGGCTACGATCAGCTCATGCGCATCCTCGATGCAGATAAAGTCGTGGTCGAGACTGGCGACATGGTATGCCTGCACACGGGGTTTTCGGCGATGTTATTGGAGATGAAAAAACAGCCCGATGCGCACTCGCTGGAAAACTCCTGCGCCGTGCTCGACGGACGAGATCAGAAGCTGTTGCAATGGATTACCGACAGCGGATTGGTCTCGCTCATCGCCGATAACTATGCGGTGGAAGCACATCCCCCCACCAGCCAGTCCGATCGCTGCGCCTATCTGCCGTTGCACGAGCATTGCCTGTTCAAGCTCGGCGTGAACCTCGGCGAAATCTGGTATCTCACCGAGCTGGCCAACTGGTTGCGCACGAACAAGCGCAATCGCTTTCTGCTCACTGCGCCGCCCTTGCGGTTACCAGGAGCCGTCGGGTCGCCGTCGACGCCGGTGGCAACTGTGTGAGAGAGGCCGTGACACGTGGCTCGTGGCTCGTGGCTCGGATTCGCAAAGCATAGATCAACGGGTTAGGAAAAATGATTCGTGATTGACTTCGCCATCGGTCAATCGACACTCTTAACGAACCACGAACCACGAACCACGAACCACGAACCACGAACCACGAACCACGAACCACGAACCACGAACCACGATATGAGCTACATCACCGGCGTCGGTCTGACGCCCTACGGCAAGCACCCCGGCCGGTCGACGCTCGATCTGATGAGCGAAGCGGCAACGGCGGCACTTGTCGACGCGCAGCTGGAGCGGCGTGATATCGACGGCCTGCTGTGCGGTTACTCCACTACCTTTCCGCATCTGATGTTGTCCACGGTGTTTGTCGAACATTACGGACTGAATCCGACCTACGCGCACGCCATGCTGCTCGGCGGTGCCACCGGGTTCGGCATGGCGATGCTGGCGCATCACCTCGCGGAAGCCGGTGTCGCGCGCAACATCCTGGTGGTCGCAGGTGAGAACCGGCTGACAGGGCAGGGCCGCGATTCTGCGATCCAGGCGCTGGCGCAGGTGGGGAGCCCCGTGTACGAGGTGCCGCTGGGTCCGACTATCCCCGCTTACTATGGGTTGGTCGCTTCGCGTTACATGCACGAATACGGGACGACCGAAGCGGATCTCGCAGAGCTGGCCGTGCTGATGCGACGTCATGCAAGCATGCACCCCGGTGCTCAGTTCAAGGATCTCATCAGCGTGGCGGATGTGCTGGCATCCAAACCCATCGCCTCGCCGCTGAAGCTGCTCGATTGCTGCCCGGTATCGGACGGTGGAGTGGCCTTCGTGATCAGTCGCGACCGTACCAACGCCTTCGGCGTCAGGATCATCGGCGCGGGGCAGGCCCATACCCATCAGCACGTTACTGCCGCGCCCAGTCTTACGCAGTTCGGCGCTGCGGCGTCTGCAGCACTTGCGCAGTCTGCGGCCGGTACGAATCTGCAGGACCTTCGCTATCTCGCGATCTACGACAGCTTCACGATTACGCTGACCATCCTGCTGGAAGAACTAGGGCTCGCGCCTCGCGGGCAGGCCGGCAAGCTTGCGCACGAAGGCTATTTCAGCCACGACGGCAAGTTGCCGCTGAATACCCATGGTGGTTTGCTCTCCTACGGACATTGCGGCGCGGGCGGTGCGATGGCGCATCTGGTGGAAACACATCTGCAGATGACGGGCCGTGCCGGTCCGCGACAAGTGCGAGACGCGGCCCTGGCGCTGTTGCATGGCGATGGCGGAGTGCTGTCCTCTCACGTGAGTTTGATTCTGGAGGCGGCGCGATGACGTCGACGCAAGCGGAAGTGCTGGATTGGACCCGAGGCGGGGAGGGTATCGCGTACCAGGTCTGCCTTGGCTGCGCGAAGTTGTGGTACTTCCATCGCACGTTCTGCCCTCGCTGCGGTCGACAGGATCCCGACGACCGTCAATCTGGCGGGACCGGAACAGTGCACGCGGTGACGCTGGTGACCCGCGCCCCCGGCGATGAGTTGCGGCCCTATGCCCCTTATCTGATCGCACTGGTCGATACGGATGAAGGTTTTCGCCTCATGGCGCATGGCGACAAGAGCCTGCGGATCGGCGACCGCGTACGTGCCCGCTTCGTCACCCTGGCGGGTCGATTGATGCCCTACTTCGAGAGGATTGGCGACCAATGAGTTCTGCCGCACGTGCCGCACTGAGGACAGTGCTGGATCCCAAGTCCGTCGCCGTTATCGGTGCGTCCGAGAATCCCAACAAGATCGGCGGGCGACCGCTGTTGTACCTGTCGCGCTTCGGATTCAAGGGCAAGGTCTATCCGATCAATCCCAATCGCAAAGAGGCGCAAGGCTACAAGGCCTTTCCCAGTTTGGCAGCGCTGCCTGAAATACCGGAGATCGCGATCATCGCTGTACCGGGTGACGCGGCGGTCGATGCGGTCACGGAGTGCGCCGCTGCCGGTGTAAAGGTCGCGGTGGTCATGACCTCCGGATTCGGCGAGACGGCCGATCCGGCGGCGCAGGAAAAGCAGCGCCTGATGGCGGAGCGCGGACGTGCGAGCGGGATGCGCATCATTGGACCCAATACGCAGGGGCTGGCCAACATCGGTACCGGTGCCATCCTGAGCTTCTCGACGATGTTCCTGGAGACCGAGGCGAAAGACGGACCGGTGGGCATCGTGAGCCAGAGTGGGGCGATGAGCATGGTGCCGTACGCGCTGCTGCGTGGCCGCGGAGTCGGTGTGCGCCATGCGCATGCCACCGGCAACGATTGCGATGTCACGGTGCCGGAGCTTGCTTCGATCGTGGCCGAGGATCCCAATCTGAAGCTGCTGCTCCTCTACCTCGAGACGATCAGGGACCCTTGGAACCTGACCGAACTCGCGCGCGTCGCGCGAAGCCGAGGGCTGCCAGTCATCGCGCTCAAATCCGGCCGCACCCCCGCGGGCCAGCAGGCCGCGAGCACGCACACCGGTGCGCTGGCCAACGAGGACAGGGTGGTGGACGCCCTGTTTGAACAATTGGGGATCTGGCGCGCGCGCGATGTCAATGAACTGGTGCACGCCACCGAGATGTATCTCAAAGGCTGGAAGCCGCAGGGACGCAGGCTGGTGGCCATCAGCAACTCCGGCGCCGTGTGCGTAATGGCGGCGGACGCCGCAACGGCGGCGGGCATGCCCATGGCCAAACTCGCCGATGAAACACGGGCGGGATTAGGCAAAGTGCTGCCCGGGTTCGCCACTACCACCAATCCGGTAGACATTACTGCGGCCTTGCTCACCAACAGCGGATTGTTCGGCCAGATCCTGCCGGTCATCGCGAAGGACCCCGCCGCCGATGCATTTCTCATCGGGATCCCGGTCTCGGGTCAAGGCTACGACGTGGAGAGCTTCGCCAGCGACACATCGGTATTTGCGCGTCGCACCGGCAAGCCCACGGTACTGGCGATTCCGCAGCCCAATATCGCCGCCAAGTTCAAGGCGCAAGGGTTGCCGGTTTACGCAACCGAAAGCGAGGCGATCGCCGCGCTCAATCAGTTCTTGTCGCATATGCAACTGATGCAGACTGCGACTCCGTCGGCGGCGCCAGCTGGCCACGCGGCCGCTCTACGCGGCGCAGGACGCATGTTGAACGAGGCCGACAGTCTTGCCCTCCTGCAGCGCTACGGGCTGCGTGTAGCGCGATACAGCCTGTGCAGATCCCCCGACGAGGCGGTGGCTGCCATGGAGGCGATCGGTGCACCGGTGGTCGTGAAAGGCTGCTCCGCGGCCATTGCGCACAAATCCGAATTGGGTCTGGTCAAGCTCAATGTCGCAACCGCAGAGGCAGTGCGCTCAGCTTATGGCGACTTCGACAGGACTCTGCGGCTGGCTCAAGCCCCCTTCGACGGCGTCATCGTCGCGGAGATGGTAAGGGGTCGACGCGAATTGATGATCGGCGCGCGGGTCGATGCCGTCTTCGGTCCCGTGGTTGTGGTCGGTGATGGAGGGAAGTACGTCGAGGCCATGCCGGACACGCGCTTGCTGTTACCGCCGTTCTCCGCATCCGATGTAGAACGGGCGCTGGGGCGCCTGCGTCTCGCACCATTGCTTGCCGGTGTTCGCGGCGAGCCGCCGTTGGACGTCGAGGCTTTTTGCCAAGCCGCGGTGATGATCGGTCAACTGATGCTGGACCCCGCTTGCGGTCTGGTAAATCTCGACCTGAATCCGGTCATCGTGGGAGCAAAGGGAGAGGGGTATGCGGTGGCCGATGCAGTGGCGTTCGTGGACAGGTAAAACATGCGAACGGCAACTCGAGGGCGCTCTTGCTGCAGTGGTTCAAGCACTTGGCTGCTGGCTTGGGCATCCGCGCCGAGTGCGATTCGAGCTGTTTTCGCGAGCTTTAAAGGGCTCGCTCGACGGGCGAGCAACGCTGCTGACAGTGTCGCTATGAGGCGAAATGCTGTGTTCAGGGTGCTTTCGCGGAGCGTCAATGCCACGCGGCATAGGCGCTCTATGGCACGCAGAGATTGACTCCGCTCTCAAGCTTCGGCATTCTCTGCTCGCCGCAAGGCAAATCGAGCGTTATCGAGACAGAGATATCTCATTTGGAGAACATGACGATGGCAACAGCCAAGAAGGCGACCAAGAAAACCACCAGCAAGAAGCCAGCGAAGAAGGCCCCGGCGAAGAAGCCAGCCGCGAAGAAAGCGGCCCCCAAGAAGGCCCCTGCGAAGAAGCCTGCCAAGAAGGTCGCGGCCAAGAAGCCTGCCGCCAAGCGCAAGCCCAATGCGGCTTTCATGAAGGCCATGACGCCGAGCGCGGAACTGGCTGCGGTGGTCGGGGATAAAGCGCTGCCCCGCACCGAGGTCACCAAGAAGCTGTGGGAGTACATCAAGAAGAACAAACTCCAGGACTCCGTCAACAAGCGCAACATCAACGCGGACGACAAGCTCAAGCCCGTTTTCGGGGGCAAGAAGCAGGTGTCCATGTTCGAGATGACGAAGCTGGTCTCAGCCCACCTGAAGTAAGCAGATATCCGCGGCCCGGCCCTGTCGCCGGGCGGGCCGCCCTTTATAGCCTCGGCGCGCCTGTTGCCGAGGTTCACGCCTGGCTGTAGCCCTCGCGGCAGCCTGTGGGGTGTCGACGGCCCTTTTCCCGCCGGTGCGCCTGTGCGGCCGCTGTACGCGGTGCATGGAAGCAAACGGCTCGCGTGAGTATGTCGAGCGGTTCCACGATACGTTCCCCGGGGGCAGAAGGCGAGCGACAGTCTGAGGTTGACTGGGAAAACGGCCAGCCCGTCTCGCGTCGGTTTGGCGATATATATTTCTCGCAGGCATCCGGCATAGACGAGACGCGCTTCGTTTTTCTCGCGCAGAATCGGCTGGCCGAGCGTTTTGCACAGGTTCCTCCCGGCGGTAGTTTTGTTGTCGCCGAGACAGGGTTCGGCACCGGGCTCAACTTCCTGTGCACGTGGGAACTCTGGATGCGCACTGCGCCCAGTAGCGCACGGCTGCATTTCGTCAGTACCGAACTGTATCCCCTTGCGCGTGACGAAATGGCCCAGGCTCTCGCGTTGTGGTCGGAGTTGGCGTCTTCGCGCGAGGCCTTGCTCGCTGCCTATGGCCCACGAGCCCCAGGGTGGGACCGGCGCAGCTTCGTCGGTGGGCGCATCGTCCTCACCCTCTTGATTGGCGATGTTCGCGAGACCCTGACGCAATTCCAGGGATTAGCCGACGCCTGGTTCCTCGACGGATTTTCGCCCGCCCGGAATCCCCAGATGTGGGAGCCGGCGCTGTGCCAACGTATCGCGGCGCTATCGCGGCCCGGTTGCACTTTTGCAACCTACACCAGCGCGGGACATGTACGACGGGCGTTGGCCAGCGCTGGATTCAACGTCGAAAAGGTCAAGGGTTTCGGGCCCAAGCGCGAGATGCTGCGTGGCCAACTCGACGCACAGCCATCGGAGCAGGCTCGCACGCGCAGGACCAAGGAGGCGATCGTCATCGGCGGCGGCTTGGCTGGCACTGGCGCTGCATGCATTCTGGCTCGACGAGGGTGGAAGGTAACTCTCATCGAGCGCCGCGAGGGACTGGCGACCGAGGCCTCGGGCAACCCCCAAGGCGTGTTGTACGCGCGCATGTCCGCGCATCCGATACCGCTCAGCCAACTCATTCTCGCAGGGTACCGATACACGTTGGGTGTATTGCGCGAGCGCCTGCCTTGCGATGGGGTGCAGTGGTCGGATTGCGGCATTCTGCAGATTGCGTTCGACGAGGACGAAGCAAAGCGCCTGGATGCGCTCGCCGCACTCGATTGGCCGCCCGATCTCATGCATGGTGTCAACCCGGAGCAAGCGACCGAACTGGCAGGCATAGCGTTGTCCAGAGGCGGACTGTTCTTCCCTGGGGGTGGATGGGTAAACGCGCCGGCGCTGTGTGGCGCACTGGCCGCCGAGCCCGGTATCGATCTGCGCACGCAAAGGCACGCGCTGCGGATGGAACGGTCGGCAACGGGTTGGCGCGTGCTCGAACGCAGCGATTGCATAGCCGAAAGCGCCGTTGTGATCGTCGCTGGGGCTTCCAGCTCGACGGCCTTCGAGCAACTGGCGCACCTGCCACTGCGCACGGTACGAGGGCAGGTAACACTGCTGCCGGCCACCGCCGCGAGCGCGCGGCTGACCACGGTGTTGTGTGGAGAGAGCTACGCGGCACCTGCACGCTCAGGAATGCATACCGCGGGGGCGACGTTTGCGCGCGACGCGTCGGGGGAGGAGGTTACCGTGGCTGACAATGCGGAGAATCTGCGCCAGCTGAACAGCCTCGCAGATTCGCTCTATACGGCGTTGGGCGGGGCCTCAGTGGACGCTGCAAGCCTCACCGGACGCGCTGGGCAACGTTGCACCAGCGTCGACTATCTTCCGTTGATCGGTCCTGTGACCGACGCCGCAGGGCGGTCGCTACCCGGTCTATACCTTTCCACGGCACACGGTTCGCGAGGATTGATCACCGCACCCTTGGGCGGCGAGATTCTCGCGGCGTACCTGGAAGACGAGCCGGCGCCGCTGCCGAGGTCGTTGATGGAGGCGCTCCTGCCGGGGCGCTTTCAGGCGCGCGCGGCGCGTCGCGGTGGCGGTGGCGCCGGACGTTGAAGGCGGTCTCGATCAGGTCGCTCCACGCACGTGTCGTGACTAAACCGGTGTAGCTGACGTTGCCGATCACGTGGTGGGCGGCATCTTCGGTGTGGTCCATGAGTTGCCCGTGCGGCAGTGTGGGCGTGCCCTCGACCTCACCGCCCTCCAGGTGTGCGTGCAAACCGGCACTGTGAGCCAGCCGGCGCATCGGCTCGTTATCCATCTGACAGAGCAGAACCACACGATCTGCACCGCGCACTTTGGCCTTGAGCAGCGCTCTGTCCATCAGTGTCTTGCCCAGGCCCTTGCCGCGCGCGCCCGAGTCGACCACGACGGCGATTTCCGCGCCGTTGCGAACGTCGGCCAACTCCAGCAGACCAACGAGCTTCGCAAGCGGATCGAACGCCCCTAGGAATACAGAGTCGGCCCAGGCGAGTCTTGCGACATAGGCGTCGATAGACTCATCAGTCATGGGCCGACCGAAGCGACGATAGCGGTCGGTTGCGGGAAGGCGCAGGAGGAGGTCCAGCAGCAGCGGGGCATCTTCCTCAAATAGTTCGCGGATAACCATGGCAGTGTGGGAAACAATCCGATTGCCGCGCAGCGGCAACAACGAGAGCTGGCAGACCGAACTCCAGCACTTGACGAATAGGACAGGCTACAACGCGATATGTTGCGCAGCCGCAGAAATATTTCGATGCTTGTCAACGGTGCACCGTCCGAGGCTGCAACCGCTCAATTGCGTGCGTCCTCCAGGATCATCTCGGCGCCCTTGTCTGCAATTACGACGGTGGGTGCATTGGTATTTCCCGAGGTGATCCTCGGCATGATTGAAGCGTCGATCACGCGCAAACCTTGAATGCCGTGTACGCGCAAGCGGTCGTCGACCACGGCCATGCCGTCGCTCCCCATCTTGCACGTGCCGACCGGATGGAAGATGGTGGTACCGAGGTCGCCTGCCGCCTGCTCGAGCTCCGCATCAGATTGCAGGTGCGGCCCGGGTTTCCATTCCTCGGGAGCGTATTTCTCGAGCGCTCTGGCCTTCATGATGCGCCGGGTAAAGTGGATCGAATCGACCGCCACCTTGCGATCCTCGGCCGTCGAAAGGTAGTTGAGCGTGATGGCGGGGTAGACGGCATGATCCGCGCTCTTGATCCGCACATGGCCGCGACTGGTGGGTTGGAGGTTGCAAACCGAGGGTGTGATGGCAGCGAAGCGATGCAGCGGATCACCGAATTTATCCAGCGACAGCGGCTGCACATGCCACTCTATGTTGGCGTAGGGTCTCGATGGATCGCTCCTGGCGAACGCCCCTAGCTGCGACGGCGGCATCGTCAACGGCCCGGTCTTGAACAGCAAATACTCCAGTCCCATGGCGATTTTGCCGAGCGTGGAGTTGGCACGCTGATTCAGCGTGACGACATTGCTCACCCGATAGACGATGCGCACCTGCAGGTGATCGTGCAGGTTCTCTCCCACGCCGGGGAGTTCATGCGTTACGGGGATGGCGTGCTGCTGTAGCAAAGCACGCGGCCCGACGCCAGACAGCTGCAGGATCTGCGGTGAGCCGATCGCGCCGGCCGCGAGGATCACGCCACGACGCGCCTCGATGAACCCCTCGGTCTGCCGATCGCGAAACTCCACGCCAGTGGCGCGCTTGATGCCGTCGCGTTCCTCCACGCGGACGCGCTTGACGTGAGCGTGCGTAATCACCGTGAGATTGGGCCGATGCTGCACGGGCCGCAGGAACGCCTTGGTGGCGTTCCAGCGCACGCCCCGTCGTTGCGTCATCTGGAAATAGGCGTTGCCGAAATTGTCGCCCCGGTTGAACTCGCGAATCTTGGGGATACCGCATTCCTCCGCCGCGTTGCGCCACGCGTCCAGGATCTCCCAGTTGACGCGCCGCTCCTCGACGCGCTGTTCGCCACCCACGCCGTGCAACTCGTCGGCGCCATGCTGATAGTCCTCCGTGCGCTTGAAATGGCGCAGCATCTCGTCCCAGGACCAGCCGCGGTTTCCCAGTGCCGCCCAATGGTCGTAGTCGCTCTTCTGGCCGCGCATGTAGACCATGGCGTTGATGGAAGAGCAGCCGCCAAGTACTTTGCCGCGTGCGTAGCCGATGGATCGGCCATTCAGGCCCGGATCTGGTTCTATCTTGTAGCACCAGTCCGTGCGTGGATTGGCGATGGTGTACAGATACCCTACCGGGATGTTGATCCAGAAATAGTCGTCCTTGCCGCCTGCCTCCATCAGCAGGACGCGGGTGTTCGCGTCCGTGGACAGGCGGTTGGCAAGCACGCAGCCGGCAGTACCGGCGCCGACGATGACGTAATCGAAGGGGCCCGTATTGGTGGGCCCCATAGTTGCGGACACAGCGGTCTCCTGTTTCGTTATGTTTGTGGGCCGGGATGGTACTACTTCGACGAACGGATGGCTTCCGAGTCACGCGATTCAGGTGCAGAATACCCGCCGCTGCCTAGTGTCCTGTCCCGTTAGTTCGCGGCCGAAAACCGGACGAGAATCGACCTCATGCGGCGTTACGAATCCTCGCCAGGTGTGCGCACCGAAGCGCAGAGCAGGGGCCCCTTATCGGGGATGCGACCGCGTAGGTGTGCACAAGAACGCGATTGTGCCGATGCGCTTGCATCCCGCTTCCGGGTCGCATCCCCGCGAGCGGGGCCCCTGCTCCGCCGTGCGCGGGCGTACCTGGCTGTGGTTCGCGCCTTGCCTGACGACGAACGCGGGCAGTTTCCATCTACTCGGCCACTGTCTGGATGGGCAGCACTAGACGACGAATTTCTGACTCAGGACACTAGCGATGCGGGCGCCTCTGCTCGCGGTGCGGCTGTCAATCTCAGGCAGGCGTCGCGAGGAGCTGTGCCTGACCATCGGGCCGCGGCTTGAACTCCAGGGTACGGTCATGGAATTGGGCCACCGTACCGTGCGCGATGCTGACGATGCTCGTATCCTTCAAACGATCTCGCAGCAACTCGAGCAATTGGGTCTGAGCAGTTTCGTCCAAAGCCGAGGTCGCCTC